>ERZ791914.82-NODE-82-length-103833-cov-6.708879_pt1 | contig 103833 bp, 88 predicted proteins | sample MGYA00510140_ERZ791914 | MGnify/ENA primary metagenome ERZ791914 (study PRJEB30046, sample SAMN00792079) | human gut metagenome | study: EMG produced TPA metagenomics assembly of the A metagenome-wide association study of gut microbiota in type 2... | reverse complement strand
ACAGTTGTATTATGCACAATCTACAACTGGAGGGAGGTTAGGTGTGAGACTATGTCAAATGTAATCGTTAAAGAAAACGAAACGTTGGACAGCGCTTTACGCAGATTTAAGCGTAGCTGTGCAAAAGCTGGCATTCAGCAGGAGATTCGTAAAAGAGAGCATTACGAGAAACCAAGTGTTCGTCGTAAAAAGAAATCTGAAGCTGCCAGAAAACGTAAGTATAATTAATGTGCAAAAAATCCCCGGCGATCTGTTTTGCCGGGGATTTTTATACTTGTAACTTAAAGTCGCAGGTTTTGACAAAACAGCAAGGCGGTGACAAATGAGAATTTTGTACAAAATAGCAAACAAGCTGTTTCGTATCGTGAAAAAGATTCTGAAGCTGCTTACCAGCCGTATGGTCATTATCGGTGTTGCACTTCTTCTGGAATTTTGCTGGCTGGCCGGAATTGTGATGCAGCTCAATGAAAAATCTGTCTACATCAACTATGCGGTCACGATCCTTTCCCTGATTGCAGTGCTTTCGATTATCAATAATCCGAAAATGAATCCCGGCTACAAACTGATGTGGGCAGTCTGTATCCTGGCGCTTCCGGTAACCGGAATCTGCCTGTACGGCATTCTCGGCCATTCCAGTGTGGCAAGAAAATTCCGTACACATTACGATACAGTTCTGCTTTCGCAGGGAGGCGTTCTTGGAGAGGAAGAAGAGACGCGTAAAAAGCTCGAGGAAGAAAATATCCTGGCAGCGGGGCAGTCTTCCTATCTGACCAATTATGCGCATTATCCTGTTTATGAAAACACAGAAACAGAGTATTACCCGCTGGGAGATGTATGGTTTGAGCACTTTATTGAGGAACTCAAAAAGGCAGAACACTACATTTTTATGGAATATTTCATCATCAGCGAGGGGTATCTGTGGGATACGGTGCTGGAGATTCTGAAGGAAAAAGCGGCCGCCGGTGTGGATGTGCGGCTGATTTACGATGATTTCGGCTGCGTGACGACGCTGCCGTATCAGTATTATAAATCGCTGCAGCAGATGGGCATCAAGTGTGCGGCGTTCAATCAGTTCCGACCGGTGCTGAATGTCATTTTAAATAACCGTGACCACCGGAAAATTGCCGTGATCGACGGTCATACGGCTTTCACGGGCGGCATTAATCTTGCGGACGAATACATTAACCGCAAGGAGCGGTTCGGCCACTGGAAGGATTCCGGAATCTGTCTGCATGGTGAGGCGGTATGGAGTTTTACGGTGATGTTTCTGCAGATGTGGAGCACAATCACCGGTATGGAATGCAATTTCGAATCATACTGGCCGGAGATCTATCACGAGGAAGCGTTTAAAAAAGACGGTTTTGTGCAGCCGTACGGCGATTCCCCGCTGGATGGAGAGACAGTAGGCGAGCATGTTTATCTGAACATTATTTCACAGGCGAAAAAATATCTTTATATTTTTACTCCGTATCTGATTCCGGACAACGAGACGCTGACCGCTCTCTGCATGGCGGCAAAGCGCGGAGTCGATGTGCGGATTGTAACGCCGGGTATCCCGGATAAGAAGATTGTCTATATTCTGACGCAGGCCAATTACGAGATCCTGCTGGAATCCGGCGTTCAGATTTACCAGTATACGCCGGGCTTTATCCATTCCAAGAGCTTTGTCTGTGATGATGAAATTGCGACGGTCGGAACGATCAACCTGGATTACCGGAGCATGTACCTGCATTTTGAGTGCGGTGTCTGGATGTACGGCAGCAGTGCGGTTGCCCAGGTAAAAGAGGATGCGCTGACCACGTTTGAACAGTGTGAGCAGATCAATATGGACTACTGCCGAAAGAAAAATTTTGCAGTCCGTGCACTCCGCGGTGCGCTGAAGTTTCTGGCACCGCTGCTGTAAACGGAACAGACAGCATAGTTCTGCGGTCGTCTGCATAGCCTGTAGGGAAGAAAGAGCAGATGTTTCGGGGGAATATGAAGAGAAGAACACGAAATATCGTCTGGAGCCTGCTGATGATCCTGGCGCTTCTTGCAGCGCCCTTGAAAGTGACTGCGGCAGAGCAGAATGGAGAATCTTCCGACAAGCAGCAGAACGAAACAACGGAACAGAAAACAGAAGAGACGGAGGAGACAGCACCGGAGATGACAACGGACCTTGGGCTGGCTTCGCCGTCTGTTCTTTTGATGGAGGCACAGACCGGAACTGTTCTGTACGAGAAAAATGCGTCGGAACAGCGAAGCCCGGCGAGCATCACAAAAATCATGACGCTGCTGCTGATTTTTGAAGAGCTCGAAAAAGGGACGCTCCAGCTGACCGACGAAGTGACGACGAGTGCGCACGCCAGAAGTATGGGCGGGTCCCAGGTTTTTCTGGAAGAGGGCGAAAAGCAGACCGTTGAGACGATGATCAAGTGTATTGTCGTTGCTTCGGGAAACGATGCATCTGTAGCGATGGCAGAGCATATTGCGGGGACAGAAAGCGAGTTTGTCAGCCGGATGAACCAGAAAGCAAAAGAACTCGGCATGAACGACACGAAGTTTGAGGACTGCTGCGGTCTCACGGATTCCGACGGCCATTACACGACAGCGGCAGATGTGGCGAAAATGTCTCGGGAGCTGATCGAGCGCTTTCCGCAGATCCTGAACTATTCCTCTATCTGGATGGAAGAGATTACGCATGTCACACAGAAGGGAAGCAAACCATTCACCCTCACCAATACAAATAAGCTGATCCGCGGCTATGAGGGCTGTGTGGGACTGAAAACAGGAAGCACCTCGAAGGCGAAGTACTGCGTCTCGGCAGTGGCGAAGAAAAATGATCTGACGATGCTGGCAGTCGTGATGGGAGCACCGGACTACAAGGTGCGGTTTGCAGATGCAGCGTCACTGTTCCAGTATGGGTTTTCGTCCTGCAGCATCTACATAGACCGGGAACGCGATCCCCTGCCGGAACTTTCGGTTGTTTATGGAAAGCAGGATACGGCAGAACTGGAATATGCGGAAGAATTCCGCTATCTTGCGACGGGCGGGACGGTGATCGGTGAAGTGGAAAAAACGATAGAACTGCCGGAAGAGGTGCAGGCCCCTATCCAGAAAGGCGAGTGTGCCGGAAGAGTTGTTTACAAAGCAGACGGTGAGGAACTTGGTTCCGTTGCGATTTTATATGGAGCAGACGTGGCAAGAGCCGGCATGTGGGACCTGTTCGGATGTACGATGAAACAATATTTTCTTGGGACGGCATAAAGCCGGAGTATCATGCGCGAAAAGGAGAAAAACATGGCAAAGAAAAATTACTATGCGGTAAAACAGGGAAAGGTTCCGGGCATCTACCGGACATGGGATGCGTGCAAAGCGCAGGTACACGGTTATCCTGGCGCAATTTACAAGGGATTTGAGCGTCTGGAGGAGGCAGAGGCCTTTCTGGGCGGCGGTAAAATGCCGGAACCATTGCTGCGGGAAACAAAAGGAACGTATTCCGCTGCCCCGGAACGAAAGGCAGTACAGAGCACGGCAGCACCCGATCCTTCTTCTTGGGACTGGGAACACCTGATTCTGGCAGAAAAACCATGCGAAGACCCGGAATACGCCGGTGTCGGCAGGAGCGCCGTCGCATACGTGGATGGAAGCTATCAGCATGCGCTCGGAAAGTTCTCCTGCGGTGTGGTCCTCTTCCTGGACGGAAAAGAGTTGAATCTTGCAGAAGAATACAGCGACCCGGATCTCGTCTCCATGCGGAATGTGGCAGGCGAGATCAAGGGCGCAGAGCTGGCCATGGCTTACTGCCTGACACATGATATTCCGGAGCTGGCCATCTATCACGATTACCAGGGAATCGCAAGCTGGTGTACGAGAGAATGGCAGGCGAAAAAACAGGGAACCATCGATTACCGGAATTTTTACGATCTGGCATCGGCCAAAGTTGCGATCCGCTTCTGCAAAGTAAAGGGCCACACCGGCGTCACCTACAACGAAAAAGCCGATCAGCTGGCAAAACAGGCACTGGGCTTATAAACAGCAGGGAAAACGGGTTGTCATACACCGAAAAATCAAGTATAATGAACGGTATGAGAAAATTTACAACGACCTATTACAAACTTTCGTCAAATGGAAAATTTCTGGAAGGAAACGGTTTTCGTCTGGCGTTTATCAGTGATCTTCACAATATGGAGTTTGGCCCGGATAACACGGTGTTAAAGGCAGTCATCGATGAGGCGGCTCCGGATCTTGTCATCATCGGCGGGGACCAGATTGTGGCAAAGCCGGGGGAGAACCTCGACCCGGGTCTGAGTTTCGCGGAACGTCTTGCGGAGGAATACCAGGTAATCTATGGCTGCGGAAACCACGAATACCGTCTGAAGCTGTATCCGGAACAGTACGGCGATCTGTATGAAAAGCTCCGGGAGCGCCTGAAAAAGGCAGGAATCTGCTATCTGGAAAATGAGACGGCGGATCTTACCATCAGCGGCTGTCCGGTCCGGATCTACGGCTATGCCATGGACCGCACCTATTACAACCGCTTTTACCGCGGACCGCTGCCGGTTTCGGAACTGACGGACCATCTTGGAAAACCGGATCCGGCGCGCTACGGCATTCTGCTGGCGCATCACCCTGCCTACCGCAGCTCCTATGCATCATATGGAGCCGATCTGACGCTTTCCGGCCATTATCACGGCGGCGTGGTGGGCCTTGGCGCGCACCGGGGGCTTGTGACGCCGGATTTCCGCCTTTTTTCGAAAAACTGCCGCGGGCTGTTCCTGACGGGCGGCACCTGCCAGATCATCAGTGCAGGAACGGGCGAACACACCATTCCGGTCCGCATCTGGAACAGAAGAGAATTGATTATTACAGATATCGGGAAAACGTAAGGGAGAACAGAGCACATGGCGATACCAGTAAAGCTTCCGGTGTTTGAAGGACCGCTGGACCTTCTTCTTCACCTGATCGATAAAAACAAAATAGATATTTACGATATCCCCATTGTAGAGATTACGGACCAGTATCTGGAATACATTCATCAGATGGAGCGGGAAGACCTCGACATCATGAGCGAGTTCATGGTCATGGCGGCGACGCTTCTGGATATCAAATGCCGCATGCTGCTTCCGAAAGAAGTGAATGAGGAAGGCGAGGAAGAGGACCCGAGAGCCGAGCTGGTGCAGCAGCTTTTAGAGTACAAAATGTACAAGTACATGTCGTACGAGCTGCGTGACCGCATGAACGAGGCGAGCCGTTCCGTGTACAAGGAGCCGACGCTTCCAAGAGAAGTGCTGGAGTACAGGACGCCGGTCGACACCTCCGAGCTTCTCTCGCAGATTTCTCTCGCGAAGCTCCATACGATCTATAAAATGATTTTAAAGCGCCAGGAGGACAAGATCGACCCGATCCGAAGCAAGTTCGGAAAGATCGAAAAAGAAGAGGTCAGCCTGCCGGACAAGATGACGTATGTCGAGCAGTTTGCTGTTAAAAAACGCCGCTTCAGCTTCCGCGACCTTTTGGAATCCCAGCCGGGCAAGGTGCATGTGATTGTCACCTTCCTTGCAATCCTGGAGCTGATGAAAACCGGCAAAATCCGGATCAGCCAGGAGGAGCTTTTCGGGGATATCCTGATTGAATCCCTGGAGGATGAAGACACCGTAGTTGTGCCGTATACAGACGAGACAGACAGTGAGGACAAGACAGATGGAAGAACAGAACAGGAATAAAGAAACTGCCCCGGGTGAGGCAAGACGCCCCTCTTCGGTCGAGGAGGCGGAAGCAGCCATCGAGGCAGTCCTTTTTGCGATGGGAGATTCCGTGGAGCTGGGAAGGATTGCAAAAGCGATCGGCCATGACACGGAGACGACCCGCAGGATTCTGAACCATATGATGGAAAAATATAATACGAAAGACCGCGGCATCCACATCGTGGAGCTTGAAAATGCGTATCAGATGTGCACGAAACAGGAATATTATGATTATCTTGTCAACATCGCCATGCAGCCGAAGAAGGCGGTTCTGACCGACGTCATGATGGAGACCCTCTCGATCATTGCCTACAAGCAGCCGGTCACGAAGCAGGAGATCGACAAGATCCGCGGCGTCAAGAGCGATCACGCGGTCAACAAACTGGTGGAGTACAATCTGGTGCAGGAGCTTGGCCGCCTCGACGCGCCGGGCCGCCCGATTGTGTTCGGCACGACCGAAGAATTCCTGCGGAACTTCGGCGTCGATTCCACCGACAATCTGCCGGAGATCAGTCCGGTCAAGATGGAGGACTTCCGCGCAGAAGTGGAAGAGGAAATGCAGATCAAGCTGGATGTCTGATCCGGCAGGAGAAAAAAGAAGGGAGATACCGATATGCCTACTACGTACGCACACGACAGGTTCGGAAGAGAAGTTTATGAACAGCTTCCGGCAAATTTGAAAAAGATCATTCGAGAAAACAAAAAACTGTATCTGATCGGACTGCACGGGCCGGATATCTTCTTTTATTACCATCCGTTCTCGAAAAACCGTGTGTCTGATTACGGAACGTTTCTGCATGAGCAGACGGCTTCCGTTCTGTTCGAGGATGAGGTGAAAAAGTATCAGCAGAGTCCGTCAGAGGCGATGGAAGCGTATCTGTTAGGCTTTGCCTGCCATTACCTTCTCGATTCGACGTGTCATCCGTATATCGGGAAATTTGTGGATCACACTGGAATTTCCCATGCAAAGATTGAGACGAGCCTTGACCAGTACTTCATGCTGGAGGACGGCCTCGATCCGCTCGTATACCGTCCGGCATCGCCGATCTGCCCGCACACCGACGGCAACAAGGTCATCCACCGCTGTTTTCCGGAAATCGGGGAAACAGAAATTGTCGAATGCCTGAAGGGCATGAAGCTCTGGACGAGAATCACGATCTGCCGCAGCAGTGCGGTAAGAAGCCTTCTTCTTGGAGTGATGAAACTGGTCGGCTGCTACGATTCGATGGGCGGCCGTGTGATGCCTGGAAGGCCGCAGAAGGAATGCGAAGCGGGCACACGGAATCTTGTCCACCTGTACGAAAGAGCACTTGCAGAGGCGCCGCAGGAGCTTGTAAAGCTGGATGAAGTGCTCCATGGAAACGGAACGCTTTCCCCGCGCTTTGACCACAATTTTGATTAAAACAGACTTTTGAGAGCAACAGTAAGAACAGAAAAATCCCGGCAGGAATCTTTCCTAAGAATTCCTGACCGGGATCTTTTGTGCCCGAAAGCAGATCTTTAATTTGATTTTACTTCACGCCACAGCTGGTTGTAAACCTCATCGGCATCATCGCCAAGATACGTAAAGGTTTCGCACCGTGCAAGCGTTTCCTCATCCGGGAAGGCGATTTTACTGTTTCGGATATCGTCATCCTCAATCAGTTCACGCGCCGCATCATTCGGCGTAGAGTAGGTAATATACTCAAAGTTTTTCAGTGCGATGTCCGGCCGGCAGAGGAAATTCAGGAATTTCTCTGCGTTCTCGACATGCTGCGCATCTTTTGGAATGCACCAGGAATCGATCCAGACGTTGGAGCCTTCTTTTGGAACAACGTATTCCAGATCCGGGTTTTCACGCTTCGTGTAGATAGCTTCACCGGAGTAAATAACGCCGATAGCCGCCTCATTTCCGATCATCTTGTCACGCACCTGATCCACAACGTACGCCTGCACGAGAGGTTTCTGTGTCACAAGCAGATCCTTCGCCTCCGTCAGCTCCTTGATATTGGTGGAGTTTAAGGAGTATCCCAGATCCTTTAAAGCAACAGCAAACGCATCGCGCACGCTGTCCTGCATCAGAATGCTGTCGCGGTAATTGGTATCCCACAGAACAGACCAGGAGTCGATCGGCTCGCTTACCATTTTTTTGTTGTACAGAATACCAACTGTTCCCCAGCAGTACGGGATCGAGTAGAGATTGCCCGGGTCGAACTGCTCGGAAGTCTCGTAGTACATATCTCCAATGTTGGAAGCGTTCGGAATATGGTCAAAGTTGATCGGCTGCAGCAGATCGTTCTGGATCATCTTCTGAATCATATAGTCGGACGGGCAGACAAGATCGTAGGAAATCGCACCGGATTTGATCTTCGGATACATGATTTCGTTCGTCTCATACTCCTCGTAAACAACGTGGATACCGGTTTCTTCCTCAAAGATATCGATGACATCAGAATCCATATATTCGCCCCAGTTGTACACAATCAGCTGCTGGGAGCCGCCGGCTGAAGCATTCTGGCTTCCGTAGTAAATACCGCCGCCGCCGATGACAAGCACCATGGCGATCGGAAGAATCCGGCGGAAGACCACACGTTTCGTGATGCGGAAACGGATGCCCTTCTTCGCCATAGCCTCGCGCTCTTTTGCCTCCTCTTTTTCTTCCTTCGGAGAAGGATTCACATTCACAAGGAGCAGCAGAAGCAGTACGGTGACAAAAAGAATCGTGGAGAGCGAGTACATCTCCGGCTTGATTCCCTTGCGGACCTCGGCATAAATCTTTGTGGAGAGCGTATCAACGCCCGGTCCCTTGGTGAAGTAGGTGATAACGAAATCATCGAGGGACATCGTAAAGGAGAGCAGAAAGCCCGAAACAACGCCCGGCATGATGTCCGGGAAGATAACTTTCCAGAATGCATACAGCGGAGAGGCACCAAGATCGAGAGCTGCCTCGTACGTCGATTTGTTCGTCTGCTTTAATTTCGGCATAACGCTCAAGATAACGTAAGGAACATTGAACGTAATATGTGCCATCAGAATGGTACCGAATCCAAGCTGAATGCGGCAGATGATAAAGAGCAGCATCAACGAGATACCCATGACGATCTCACCGTTCAGCATCGGAATATTGGTGATGCCCATGAAAACCGTCCGGCTCTTTTTCGACATGCTGTTGATGCCGATGCACGCAAGCGTTCCCAGCACAGTCGCAATCGCAGAGGCAAGAAGCGCGATGATCAGTGTCGTATACAGCGCATTCATGATCTCTGTATTGGCAAACAGTGAGCGGTACCAGTGCAGGGTAAAGCCGCCCCATTTGGCACGCGTTTTTGAATCATTAAAGGAGAGCACCACAAGGGTGACAATCGGCGCATACAGAAGAATAAAAATGAGCGCCATGTAAATTTTTTCCAGTTTCTTTCTCAAAATGCCGTTCCCTCCCCGTCTTTATCGTATTTGTTCATCAGAACCATCGACAGGATGATGAAGATCATCAGGACTGTGGAGAGTGCACTTCCGGCATTCCAGTTGTTGGTCTGTTTGAACTCCTGCTCGATGACGTTTCCGATCAGAAGGATCTTGCTTCCGCCGAGCAGGTCGGAAATAACAAAGGTTGTAAGCGCCGGGATGAATACCATGGTAATACCGCTTACGATACCCGGCGTGGTGAGCGGCAGCGTTACTTTCAGAAACGTCTGCACACTGTTTGCTCCGAGGTCCCTTGCTGCGTTGATGACATCACGGTCGATCTTAATCAGAACATTGTAGATCGGCAGAACCATAAACGGCAGGAAGTTGTACACCATACCGAGAATGATCGCTCCCGGTGTATTGATGATAGAAATGCCGGGCAGATGGAAAAACGCGAGGATGCTGTTGATGACGCCGTTTTTCTCAAGCAGTGTCTGCCATGCAAGCGTACGGAGCAGAAAATTCATCCACATCGGGAGAATGAAGATCAGCACAATAAAGCTGGTCTGATTGACATTCCGGTTTGCCAGAATCATGGCAAGCGGATAGGCAAGCAAAAGACAGAGCGCGGTGCTAAGAAGCGACAGCCACAGCGCCAGGCCGAGTGCCTTGATGTTTTCCTTCGTCGCAACGTAGGCGAAATTCGAAAGGGTAAAGCCGCCTTCTTCCCCGGTGAACGCATAGTAGAGAATCAGGATCAGCGGGATGATGATGAAGCCAACAGCCCAGACGGCATAAGGTGCTGCCAGCCATTTCTTTAATTTATTACTCTTCAATGGCTGCCGCCTCCTCATCTTCGGATTCCGGTTTGTTCATGATCTGGATATCAAATGGATCGACATGGATGCCGACTTCCTGTCCGACCGGGAACAGATCGGTAGAGTGAACGAGAAGCTCAAAACCGTTCACCGTAACCTCCATCTCATAGTGAACACCTTTGAAAATCAGATGGGTGACACGTCCGCGGATGGTACCTTCCTCCGGTTTCACAAGATCAATATCCTCCGGGCGGATCACAACGTCGACCGGTTTGTTTTTGCCGAATCCGACATCAACGCACTCGAACTTCGCACCGAGAATCTCGACGAGACGGTCCTCAATCATGATGCCGTCGAGAATGTTGCTGTCACCGATGAAGTCTGCAACGAATGCGTTCTGCGGTTCATTGTAGATGTCTTCCGGTGTGCCGATCTGCTGGATATAACCCTGGTTCATGACAACGATCGTGTCCGACATGGTAAGCGCCTCTTCCTGATCGTGGGTGACATAGACAAAGGTGATGCCAAGTTCGTTTTTCAGACGGATCAACTCGTACTGCATGTCCTGGCGGAGCTTTAAGTCAAGTGCGCCGAGCGGCTCATCCAGAAGGAGAACTTTCGGTTCGTTGACAATCGCGCGCGCAATGGCGATTCGCTGCTGCTGGCCGCCGGAGAGAAGCGCCGGGGAGCGGTTTTCGTAACCCTCAAGGTTAACAAGTTTTAATGCGTATTTGATTTTGTCATTGATATATGCTTTGGATTTTCCTTTGATTTTCAGCCCGAAAGCAATGTTTTCCGCAATTGTCATATGCGTGAAAAGAGCATATTTCTGGAACACCGTGTTTAGCTGGCGTTTGTTTGGCGGAAGCTGGGTGATATCCTGTCCGTTAAATAAAACCTTTCCGGTATCCGGTGTCTCAAAACCGCCGAGGATACGTAATGTAGTTGTTTTTCCGCAGCCGCTCGGGCCAAGGAGGGTAAGAAATTCGTTTTCACGGATATAAAGATTCAGATCATCCAGAATGGTAACTCCGTCGTACGATTTTGTGATGTTGACCAGATCAAGTAATTTGGTACTCATGTGTAATATGCTCCTTTCGGGTTGTGAAATTTGGAACACCGTTTCTCGTGAAAATCACGCGGTGTAAAAAATCTAAAAATAAGGCGGTGAACTGACCCAGAGAATGATGGCCGGCGTTTTACCCGGATTTTCCAGATAGTGATTACAGGAAGCGGGATAGTAGAAGCTTTCCCCTTTCTTCACTTTGTGGCATTCATCTCCAAGATGAAGGAGAATACGACCGGAAAGTACATAGCCGAATTCCTCGCCTTCATGCGGTGAATCAATCTCGGTGCACGCGCCGCTTTGCAGCGTCAGCCGGATTGGCTCCATCCTGTTTTTCTGTGCATTCGGAACGATCCATGCGATCTCGTTGCCCTGCGCTTCAGCGGTCTTTACAAAGTAATCTTCTTCGCAAAAGACAACCTGATTGTCCTGCTCTTCGCCGAAAAACGTTTTTAGATCCGTTCCAAGGCAGGTAAGAACATCAACCAGCGTGGCGATCGAGGGAGAGGTCACATCGTTTTCAAGCTGGGAAATAAATCCCTTTGACAGCTCGCTCCGATCTGCCAGTTCCTCCTGCGTCAGCCCTTTCCACATCCGCAGTTCCCTGATTTTTTTTCCGATTTCCATAAAAAATCCTTTCTGCATCCAAAGTCTTTCCCGGGATCCTTTTGCTGAATACGGATTCTCAGGAAATCTCAGTAAAAATAAACAAAAAGTTTAGTAATTCTATACAAACATGGGGAATTATACATGATATGGATCGCAGTGTCAATAACTTTGTGAAATTTTACCATGATTTTACAGGAAACCTCATATAATGAAGAAGAAGCAGACAAAAAGCCGGTCCCAAAAGAGCGTCCGGCTTTTCCGTTTTTAAAGAGAAAAAACACAAGGGGGATCTGATTTTGAACAGAAAAAGAAGAAACAAGACAGGTTTTTTCCTGGGAATCCTGCTTCTGTTTTTGGGAAGTGTGTCCGTGACTGCGACAGAGCAGGAGAGCGAGCCGAATCAGCTGTTTGCAACGGCGGCATGCCTGATGGATGGCGATACCGGCCGTGTGCTGTTCGGAAAACGCGAGACAGATCCTATGGCAATGGCGAGCACAACGAAAATCATGACATGCATTCTGGCACTGGAAAACGGACAAGAGCAGACGGTCGCAACTGCATCGGCTAAAGCAGCCGCAGCGCCGAAAGTACATCTCGGTGTGAGGGAGGGAGAACAGTTTCTGCTTGGCGATCTTCTGTATTCCCTGATGCTGGAATCGCATAACGACGCGGCGGTAATGATTGCAGAGACCATCGGCGGAAGTGTAGAGGAATTTGCATCGCTTATGAATGAAAAAGCCGCAGCAATCGGCTGTACAGATACGCATTTTGTGACGCCGAACGGTCTCGATGCTTCTGACGCAGGCGGAGATCACCACACGACAGCAGCTGATCTGGCACGGATCATGCGATACTGTGTCTGGATTTCACCGAAAGCCGCCCAGTTTCTCGCAGTGACGCAGACGCGGTCCTATACCTTCTGGGATCTGGAAAAGAAAAACATGTTCAACTGCTATAATCACAACGCACTGCTGGATCAGATGGATGGAGCTGTTTCGGGAAAAACCGGCTTCACGGCAAAAGCCGGTTACTGTTATACCGGTGCGCTGGAGCGGGATGGAAAGCGTCTGATTGTGTCGTTGCTTGCGTGCGGATGGCCCAGCCATAAAAACTATAAATGGGCGGATGCCGCAAAGCTTTTAAACTACGGGCTGGAATCGTATATGTATCGTGACGTGCTGGACCATAGCTGGAACCCAGGGCAGATTGAAGTAGCAGACGGTGTTTACGACGGGATGCTGCAGATAAAAAGCAGCGCCCGCCTTACCCTTACAAGCCCGGCGCTTGATCCGGCGCGCTCGCTTCCCGCTCTTCTGAAAGAGACAGAAATACCGGAAAAAGACATTTTTTTACCGGAGCTTTTGAAAGCCCCGGTAAAGAAAGGAGAAAAGGTCGGTTCGGTTACGTATTCGATCGATGGGATTCTTCTCGCGGAATATCCCGTCTATGCAGCCGAAACGATCGAGAAAATTGATTATGGGTGGTGCATGGAAAAGGTCGCAGAGCGCCTCTTTTGTCATTCTTCGGTATGAGTCACTTTTGCAAGTGTTTCTGTTGAAAGAATTTTCCGGATATTGCAGAGAAACAGCGTAACGGCAGTGATAACAGAACATACATCAGCGATCGGTTCTGCATAGTAAACGCCCATGACACCGAAGAAATGCGGCAGAATGAGTGCAAGCGGAATCAGAAGGATGACTTTTCGAAGCAGTGCAATAAAAAGAGAAATCTTCGCCTGGCCAAGACCGAGGAAGGAACTCTGTACGCCGCTCTGCAGTCCGAAAATTGCCATGCCGGCAATGTAAACCGGAAGTACCTTCTCTACGATGACAATCAGTTCCGGGTCAGTCGTGAAAAGACCGGCAAAAAGAGCCGGACGAAGCATTGCGAATACAACGTAGACGAAAGCGGCAGTAAAAGTAATGGCGATCATGCGCCGGATTGTCTGGCGGACACGGTCAAACTGGCCTGCACCAAAGTTGTAGCTGATGATCGGCTGTACACCGTTCGTAAAGCCGTTGACCGGTACGAAAATCAGCTGCAGCACCGACTGGAGAATTGTCATCGAGCCGACATAGAGGTCGCCGCCGTACGTCTGTAGCCCGTGGTTCATGACGATTGTGATGGCACTTTCCGTTGCAGACATGATAAATGGTGAGATGCCGAGTGCCATGACAGAGCCTAAAATGGAAAAATCCGGTTTCATGGTGCGAAGAGAAAGGCGGACACCTGATTTTTTTGAGGTAAGAAACCGAAGAACCCATGCAGCACTTAAAGCCTGGGAGAGAATGGTAGCAAGTGCGGCCCCAGAAACACCCATATGAAGAACGAAGATGAAAACCGGGTCAAGACCAATGTTGATAACAGCGCCAATGAGAACGGAGCACATGGCCGTGCGTGCGTGTCCCTGACAGCTGATAAAAGTATTCAATCCGACAGCCAGCTCGACAAATACGGTTCCGACAAGATAAATGGAAATATACGTGGAAGCGTATCGGATTGTGTTGCTGCTTGCACCAAAGAGGTACAGAAGCGGTGTCTGAAAGAAAAAGAAAAACGCCATCAGACACACGGAGAAAAAGAGCAGCAGGGAAGTGGAGCTTCCAAGAATTTTTTCTGCGCGGTCCCGGTTTTTCTGTCCGAGTGCGATGGCGGCAAGAGGAGCACCGCCTCCACTTGCGAATCCGGCAAAGGCGGAGATGATTGTGATAATCGGAAACGTGACGCCGACACCGGTCAGTGCCAGGGAACCAACATCAGGAATCCGGCCGATATAAATGCGGTCTACAATGTTATATAGTACATTTACAATCTGTGCGAGGACAGAGGGAAGGGCCAGTTCGAGCATCAGTTTCCCGATTTTTTCGGTGCCGAGACGGCCATCTTGCTTGGTCTGCATGAAAAAAACCTCCAGTTTTTTTGTTGATGAAACGTATATTTTTCTGCGTCCTTTTCGTGGACATTGCTTCTATTATAGCTTTTTAAGGGCAATCCTGCAAGAAAAAAACGAAAAACTTTGCAATCCGTTGTGAAAGTCTACAGGCTTTTCCCGGAAACGCAAAACAGGGTGTACGGAAGAAAAAAAATATGGTACGCTATAGGACGAAGCGAAAGTGATTTCGTGAAAAACTTTTAGAAAGTAGTGGGAATAGATGGAGGAAAATCATATGCGAAATCTGTTAGTAGCGCAGTCTGGCGGACCGACCGCGGCGATCAATGCAACGGTGGCAGGAGTTGTTTCCTGTGCTGTACTGTCCGGAAAAGTAGATCATATTTATGGTGCGGTAAATGGAATTGAAGGCGTGCTTGCAGAAAAATTTCTTGATCTTGGAAAAAAACTGGATTCAGCAGAAAAAATCTCTCTTCTGATGCAGACCCCGGCAGCAGCGCTTGGCTCCTGTCGTTATAAACTGGGCGATCCGGAAGAAAACAAGGAGGATTTTGAAGAAATACTTCAAATTTTTCGCAGACATGAGATCCGTTATTTTATTTATATCGGCGGAAATGATTCGATGGATACCGTAGACAAGATGTCAAAGTACTGCAAAGAAAACGGTGTGGACGATGTGTTTGTTGTCGGGGCGCCAAAGACGATTGACAATGATCTTGTCGAAACGGATCACTGCCCGGGCTTTGGATCTGCGGCAAAATATCTGGCAGCAACCTTTGCAGAGCTGGAGAGAGACTGCCATGTATATGAAAAGAAGGCTGTGACCATCGTGGAGGTCATGGGAAGAAACGCAGGATGGCTGACGGCAGCGTCTGCACTGTCCCGTGTCAACGGCGGAGAAGGGCCGAGCCTGATCTATCTTTGCGAGCCGGTCTTTGACACCGAACAGTTTTTAAAGGATGTGCAGGAAAAACTGGAACAGAAGGACAGTGTTCTGGTTGCAATCAGCGAGGGCATCCATGACAGCGAGGGCCGCTATGTTTCTGAGCAGGTGCAGAGCGATGCACAGGATCAGTTTGGGCACAGCTACATTGCAGGTTCTGCAAAAGTACTCGAAGAGCTGGTGCGTGACCGTATCGGCTGTAAGGTAAGATCGATTGAACTGAACCTGATGCAGCGGTGCGCGGCTCATCTTGCGAGTGCGACCGATCTTGAGGAGTCCCGTATGCTCGGCATGAAAGCCTGCCAGTGTGCACTGGAAAAACAGGGAGGACAGATGGCATCGATCCGAAGAATCTCCGCGGATCCTTACCGCGTGGAGTATACCTCCGTTCCGGTATCGGAAGTGGCAAATAAAGAAAAGAAAGTGCCGCTTTCCTGGATTACAGAAGATGGTCATGATGTGACCGAGGAGATGATGGCGTATCTTCGTCCGCTGATTCTTGGCGAACCGGCGATGCAGTATGAGAATGGAATTCCGGTTCACATTGAACTATATTAAACCGAAGGAAAAACGTGTAAGAAAAGCCGCCGCCGGGCGGCTTTTTTGTACGATGCGGAAAGAAAACAGGACTTTTTGAAAAAGGAAAGGCCGGGAAAAATCAAGTTTGACCTTCCATTTATAATAGGAAAAATCTGAAATTTTTCTGTCTATTTTCTGTCAAAAAGGTGAGAAAAAGTATTGAAAAAAAACGAAAAAACAGATATGATAGACTTGTATAAAATTTGTTTAAAATTTTATAATGAAAATAGAAAGATGGAGGTTTGAAGAATGAGTAACACAGCACAAAGTTTAGCGAGCACAAGAATCGCCTCTTTGCTGGATGAAAACAGCTTTGTGGAAATCGGCGGACAGGTTACTGCCAGAAGCACAGATTTCAACATGGCCGGCATGGAGACACCATCCGATGGTGTAATTACTGGTTACGGTGTGATCAACGGCAGCCTGGTATACGTATACAGCCAGGATGCGTCTGTGATGGGCGGTACCATCGGCGAAATGCATGCAAAAAAAATCGCGAGACTGTATGAGTTTGCACAGAAAACAGGTGCTCCGGTCATCGGACTGGTAGACTGTGCCGGTATGCGTCTGCAGGAGGCAACTGATGCTCTGAACGGTTTCGGCGAAATCTATATGGCGCAGGCAATGGCATCCGGCGTGATTCCACAGATCACAGCAGTATTTGGTACCTGCGGCGGCGGTATGGCACTCATCCCGGCTATGACAGACTTCACGTTCATGGAGTCTAAAAACGGAAAACTTTTCGTAAACTCCCCGAACGCACTGGACGGAAACCACGTATCCAAATGTGATACCGCATCCGCAGATTTCCAGGGCGAAGAAGCAGGTCTTGTTGACTTTGCTGGAACCGAGGAAGAAATCCTCGGACAGATCAGAAACCTGGTATCTATGCTTCCGGCAAACAACGAGGACGAAGCATACACCGAGTGCGAGGATGATCTGAACCGTGCATGTGCAGACCTTGCAAACTGCGCAGGCGATACCGGAATCCTTCTTTCCCAGCTCAGCGACAACGGCATCTATTTTGAGACCAAAGCCGCTTACGGAAAAGATGTTGTAACCGCATTCATCCAGTTAAACGGAGCAATCGTAGGAGCAGTTGCAAACCGCTCTGAAATCTACGGCGAGGACGGAACGGTAAAAGAGAAAATGGATGGAACCTTAAGCGCAAGAGGAGCCAAAAAAGCAGCAGATTTCGTAAACTTCTGCGATGCTTTCTGCATCCCGGTACTTACCATCACAAACGTAACCGGATTCAAGGCAACCAAATGCTCTGAGAGAACCATGGCTAAGAACGCAGCAGCCCTGACCGCAGCTTTCGCAAACGCAACCGTTCCGAAAGTAAACGTTGTTGTCGGCAAAGCATACGGAAGCGCATACGTTGTCATGAACAGCAAATCCATCGGAGCAGACATGGTATTTGCATGGCCGAACGCAGAAATCGGAATGATGGATGCAAAATCTGCAGCAAAGATCATGTACGAAGGATCTGACGCTGCTACCATCAACGAGAAAGCAGCTGAATATGCAACCCTTCAGAACAATGTAACTTCCGCAGCCAGAAGAGGCTATGTGGACACCATCATCGAGCCGGAAGACACCAGAAAATATGTTATCGGCGCATTCGAGATGCTGTATACCAAGAGAGAAGACAGACCGGACAGAAAACACGGAACAGTCTAAGGAAGGTGGCATACGATGAGAAAGAACTGGAAAAAATTAGTAAGTCTCGTCCTTACCGCAGCCTGCACCATGGTTGTGACCGTAGCTCCTGTTTTTGCGGATGCGGCATCTACACCGGCTTATTCACCGGTTGAGGCATCTACGGTAGATTCTCTGCTCTCCTCCAGTGTTCAGTGGGTAGGACAGAGCCTGATGACCTACAGCGATGACGATCTTGCCAATATGGAAGCTTCCGACCAGCAGTTCTATGCAAGAGCAGCTGAGGCATGGGAAGAGGCAAAGGCTGACCTCGGAGAGGTAAAAAGCCTGGAAGACGGTACTCTCGAAGTAGACGGAGATTTTGTAACCTGCACAATTCCGGGTGAATTTGAAAAAAATCCTGGTATTGTCCGCGTATTCTGGAACATCAGCACCGGAACACCAGTTCCGACCGACCTCACCATCACCGTTGAGGAGTCAAAGGGCGTTCTGATCGGCCAGGCCGGCATGAACACCATCATCGGAATCGGTACCGTATTTGTTATGCTGATTTTCCTGATTTTCGTTATTTCTTCGTTTGATTACATTTTGGGAGACAAGAAGAAGAAAAAAGCACCAGCAGCACCTGTACAGGAAGCACCGAAGGCTGTCGCAGCACCGGTTGTTGAAGAGACAGCACCGCAAGCAGACGATATGGAGCTGCAGGCTGTTATTACAGCTGCAATCGCCATGTATGAAGAAGATATGGCTTCTGCATCCGGAGATGCTTATGTTGCACGTCCGATCCGCAGAAAAGGCAAAAGAGCTTAAGGAGGAAATTTTCAATGAAAAACTACACCATTACCGTAAACGGAAATGTATATAACGTAACTGTAGAAGAAGGAACCACAGCAGGCGCAGCTCCAGTTGTCAGCGCAGCAAAAGCAGCTCCGGCACCAAAAGCAGCACCGGCAGCACCGAAAGCAGCAGCTCCGGCAGGCGCAGCAGGCAGCGTAGAGGTTACTGCTTCTGTACCTGGTAAAATCTGCAAAATCGAAGCAGCAGCAGGCACCGCTGTAAAAGCAGGAGATGCTGTTCTTGTACTGGAAGCCATGAAGATGGAAATCCCGGTTGTAGCACCGCAGGATGGCACAGTAGCAACCATCAATGTAGCAGTAGGCGATGCAGTAGAATCCGGTGACGTTCTTGCAACCATGAACTAATGCCCGTTGTAAGAAAAAACCGGAGGTGAAAAAATGATTACTGAAACTTTAAACAACCTGCTTCACCAGACGGCGTTTTTTAATCTGGACTGGGGCAATTACGTTATGATCGCAGTGGCTTGCTTCTTCTTGTATCTTGCGATTAAGCATGAATTTGAGCCGTTGCTTCTTGTACCGATCGCATTCGGTATGCTGCTTGTAAACATTTACCCGGACATCATGGCTGAGCCTTATACCGACGTACAGGGTCTTGAGCATGCGGGCGGTCTGTTCTACTATTTCTTTACTCTGGACGAGTGGAGTATCCTTCCATCCCTGATCTTCATGGGTGTAGGTGCGATGACAGACTTCGGTCCGCTGATTGCAAACCCGATCAGCTTCATCATGGGAGCTGCAGCACAGCTTGGTATCTATCTGGCGTACTTTTTCGCTATTTTCATGGGATTCAATGGAAGAGAGGCAGCAGCTATCTCCATCATCGGCGGTGCCGACGGCCCGACTTCTATCTTCCTTCTGAACAAGCTCGGACAGCAGCACCTGATGGGACCGATCGCAGTAGCAGCATATTCTTATATGTCACTGGTGCCGATCATCCAGCCGCCGGTCATGAAGCTTCTGACTACAGAGAAAGAGCGTAAAATCAAAATGGAGCAGCTTCGTTCCGTATCCAAACTCGAGAAGATCCTGTTCCCGATTGTTATCACCATCGTTGTCTGCATGATCCTTCCATCTACCGCTCCTCTGGTAGGTATGCTGATGCTTGGTAACCTGTTCCGTGAGTGCGGCGTTGTAAAACAGCTCCAGGAGACAGCTTCCAATGCCATGATGTACATCGTAGTTATCCTTCTTGGTACTTCCGTTGGTGCATCCACAAGTGCTGAGGCATTCTTAAATGTCAGCACCTTAAAGATCGTTGCCCTGGGTCTGATCGCATTCGTATTCGGTACCGCAGGCGGTGTCCTGTTAGGAAAGGTACTGTGCAAGGCAACCCACGGAAGAATCAACCCGCTGATCGGTTCTGCAGGTGTATCTGCGGTACCTATGGCAGCCCGTGTATCCCAGAAAGTCGGTGCGGAGGCAGATCCGACGAACTTCCTGCTGATGCATGCAATGGGACCGAATGTAGCCGGTGTTATCGGTACAGCCGTAGCGGCCGGTACCTTCATGGCGATCTTCGGTGTATAACTTCTTAAGACAAACAAAAGTGAGAAACACTTAATTTAGGAGGATAGAAATGGCAGTAGAAAAGAAACCTGTCAAGATTATGGAAACTGTTCTGCGTGATGCACATCAGTCCCTGATCGCGACGAGAATGACAACAGAACAGATGCTTCCGATCATCGATAAAATGGATAAAGTCGGATATCACGCAGTAGAGTGTTGGGGAGGTGCAACTTTCGATGCTTCCTTACGTTTTCTGCATGAAGATCCATGGATGAGACTGAGAAAACTTCGTGACGGATTCAAAAATACAAAACTGCAGATGCTGTTCCGTGGACAGAATATCCTGGGATATCGTCCGTACGCAGACGACGTAGTAGAGTATTTCGTACAGAAATCCATTGCAAACGGAATCGACATCATCCGTATTTTTGACTGTATGAACGATCTGCGCAACCTGCAGACCGCTGTCAGCGCAGCAAACAAAGAAAAAGGCCACGCACAGGTAGCACTTTCCTATACATTAGGAGACGCTTACACCCTGGATTACTGGACCACCATGGCAAAGAGAATCGAAGAGATGGGTGCAGATTCCATCTGTATTAAAGATATGGCAGGCCTGCTCGTTCCGTACAAGGCAACTGAGCTGGTAACCGCGCTGAAAGAAGCAACCGATCTTCCGATTCAGCTGCACACCCACTATACTTCCGGTGTTGCATCCATGACGTACCTGAAAGCAGTAGAGGCTGGTGTTGATATCATCGATACCGCAATGTCTCCATTCGCTATGGGTACTTCACAGCCGGCAACTGAGGTTATGGTTGAAACCTTCAAAGGCACTCCATACGATACTGGTCTGGATCAGAACAAACTGGCTGAGATCGCAGATTACTTCCGTCCGATGAGAGACGAAGCACTCGATACAGGCCTCTTAAATCCGAAGAACCTTGGCGTAAATATCAAGACTCTTCTGTATCAGGTACCGGGCGGTATGCTCTCCAACCTGACAAGCCAGTTAAAAGAGCAGCACGCAGAGGACAAATACTACGATGTACTCGAAGAAGTACCGCGCGTAAGAAAAGACCTCGGCGAGTGCCCGCTGGTTACTCCGTCTTCCCAGATCGTTGGTACCCAGGCTGTATTCAATGTCCTGATGGGCGAGCGTTACAAGATGGTAACGAAAGAGACAAAAGACGTTCTTGCCGGAAAATACGGTGCAACTGTAAAACCGTTCAATCCGGAAGTACAGAAGAAATGCATCGGCGATACCGAGCCGATCACCTGCCGCTACGCAGACCTGCTTGAGCCGGAGCTTCCGAAACTGGAGAAAGAGATCGAGCAGTGGAAACAGCAGGATGAGGATGTATTAACCTACGCTCTGTTCCCGCAGGTAGCTGTAGACTTCTTCAAATATCGTGAAGCGCAGCAAACAAAAGTAGATCCGGCAGCCGCTGACAAAAAAGACGGCGCATATCCGGTCTAAATAAAATCTGAGTAAAAAAAATCAGCCGGTGTTCTGTGTTCCCCGTAAAAAGGGAATGCAGAACACCGGCTTTCCTTTTCAGCTTTTCAGCCATTGCGCCAGTAATTTATTCGTGTTATAATTCAAAAGATCGAGGTGTGTCCGAAAAAGAATCAGGATGCCCCCAAAAGAAAAAATGTGGATGCCGAACGGCATTTGCAGATCGGAAAAACAAATCAGGAAGAAAATAACATGAAAAAAGAAAAAGAACAGTCTTCTTCAGAAGAGCAGAAGGCAGCGAACGAGAATCTCCTCATTCGTCTGAATCAAAATTACGGAAAGTTGAGCAAAGGACAGAAGAGGCTGGCAGATTTTATTACGGCACATTATGACCAGGCCGTATCGATGACGGCAGCGCGCCTGGGACAGCAGGTCGGCGTCAGCGAATCGACAACGGTTCGCTTTGCGATGCAGCTTGGCTACGCGGGATATCCGGAGTTCCAGCGCGCACTGGAGGAGATGGTGATGAATCGTCTGAATTCAGTGCAGCGGATGCAGTTTACGTATGGCCGCGTGCCGCAGGGAGAAATTCTGGAGACCGTCCTGCAGTCGGATATTGAAAAAATCAAGATGACGCTGGAAGAAGTGGACCGGAGCGCCTTTGAGCGCGCTGCGGATACGATTCTTTCTGCGCGGACAATTTACATTGTCGGCATTCGGAGCTGCGCGCCGCTTGCGAGCTTTCTGGCGTTCTATTTCCATATGATTTTCCCGGATGTGCGCCAGGTACAGACAAACAGTTCCAGCGAGATTTTCGAGCAGATGATCCGCATCACGGAGGATGATGTGGTGATCGGCATCAGCTTCCCGCGGTATTCGATGCGTACGATGAAGGCACTGGAATTTGCGAACAGCCGCAAAGCGAAGGTGATTACGATCACAGACAGTGTGCATTCACCGATGAATGTTTATGCAGCCTGTACGCTGATTGCCAAGAGCGATATGGCATCGATCGTCGATTCTCTGGTGGCCCCTTTGAGTGTAATCAATGCGCTTGTCGTGGCGCTCTGCATGAAACGCCAGGCGGATGTGAAAAAGACACTTGAGAGCATGGAAAAACTGTGGGATGAGTACCAGGTTTACAGCAACGATGAAATCAACGGGCTGGACGATGCACGTCCTATGGGCGGAAAAAAGGCAGCTCTGCCGGTAAAGGAGAAAGCATGAGAAAAGCAGCAGTAATCGGCGGAGGCGCCGCCGGAATGATGACCGCCGTGCTTGCCGCCGGCGAAAAGACAGAGATTCATCTCTATGAAAAAAATGAAAAGCTGGGAAAGAAGCTGTTTATCACAGGAAAGGGCCGCTGCAATGTGACAAACGACTGCCCGACAGAAGAGTTCTTCACGAATGTGGTGACAAACCCGAAATTTCTGTACAGCTCCGCCTACAGCTTTGACAGCGCCCAGGTGCAGGAGTTTTTCGAAGCGGCAGGTGTCCGCTTAAAAGTGGAGCGCGGAAACCGTGTCTTCCCGGAGTCAGATCACTCCTCGGATATTATCCGCGCGCTGGAGACGGAACTGAAACGGAAAAATGTTCAGGTGCATAAGAATACAAAAGTAAAAGAGCTTCTTTTCGAAGGAGACCGCGTGAAAGGAATCCGCCTGGAAAACGGGAAAGAGCTTTTTTACAATGATGTCGTTGTCGCAACCGGCGGTATGTCGTACCAGACGACGGGGTCGGATGGAGACGGCTACCGTTTCGCAGAAGAGGCAGGACTTGCCGTCACTCCGCTCCGCCCGGCGCTGGTGCCGCTGGAAACAGAGGAAGCGTACATCCGTGAGCTGCAGGGACTCTCCCTGAAAAATGTGACGATGACGATTAAAAACGGCAAAAAGACGCTGTTCGATGGATTCGGCGAGATGCTGTTTACACATTTCGGAATTTCCGGCCCGCTGGGGCTTTCTGCGAGCTCCTACATCGGAAAAGCACTGGAACAGCAGCCGCTGAAAGGATATCTGAACCTGAAGCCGGCACTCACGGAAGAACAGCTGGATGCGCGGATCCTGCGTGAATTTGAGGAAAACCGGAACAAACAGTTCCGCAACGTGATCAACAGTTTGTTCCCGGCGAAACTGCTTCCGGTGATGCTCTCTCTTGGCGGGATCGACCCGTACAAACAGGTCAATGCCGTATCGAAAGCGGAGCGTCAGCACTTTGAAGAGCTGATCACGCATTTCCCGTTTACAGTAACCGGAACACGGGGTTTCCGTGAAGCAATTATCACACAGGGTGGTGTTTCCGTGAAAGAGATCCGTCCGGGCACGATGGAGGCAAAGAAAAAAGAAGGTCTGTACTTCGTAGGAGAAGTGCTCGATCTCGATGCACTGACCGGCGGCTTCAATCTGCAGATTGCCTGGGCAAGTGCCCACGCTGCAGCCGAAGAGATCCGGGCAAAGGAAGAACAGGAATAAAATATGGATCACAGATTTTAGAATTTTCAGGAGGAAGAGAGAAGATGAGATTTAATCTTGCAATTGACGGACCGGCAGGCGCTGGCAAAAGTACAATCGCAAAACGTGTGGCAAAGGAGCTTTCGTTTGTCTACGTTGATACAGGAGCAATGTACCGTGCCATGGGCATCTATTTTTCAGATCTTGGCATTGCACCGGAAGAGCAGGAAAAAATTGAGGCAGCCTGCAAAGATGTGAAAATTTCCATTTCCTACGAAAACGGAGAGCAGCAGGTTTATTTAAACGGCGTCAATGTCACCGGAAGACTGCGCACCGAGGAGGCTGGAAAGATGGCATCCGCGACAAGCGCCTATCTGGAAGTACGGAAAAAACTCGTGGAGCTGCAGCAGGAGATGGCGGAGAATACGGATCTTGTGATGGACGGCCGCGATATCGGAACTGCCGTTCTGCCGAACGCACCGTTGAAAGTCTATCTGACAGCAAGTGCCCATGTCCGCGCACTGCGCCGCTGGAAAGAGCTGACCGAAAAGGGACAGACAGCCGATCTTGCGAAAATCGAGGAAGATATCAATGAGCGTGATTATCAGGACATGCACAGAGAGCATTCCCCGCTGGTACAGGCAGAAGACGCCGTACTCGTTGACAGCTCTGAAATGACGATCGATGAGGTTGTGGAAAAGATCTTAAGCCTTGCCCGCGAGCGCATGTAAACGCGGCAGAGAAAAGAGGAGAAGAAAAACAGATGGAAGTAACTGTTGCAAAAAGTGCAGGCTTCTGCTTCGGCGTCAAACGGGCGGTCGATACGGTATACCGTGAAATTGAGAGCGGTGAAAAGCCGGTCTACACCTTCGGGCCGATTATTCACAACGAACAGGTTGTGGAGGATCTCGAAAACCGCGGCGTGCAGGTGATCCATTCGGAAGATGAACTAGAGGGGCTTTCTGGCGGAACCGTTGTGATCAGGTCGCATGGCGTGTCGCGGGATGTCTGTGAAAAGATCGAAGCGCGCGGCATGAAGATTGTAGATGCGACGTGCCCGTTTGTCAAGAAGATCCACCGGATTGTGGACGAGGAGGGCAGAAAAGGCCGCCACGTCGTCATCATCGGAAGCGCGGATCATCCGGAGGTACAGGGCATCATGGGATGGGCGAGCGGCCCGGTTACCGTGATGCATACCGCCGAAGAAGCGGAAAGTTTTGTGCCCGAAAATGGAAAACCAATATCTATTGTGGCACAGACGACATTTAATTACAACAAATTTAAAGATTTAGTTGAAATTTTTTTGAAAAAGAGTTATGATAGTACTGTTTTAAAGACTATCTGCAACGCTACCGAGGAAAGACAGACGGAAGCGAGAGCAATTGCCAGGAAGGTTGATGCCATGTTTGTCGTGGGAGGCAGACATAGTTCAAACACGCAAAAGCTGTATGAGATATGTAAAGAAGAATGTAAAAATACTTACTTTATAGAGACACTCGTTGATTTGGAATCTAAGCCTTTTCAATCATTTGGTCGCGTAGGTATTACAGCTGGGGCATCCACCCCGAATAAAATAATTGAGGAGGTTCAAAAAATGTCAGAAATGAGTTTTGAACAAATGCTGGATGAATCATTTAAAACAATCAGAAACGGAGAAGTCGTTGAGGGTACTGTAATCGATGTCAAAGACGATCAGATTATCCTGAATATCGGATACAAAGCCGATGGTATTCTTACCAAAAACGAATATTCCAACGATTCTTCCATCGATCTTCACACCGTTGCACAGCCAGGTGACAAAATGGAAGTCAAAGTTCTGAAAGTAAATGATGGAGAGGGACAGGTCCTTCTTACTTACAAGAGACTTGCTGCTGAAAAAGGCAACAAGAGACTCGAGGAAGCATTCGAGAATCATGAAGTTCTGAAAGCAAAAGTAACACAGGTACTGAACGGAGGATTATCCGTAGTTGTTGAGGAGACCAGAGTATTCATTCCGGCCAGCCTTGTATCTGATGTATATGAAAAAGATCTGTCTAAATATGCAGATCAGGAAATTGAATTCGTTATTACCGAGTTCAACCCGAGAAGAAGACGCATCATCGGTGACCGCAAACAGCTCATCGTTGCTGAGAAGAAGAAACTGCAGGAAGAACTGTTCGCACGCATCGCAGTTGGCGATGTTGTAGAGGGAACTGTTAAGAATGTTACCGATTTCGGCGCATTCATCGATCTGGGCGGAGCTGACGGACTGCTTCACATCTCTGAGATGTCCTGGGGCCGCGTAGAGAACCCGAAAAAAGTATTCAAAGTTGGTGAGACTGTAAAAGTTCTGATCAAAGACATCAACGGCGACAAGATTGCTCTTTCCTTAAAATTCCCGGAAGAGAATCCGTGGCTGAACGCTGCTGACAAATACGCTGTAGGCAACGTAGTAGAAGGCTGTGTTGCCCGTATGACTGACTTTGGTGCATTCGTTGAGCTTGAGCCGGGCGTAGATGCTCTGCTTCATGTTTCCCAGATCTCCAGAGAGCATGTTGAGAAACCGTCTGATGCACTGAAAATCGGACAGGAAATCACTGCAAAAGTAGTTGATTTCAACGAGGAAGACAAAAAAATCTCTCTGAGCATGAAAGCTCTGGAAAACGAAGAGCCAGTAGAAGAGTAAGAATAATTTAACTTGCAGGTGCTGCAGTTGGATGATTAGAATGCCGTAGACAACCGGGTTTCCTGAACAGACAGGAAACCTGTTGCCTGCGGTATTTTCTTATCATCCTGTTTTTGGCACCAGAAAAGAAAAAGGGGATGAAAGTTTATGTGGGAGACGAAGATTCTGGGTGTGGATCTGTACCACGTTCTAGCATGGTTCTGGCTGTACAGCTTCTGCGGATGGATCTGGGAGAGTTCCTATGTATCGATCCGGCAGAAAAAACTGGTCAACCGCGGTTTTGTCAATGGTCCGCTGCTGACACTGTACGGCACCGGCGCTGTTATGGTATACTTGATCCTGCGCCCGTTTGAAGCGAACGTCTGGGCACTGTATTTCGGAGGTGTCATTGTAGCGACGGTTCTGGAATATGTAACCGGCGTGCTGATGGAGACCATTTTTCATGCGCACTGGTGGGACTACAGCAATCAGAAGTTTAATTTTCAGGGAAAGATCTGCCTCAGCAGTTCGATTGCCTGGGGATTCTTTACACTGGGGCTGTTCTATATTCTGCAGCCGATTGCCGTGAAAGTAGTGAATCTTGTTTCGGATACTACAGGAGAGATCATTGTTTCCGTTGTTACCGTCTGCTATCTGGTAGATTTTGGATTTTCCGCAGCCGCAGCATTCCAGCTGGGACAGAAGATGCGCAGTCTGGAGAAAACGTGGGGAGAATTTCTGAAATATCTGCAGAAATCCCGCTTTAACCAGCTTGCCGAGGAGATGAATGCGAAAGTACAGCAGTATCGTGCAGAGTATTCCAGAGATAAGATGAAAGAATATCTGGCCGAGAAGCGCCAGACACTGTCTGAGGCAATGGAGCAGATGCAGAAGCTGGAGAAGGAGCGGAAAGAAGCCGAGGGAAGAAGAAATCCGCTTTTCGAGTCGAAGAACCGCCTGATGGAGTTCGGAGCAGAGCAGAAGGAACGCCTGACCGAGTTCGGAGCAGAGCAGAAAGAACGGTTTGCGGCACTTGGATTTGATGTGCGCAGTGATAAGATGCCGGATCTTAAAGAGCTGCTGGAGCGCTTTGACCAGATGACAAAACCGCAGCTTCCGACCAACTGGCTGATGCGCCTGACAACGAAACGTTATCTGCGCGCCTATCCGCATCTGCAGGGAACGCATCATGCTTCTCTGAAAAAGGAAGAAAAAAAGGTAGAAGAGAAAGAAGAGAAAAAATAAAGGACTGCTTGGAAAGGACAGTCCCGGAAAAACGGCCGTGCATGCAAAAACGTGTACGGCTGTTTTATTTTCTGGTTTTGCTATCGTCTTTGAAAAAGAGCTGAAGCTCGGAACAGAGATACTCTTTCAGGAGATTTTCCTGCGAAAGAAAGGCATCGGACCACTCAAAATAGTAAGGGCGGCTTTTGAAATCCTCGCGGAAGGCCGGGGTGAAAAACTCTTTCTGCTGCGGAAGAAATGTACCGGTCCGCCGCTGATAGCAGTTGGCAGCCTTTGCTTTCTGACGGTGTTCCGGATCGACAAACGCGCCAACGCTCTTGTGAACAGCCTGATCCTCCAGCGGAAGATAATAGTAATTCTTATAGTCCGGGAAGAAATATTTCAGCTCCGCCGTATGCGTCTGCAGGGAGAGAGAAACCCGTGAACCAAAGGCTGTAAGAGAACCATCCGCGCAGACACGGGAGAGGAAAACCGGAACTTCCCGCTCGGGCTGCAGTGAAACTTCCAGTGTCTGTCCGGTAAAACGACACGACTGGACAGAAAAATCGCCGTGAAACAGGGCAGGAAGCGCGAGCAGTTCCAGAACAGAACCCATGCCGAGGACATCCTCATAATTGTGAAGGAAAAGCAGTTCCAGTTTCTTTTCATCCAGTGTCTGAAGATAGTCGTGGTAAACAGAAATCAACTGTTTTCCGTTAAGTTGATCCTTCCGTGGGAATGAGAGATACTGTTCCACATTTTTCTGTTTCATTGAAGAAAGTCCCAGGATTGACTGAAACGGGCGGAGTGCCTGATAAAGATCCAGGGATGCGATTGACGAAAGCGGATCTTCCATCTGATAAAACAGTGCTTTGTGTGTGAGGTAAGGAAGATCAAATGTCGTTCCATTAAAATGCACCAGCCGCTTCACGTCGGAAAGAAACGTGAAAAAAGAGACAAGCATCTCTTTTTCTTCGGTCGGTCGATCAAGAAACCACTGGCGCAGTGTGAAAGCATCCGCGGCCGGGTCAAAGAACAGCGCACCAATCAGATAGAGATGCGAGGTACGCCAGGAAAGGCCGGTCGTCTCAATATCGAAAAAGACATCGCCGTTTCTCAGATACATCTGAAGATTGGCAGAGAGAGCAGCGGGGGTAGAATCTATGATCTGCATAAGGTTTTTTGTCTCCTTTGAAAAACTTTTTTGAATCTAAAGATATTATAAGACGAAAAAATCTGACATGCAAGAAAGACAGCGACTAATCGTTGCGTGATGAGAAAAGTTCTGCTATAATAGAATGTGCGTTCGCTTTCGAAAAAAGAAAACGGCGCTTTGGAGGAAAAACATGATTGCATTTATCAAAGGAACTGTAGATTCTCTTTCGGAAGGAAAAATGATTCTCGAAAGCCATGGAATCGGCTATGAGCTGAATATTCCAGCGAGTATGTTCGACGCAGGCATCCGGGAGGGAGAAGAGTTAAAGATATATACCCATATGAGTGTGCGGGAAGACGGAATTTCCCTATTCGGCTTTCTGTCCCGTGAAGATCTTGAAATATACCGTATGCTGATCGGCGTAAGCGGCATCGGACCAAAAGCGGCGCTTGCGGTGCTGTCCACGCTTACTGCAGACAATCTGCGCTTTGCCGTCCTCTCGGAAGATGTCCAGGCGATTGCCAAAACACCGGGCATCGGAAAGAAGACCGCGCAGAAGCTGATTCTGGAATTAAAAGACAAATTCGACCTGCAGGAAGCGTTCGAGCAGAAGCTGGCAGGAAATCAGGCGGCTGCGGCGGTACGGCAGGCAGGCGAACCGGATGCCTTCCAGGATGCGGTACAGGCGCTGACTGCGCTTGGCTACTCCGGAACGGAAGCACTGCAGGCAGTAAAGAAAGTCGAAATCACCGAAGGCATGGACAGCGAGGCTGTGCTGAAAGCGGCATTGAAGCATATGTTTTAGCAGATGGTCCTAAATTGTGGAAGAAGGAAACCTTATAACGATGGAAAGAAGAATTATCACAACTGACGTTCTCGAGGAGGACGTGAAAATCGAAGGTTCGCTCCGTCCCCAGCACCTGGACGACTACATCGGACAGGAAAAGACGAAAAAGAACCTGAAAGTATATATTGAAGCAGCAAAACAGCGAAGTGATGTTCTCGATCATGTGCTGTTTTACGGCCCTCCGGGACTTGGAAAAACAACGCTGGCGGGCATCATTGCAAATGAGATGGGAACCCATATGAAGGTAACGAGCGGCCCGGCGATCGAAAAACCGGGTGAGATGGCAGCGATCCTCAACAATCTGCAGGAGGGCGACGTCCTGTTTGTTGATGAGATCCACCGCCTGAACCGCCAGGTCGAGGAGGTTCTTTACCCAGCGATGGAGGATTTTGCGATTGATATCATGATCGGAAAAGGCTCTTCGGCGCGCTCGATCCGCCTGGATCTGCCGAAGTTTACGCTGGTCGGCGCAACAACGCGTGCAGGTCTTTTGACTGCCCCGCTCCGCGACCGGTTCGGTGTCATCCACCATCTGGAATTTTACACGGAGGAAGAATTGGCCAACATTATCCTGCACTCCTCAAAAGTACTGAATGTGGAGGTGGACCCGCAGGGAGCGCTTGAGATGGCGCGCCGTTCCAGGGGAACACCGCGTCTGGCAAACCGGATTTTAAAGCGTGTCCGCGACTTTGCCCAGGTGAAATACGATGGAAGAATCACAAAAGAGGTCGCATCATTTGCTCTCGATCTGCTGGAAGTAGACCGTTACGGACTGGATCAGACTGACCGGCTGCTTCTTACCACCATTATGGAAAAGTTCCAGGGCGGTCCGGTGGGACTCGATACCCTGGCAGCATCGATTGGAGAAGATGCCGGCACCATCGAAGATGTCTACGAGCCGTTCCTGATCAAATCCGGATTTATCAACCGCACTCCGCGCGGAAGAGTGGCAACGGAATTTGCCTGGCACCACCTGGGGCTGGAGGCACCGCGTAAGATCGAAGAGTAAAAGCCCTGAATCTTTCATTTTCTGTCGCTTTTTGCAGAAAAAGGTTGTTTTTCTTCCATTTTCGGTATATGATAGGTTATATTAGCCGGAAGTTTGGTCCGGTTAAATTCAGTGGAGGAAAAGCAAAAGAATGGCTGTAAAAAATACAACACAGGTTTTAATAGATGGAAAAATTATCACACTGGGAGGCTATGAGAGCCCGGAATATCTGCAGAAAGTAGCTGCTTATCTGAATCAGAAGATCAGCGAACTTTCCCAGTCAGCCGGATACAACCGCCTGTCGGTGGATACGAAGCACACACTGCTTGCACTGAACATTGCAGACGACTATTTCAAAGCAAAAAGCCAGGTAGATACCCTCGAAGAGGATATGGAAGCCAAAGACCGGGAAACCTACGATATGAAGCACGATCTGATCGCAGCGGAAATCCAGGCCGGCGATCTGAAAAAAGAGCTGGAAGAGAAACGAATCGAGCTGGAACATGTGCGCGGCGAGATGGAAGAACTGCAGCGGCAGCTTGATAAGGCAAATAAGGATCTGGAAGATTTATTAAAAGCGTAAAAGAAGGAAAAACGGGGGATTGCGGAACAGGTAATCGCCCGTTTTTAGGAGATAAAGATGAAGACAGAATTATTAGCACCAGCCGGTTCGATGGAAGCGTTAAAAGCGGCGGTTTCCGCCGGTGCGGATGCCGTCTATCTCGGCGGAGCCGCATTCGGCGCAAGAGCGTATGCAAAAAATCTGGATGAGCAGGAGATTCTCTCAGCCATCGATTACGTCCATCTGCGGAACCGGAAACTGTATCTGACGGTCAACACCCTCTTAAAAGAGGAGGAACTGGAAGAGAAACTGTATCCGTATCTGCGTCCGTACTATGAGCAGGGACTGGATGCCGTGATTGTCCAGGATATGGGCGTTTTAAAGGCGGTCCGCTCCTGGTTCCCGGATCTCGACATTCATGCGAGCACACAGATGACAGTGACAGGATCTGCGGGAGCGCGTTTCCTGGAGAGCCTTGGCGCGACGCGTGTGGTACCGGCCCGTGAGCTTTCGTTTGCGGAGATCCAGAAAATCCACCGGACGACCAACCTTGAAATTGAATGCTTCGTCCACGGGGCGCTCTGCTACTGCTATTCGGGACAGTGCCTTTTTTCCAGCCTGATCGGCGGGAGAAGCGGAAACCGCGGAAGATGCGCGCAGCCGTGCCGTCTGCCGTACGAAGCGTACGATAAAGACAACCACCGCATGGGGGAGCCGGGCGACCGCTATCCGTTAAGCCCGAAGGATATGTGTACGGTAGAACTGCTGCCGGAGATTGTAAAATCCGGGATTATGTCCCTCAAAATCGAAGGCAGAATGAAAAAGCCGGAGTATACAGCGGGCGTTGTCAGCATTTACCGCAAATACCTCGATCTGTACGAAAAAAAGCCGTCCCGTTTCCACGTTCTGCCGGAGGACATGAAAAAGCTGTATGAGCTGTATAACCGTGACGGTTTCAACAAAAGCTATTATACCGTAAGAAACGGACGCGATATGATGGCGCTGAAGAACGAAAAAGAGCAGGAAAATAAAAAGAAACAGCGCAGAAATGAGCAGCTCTTTTATGAGATCCAGAGAGATTATATCGAGACTGAGGCAAAAGAGCCGATTTCCGGCTTTCTGACCCTGTATCCGGGCCAGCCGGCGTTCTTAAGTGCAGAAAGCGGAAAATACAGCGTAACAGCAGAGGCGGGCATGGTAGAACCGGCAAAGAAGCAGCCGCTGACAGAGGAACGCGTAAAAACACAGCTGGAAAAGACAGGCGAGACACCATTCTATTTCAAAGAACTCGATGTCTGTATGGATGACAACTGTTTCGTGCCGATGCAGACGTTAAACGAGCTGCGGAGAGGCGTTTCGGACCAGCTGGTGAAAGAGATGACAGAGCCATACCGCAGAAAAGCAGCGGAAAAGCCGGAACAGGAAGCAAAAGCATCTGGAAAACCGGACCAGGAGAACAGGGCAGAAAAGAAAATGGAGCTGACCGCATCTGCCGAGACGAGAGCCCAGTGGAATGCGCTGCTCGAGATTCCGGAGATCACGACGATCTACGCCGGCATGGGATGCTTCAAACGGGAAATCTTCGAAGAACAGGCGGAAAAAGGAATCCTGCAGGCGAAAGAACTGGGAAAACAGGTTTATCTGATGCTGCCGCACGTTGTGCGTGAAGGCGATCTGAAGGAATACCGCGACACGTTCCGCTGTCTGAAGGAGATCGGTCTTGGCGGTTTCCTGATCCGCAATCTCGAAAGCTTTTCATTTTTGAAAGAGATGGGAATGGAAAAGGATATCCGGCTCGATTACAGCGTTTACACGTACAACAGCCGTGCGCAGGCATTCTGGCAGGAGCAGGGCGTGCAGCGTGATACCGTTCCGTATGAGCTGAACGAGCGGGAAATCGGAAAACGTGACAATACGAACAGCGAAATGGTGGTCTACGGCTACCTTCCGATGATGGTTTCCGCCCAGTGTGTCCAGAAGAACCTGAACGGCTGCAATCACAGTTATTCTCTGGTACGCTTAAAAGACCGGATGGGAAAATACTTCCCGGTGAAGAGTTACTGCACCTCGTGCTACAGTGTGATCTACAACAGCCTTCCGCTCGGCCTGGTAAAAGAAGCCGATGAGATCCGGTCCATGCATCCGGCTGCGGTGCGGCTGAATTTTACCATCGAGACACTGGAGGAGACAAAAGAAATCGCCGCTGCGTTTGCTGGAACGTACTGTAAAGGAATCGCAGTTCCGGCCGAACAGGAATATACCAAAGGCCATTTCCGCCGGAAAGTAGAGTAAACGGTGAGAAAAAATAAGGGGAATTTATGGAAAATACCATTGTTCAGTTATCAAAATATGTGATTACCTTCCTCATGATCTGTTTTACCGTGCAGTCGTTTGCTGCACTCAAAGAGCGGGATGAGGATGAGCGCCATTACATTCTGATGCGGCAGATCATCATGATCATTCTGATGAATTTCATCTGTTTCTTCGTGATGTTCCTGCAGGAAGGCGAAGTATCAACGATTCAGATGTTTCTGCTCACGATGGCGTATATCCTGGGCGTACAGATCCTGTACCGCCTGATTTACCGGAAGGCATCGATGATCCTGGTAAACAACATGTGTATGCTGCTCTCGATCAGCATGATTATTCTGACGAGACTGAGCGTGTCAAAGGCGATGTCCCAGTACAAAATTCTGGCGGCATCCACACTGCTCTGCTTCATCATTCCGGTCATTGTCCGAAAGGGCAAGTTTCTGAAAAATCTGACCTGGATTTACGCTGTGCTCGGAATTGCCATGCTTTCCGTCGTTATGGTGCTTGGCTTTACTTCCGGCGGTGCGAAGCTGTCGATCGAAATCCACGGCATTACGTTCCAGCTCTCCGAGATTGCCAAGATCACACTCGTGTTCTTTATGGCAGGCATGCTGCGCGAGGATAATTCCTTTGGAAACGTTGTGAAAGCAACGGTCATTGCGGCAGTTCATGTGCTGATCCTTGTTGCATCCACCGACCTTGGAACTGCGTTCGTCTTCTTTATGGCGTACGTGGTTGTAATCTATGTGGCAACGAGAAAAGCCAGATATCCGCTTTTGGGACTTGCGGGAATGAGTGCCGCCTGCGTTGTGGCATATTTCCTGTTTTCCCATGTACGGAACCGTGTGGCACTCTGGCAGGATCCGATCGGAAACTGGGATATCAGCAGCCAGTTAGCACAGGGCCTCTTCGGCATGTGCTCCGGCGGATGGTTCGGAACCGGCCTTTTCGAGGGACGGCCTGACATTATCCCGGTTGCAACGAAAGACTTTATTTTCTGTGCGATCTGTGAGGAGATGGGCATTATCTTCGGAATCTGCCTGATTCTGCTGTGCATGTCCACATTCCTTCTGATTATCAATATTTCCATGAAGATGAGCAAACGGTTCTACAAACTGATTGCCATGGGTCTTGGAACGGAATATGCGACACAGGTGTTCCTCACCATCGGAGGAACCATTAAATTTATTCCTATGACAGGTATCACGCTGCCGCTGGTCAGCTATGGAGGAAGCTCTATGTTCTCCACGGTGCTGATGCTGTCGATCATTCAGGGATTGTACATCTTAAGGGAAGACGAAGGTGAGGAGCTTGAGAAAAGACGAAACAAGAAGAAACGAAACCAGCAAAAAAACGACCCAGGCGCCAAGAAAAAACGACGCCCGGACGAAGAGACCGAAAGACGAAAGAAGAGCGGCAGCCGGAACGATGGACAGGGAACCCGCCAGAAGTACCGCGAGCAGCCGGATGAATTCGAACGGCGGATCGAAGAGCAGACCGAGAACAGCCTCCACTGGTAAGGCGGCAAACAACGGCGCAGGGCCGTATCTGATCGTTTCGTTCCTGTTCGTGGCCATGTTTCTTGGACTGATCGCGTATCTCGTTTACTTTAATGTCGTGCGGAAAGAAGAATTTCTGAATAGTTCTTACAATACGAGACAGAATAACTATGCAGAGCGCGTGATCCGCGGAACAATCTATTCTGCGGACGGCCAGGAACTGGCAAAGACGACGACAGATGAAAACGGGGATGAGGTAAGAACGTATCCGTTCGGCAGCCTGTTTGCGCAGGTGGTTGGCTACACGGGAAAAGGAAACAGCGGCCTCGAATCTTCCTACAACTATATGCTGATGGAGTCCCATACAAGTAAGTTAAAGCAGGTAAAGAATGAATTCAGCGATGCGAAGAACCCGGGAGACAGTCTCTATACAACGCTGAATACAACACTCCAGCAGGCCGCGGCCGATGCACTGGACGGATACCGCGGTGCAGTTGTCGTGCTGGAGGCAAAAACGGGCCGTGTACTTGCCAATGTGAGCAATCCGGTTTTTAATCCTAATACGATTGATGAGGACTGGGAGGCACTGAACGCAGACGATGAGAGCGGCGTGTTTCTGAACCGCGGTCTGCAGGGAAGATATCCGCCGGGATCTACGTTCAAGATTGTTACTTCGCTTGCGTATCTCCGTCAGAACGGCACACTGGACGGTTTTTCGTTCGACTGTGACGGTGAGCTGACAGCAGGAAACTATACAATTCACTGCTCCGGCGGTGAAGTGCATGGACCGGAAGATTTTGCAGGTGCGTTTGCACATTCGTGCAACTCTGCCTTTGCACAGATTGGCCTTGGGCTGGATAAAGATGCCTTCCGCTCGCTGGCGGATTCCCTGTATCTGAACAGCCGTCTGGATCTGGAGCTTCCGACCAGCAAAAGTTCTTTCGACCTTGATTCGACAACGGCGGATGCTCTTGTGATGCAGACCTCCATTGGCCAGGGTGATACGCTGGTAACACCGATGGAGATGGCACTGATCGCCTCCGCGGTTGCAAATGACGGAGAAATGATCAAACCGCGTTATGTGGACAACATTGTGTCTGTGGACGGACAGGCAGTCAAAACCTTTTACAGAGAGTCTCTTGGCACGGTAATGTCCGAGAGCGAAGCCAATACGCTGACAGAGCTGATGAAAGGCGTTGTCCAGAGCGGAACTGCAGTTTCACTTTCGGATCTGCCGTACAATATCGCCGGTAAAACAGGAACCGCAGAACACGGAAGCGACGGAGAGACACCGCATTCCTGGTTTGTCGGATTCTCCAATGCGGATGATCCTGATATTGTCATTGCTGTTGTGGCAGAAAACGGCGGATATTCGAGTGAAGTCGCTGTACCGATTGCAAGACAGGTAATTGAAGCATATTATGCACAGCAGTAAACGATGAAAAAAACGCGTTCGAACCGGAAAGGATGGGTTCGGGCGCGTTTTCTGAATTTTTAGAAAAATGTTAGAAAAAGGATGCGGTTTTAAGGTTGCGCGGGGGCGGGAAAAGAGGTATACTTTTTAACAGAAGATCTGGCGGCAAGCGGGAAGAAAAGAGCTGTCAGGGAATGGAAAAAGCCAGAAGGAGCTTAAAACGTATGATCGAAGCAGTAAGCTGCGGAGGTATCGTAATCTACCGTGGAAAAATATTGACGCTTTACAAAAGCTACCGCAACAAATATGAAGGCTGGGTTCTGCCGAAAGGAACCGTTGAGCCGGGAGAAACCCATGAACAGACTGCTGTCCGCGAGGTATATGAGGAGTCCGGCGTACACGGCACCATCATCAAGTACGTGGGAAAAAGCCAGTACAGCTTCAGCATTCCGGAGGACACCGTGGAAAAAGAGGTGCACTGGTATCTGATGGTCTCATCCGGCTACTACAGCCGTCCACAGAGAGAAGAATACTTTGTGGATTCGGGCTATTACAAGTATCACGAAGCATATCATCTGCTGAAGTTTTCCAATGAACGGCAGATTCTGGAAAAGGCCTATCAGGAGTATCTGGAACTGAAGAGAGCAAATTTATGGAAGGTTCAGCCACAGGCTCAGGGAAAATATGGTAAACTGGTATAAAAATCTGTACGTCGGGGATACTGCAAAAAAGAAACAGAAAAAATGGATGCGCCGGATTGAGAACAAAAAAGCAGTTCCGGGAGTCTGGCTCCTCACACTGCCTTCCAATCAGCAGAACAATCTGGATGTAATTCCGGCGGATCTGCTTTTGCAGCCGGCCGTGCGGAGAAACTGTCCGATGATTGTCGGACTTGCCGTGTCGCGCGAGGAAGCTTTTGAGCTTGTGGAGGCGATCGCATTGGAAACTTATCGGGAAACCGGAGAAGTAAAAATCCGGGAATGGCTGCTGAACCGGATTGAGGGATGTGAATGATACATATACTATTCATGATTTTGAAGGCACTGGGGATTTTACTCCTTGTTTTACTGTTTCTCGTGCTTCTTATCGTCTGCACCGTCCTGTTTCTTCCTTTTTGCTACCGGGCGCAGGTTCTGAAAGAAGAAGAGGGATTTGCCTGCGTAAAAGCGAGCGGAAGAGTATCGTGGCTTTTCGGAGCTGTCGCGCTGACGGCCTCGTATGAGGAACAGAAGCCGGAGGCGCAGATTCTGCTTTTCGGGGCATCACTGGAAACATGGAAACGGCGGCTGAAAAAGATCCGCCGGGGAGAAGCGTCCGTGCCCCGGACGGAGGAAAATGAGACAGAAAATGCGCCGGAAGCAGAAAAAACAGCAGAGCAGAAAGAACCGGACCAGACAGAAAAACAGCAGAAGGTGACAGCACAGAAGGAGCAGCCAGAGCAAAAGCAGGAACCGGATGCGCCGAAAAAAAGCATTCTGGAACGGTTTTTCGGAAGGATCGAATATCTTCCGGAAAAACTGCTGAATCTTGCCAGCCGTCTGCTGCAGACAGCTTTCCGGCTGTTGGAACTTCCGTTCCGTCTGCTTGAAAAACTGGAGCAGAAAATCCAGGCAGGCAGACGGTTAAAAAGAAAGTGGGAGAGTGTGAAAAAATTCTTCCGTTCGAAGATGTTCCGTGAGGCGCTGCTCCATGCAAAGAAAGAAGTGCTTTATTTCCTGAAGAAAGCAGCACCGAAAAAAGTAACCGGCACAGTCCGGTTCGGATTTAACGATCCGGCACTGACCGGAGAGACACTCGGCATTCTGGGTATGATTTATGGAAAACTGCCGAAAGACCTTTCCATCCAGCCGGATTTCGAACAGGAAATTCTCCAGGGCGATGTCCGGATGAAAGGAAGTTTTCAGGCTGTGACAGCAGCCGGCATTGCACTTCGATTATTCCGGGATCAGAATCTTCGGAAAACCATACGACATTTCAAACACAAGGAGGCCTAAAAGATGGCAGAAAAGGACAACACATTTCAGAATACCGTAGAAGCACTGTTCCGCGGAATGGACAGTTTTATCACAACAAAGACGGTCGTAGGTGAGGCGATCCACATTGAGGATACGATTCTTCTGCCGCTGGTAGACGTTTCCTTCGGCGTGGGAGCGGGTGCATTCGCAGAAAATGCAAAGAACAATGCAGGAGGCGGTATGGGCGGAAAAATTTCTCCGAGCGCCGTTCTTGTCATCAGCAAAAACGGAACGCGTCTGGTCAACATCAAAAACCAGGATGCTGTCACCAAAATCATTGACATGGCTCCGGATCTGATCAGCCGCTTTACCGGCAAAAAGGAAGAGGACGGGTATACCGCAGAGAAAGTAGAGCATATAATAAACCAAGAGGCGGATAAGGAGTAAGCTCGTTTGTGCAGAATTTTAGGTTTTCTGCTGTTTTGGATGGGGGTCGGGCTTCTCATCAGCCTGATGATCCGCAGCTCATTTCTTACGGTTCTTGCGGCCGCTCTGCTGCTGTGCGTGGGATATCATCTGTTCTGCAATACAGGGGAATAGTGAAAGATGCACAAAAAGATCGGAAATGAACTGGCTGATTTGTACAGAGAAATACTTGCAAAATGAAGAAAGCTGCGCTATAATAAGTCCATCTTAAATGAATCAGCCAACTATACTAATATCATAGATCAAGACGAGGGCGTCTTACCAGAACGAAAGTTTCGGTAGGATGCTCTTTTTCTTTTGCTAAGCATATGGATCGTTGGCAGGTTCAGCTTAAGAGACCACGCTATTTTTTTCTCCCTTTTAAAATATAAAAAATAGAGCACAACAGGGCATAAGCGAAAACTTATGTCCTGTTTGCTCTTACCAGAACTTTTTTTAAAATCTTAATTCTATTTTTGAACAGCAAAAAAGCCTTCCCGGACTGGAAAGGCCTTTTAACCATTCAACTTATGCACGCTCTACTTTTCCGGATCTTAAGCAGGAAGTACATACGTACATTTTCTGCGGTACACCGTCAACTTTAACTTTGACAGATTTTACGTTAGATTTCCACATTTTATTGCTTCTTCTATGTGAATGACTTACGTTGTTTCCGAAATGAGCACCCTTCTCACAAATTGCACACTTTGCCATGATTGCACCTCCTTGACATACGTACTTGAGTCAAAACGCATTTTAGACTCACAACATAAGTCATTCTAACAGATCTATACCGGTTTTGCAAGTAAAAAATGAAAAAATTATATGAATTTTGAAGGTTTTTCATTTTAAACTTTCTTTTTTGCGGAAAAGCGGTTATAATGTATCGTAGAGTGGAGTCAGTTATTCCTGTCTCCATGTGTTTTGAATAGTATGATGGAATTGGAGGATACAAGGCATGAAAGGTCGTATGAATACAGGCTTGGGAGAAATCGTAATCAATCCGGATGTAATCGCCCTGTATGCGGGCAGCGTTGCTGTGGAGTGCTTCGGCATTGTCGGAATGGCAGCGGTAAACATGAAAGATGGACTGGTCAAACTTCTGAAAAAAGAGAGTCTGACACACGGAATTAATGTATCGATTTCGGAAAATAAAATTTCCCTGGATTTCCACGTGATTGTTTCTTACGGAGTCAGTATTTCTGCCGTAACAGATAACCTGATCAATAATGTGAAATACAAGGTGGAAGAGTTCACCGGAATGGAAATTGAAAAAATCAACATCCTGGTTGAAGGCGTTCGCGTCATCGACTGATGGTAATAGGAGGAAATGAAGAAAGTGGCTACAAATACAATTGATGCCGGCTTACTGGCAAAAATGTTTCTGGCTGGTGCAAAAAATCTGGAAGTAAAGAAAGAGTGGATCAATGAGCTGAACGTGTTCCCGGTACCGGACGGCGACACAGGTACCAACATGACGCTGACGATCATGTCCGCAGTCAAGGAAGTAAACTCGCTCACAGAAGTGAACATGTACAACCTTTCCAAGGCAATCTCTTCCGGTTCTCTGCGCGGTGCCAGAGGTAACTCCGGCGTTATTCTTTCCCAGCTCCTTCGTGGCTTTACCAAGAAGATCCGCGACTATCAAGAGCTGAATGCAGAGATTCTCGCAGAGGCAATGGAAAAAGCAGTCGAGACTGCATACAAAGCCGTTATGAAGCCAAAAGAAGGTACCATCCTGACCGTGGCAAAGGGAGCAGCAGAGAAAGCAGCAGAGCTTGCACCGGAAAGCGAAGATCTGAACGCGTTCATCGAGGACGTTCTCGCGCATGCAGAGTACGTGCTCTCCCAGACACCAGAGATGCTGCCGGTATTAAAAGAGGCAGGCGTTGTGGATTCCGGCGGACAGGGTCTCTTAACCGTACTGCAGGGCGCATATGACGCGTTCCTCGGGAAAGAGATTGATCTGAATTTCGAGATGCCGGAAGCAAAGACAGAATTTGTCAGACCGTCCAAAGAGACAGAAAAAGAAATCAAATTCGGCTACTGCACCGAGTTTATCATTATGCTGGAAAACCCGCTTCCGGATGAAGAGGTTTATGCATTCAAAGATTTCCTGAACGGAATCGGAGATTCGATCGTTCTCGTTGCAGACGATGAGCTGGTTAAGGTACACGTACATACCAACGATCCTGGAAAAGCAATTTCCAAGGCGCTGACGTACGGACAGCTGACCAGAATGAAGATCGACAACATGCGTGAGGAGCATCAGGAGCGCCTGATCAAGAACGCAGAAAAGATCGCAGCACAGCAGGCAGAGGAAGATAAGAAGAGAAAAGAAGCAGCAAAACAGCCGCCGAAGGAGAACGGATTCATCGCCGTGTCCATCGGAGAGGGAATCAAAGAGATCTTCCAGGGACTCGGTGTTGATTACCTGATCGAGGGCGGTCAGACCATGAACCCGAGCACCGAGGATATGCTGACTGCAATTGAGAAGGTCAATGCAAAGAATATCTTTATTCTGCCGAACAACAAAAATATCATCCTCGCAGCAAATCAGGCAAAAGCCATGACTGAGGACAAAAATATCATCGTTGTTCCGACCAAAACCGTTCCGCAGGGCATCACAGCCATGATCAGCTATGTGCCGGAGAAATCTGCAGAAGAGAACGAGGAGGCCATGACAGAGGGCATCCAGATGGTAAAAACCGGTCAGGTAACGTACGCGGTACGTGATACCCACATCGATGAGAAAGAGATCCATCAGGGCGACATCATGGGACTTGGCGATCATGGACTTCTCGCTGTCGGACAGGATATTCTTACCGTTGCAGAAGAAACCATCCGCGCCATGGTCGATGAGGACAGCGAGCTGATCAGCATCTACTACGGTGAAGATATGAGTGAGGAAGATGCCGAAAGCCTTGGCGAAAAAATCGAGCAGGCATATCCGGACTGCGATGTGGAAGTAAACTATGGCGGACAGCCGATTTACTACTGTGTCGTTTCGGTTGAATAAGAGTAAGGAAAGAAAAATATGAATACGGAACCCCTGACAACACTGAAGGGGATCGGTGAAAAAACGGAGAAGCTGTTTGCAAAAGTAGGAATCTACAATTTGCAGCAGCTTCTGCATTATTATCCAAGAGATTATGACTGCTATGCAGAGCCGGTTCCCCTTCGCGAATGCAGACAAGAGGAAAAGAATGCGGTATACGGAAGAATTGTCCACAGTCCGTCGGTAAAAGGAAACCAGAGAAAGAGCGTTGTTGTCCTGGAACTCTACGAGGAGCCGGTGCGGCTGCAGCTTACCTGGTTTAATATGCCGTTTCTGCGGAGCACGCTGAAGAAAGGCAGTGTTTTTATCTTCCGCGGAAAGATACAGGAAAAATCAGGCCGTCTCGTGATGGAGCAGCCGGAAATCTTCACTCCTGCCGCATACCATGAGCTTCTGGCAAGTCTTCAGCCGGTTTATGGGCTGACAGCCGGTCTCACGAACAAGATGGTGAGCAAGGCCGTCGCACAGGTGCTGGAACGATGCGCACCTGCGCAGGACTATCTGCCGGAGAAAATCCGTGCCCGGTATGAACTCTGTGAAATCAATTATGCCCTCCATGAGGTTCATTTTCCAAAAGACCAGGAGCATCTGGCAACGGCGCGGCGCAGAATTGTGTTCGAAGAGTTTTTTCTCTTCATCCTGTCCCTGCGGCAGTTAAAAGAGCAGACGGAGGGAATTACCAATGTGTTCCCGATCCGCGCCGTCTGGAAGACGGAGGAAGTCATCGAAAATATGCCGTACCGTCTCACGAATGCACAGATGCGCGTGTGGGGCGAACTGGAGCGGGACTTAAAAGGCCATACCCGCATGGCGCGGCTGGTACAGGGAGATGTCGGAAGCGGAAAGACGATTCTGGCATTCCTTGCAATGATTATGACAGCTGAGAACGGCTACCAATCGGCGCTGATGGTTCCGACGGAGGTTCTGGCGCGGCAGCATTATGAATCGCTCTGCACTCTGTTGAAAGAAAACAATCTGACGGAATACAATCCCCGCCTTCTGACTGGATCCACGAAAGCAAAAGAACGCCGGGAAATCTATGCCAGTCTGGAAGACGGAAGCTGCAAAATGGTGATCGGCACACATGCACTGATTCAGGAAAAGGTACAGTACAAAAATCTGGCGCTTGTCATCACAGACGAACAGCACCGCTTCGGTGTCCGGCAGAGAACGGCACTTGCTGAAAAAGGGGAACCGCCGAATGTTCTCGTTATGAGTGCAACGCCGATTCCAAGAACCCTGGCTATCATTCTGTACGGAGATCTTTCGATTTCTGTGATTGATGAACTTCCGGCGAAGCGTCTGCCGATCAAAAACTGTGTGGTGGATACGTCTTACCGTCCAAAAGCTTACCGCTTTATCACGCGTCAGGTCGAACTGGGCCGTCAGGCGTATGTGATCTGCCCGATGGTGGAGGAGAGCGAGGGTCTGGAAGCGGAAAACGTCACCGACTATACACAGCTCCTGAAAAAAGAGCTGCCGGGCATCACAGTAGAGATGCTGCACGGACAGATGAAGGCGGCGCAGAAAAACGAGATCATGGAGCGGTTCGCCAGCGGAGAAATCCAGGTACTCGTCTCGACGACAGTCGTGGAGGTCGGTGTCAACGTGCCGAATGCGACGGTGATGATGGTGGAAAATGCCGAACGGTTCGGCCTTGCACAGCTCCATCAGCTCCGCGGACGTGTCGGAAGAGGAGAGCATCAGTCCTACTGTATTTTCATCCGCGGAAACAAAGATCAGGAGACCGCCAAACGTCTGGAAATCCTGAACCATTCGAACGACGGGTTTTATATTGCTTCGGAAGATTTGAAACTGCGCGGCAGCGGCGATCTGCTGGGAACGCGCCAGAGCGGGGATATGGAATTCCAGATGGCAGATATTTTCCGGGATGCCGATATCCTGCAGAAAGCGAGTGAGGCGGCTTCAGAACTGCTTGCCGACGATCCTTATTTTGAAAAACCGGAGCATGAACTGCTGAAAAAGGTAATGAAATCGTATCTTGATCTGGAAAACCACGACATTGGATTGTGAAAAATTACAAAAAAATCCGGCTTTAAAATGCAAAATCGGATAAAAGTAACAGCCTGATTGGATAGTATGGAAAATGACTGTACAATTTCGTGGAAAATTCGTGCGAAATCAGATATTACTTGAAATGCCAAAAAAATTCATGTATCATAAACAAGGAATCAAAAAATGTGCGGACCGTGAGTGTCAAGCGTTCGCCTGAATAATAGTTCGCAGGACGGCTCTTCCAAAATATACAGGGCCGGTCCAAATGGGAGGAAACAGATATGGTAAAGAAAAAACCAGCTGCCCAGGCTAAGACAGCAGAGAACGAGACAGTAAAAGTAGAGACCAAAGCAGCAGAAAAAACAACCGCAGCAGAGAAAGAAGCTGTAAAAGAAGTTGCAAAAGAAGTTGTAAAGGAAACTGCAGCAGCAGAGGAAGCACCTGCAAAAGCAGAAGAAAAACCGGCAGCAAAAGCTGCAAAAACAACCCGCACAACAGCAAAGAAAACAACGACAAAGAAAGCGGCTGTACCGAAAAAACCAGCAGCAGCGAAAAAGCCGGCAGAAAAAAAAGCACCTGCAAAAGCAGCAAAGAAAGAAGCGGAGCAGGAGATGATTCTGCAGTTCGGCGGAAGAGAAATCAAGGAGAAAGATCTGTACGAGAGAATCCAGCAGATCTGGATCGAAGGATATGGCAAGAAAGCAGAGGAATTAAAGAGCCTGAAGGTTTATGTAAAACCGGAGGAATTTACTGCTTACTACGTAATCAATGATGATGTAACCGGAAGCATTGATCTGTAAGTATTATGTACCAGCTCTGCAGGAGCAAGAAAAAAGCGTGAGCTTTTCCGAAAAGAAAAGAGCTCACGCTTTTTGATGCCTGTTCCGGCATCAGGATGTTATACCGGGATGATTAGTACTGGCCAGAAGAACCGCCGGACATCTGGCGTTCCTGCTGCTCAATCATCTTTTTGACCATATAACCTCCGACAGAACCATTCTGTTTGGAAGTCAGGTTACCGTTGTAGCCATCACTGAGCGGCACGCCGAGTTCGCTTGCCACCTCAAATTTGAATTTGTCCAGAGCGCCTTTTGCTTCTGGTACTGCTGCGGTATTCGATGAACGATTCGCCATGTTCATTCCCTCCTTTATCTTTGTGCTTGTTAAAAGCTGCTGTGAAGCAGATCCGGATGTGTTTTTCATCTGTTCTGCTACGGTCATAGTATGTGGAAAGAAAACAAAAATAAACTTCCAGATTCTGTATTTTTTCCGGAAAAGCGGAGAAAGTAAAAGAAGAAGGAAAAATGGAACGGCAGAAAAAATATAAAAACTGTGTAAAAAATTCACAAAAAGAATTGCGTATTGAAAATAAATTTGTTATAATTGCTGTACATGGTAGTAAAAACAGGAGAAGGGGCGGTTTGCAGTAATGAATATTGGAATCATAGCACACAACAGCAAGAAGAGTCTGATCGAGGATTTCTGTATTGCATACAAGGGAATCCTCATGAAACATGAGGTGTACGCCACCGGAACCACCGGACGGCGGATTGAAGAGGTGACGAACCTTCATGTACACAAGTTTCTGCCTGGAAGCGTAGGCGGAGACAAACAGTTTACCGAGATGATTGAACGCGGCGATATGGATATGGTAATTTTCTTTTACAATCCGACGATGATCAATCCGAAAGAGCCGGATGTCTACAAAATTATCCGTACCTGCGACCAGTACAATATCCCGATTGCAACAAATATCGGAACCGCGGAGTCTCTGATTTTGGGACTTGCAAGAGGAGATCTGGACTGGAGAGAGCAGTTGAAAGCCGACTGATCCATCAAACAAAAACAGTAAGGACGAAAATAAGACCAACATGAGAGTAATAGCAGGAAAATGCCGGAGTCTTCCATTAAAGACGGTTCCCGGCAGACAGACCCGGCCGACGACGGACCGGATCAAAGAAACCTTATTTAACATGCTTCAGCCGTATCTGCCGGATGCGCGTTTTCTCGATCTGTTCGCCGGAAGCGGGGCGATCGGAATCGAGGCGTTGAGCCGCGGCGCCGAGCGCGCGTGGTTCGTAGAGCAGAACAAAGCTGCAGCAGACTGTATCCGGCAGAATTTAAAATTTACGAAGCTGGAACAGCAGGCAGTGCTCCTGCCCATGGAAGCGCATGCAGCTCTGCAGTCGCTTCAGGGACAGGAGCCTTTTGACTGCATTTTTATGGACCCGCCATACGATAAGGGACTGGAAAAGGACGTGCTGTATGCGTTCCGCGACGCCTCTTTTATCGGTGAGGATACCTTAATTATTGTAGAAGCATCGCTGAATACTGATTTCGACTGGGCGGAGGATGCCGGATACGAAATTCTGAAGAAAAAAATCTATAAGACAAATGTCCATGTATTCCTTACCCCGAAAAGCAAACACGAAGGAGTAAAAGAATCATGAAGACAGCCGTATACCCGGGAACTTTTGACCCTGTAACGTATGGTCATCTGGATGTTATCTTGCGTGCATCCAAGCTTTTTGACTGCGTAATCGTGGGAGTTTTACATAATTCCTCAAAATCTCCGTTGTTTTCTGTGGAAGAACGTGTTAATATACTAAAGAAAGCGACCCAGGACATTCCAAATGTCGAAGTCCGTTCTTTCAGCGGGCTCGCTGTTGATTTTGCGAAGGAATGCCAGGCGCATACGATCGTCCGCGGACTCCGCGCGATCACAGACTTTGAATATGAACTGCAGATGGCACAGACGAACCGCGTTCTGGAACCGGAAGTAGATACCACGTTTCTGATTACCTCGCTGGAGTATGCGTACCTCAGCTCCACGGTAGTAAAAGAAGTAGCTGCTTTTGGCGGCGACATTCACAAATTTGTTCCGGATTTTGTGGAAAAAGAAATCCGCGCAAAGTATGCCGCCCGAAATTCAGAAGGAATGCCGCAGGATAAAAGATAAGGAGAATTAAAATGAGCAGCAGAATTGAACAGATCATCGAAGAAATTGAGGAGTATGTAGAGAGCTGTAAATATCAGCCGCTGTCTACCACCAAAATCGTTGTAAATAAAGAAGAATTAGAAGAGCTTCTCCGTGAGCTCCGTCTGAAAACACCGGACGAGATCAAACGGTACCAGAAGATCATCAGCAACAAAGATGCGATTCTGGCAGATGCACAGAACAAGGCAGATGCCATCATTGCAGAGGCACAGGCAAAGGCAAGAGAGATGGTAGAGCAGAGTGAAGTGATGCAGTCAGCATACGCACAGGCAAATGAGACCGTCAACAATGCAAACCAGCAGGCACAGGAAATCCTGGATGCTGCAACCAACGATGCCAACAGCATCCGTCTCGGTGCCATCGGATATACCGATGATATGCTTGCCAACTTAAGCAATATTATGACGACTGCATTAAACGATGCAGGAGAGAAATACAACAGCTTTGTAGAATCCCTGACAAGCTGCTACAATACCGTTGTTCAGAACAGAAGTGAGCTCTCCCCGCAGGGTGCTCCGGAAGAAGAGCAGCCAGAGGAAGAAGTTGTCGTACCGGAATATGATCCGGCATCAGAAGAGGAAAGCGAAGAGGAATAAACCAAGCGTTCCTGCGAAAGCAGCACAGCAGAGCTTCCCGGCAAGATAAGGCCAGAGGGGCAGACCGCTGTTATGGATCATACAGTTTGTCTGGGCAGCGACAGAGAGACCGCCGAAGGCGGCGCAGGTAAGGATAGCAGAGACTTTTCCGGCGTAAGGAAGAGAGGACGCGGCAAGCTGTGCGATTCCCGTCGTGATTTCCAGCACGCCGCAGAGCAGGGGCGAGGCGGAACCAAACGGATGCAGATCCATCAGAAGTCCGGACAGAATGGAAAACAGGATGATGTATCCGCCAAGCTGTGTAATGATTTCAAATCCGTTCATGATAGAGGTGTCCAGCAGGTTTCCTTTGGAAGTCTGTTTTGACATCTCTTTTTTTTCCACGGAATGTGTCCGATGGGCGGTGTGCCGGTGCAGGCGGAAGCGGCGGAAAACAAGCCGGAACAGAAAACCAGTTAGAAAATTGGAACCGTAGAGCACGCCGAAGACGAACCCGGGATGGATCTGTCCGGAAAACGCAGTTAAGATAACATAGGAAGACAGAAAAGCAGGACTCGGACTGCTGCAGAAGGTTAAAAGATAGCACGCTTCGTTCCGGTCAATTTCTTCTGCCTCATAGAGCTGGGCAGTGATGCGCGCTCCCATGGGAAAACCGCAGAAAAGACCGAGAAAAAGTGCATAAAACCCAGCCGGGGAAAGACCGAAAACCGTTTGAAAAAAAACTTCTGCACGGGCAGAGATCCGCCGCGCGGCTCCTGTTTCCAGAAGAAGAGATGTCAGAATCAGAAACGGCAGAAGTGACGGAAGAATGGTATGAAACCAGAGATTGACACCCTCGCAGGCATAGAAAAAAGTCCGCGCGGGAAAGATAAGAAGACAGAAAAAAAGAAGCAGGGAAGAGAGAAATAAAAGTGATTTTTTCATGACGTTCGAACCTCCTCCCGCTTTCTAAAATAGAGTATGACGAAGCTTTGAAAAAAAGAAGATGGGAGAAGAAAAAATGAGCGTATTAGCAGGATTAAAACCGGAACGGGTATTTTATTATTTTGAAGAGCTCTGCCGCATTCCGCACGGCTCCGGAAACACAAAAGAAGTGAGCGACTATCTGGTTCAGTTTGCAAGGGACCATGAATTATCCTGGTATCAGGATGCGTCCAACAACGTGATCATCCGCCGCCCGGCATCGAAGGGATGTGAATTGGCTCCGACCGTGATTCTGCAGGGCCACTGCGATATGGTCTGCGAGAAGAAGCCGGGCAGCAGCCACGATTTTACGAAGGACGGCCTTGAGCTTCACATCGACGGCGATGAGATTTATGCCAGGGACACGACGCTTGGCGGAGACGACGGAATTGCCGTTGCCTATATGCTGGCTGTGCTGGAATCGGATGATCTGCAGCTTCCGGCCATCGAGGCACTGATTACGACGGATGAAGAGATCGGACTGCTCGGCGCAGCAGCATTAAACGGGAATGAATTAAAGGGAAGAACACTGTTAAATATGGATTCTGAAGAGGAAGGCATTCTCACCGTATCGTGCGCAGGCGGTATGACAGCCATGATGGATCTGCCGGTGCGCAGAAGCGAAGTGATGGGTGAGCAGATGGAAGTGACGATTTCCGGTCTTGCCGGTGGCCATTCCGGTACGGAAATCCACAAAAACCGTGCCAACTCCAACATTCTGGCGGGCCGTTTCCTGTACGAACTGGCAGGAAAGATGGATTATGCCCTGATCGAGCTGGAGGGCGGTTTAAAAGACAACGCCATTCCGCGGACAACCCGCATGCTTCTTGCCATCGACGGCGGAGAGAAAGAGATCTTAAAAGAGGAAGCATCACGCTTCACCGAAAATCTTCGCAGAGAGTACAGCGGAACAGATGACGGTATTACCGTTACGGTAGAGAAAACAGGCGAGGGCGCTGCACCGGCGCTTCATCCGGTCAGCCTGCAGAAAACCGTCTTTTTCCTGATGAATCTTCCGAACGGGGTACAGAAGATGAGCGGCCAGATCCCGGGACTGGTGGAAACATCCCTGAACCTCGGCATTCTGAAATTAGAGCCGGATCACCTGCATGCGTGCGCGAGTGTGCGGAGCTCCGTGGGAAGTGCAAAAGAAGCCCTTTCCGACAAGCTGGAGTATCTGATCGGTTTCCTGGGCGGTGAGTTCCACGTAGAGGGCGCGTACCCGGCATGGGAGTATAAAGAGGATTCTGCCCTCCGCGATCTGATGGTGGCGGAATATGAAGCCATGTATGGACAGAAACCGGCAGTGGAAGCGATTCATGCCGGACTGGAATGCGGTCTGTTCTATGAAAAGCTTTCCGGTTTTGACTGTGTATCTTTCGGCCCGAACATGAAAGCAATCCACACGACCGAGGAGCGGCTTTCGATTTCCTCCGTGGAGAGAACGTATCAGTACCTGTGCCGCGTTCTGGAGCAGCTTTCGAAACGGCAGGCATAAAAAACTGCCCGTGTCTATTTCAAAAAAGTTTCTGAAAAACAGTCATAAAACAGAAAAGACAGGCATAAAGTAACAGGGTGGGGATTGAATTTCCAAAGCGTTTACCATCCGATAAGAAAAATGGCTGAAAGCAGGAGCAAAAAAGGAGATTAGGGGACATGGATATACTGTTATGGCATGAGATTCTGGAACCATACGAGCTGGCTGTCAAGGAATTACAGGTGAAATTCCGGCATCTGATCAAGGAGCACCACGGAAAAGGGCTGTACTCACCGATCGAGAGCGTGAGCGGCCGTGTGAAGAGTGTTTCCAGTATTCTGGAAAAAATGCAGAGAAAGGGCATTGTGCCCGAAGAGATGGAGGAGCAGGTGGAGGATATCGCGGGCATCCGCATCATCTGCCAGTTCGTTGAAGATATCGAAAAGGTTGCCGACCTGATCCAGAAGCGGTCGGATATTGAGATTAAGAGCGAGAAAGACTACATCCGCCACATGAAGGACAGCGGTTACCGGAGCTATCACCTCATTGTTTACTATACCGTGGAGACGATGAACGGCCCGAAGCGCATCCAGGTGGAAATCCAGATCCGCACGATGGCGATGGATTTCTGGGCGACGATTGAGCACTCGCTGCAGTACAAATATAAGGCAAACATTCCGGATCACATCCGGGAGCGCTTAAGTGCAGCTGCAAAGGCGATTATTGTGCTGGATAATGAGATGTCCTCTGTGCGGAGTGAGATTATGGATGCACAGAATTCCTCCCAGATGCAGCGGAATCTGATCACGGATATCCTGAATAATATCGAGAATCTTTACAAGGTGACGAACAAACGCGAAGTAGAAAAAATTCAGGATGAGTTTTATCACATCTATGCGCAGAACGATCTGCAGGAGTTAAAACGGTTCCACAAAGAACTGGATCTGATTGCAGAGGGATACCGCGCACAGGCAATTACAGACGAACTTTAGAACAAAAGGGGATAAACGGATATGATCACACTGCCGGAAGCCTTTGAGCAGGAGATGAAACAGCTGCTCGGTGAGGAAGAATATGAGGCATACCGCAAGACATTTGACGAGGCGGTACATAGAGGACTGCGGGTAAACAACGGAAAAATTTCGACAGAAGAGTTTCTTAGGCGGACCGATATTCCGCTTAAGAAGGTTCCGTGGATCCCCAATGGATTTTATTACGATGAAGAGAGCTGCAATCCGGCAAAGGATGCCGATTACTATGCGGGCCTGTATTATCTGCAGGAGCCGAGTGCGATGACACCGGCATCCCGCCTTCCAATTGAGCCGGATGACCGTGTGCTCGATCTCTGTGCGGCACCGGGCGGAAAGGCAACGGAGCTGGGAAGCCGGATCGGTGAGGGCGGCATGCTGCTGGCAAACGATATCAGCAATTCGCGGGCGAAGGCGCTGCTGCGCAACCTGGAAATCCAGGGAGTGGGACGTCTTCTCGTGACGAGCGAGGATCCGGAAAAATTAGTAACCTTGTATCCGGCCTTTTTTGACAAGATCCTTCTTGACGCGCCGTGCTCTGGGGAGGGCATGTTCCGAAAAGAGAGCTCAATGCTGCGCTACTACAGTGAAAATGGGCCGGAGCATTATGTGCCGATCCAGAAAAAACTGATCGAGCAGGCGTATCAGATGCTTGCAGAGGGCGGAGAGCTGCTGTACTCTACCTGTACGTTTTCTGTAAAGGAGAACGAAGAGGTCATCGCAGGGCTGCTGGATGCGCATCCGGATATGGAAGTGCAGGAAATTACCCCGGGTTACGAAGGGTTTGCGCCGGGAGTATCCGTGAATGGCCGCGATCTTTCCCGGTGCGTTCATATTTTCCCGCAGCGGATGGAGGGAGAAGGCCATTTCGTGGCGCTCCTGAAAAAGCAGGGAGAGAGCCGGAAACGGCAGCCTTCCCGCCTTTTGGAAACGACAAAGAAGCTGCCGAAAGAGGCGGAAGAGTTTCTTGCTGGCGTGCGCATGGACTGGAAGAATGGTTCGTTTGCCCTTGTGAAAGACCAGCTCTATTTTCTGCCGGAAGGTGTCTGTGCGGCAAAGGGTCTGCGCTATCTGCGGACCGGACTTTCGCTTGGCACCGTTAAGAAAAACCGCTTCGAGCCGTCCCAGGCGCTGGCGGCGTATCTGAAAAAAGAAGAATACGTTTCGTGTTTGACCATTCCCAAGGGAGATGACCGTGTCATGCGCTACTTAAAGGGTGAGACACTCTCGTTTTCCGAGGAAGAGTGTCAGGGGAAAAAGGACTGGGTGCTTGTGTGCCTGGATGATTTCCCACTTGGCTGGGGAAAAATAAACAACGGAACGTTAAAGAATAAATATTATGCAGGATGGCGGATGGTATGAGTAAATTACGACTCGATAAATATCTGGCGGACATGGGTGTGGGAACACGCCAGGAAGTAAAGGCCCTGGTCCGGAAGGGACGGGTGGCCGTAGACGGAATTACGGCAAAAGCCCCGGAACTGAAAGTCGACCCGGATGAAGCGCAGGTGACTGTGGACGGAAACAGCATTTCCTATGTGAAAATGGAATACTGGATGCTCCACAAACCGGCGGGTGTCGTCTCTGCGACGGAGGACCGCCGTGACCGGACCGTACTCGATCTTTTAAGTGGTGCGGCAAGAAAAGACCTCTTTCCGGTCGGACGGCTCGACAAGGACACCGAAGGGCTGCTGCTGATTACGAACGACGGAGCTCTTTCCCACCGGCTGCTCTCTCCGAAATCGCATGTCTCGAAAGTGTATGAAGCCGTGATTGACGGAAAAGTGACAGAAGAAGATCGGCAGGCATTTGCCGAAGGGCTCGACATTGGGGACGACAAACCGACACTTCCGGCCGAGCTTACCATTCTGGAAACGACAGAAAAAGAGCCTGGCATTTTTGAAAGCCGGATCCGCATTACCATCTGTGAGGGCCGCTTCCACCAGATCAAGCGCATGTTTGAGAAGGTCGGAAAAACGGTCGTCTATTTGAAACGGCTGTCGATGGGGAGCCTGAAACTTGATCCGGCGCTGCAAAAGGGCAGTGCCCGTCTCCTGACGCAGGAAGAAAAAGCGGCGCTTGGCATAGCGGACGCCGAAACACAGAAAGGAAAGTAAAGCATGCCTTTTTTACCAATTACAAGAGAAGAGATGAAGGAACGGGGAATCGAACAGTTTGACTTTGTCTATGTCATCGGAGATGCCTACGTGGACCATTCCTCGTTCGGCCCGGCAATCATCAGCCGTGTGCTCGAGGCGAACGGCTATTCCGTCGGCATCATCTCACAGCCGGACTGGAAGGACGAGAACAGCATTTCGATTTTCGGTGAACCGCGTCTTGGCTTTCTTGTCTCTTCCGGAAATATGGATTCCATGGTCAACCATTATACCGTGGCGAAAAAGCACCGAAAAACAGATGCCTTTACGCCGGGCGGTGTCATGGGAAAACGGCCGGACCGCGCGGTTACCGTGTACGGCAATCTGATCCGGAGAACGTATAAACATACACCGATGATCCTCGGCGGCATCGAGGCATCGCTCCGGCGCCTTTCGCATTACGATTACTGGTCTGACCAGGTGCGCCGCTCCGTCCTTCTCGATTCCGGTGCGGATCTGATTTCGTACGGAATGGGAGAACTTTCGATCGTAGCGATTGCAGATGCACTTGCGGCTGGCATTGACGTTCATGATGTCACCTTTATTCCGGGAACCGTTTATCGGAGCAAAACGCTGGATCACCTGATTGACCCGGTGGTGCTGCCGTCATTCGAGGAGGTGCGGGAGAGCAAGCGGACGTATGCGGAGAGCTTTGCGATTCAGTATAAAAATACCGATGCCATCAATGCGAAGCCGATGGCAGAGCCGTATGAGGGCCAGGGCTACATTGTACAGAATCCGCCTTCCCGTCCTTTGACAGAGCAGGAGATGGATGATGTCTATGCGCTTCCATACATGCGCGCCTATCACCCAAGCTATGAAAAAGACGGCGGTGTGCCGGCGCTTGGGGAAATCAAATACAGTCTGACGAGCAACCGCGGCTGCTTTGGGTCCTGCAGTTTCTGCGCGCTGACGTTCCACGAGGGACGCGTTGTGCAGACAAGAAGCCACGAATCCATTCTGGCGGAAGCGCGGCAGATGGTTCAGGAAAAAGAATTTAAAGGCTATATTCACGATGTCGGCGGCCCGACGGCGGATTTCCGCGGTCCGGCATGCAAAAAGCAGCTCACCAAAGGCGCCTGCCCGAACCGGAACTGTCTCTTCCCGGAGCCGTGTAAAAATATGGTGGCAGATCACAGAGATTATGTGAAGCTGCTGCGGGAATTAAAAGACATTCCGGGCGTGAAGAAAGTCTTTATCCGCTCCGGCATCCGTTTTGACTATGTCCTGGCCGATAAAGACCAGACGTTCCTTTCCGAGCTGGTAAAGGATCACGTCAGCGGTCAGCTCCGCGTTGCGCCGGAGCACGTTTCGAACCGTGTGCTTTCCTATATGGGAAAACCGCGCCACGAAGTATATCAGGAATTTATCCGCCGCTTCGATGCGTGCAACAAAAAGACGGGGAAGCAGCAGTACGCACTTCCGTATTTTATGTCGTCCCATCCGGGGTGTGACTTGGAGGATGCGGTGGAGCTTGCCGAGTACATCCGCGATATGGGATTTATCCCGGAGCAGGCACAGGACTTCTATCCGACGCCTTCCACACTTTCCACCTGTATGTACTATACCGGTCTTGACCCGCGGACGATGGATCCGGTTTACGTGCCGAAATCGCCGCATGAGAAGGCGATGCAGCGTGCGCTGATTCAGTACCGGAATCCGGAGAACTATGAGCTCGTCTGCGAGGCACTGCGCCGGACACACCGGGAGGATCTGATCGGATTCGGACCGAAATGTCTCGTACGGCCGAGAAAGATGGCCGGGGAGGCAGGAAAACCGTCAAGAGGAAAAGGGTCCAACGGAAAAGGCTTTGGCCAGAAGACGGCGAATGACCGTTCCGGACAGGGAAAAGCCAAAACAGGCGGACGGCCGAAAAAGACGCTCCGCAACGTGCACAAAAAGAAATAAACACGCAGAAGATGAGCGGGGATCTTATCGAAGAAGGGAAATGACAGAAGAATGAAGATCAGAAAAGGGGATTACGGCTATATCCGCCGGGAAAAGAAAAAAAGACTGCTTGTGACACTGGGACTGTTCGTCCTTCCGGCCATCGTTTTTATTGTCGGGCTTGTGCTTGCAGACGGAAACAAGAGCAACATTTTTACGGTTGTCGCCGTAGTAGGCTGTCTGCCGGGCTGCCGCGCCGCCGTCGGTTTTATCATGATGGTTATGCAAAAGCCAGTGGACAAAGCAGTGTACGATGCCATTGAGGCAAAAAAAGGAAAACTGCTGATGGGATATGAAATGTATATCACACAGGAAAAATCGAGTCTGATGATCGAAGCAGCGGCGTTCTGCGGTGAGGAGATCGCCTGCTACACCACGCGCGCCAAAGACCAGAAACAGATCGAGGACTGCGCTACGTATCTGAACAAGATCATCCGTGCCAACGGCTACAAATGCCATGTGAAGATTTTTGATCGGGAAAAAGCATTTCTGGAGCGCCTCGATTCCCTGAACCGCAACTACGATGAGCTGGAAAAGAGCGCCAGTGAAAACTTCAAACCGGATGAGCGGTACCCGGATCTGTCCCGCACGGAACTGGTGAAACACACGATGCTGGCGCTGGCACTGTAGGAGACCATTGCTATGAGAGAACTGACCGTGACAGAAAAAGACTGCGCGCAGCAGCTCATCAAATATCTGTCCAAATATATGGAGGAGGCGCCAAAGAGTTTCTTCTATAAAATGCTGCGAAAGAAAAACATTGTGCTGAACCAGAAAAAGGCGGACGGCAGTGAAAAGCTGAAAACAGGCGATACGATCCGGCTGTATCTGGCGGAAGAGACCATCGAAAAATTTCGGAAAACACCGGAAAAACCGGCGGCTGGAAAACAGGTAAAGTATCCGAAGCTGGATATCGTCTATGAAGACGAAAAAGTAATTTTCCTGAACAAGCCGGCAGGTGTCCTCTCACAGAAGGCGAAAGAGACGGATGTGAGCCTTACCGAAGCGCTCGGCACCTATCTTTCGGAAAAAAATGCCGGGGAGGAGACCATGTTCCGCGCCGGACTCTGCAATCGTCTGGACCGGAACACCAGCGGTCTGATTCTTGCCGGAAAAACCGTTGCGGCGACGCAGCAGCTTTCAGAACTGATCGCAGAGCGGGCTGTTGGAAAATACTATCTGACGGTTGTAAAAGGAACCGTGACAGAGACAGAGCGGATACGCGGATATCTCACAAAAAATGAGAGGACAAACCGTGTTTCGATTCAGAGAGAGCAGCAGGGAGATGCTGTTTACATAGAAACCGCATACCGGCCGCTCTGTGCCGGAAGAGGCTGTACGCTGCTGGAGGTTGAGCTGGTGACCGGAAAGAGCCATCAGATCCGCAGCCATCTCGCGAGCATCGGTCATCCGCTTGCGGGAGATACGAAATACGGGGATGCGGAGTTTAACCGCCGCTTCCGGGAAAAATACGGACTGAAATACCAACTTCTCCATTCGTGGAAGGCGGTATTTCCAGAGCTTACGGGCACCTTATCGGATCTGTCCGGAAAAACCTTTACAGCGCCCCTGCCATCATCCGTGCGCCGGATTTTACAGGGAGAACATTTGACGGGAGAAGGATTATGAGCCGAAAAGACAACGAAAAGAAAGAAACAAAACCAAGAAAAACGGAGGAGACGAGCATCGGACGGGAAATCTGGGAATATGTAAAAATGATCGCCATTGTCGTGGCAGTCGTTGTTTTTGTGGAGCAGGTCATTGTCATCAACGCAAGAATCCCATCTCCTTCCATGGAAAACACGATTATGACCGGAGACCAGATCTTCGGTAACCGCCTTGCTTATGTAAAGAGCGATCCGCAGCGGTATGACATCGTTATTTTCTATTATCCGGACGACGAGAAGCAGAAGTTTATCAAGCGCGTCATCGGACTGCCGGGAGAGACGGTTACGATCCGCGACGGAAAGGTGTATATCAACGATTCCACCGAGCCGCTGCTCGATGATTTCTGCCCGGAAACACCGGTCGGCGATTTCGGACCGTATGAGGTGCCGGAGGGCTGCTACTTTATGCTCGGCGACAACCGGAACGTATCAAAGGATTCCCGCTACTGGCTGAATCCGTACGTAGAGAAAGACAAGATCATCGGCAAGGCCTTTCTGCGCTACTGGCCGCTGAACAAAATTTCTCTGATTGAATAAGAACAGAACGAAGACGAGGACAGGAATTATGGCATGGACATCGAGGGGACTCCGCGGATCAACGCTGGAGGAAATGATCAACCGCACAAACGAGCAGTACCGTGACAGGCATCTGGCACTGATCCAGAAGGTGCCGACGCCGATCACCCCGATCAAAATAGATAAGGAGAGCAGACACATCACGCTGGCTTATTTTGAAAAGAAGAGTACCGTTGATTACATCGGCGCTGTACAGGGCATTCCCGTCTGCTTCGATGCCAAAGAGTGCAAAACGGATTCCTTTCCGCTCGCAAACATCCACGAGCACCAGGTCACGTTTATGAAAGATTTCGAGCAGCAGGGGGGGATTTCCTTCCTGCTGCTGTATTTTACGGCGCGGGACGAATATTATTACCTGCGGTATGAGACGATGAAAACCTTCTGGGACCGCGGACAGAACGGCGGAAAGAAGCATTTTTCCTACACCGAGCTTGAAACGTCATTCTTCCTTCCCAGAACGGGAAGCAGCGTTCTCGTCCCGTACCTGAACGGAATCCAGAAGGATCTGGAGATACGGGATTCGAAAGCGGATTAAAATTTTGGGTTGACAGGGAAAATGTTTTCCGATATACTAACCATAGTTTTAAATTCAATGTGGTAACATGGTAGCGAACTAAAGCAAAAAAGTGAGGACAACAAAACATGGATCGATTAATTCATACCCCGGAAGGCGTCCGGGATGTCTACAATCAGGAATGTACGAAAAAATTATACCTGGAGAATCAGATTGAGCAGGTATTTCATGCGTTTGGATATCAGGATATTGAAACACCGACGTTCGAGTTTTTTGATGTATTCGGAAGAGAAGTGGGAACAACACCGTCCCGCGAGCTCTACAAATTCTTTGACCGCGACGGCAACACCCTTGTGCTCCGTCCGGACTTTACCCCGTCGATTGCACGCGCAGCCTCCATGTATTTCATGGAAGAGACGATGCCGATCCGCCTTTGCTACAGAGGAAGCAGCTTCGTCAACAGCAGCAGCTATCAGGGCCGCTTAAAAGAGTCCACCCAGATGGGCGTCGAGCTCTTAAACGATGATTCCGCAATGGCAGACGCAGAGATCATTGCGATGACCGTAAAAGTTATGCTGGATGCCGGTCTTACCGATTTCCAGATCAGCATCGGCCACGTAGGTTTCTTCCAGGCGCTCGCCGAGGAAGCTGCTCTCTCCGAGGATGTTCTGAACGAATTAAAAGAACTGATTTCCATTAAAAATCATTTTGGCGCCGAGGAGCTGCTGGCAAAACAGAACCTTCGAAGTGATCTGTTTGAAGCACTCCGTGATGTTCCGCAGCTGTTCGGAAATGCAGAGATTCTCGAAAAGGCAAAAGGCCTTACAAGAAATCCGGCGGCAAGAGAGGCGCTTGATCGTCTGGCTACGATCTATGAGATCGTTAAAGATTACGGCTATGAAAAATACGTCTTCTTCGATCTCGGCCTTTTAAGCAAATTCCATTACTACACCGGTATTATTTTCCAGGCCTACACCTACGGCACCGGCGAGCCGATCGTAAAAGGCGGCCGCTACGATGCACTGCTGCAGCACTTCGGAAAGAAAGCGCCGGCGATCGGATTCTGTACTGTCATGGAATCTCTGATGAATGCACTGGAGCGCCAGAAAATTTCTCTTCCGATTGCCAATACGAAAACGATGCTGCTCTACCCGGATTTCCTTCAGCCGCTGGCCGTAAAACTTGCTAACGAGCACAGAAGCAAGGGCATGGATGTCGCGCTGGTCTGCTTTGCAAGGGACAAGGTTCTTGCAGATTATGAAGAATACGGCAGAAAGAACCAGTTCGGCGGCATTGTCTATATTCAGAAGAACGATTCGGTGCTTGCTATCGATTTGTCGACAGGAGAAGTACAGCCGGTGGAGCTGTAGGAGAGGAAGGGTACGAAAAAGATGAGATATTTGACCATTGCACTGACAAAAGGACGCCTGGCGTACCAGACGCTGGAGCTGCTGGAAAAAGTCGGCATCACCTGCGATGAAATGAAAAATAAAGATACGAGAAAGCTGATTTTCACGGACGAAGAGCATAAGCTCCGTTTCTTCCTCGCCAAAGGTCCGGATGTGCCGACCTATGTGGAGTACGGCGCAGCGGATATCGGAATCGTCGGAAAGGACACGATTCTGGAGGAAGGAAGACGCCTCTACGAGGTATTGGACCTTGGCTACGGCAAGTGCCGCATGTGTGTCTGCGGACCGGAATCCGCGCGTGAGCTGCTGCAGCACAACCAGCAGATCCGTGTGGCAACGAAGTACCCAAACATTGCCAAGGATTACTTCTACAACCGCAAGCACCAGACCGTTGAGATGATCAAGCTGAACGGCTCGATCGAGCTGGCACCGATTGTCGGACTTTCCGAAGTGATTGTGGATATTGTAGAGACAGGAAGCACTTTACGGGAAAACGGCCTGACCGTTCTCGAGGAGGTCTGCCCGCTGTCTGCGCGCATGGTTGTCAACCAGGTGAGCATGCGGATGGAAAATGAGAGAATTACCAAATTAATTCAGGATCTGAAAGGAGCACTGGTATGAGAATCGTAAAACTGACAAAAGAGACCACAGAAAATGTTCTGGAGAATATGCTGAAACGAAGCCCGACACAGTACGGAACGTACGAGGCTTCCGTGCAGGAGATCATTGAGAATGTAAAAACAAGAAAAGACGCAGCCGTTTTCGAATATACCGAGAAATTCGACCACGCGGCACTCGATGCTTCTACCGTAGAAGTAACACAGGAAGAGATTGATGAAGCGTACAACATCGTAGATCCAGAGCTGATCGGTGTCATCCGCAGATCCATGAAAAATATCCGTGAATTCCACGAAAAACAGAAACAGAACAGCTGGTTCACCTCTACCGAGAACGGAACGATGCTTGGCCAGAAGCTGACCGCCCTGAACCGTGTCGGCGTATACGTTCCGGGAGGAAAGGCAGCGTATCCGTCCTCCGTTCTGATGAACATTCTTCCGGCAAAAGTGGCAGGAGTCAAAGAAATCTGCATGACAACGCCGTGCGGCAGAGACGGAAAAGTCAACCCGGTTGTCCTTGCGGCAGCAAAAGAAGCCGGTGCGGACCGCGTCTTTAAAATCGGCGGTGCACAGGCAATTGCAGCCCTTGCTTACGGAACCGAGAGCATTCCGAAAGTCGATAAAATCGTAGGACCTGGAAACATCTACGTTGCCCTTGCAAAGAAAGCCGTATACGGAAATGTCAGCATCGACTCCATCGCAGGCCCAAGTGAGATTCTTGTCCTTGCTGATGAGACTGCAAATCCGCGGTTCGTGGCAGCCGATCTCTTAAGCCAGGCTGAGCATGATGAGCTTGCAAGTGCGATCCTCATTACCACCTCCCAGGAACTGGCAGAGAAGGTAAGTGAAGAGGTAGACGGTTTCTTAAAAGTCCTCTCCAGAAGCGACATCATCTCCAAATCACTGGACAACTTCGGCTACATCCTTGTCACCGATTCGCATCAGGAAGCGATCGACACCGTAGATGCCATCGCACCGGAGCACCTCGAGATCGTGACGAAGAACCCGTTTGAGGATATGATGAAGGTACATAACGCCGGTGCTATTTTCCTCGGCGAGAACTCCAGCGAGCCTCTCGGTGACTATTTTGCCGGCCCGAACCATATCCTGCCGACGAACGGAACCGCAAAATTCTTCTCACCGCTGTCCGTAGACGATTTCGTGAAGAAATCCAGCATCATCTATTATTCCAGAGAAGCCCTTTCCGAGATCCACGAGGATATCGAGAGCTTTGCAAAATCAGAGAGCTTGACGGCACACGCCAATTCGATTGCCGTCCGTTTTGAGGGGGAAGAGTAAGTGGAGAACAGAACAGCCAGCGTAGAACGCGTGACAAAAGAAACAAAGATCCGCATGACATTAAATCTGGATGGAACGGGAAAGAGCGACATCCACACCGGCATCGGCTTTTTTGACCATATGCTCGACGGCTTTGCCCGCCACGGTCTTTTCGACCTTTCCGTTTCTGTAGACGGAGATCTTGATGTAGACGGCCACCACACGATCGAGGACACCGGTATCGTGCTCGGAACTGCAATCCGCGAGGCAGTCGGCGACAAACAGGGCATCCGCCGCTACGGTGACAGAATCCTTCCGATGGACGAGACACTGGTGCTCTCGGCCGTTGACCTCTGCGGCAGACCGTATCTCTCTTTCCAGGCAGAATTTACACGGGAGAAAGTAGGAGAGATGGAGACCGAGATGGTAAAAGAATTCTTCTACGCCGTTTCCTATGCGGCGCAGATGAATCTGCATATCAAAGTGCTTGACGGCGGAAATAACCACCACATCATCGAGGCGATGTTCAAAGCATTTGCGAAGGCACTCGATGAGGCAACTTCCTTCGATCCGAGAATTGCCGGCGTGCTCTCGACCAAGGGCAGCCTGTAAGAGCAGAAAAAGAGGAGAACAAGAGATGAAACAAGCATTAAAATGTGATTTTACCTGGGCGGATTTTAAGACAAACAGCGACGGCATGGTTCCGGTTGTTGTACAGGATGCGGAAAATGACGAAGTGCTGATGCTCGCCTACATGAATGAAGAAGCGTTTGAGACGACACTGCGCCTTGGAAAAATGACGTACTGGAGCAGAAGCCGCAATGAGCTCTGGACGAAGGGACTGAGCTCCGGCCATGTGCAGTATGTAAAACAGCTTCTGATCGACTGCGACAACGATACAATCCTTGCCAAAGTAGAACAGGTCGGCGCAGCGTGCCACACCGGAAACCGCACCTGCTTTTACCGGACCCTGGCAGAATAAAAATTTTTGATTCAGAGCATAAAAAGAGCTCCTGTTTCACAGAATAAAATCTGTGGGACAGGAGCCTTTTTATGCGGTTCTGTATCGTTAAAAAGCCATTACAGAAGAAGGTATTTTAAGATAAACAGAACAGCCAGGATGTACATGATCACGCTGATCTTTTTTTCTTTTGCTTTTCCGCTCAGGATCTGGATTGCAACGTAGGAGATAACTCCCATGGCAATACCTTCGGAAATGCTGTAGAAGAACGGCATAGCTCCGATGCAGATGTAGCACGGAATCGCCTCGGAAAGATCACTGAAATCAATGTTGACTACGTTGGTCAGCATGTAGAAGCCTACCACGATCAGTGCCGGAGCCGTTGCAAAGGACGGGATGGCAAGGAAGATCGGGGAGAGGAACAGAGCGAGGCCGAAGAGGATTGCAGTGGTAACAGCGGTAAGACCGGTACGGCCGCCTTCGGAAACGCCGGAAGCACTCTCAACGAAAGTTGTTGTGGTAGAAGTACCAAGAACAGCACCTGCGCAGGTAGCAACAGCATCTGCCATCAGCGCGCCCTTGATGCGCGGAAGTTTTCCGTTTTTGTCGAGCATGTTTGCCTTGGAAGATACACCGATCAGAGTTCCGATGGTATCAAACATATCGACAAACAGGAATGCAAACATGATCACGAAGAACTCGCCTGTTTTCAGAATGGAGAAATCCAGTTTTCCGAAAATCGGGGCAAGGCTTGGAATGGAAAGTCCGTTGGAAAAATCCGGGAACAGGCTGTAGAAGCCGTTTGCCGGGTTCGGAACGTAGAGACCGCATGCCTGGCAGATCATGCCGAGGATCCAGGTTGCAAGAATTCCCCAGAGGATGTTTCCCTTTACATTGCGTACGACAAGAACGGCGGTGAGGATAACACCGATGACTGCGAGCAGAACGGTGATTCCGACATCGTTAAACGTTCCTGCCACATACTCTGTTCCGTTTAATGTGGCTGCAGACTGCAGGTTGGCATTGTAGGAAGACAGGGAATAGAGGCCTGCCACGGTTGAAGAGTTCGGCAGTACAATTTTTGCATTCTGAAGTCCGATGAATGCGATGAACAGACCGATGCCGACGCTGACTGCAGATTTCAGGCTGACCGGAATGGAGTTGAAGATCGCCTCACGGACGTTGGTCAGAGAAAGTACAATAAAGATGATACCTTCTGCAAAAACGGCGGTCAGGGCTGCCTGCCAGCTATATCCGTAGCCGAGAACAACGGTGTAGGCAAAATAGGCGTTGAGGCCCATTCCAGGTGCCAGAGCGAATGGATAATTGGCGAAAAGTGCCATGAGCAGGGTGCCAAGGAAGGCTGCCAGAGCCGTTGCGGTAAAGACAGCGCCGTGGTCCATGCCGGTGGAGGAAAGGATGTTCGGGTTGACGGCAAGAATGTACGCCATCGTCATGAACGTGGTGACACCGGCGATGATCTCGGTTTTGACCGTTGTTCCGTTTTCCCGCAGCTTGAATGTGTTTTCCATCAGCTTGCTAAACTTTTCCATAGTTTTCTCTCCTTTTGAATTTTGTAGGCGGAAATGTCGCCTCATAATATGGAAACATCCTAAATGTTACAATATTATCAAGTAGAATGCAAGAAAGAAACGAAAAGAATCTGAAAATTTCTTGTCGAAATTTTTAATTTTTCTATAGACAAATGTCATGATTTCTTTTATGATAAAAAAGGTGTCTTGTAAAATCTGCGTTAAGGAAATGTAAAATATTGAGACCAAAACATGAAAATGCTTTGACAGGGATTTTGAAAAGACATCAGAAAAAGACAAGGAAGAAAAAAGAATATGAGTGTAATAGTGTCTTTGATGGGCGGTCTGGGCTTCTTCTTATATGGAATGAAGCTGATGAGTGAAGGACTGCAGAAGGTTGCCGGATCCAAGATGAGAAGCATTCTGGAGGTATTTACGAAGAACCGTGTGATCGGTCTTCTGGTCGGTATTTTCTTTACCGCCTTGATTCAGTCCTCCAACGCCACAACCGTTATGGTGGTCAGCTTCGTAAACTCCGGTCTGATGAAACTGGCGCAGGCTCCTGGAATTATCCTCGGAGCAAACATCGGTACGACGGTCACCGGACAGCTGATCGCGTTTGACCTTGCGGATATCGCGCCGCTGTTTGTCATTATCGGTGTTCTGATGGTTATGTTCGTAAAGAACAATCTGACGATCAGCCGTCTCGGCGAGGTTATCTTGGGATTTGGTATTCTGTTTATGGGTATCTCCGGTATCTCAGGAGCCCTGAACGAAGCAAAAGAGATTCCGGCAGTCGTAAATGCCCTCGGTTCCCTGACGAATCCGTTTCTTGCGTTCTTAGTCGGCTGGGTGGCTACCGCGATTCTGCAGAGTAACTCTGCAACGGTCGGAATCATCATGCTTCTTGCAAGAGAGGGCTTGATGGGACTTCCGATCTGCCTGTTTATGATGCTTGGATGCAACATCGGATGTACTATGTCTGCGATTCTTGCCAGCTTCGGCTGCAAAAAAGATGCAAAACGTGCGGCATGTGTCCACCTGCTGTTCAACATCTCCGGAACGATTGTCTGCTCCATTATTTTCCTGCTGTTTGGAAAACAGGTAGTTGACTTCTTTATGGGTATTTCCGGAAACGAAGCAGGCCGTATGATCGCAAATGCAAACTCGATCATCAAAGTATGCCAGGTACTCCTGATGCTGCCGTTTACCCCGCTTCTGGTGAAGGCAACGTACTTTATCATCCGCGGAAATGACGAGGAAGACAAAAAGTTCGAGCTTGCCTACATCAGCTCGAAACATGCGATGTCCCCGACGACTGCAGTTCTGCAGGCTGTCCGTGAGATGGAGCGTATGGCACAGATGGCAGAGACAAATCTGATTCGCGCGATGAATACGCTGGTGACCCGCGATCAGAAAGAAATCGACGAGGTCTACCGTGTCGAGGAAAATATTAATTTCCTGAACAAAGAGATTACGAACTATCTGGTTCACTTAAATCAGGCATCGCTGCCGACATCAGACGTTATGCGCATCGGTGCGCTGTTCCATGTGGTCAATGATATCGAGCGGATTGGTGATCATGCCGAGAATGTCGCAGATTCTGCTGTGCAGATGACGAATGACAATGTGACCTTCAGCAAACAGGGCGAACTGGATCTTTCCGAGATGCTGGATATGGTATTAAAAATTCTCGATGAGTCGATCGAAATGTTTGCAAAGAATGATCTGCAGCACCTGCAGGAGATCATTGATATTGAAAATTCCATTGATCAGGAGGAGCGGGATCTGCAGCAGAAGCATGTAGAGCGTCTGACCCGCAACGAATGTACGCCGGAAGCCGGCATGATCTTCTCCGATCTTGTATCCGGACTCGAGCGTGTCGCGGACCATGCAACCAATATTGCATTCTCCATTCTGGATGAAGATCCGGAAGAGAAAGCAGCCCGCGAGGCAGTTGCAGGAGCAGAAAAATAAGAAATGGATTAAGAGAATAGGAGAAAGGCCCCGAAACATTGGAGTTATGTTTCGGGGCCTTTCTTTCATGCTTATGATGTTTTTTATTTATGGATTTCTTTCACGGGAGAGCGGGCAGTCAGATCGAAGGAGTAGCGGAGGTCAGGGTATTTCCACCCTCTGCAGAGCGGGATGAACCCGCATTCTGCTGGGAATCGCTCTGCTGATCATCTGAAGAGCTGGTGCTCGTTCCGAGGGTCAGTGAGAAGGTCTTTGTCTCATAGGATCCGTTGTCTGGAACCTGTACTTCCACCTCAACGGTTTCGCCGGCAGAGTAATACTGCAGCAGGGATTTCAGCTCGCTGGTGGAGGTGATGGAATGTCCGTCAAAGCTGGTCAGAACGTATCCGGATTTCAGACCTGCATTTTCAGCGGCACCGCCGGAGGTTACTTCGGAGATATAGATGCCGGCCGGCATATTGTATGCCTGCTGGATCTGGCTGCTGACATCGAGGCATTTGATGCCGATCGTTCCCTGATCTTCTGCGGCAACCTTTGTTCTAGTCTGCTCATTCATCAGATTTTCAATGATATCGGAAACACGGGAGACCGGGATTGCATAGCCCATGCCCTCTACCTCTGTAGAAGCAAGTTTTGCGGAGTTGATACCGATGACCTCTCCGTTCATGTTCAGAAGAGCGCCGCCGCTGTTGCCAGGGTTGATGGCTGCATCGGTCTGTAAGTAGGTCTTTCCGGTTGTATCAGTGGAAGAAGTATCTGCCGTTGTTCCATCGGAGCTTCCGTCAGAAGAGGAATCGCTGTCGATCACACGGTTTGCAGCACTGATGATACCGGTCGTAACGGACTGGCCGTAGCCGAGTGCGTTGCCGATCGCAACGACCTGCTCGCCGACCTCAACGGAATCAGAATCGCCCATCGTGGCAACAGCGATGCTGCTCATCGTGTCATCCGGGATCTCGGAGAGCGGAACGGCGATGACGGCAAGATCGTTATCGGCATCGGTACCTTTGATATTTGCCTTGCAGACCTGATTGTTTACAAAACTAACAGAAAGAGTATCGGCATCTTCTACTACATGGTTATTGGTGACGATCAGAAGCTCGGTGTCATTCTTTCCGATGATGATACCGGAACCGCAGCTTGTGGTCTCCTCGGTCTGCGGAGTCTGGGCACCGTAACCGAACATGCTGAAGTAGTTCTGTACTTCCTGTACGGACTGGTTTGTGATGGAGACGATCGACGGCATTGCGTTTTTCGCAATCGTGGAAACATCCATCGTTCCGGTGGAAGTGGAGCTTGAGGATGTGGCAGCGGCTTTTAAGAGGCTGCTGTTGGAAGTCGTCTGCTGTGCAGTGGTTGTTGTTGCAGTGGCTGTCGTGCTTCCGGCAAAGTGGTTGACTGCCTGGAAGGTACCGCCGGCAACACCGCCGAACAGAACTGCGCTTAAGGCGATGGCTCCGATTTTTTTTGCAAGCTTAGCAGCTTTTTTGTTTTTGGAAGAAGGTTTCTTTCCGTTGAAGCTGTTCTGCTCTGCTGCCATCATGTTCTCATTATTGGTTTCGTTTTCGTTATTGTAGTTGTTTCTGTAGTCCATCATAATAAATGCTTCCTTTCTGGTATCTGTATTTTAAACTGTGTTCCGGAATCGGCTTCCGGTTTTGTTTGCTTCCTTTTTTGTTTCTATGCTTTGCAGTATAATGGGAATCTGTGATGGAAATGTAGTAAAAATGTGAAAAAAATAAGTTCTCTGGAAAAGAGAAAAGTGCTACAATAAGAAACAGAAAAATGATCAGGAAATGAGGAAGTAATAATGAATAGAGGAATAACACAGAAACAGTATCTGGGGTTGGTCCCGCCGACGGAGGAGGACGCCCGCTCCAGCCAGATGCGGATACTGGATGCATTAAAAGAGAAAGGAATCACCGCATCATTTACCCTTCCAGCGCTGCAGAAACTGTATCCCATCTGCGATGAGGCAGACTATAACATAACGGTTTCCCTCGCATGGAATGGAAGCATCTGGCAGGTGGTTGATCTGGAAGCGGGCGATACAGCAGCAGAGCATTACGGCTATGCCGCTGATCTTGGAAGTACGACCGTCGTTGTGCGCCTGGTAAACTGCAGCGACGGTACTGTGCTTGCCGAGGAGAGCGAATACAACCGCCAGACTGCCTATGGAACCGATATTCTGACGAGAATCTTTGCCTGTAAGGATAAACCGGAGGTACTGCAGGACATCCGTGCGTGTACGATGGAGACATTTACACTGCTCTTTGAAAAACTTCGCCAAAAGACAGGAATTGCGCCGTCGGATGTTCTCTCAATGGTCGTATCCGGCAACACAACGATGATCCATTTCCTGCTGGGACTGGATCCGTTCTGCGTCTTTTCATCCCCGTACGCCGTGCGCGCAGACCGCGTCGGATTCCTTCCGGCGAAAGAGATGGGATTTCCCATGAAGGGATGTGTCTACTGCGTGCCGGGAAAATCCAATTACCTGGGCGGTGATATATTAAGCGGTATGATCGCAACGGAACTCTATAAAAAAGAAACGATCAGCGTTTTTTTTGATATCGGAACGAACGGCGAGCTTGTCGTCGGAAACCGGGAATTTCTGCTCTGCGGCGCAGGCGCTGCCGGTCCGGCGCTCGAGGGCGGCGTGGTCAAAACCGGCATGCGAGCTGCAGAAGGCGCTGTTGATACGGTAAAAATAGAAGACGGGAAAATCCAGTGCCATGTAATCGGAGAGGGTAAGCCAAAGGGCATCTGCGGTTCCGGCATTATCGATCTGCTCGCGGAATTATTCCTAAATGGATGGATCAACCTGTTCGGTACCCTGCAGCCGGAGCGGTCCGAAAAGATCAAGGAAGACCCGGAGACGGGAGAGTGGTGCGTTGAATATAGTGAAGGGCTGTGCTTCTATCAGAGTGATATCGCCGAATTCCTTCGTACAAAGTCAGCGGCCTACACGATGGTTGAGTACATGATGCGTGAATCCGGCATTTCCATGGAAGAAATTGACCGGTTTTACGCGGCTGGTGCATTTGGAAAGCACGTTTCAAAGGAATCCGCCATCACGATCGGCATGTACCCGGATATGGACCGCAGCCGCCTGATCTGCGCCGGAAATACGTCGCTTGCGGGAGCAGAAAAAATCCTGCTGGATCGGACCTGCATCGACGATATTGACCGCATTCTGGACGAGATGGTCTACATCCAGTTCGGCCAGGTCGCCGCTTTCATCTCTATGATGAAAGCGGCCCAGGCAATCCCACACACGGATCTGGAGCTGTTTCCGAGTGTACAGAAGAAGCTCGAAGAAAAACAAAAAGAGAAATAATGGCAATTGCTTGACCGCAGTCGAATTGTGTCATATACTTACTATTGATAATGAGAATCAATAAGGAGTGAAATATATGACACTGAAAGAACTGCCGATCGGCAAAACAGCGACCGTCCGCACGGTAGGAGGAGAGGGCGCGCTGCGGCAGCACTTCCTAGATATGGGAATCATTCCGGGGGCGGAAGTGACGATGGTAAAGTATGCACCGATGGGAGACCCTGTGGAAGTGCGGATTCACAGCTATGAACTGACACTCCGCCTCGCCGATGCCGGACGGATTGCCATTGATGAGATGCGGGACGCTGTAAAAGAAAAAGAGCAGCCGGATGCGAAAGCAATTCCGCATCCCGGCTTTGGAGAGGGCGGAAAGTACCACAATAAGGCAGAGGAGCATCCGCTGCCGGAAGGAGAGCTGTTGTCCTTTGCGCTGGCCGGAAACCAGAACTGCGGCAAGACCACCCTGTTCAACCAATTAACGGGATCCAACCAGCACGTCGGAAACTTCCCCGGCGTGACCGTAGACCGGAAGGACGGTGAAATCCGCGGCCAGAAAAACACGCTGGTCACCGATCTTCCCGGCATTTATTCGATGTCGCCGTATTCAAGCGAAGAGATCGTCACCCGGAATTTCGTTCTGAACGAGCATCCGCGCGGCATCATCAATATTGTAGATGCGACAAATATCGAACGAAACCTGTATCTGACGATGCAGCTGATGGAACTCGACGTTCCGATGGTACTGGCCCTCAACATGATGGATGAGGTACGCGAAAACGGCGGTTCTGTGCTCGTGAACCAGATGGAAGAGAGACTTGGCATCCCGGTTATCCCGATTTCCGCTGCAAAAAACGAGGGAATCGATGAACTGGTTGCCCATGCTGTCCATGTGGCCAAATACCAGGAAAAACCGGGCAGAAAGGACTTCTGTGAGGCGAATGACCACGGCGGTGCCGTCCACCGTGCGTTGCATGCGATCATGCATCTGATCGAGGATCACGCCGCAAGGGCGGATATTCCGGTGCGGTTTGCGGCGAGCAAGCTGGCAGAGGGCGATGCGCTGATCCTGGAGCAGCTGGCCCTCGATGAAAACGAGAAAGAGATGCTCGAGCATATCGTCTGTCAGATGGAGACGGAGCGCGGCCTGGACCGCGCGGCGGCGATTGCGGATATGCGTTTTAATTTTATTGAAAAAGTCTGCCGTGAGACCGTGGTAAAACCAAAAGAGAGCCGCGAGCATGTGCGGAGCACAGAAATTGACCGTGTGCTGACCGGAAAATATACGGCTCTGCCATGTTTTGCCGGGATTATGGCGGCTGTCTTTTTCCTGACCTTCCATGTGATCGGAGCATCGCTGCAGAGTGTGCTGGAGGTTCTGATCGGAAAACTGACCGAGCTCGTGGACAGCGCCATGACAGCATGGGGCGTCAATCCGGTGCTTCATTCCCTTGTGATTGACGGTATTTTTAACGGCGTCGGAAGTGTCTTAAGCTTCCTTCCGATCATCGTCACCCTGTTTTTCTTCCTGTCCATTCTGGAAGACAGCGGCTATATGGCGCGCGTGGCATTTGTGATGGATAAGCTGCTCCGGAAAATCGGCCTCTCCGGCCGCAGTATCGTGCCGATGCTGGTCGGTTTTGGCTGTACCGTGCCGGGCGTCATGGCGAGCCGCACCCTGCCTTCCGAGCGTGACCGGAAAATGACGATCCTATTAACTCCGTTTATGAGCTGTTCGGCAAAACTTCCGATTTACGCGTTCTTTACCGCCGCATTCTTCCCGAAATACAGTGCCCTTGTGATGGTTCTTCTGTATTTCGGTGGTATCTTCATGGCTGTCCTGATGGCGATGCTGATGCAGGGAACTTTATTCCAGGGGGAAGCCGTTCCGTTTGTCATGGAGCTTCCAAACTACCGCATGCCGGGGGCAAAAAATGTCGGACAGCTTTTGTGGGATAAGGCAAAAGACTTCCTGCAGCGGGCATTCACCGTCATTTTTGTTGCCACGATTGTGATCTGGTTTTTACAGACCTTTGGAACGCATCTCAATGTCGTGGAGGACTCCAAGGACAGCATTCTCGCCGTTGTCTCCGGCCGTCTCGCCCCGGTTTTTCGGCCGCTTGGATTTGGAGACTGGAGAGTATCGACCGCCCTTCTAACCGGATTTATGGCAAAGGAGAGTGTCGTCTCCACACTTTCCGTACTGTTCGGCACGACCGCGCAGCTGACCGAAATTCTGACACCGGTTTCCGCATTAAGCCTTCTGGTTTTCTGCCTCCTCTATACGCCGTGTGTGGCGGCAGTCGCTTCCATCAAGCGGGAGCTTGGCGGCAGATGGGCAGCCGGTGTTGTCGTTTCCCAGTGTGTGATCGCCTGGCTGGCAGCTTTTGTCGTACATGGCTTTGCACTGCTGTTTGGCATGTAAAAAAGAACGTTAAATAAGAAAAGCTCTGCAGAACAGAAAATGCAAAATTCTGATCTGCAGAGCTTTTGATATATGGTTGGTAAAAAAATGCCGGTTTTAAATTTTTCGTATCACATGCTTTAAAATTCCTGTTTTGTGGAGCAGAAAGATCGAGCAGTCCATAAACAGATGGGCAAGAAAGGTGCTCAAAATGACACCATTTGATTTCAGCAGAAAGCCGACATGGAACCCATACCAGCACACGAAACCGGAGTAGGCGCTCATGATGACAAGAAGCGGTAGATTTTCCAACACGCCCCGCATCGTTTCAAGAAAACTCTTGACCGTAAAGTCGAAATACAGGAAGCGGCCGACCGTCAGTGTCAGGAAATAGAGAATCAGGCCGTCATAATTCGTGTCCTCGTAGATAAAGCGGATGTACAGAAGAATCAGTACAATATAGAAGACCGAAATCAGCCGCACCGACGCCTTCTGCTCCGGGTCAAGGTGCGTGAGCTTTACCAGAACCACATCGAGCCAGCTCGTCAGAAAGACGGAGAGCACGATAAAGACAAGAAGCACCACATCCTGATATTTCTCCCAGTACATCGAAATCTGCGGCAGACGCTCGTCGATAATGTAATAGAGGGAGAGGAAGAGAAGAATCGAAGTGCCGGAGAAAACCAGCTCATAAAAGCTTTCCACAATCTGATACTGCCTGCGCTGGTGTTTTTTCCGGCGTATTTTTTTTGCTTTTTCCTCTGTCTCCTCTTTTAGCTGCCGTTGAATCTGCAATTTTGCAATCAGAAGCACAAGGGCAAGCACCAGAATCAGGCCGAGCAGTGAGACAAGCAGAAAACTGCCCACATTGGCGGGATCAAAATAGTGAAGAATATAGTATCGTTTCAAATAAAATCACCTCTTCTGAAAATCCTTTTTTTGATTTCTCTTCACTTTAGTACCAAATCCGGAAAAAGTAAAGTACAAAAATGAGAACAGAAAGAAAGTGTCTGATAAAAAATAACCGAAATGGAGAGAATAAAGTGATCGATGCGTGACAGGGTAGAAAAGATGACAATCAGTCAAACTCGGTCAAAGCAGGGCGATAAAACGGGGAAATCCGTCATAAAACTCTAAACTTATGCAAATACGACAAAAAGAGAAGGTAAAATTCATGAAATATTAATGATTGATTTTGAATGAATATGACGATATAATAAGTTCATCAAAGCAAACACGATCAAAATAATGCAGGAGGGAAATATGATTTACACAGTGACATTCAATCCGTCTCTGGACTACATTGTATCGGTGGAAGACTTCAAGCTCGGCCTTACCAACCGCACAAGCTCCGAGCTGATGCTTCCGGGCGGAAAAGGAATCAACGTATCGACCGTACTTGGAAACCTTGGAATTGAGAGCACAGCGCTCGGATTTCTGGCAGGCTTTACCGGAAAAGAAATCGCCGGACGGCTTGACCAGATGGGAATTAAAAACGGCTGCATCTGGCTGGAAGAAGGATATTCCCGCATCAACGTCAAATTAAAGAGCATTGACGGAACTGAGATCAACGGACAGGGACCCGAAATCCCGGAGAAAAAAGTGGAAGAGCTGATGAAACAGCTTTCCGCACTCGGCGAGGGCGACGTTCTCTTCCTCGCAGGCAGCATCCCGTCATCCATGGCAGATGATGCCTATCAGAAAATTATGGAAATGCTCGACGGCAAGGGCATCCGCATCGTCGTAGACGCGACCCGTGATCTGCTGATGAAGGTTCTGCCGTACCACCCGTTCCTCATCAAACCGAACAATCACGAACTCGGCGAGATTTTCGGTGTGGAATTAAAGACAAGAGAGTCGGTTGTTCCGTATGCAAAACAGCTGCAGAAAAAGGGCGCACAGAACGTTCTGGTTTCCATGGCAGGCGAAGGAGCCGTTCTCGTTGCCGCATCCGGTGAGGTCTTTGAAGCTCCGGCCCCGAAAGGAAAGCTTATCAACGGCGTCGGCGCAGGAGACTCGATGGTAGCCGGATTCATGGCAGGCTACATGGAAAAAGAAGATTACCTCCATGCGTTCCATATGGGAATCGCAGCGGGAAGTGCAAGTGCTTTTTCTGAAAACCTTGCAACCCGGGAGGAAATTGCATCTGTCTACGAACAGATTACAAAATAAAAGGGAGGACGTCTCATGAGAATCACAGAGTTGCTGGACATCCGCAGTATTGCGCTGGATGCCGCACCGAAAAGCAAACAGGAAACGCTTGATGCAGCCGTAGCGCTGATGGTCAAAAGCGGAAAGATCACAGACGAAGATGCGTACCGCGCACAGGTTTACGCAAGAGAAGAAGAGAGCACCACAGGAATCGGAGAGGGAATTGCGATTCCGCACGGAAAATGTGATGCAGTAAACAAACCGGGCCTTGCAGCCATGGTGATCCCGAACGGCGTTGATTTTGATTCTCTCGATGGAGAGCCGGTCACCCTGCTGTTCCTCATCGCAGCGCCGAACACAAAAGACAACGTTCACCTCGATGTCTTAAGTAAACTTTCCATGATGCTGATGGATGAAGAGTTCACCAAGAGCCTTCGAAACGCAAGGACACCGGAAGAGTTCCTTGCCATTATCGACCGCGCCGATGAAGAGAAAAAGAGCGTAGATGAGCGTCTTGCAGAGCCGGTGGAAGCAAAAGAAAATCAGGTGAAGATTCTCGCCGTTACTTCCTGCCCGACCGGTATTGCCCACACTTACATGGCAGCCGAGGGAATCGAGAAAGCAGCGAAAGCAAAAGGATGCTTCGTAAAAGTCGAGACACGAGGCTCCGGCGGAGCGAAAAACGTGCTGACTGCACAGGAAATCGCCGATGCGGACTGCATCATCGTTGCAGCCGACGCACAGGTTCCGATGGATCGTTTCGACGGAAAGAAAGTCATCCAGCGCCAGGTATCCGACGGTATCAGCAAAGCAGATGAGCTGATCGAGATTGCGATGTCCGGAAACGCACCGGTTTACAAGAGCGGCAATGCGCAGACAGCCGCAGCAAGCACGAAGAAGAACAGCGGCGGTATCGGCCACCAGCTGTACACCCAGCTGATGAATGGTGTTTCCCATATGCTTCCGTTCGTTGTCGGCGGCGGTATTCTGATCGCAATTGCATTCCTGATCGACGGACTTCTTGTTGATATGAACTCCCTTGATGCCGCAGCCAGATCAAACTTCGGTACGATTACCCCGGCTGCAGCGATGTTCAAACAGATCGGCGGCGTGGCATTCGGCTTCATGCTCCCGGTTCTTGCAGGCTACATCGCCATGGCAATCGGCGACCGGCCGGCACTTGCCCTTGGTTTTGTCGGCGGTATGATGGCATCGAGCGGAACCTCCGGTTTCCTTGGAGCACTTGTTGCCGGTTTTGCAGCAGGCTACATTATCCTTGTCCTCCGCAAAGCATGTGAGAAACTTCCGGAAGCACTCGAAAAGATTGCGCCGGTTCTGATTTACCCGGTAGTCGGCATCCTTGCGATGGGACTTCTGATGCTCTTCATTGTAGAGCCGATCATGGGAACCGTCAACACGGTACTGAACAATGGTCTTGCTTCCATGGGCGGATCCAGCAAGCTGATCCTTGGCATGATCCTCGGCGGCATGATGGCCATCGACATGGGCGGCCCGTTCAACAAAGCAGCTTACGTATTCGGAACAGCAGCCATCGCAGCAGGAAACTACGACATTATGGCATCCGTTATGATCGGCGGTATGGTTCCTCCGTGTGCGATTGCACTTGCAACCCTGCTGTTCAAAGATAAATTTACAAAAGAAGAAAGAGAATCCGGTCCGACCAACTTCATCATGGGACTCGCCTTCATCACCGAGGGTGCGATTCCATTCGCAGCAGCAGACCCGATCCACGTTCTTCCGGCCTGCATCATCGGCTCCGGCCTCGCAGGTGCGCTCTCCATGGCATTTGGCTGTACCTTAATGGCACCGCACGGCGGCATCTTCGTTGTACCGGTTATGGGAAATGCGCTGCTTTATCTGGTGGCAGTTGTCATCGGAACAGTGGTATCCGCAGTTCTGCTTGGAGTTTTAAAGAAAAAAGTTGCATAAAAGAGTAGAAAAAAGACAGAAAACAAAGTAAAATAAAAATATCAAAGATCCTATGGGAGGAAAAAATCATGAAAGAATTTAAGTATGTTGTAACAGATCCAGAAGGAATCCACGCTCGTCCGGCAGGAATGCTGGTAAAAGCAGTCAAAGAATTTTCCTGTGATATCAAGATCGCAAAAGACGGAAAAGCCATGAACTGCAAAGCCATCTTCGGCATCATGGGACTGGCTGTAAAACAGGGCGAAGAAGTTACCCTGACCTTCGATGGAGCAGATGAAGATGCTGCATACGAAGCAATCAGCAATTTCATGAAAGAGAACTTGTAATTCTACAGAGCCATGCGGAATGGAAGAAAAAAGTGCGAATCATGCTTGCATGAATGAGTGCTTTTTTCTGGAATTCCATATGGCGAGAAGCCACATCGAAATGGAGCGTAAGCGGAATTGAGATGGGGCTCTGGAGAATTACAATATAGTAATCGGCAGGAGCGTGTTTGAAAAACTTTCTGAAACTAAGAAATCCTTTTTAAACACGCTCCGGCTGTCTGGACAGAAAATTCGGATATCGAGAACAAAGGTGGAGAAAACTTATGCAGATTTATCAGGGAAAAAGCGTATTTTCCGGCATTGCGATCGGAAAGATCCGCGTATACAAAAAGAATGAGCGTCAGGTAAAACGTGTGAAAGTAGAAAATCCGGATGCGGAGATGGCACGGTTTGAGGAAGCAAAGGCAAAAGGAATCGCACAGCTTGGCGTTCTGTATGAAAAAGCATGCAAAGAGGTTGGCGAGGCCAATGCAGCGATCTTCGAGGTACATCAGATGATGATGGAGGACGACGGCTACAACGAGTCCGTCGAGAATATTATCAAGAGCCAGGGCGTCAACGCTGAGTATGCCGTTGCAACGACAGGCGACAACTTTGCGCAGATGTTTTCTGCCATGGACGATGATTACATGAGAGAGCGCGCGGCAGACGTAAAGGATATTTCCGAGCGTCTGATCTCCATCTTAAACGGAGACGACACCGACGCATCCTTAAACGACGAACCGGCGATCATCGTGGCAGATGACCTTGCGCCGTCTGAGACGGTACAGATGGATAAGGACAAAGTTCTTTCTTTTGTTACCGTACACGGTTCTTTAAATTCCCACACCGCTATCCTTGCAAGAACCATGGCGATTCCGGCACTGGTCGGAACACCGCTTCCGCTGGATGAGAGCGTAGACGGAAAGCTCGGCATCGTGGACGGATCCGATGGAACCATCTATGTTGATCCGGACGAGGAGACTCTTGCTGCCATGCAGAAGCGCCGCACCGAGGAGGAGGAAAAGAAAAAACTGCTTCTCACCTTAAAGGGAAAAGAAAATATTACACTGGATGGACAGAAAATTCTGCTGTATGCTAATATCGGAAACATCAAAGACCTTGCGGCTGTCATGCAGAACGACGCGGGCGGCATCGGCCTGTTCCGAAGCGAGTTTATCTATCTTGAGCAGGATCACTATCCAACAGAGGAGGAGCAGTTCCGTATCTACAAACAGGCAGCAGAGACGATGGCGGGAAAACGCGTCATCATCCGTACCCTCGATATCGGTGCCGATAAACAGTGCGATTATTTCGAGATGGAAAAAGAGGAGAACCCGGCACTTGGCTGCCGTGCGATCCGCATCTGCCTGACGCGGCCGGAGATCTTCAAGACACAGCTTCGCGCGCTGTTCCGCGCAAGCGCATATGGAAAAATTGCCATTATGTATCCAATGATCACAAGTGTCGGCGAGGTTCGCCAGATCAAAGCGATTGTGGAGGAAGTAAAAGCTTCTCTCGCTGAGCAGGGCATTGAGTACGGAAATCCAGAGCAGGGTATCATGATCGAGACCCCGGCGGCTGCCATCATCAGCGATGAGCTGGCAAAAGAGGTTGATTTCTTCAGTATCGGAACGAACGACCTCAGTCAGTACACCCTCGCGATCGACCGCCAGAACACAAAGCTGGATCCGTTCTTTGATCCGCATCACCCGGCGATCCTGCGCATGATTCAGATGGTTGTGGAGAATGCACACAAAGCCGGCATCTGGGCCGGTATCTGCGGCGAACTCGGCGCTGACCAGGAGCTGACAAAAGAGTTCCTTGCGATGGGCGTAGATGAACTTTCCGTTTCTCCGGGAAGCATCCTTCCGCTCCGCAAGATCATTCTGGAAACAAACGTGGCAGAATATAAGGCAGGAAAGAAATGTTAACACAGCAGAGACATGAGATAATTTTGAAACTGTTAAAAGAAAAGGGAAGCATCACCGTGACGGAAGTCCGGGATCTTCTCGATACATCGGAGTCCACGGTACGCCGCGATATCACAGCGCTCGACAAGGAGGGCAAGCTGGAAAAGGTATTCGGCGGCGCCGTGGAAGCCGGCCAGAAGGTGACGGCACACGAGTACACCGTTGCACAGAAAAATGAGCTGAACTGCGATGCCAAACGGAAAATCGCAGAATATGCGGCATCCCTCATCGAGCCGGACGATTTCGTCTTTCTCGACGCGGGAACGACAACGGCGCATATGATCGATTTCATCCGGGCAACCTCCGCCGTTTTCGTGACAAACGCCGTTGACCACGCACGGCGGCTGGCATCACGCGGGTTTAAGGTCATTCTGGTAGGCGGCGAGCTCAAAAGCTCCACAGAAGCCGTCGTCGGAAACCAGGCAATCCGCACGATCCAGGAGTATCATTTCACCAAAGGCTTTTTCGGCACCAACGGTGTCACAAGAAGAAGCGGCTGCACAACGCCGGATGTCAATGAAGCAGTAATCAAAAAGACCGCCATGGAGCAGTGCCGCCAGTGCTACGTCCTCTGTGACGCAAGCAAATTTAACAGCATCAGTTCCGTTACCTTCGCAGACTTTGAAAAACCGATTTTTATCACGGACCGGAAAGTTCCCAGGTATGAGAAGAGCAAACATATCATCGTATGCGAGACGGAGCGAAAATAAAAAGCCAACATCTTACACGCACATAAATTGCAAAGCGCCCCGGCCCTGCAGATCATTTGGATGCAGGACCGGGGCGCCGTTTACAGACTTATTCTTTGATTTCCGCCAGCGTTACATCTGGATGATGATACTGCGGACGATGTTTCAAAAATGGAACTTTAAGCAGGGTAGCATTCTTGGGACACCAGTGAAGACAGGCATAACAGGCTGCACAGGAATGTCCTCCATAAAAATACGATGCAGTAACAAAATCTTCTTTTGGCAGACTTCCGTCAGATGTAAAGTTTGTTTTTTGTTCTTTTATAAAAGATATGATAGATTTTAACCGTTCCGGTGCTTTTTTCAGTCGTTCCAGATTTTCCTGCTCTGAGCTGATTAAACAGTTGCCTGGCATCTGCAGATCAAAGACAGCCGACAGGTTTGCACCGCTGCGGGAAAGTGCCTGACTTAGGCTGACAAAAGAATTTCCGCTTTTTCCATTGTTAGAAGTCATGACGACAAAAGTATAGCAGTCAGGATTGACCGTTAACTTCAATAAAAATTCTTTTACAATCCATGGCAGATCGCTCATGTAGGTAGGAAAGACAAAACCGATTATATCGTTTTTACAGAAAAAATTGCTTTCTGTTTTATAATATTCTCAACAGGCTGATTCAGCTCTTTTCCAATTTCTTTTGCAGCCCAAAGCGAATTACCAGTTCCGGTAAAATAAAAAATCATAAGTTTTCCCCTCTCTTTTTGAAGTTTATGACGGAGAAAATATTTTTATCCGTTTGCTTTATATTATTTTAAAACTATGATGTTGGGGTCAAAAGCCCCTCTATAGTACCTTGAAAAGTTCATATATTTTGTAGTAAATACAAGCCTAAATGGTTTACTTGCTGTATAATAGAGATATCTTAGTAGGAAAGAAGGCAATCTCTATGTCATTCAAAGAAAATACTTACCAGCAAATGTCATTTACAGATAGTTTTTCTGGATTAACTGCCAGAGAACAAAAAGCATTGGAAAAATCCTGGGCAAAAGTCTTTGCCGATGAAATATTTCCTGCCATTGATGAAAAGCGTTTTTCTGTCTTATACAGCGATAAGGCATCCAGACCGAATACTCCGGTCAACGTGATTGTTGGTGCGCTCATTATCAAAGAGCTTTTTGATTATTCCGATGACGAGATGGTCGAAAATCTTATGCTGGATTTTCGAATTCAGTACGCACTGCACACAACAAGTTTTGAAGAACAGCCTTTGAGTGACAAGACCTTAAGCCGTTTCCGCAAGAGGTGCTATGATTATGAAACACTTCACAACAAGGATCTTTACCATGATTGTGTGAAAGATTTAAGTGCTTCCATTGCAAAACTGATGGGAATCAGCGGTAAAGTCAGACGTATGGATTCCATGATGATCGAATCCAACGTCCGCAGGCTCAGCCGAATGGAACTGATATACACCTGCATTGTAAAGCTGGCGATGTATGTGAATAAAATCAATGGTTCCGTTCTGTCTGACGATTTAAAACATTATATCGATCCTAACGATTTTAACAGAGTGATTTATCATCAGCGCAGTACCGATGCAGATGAGCGCATGAAGCAACTCTTAACGGATGCGGATAAACTTCTTGCCCTGTGTGAGTCTGATTACAATGATTCAACAGAGTATGATCTGTTTGTCAGATGCCTGTCAGAACAGACCATTGTTGAAAATGAAAACCGAAGACTCCGCACGAAAGAAGACGGCGGCATGAAATCAACCATGCTGCAGAATCCTTCTGACCCTGAAGCGACATTCCGGAATAAAGCAGGAAAAGAGCATCGAGGATATGCTGCTAATCTTGAAGAATCCGTTGGAGCCGATGGTTCTGTTGTAACAGAGTACCAGTATGAGCAAAACAACCATAGTGACAGTCAGTTTATCCAGGAGCACCTTGCGCAGATGGATAACCAGGAAGAACGGACTGTTATAGTCACGGATGGAGCATATAGTGGAACAGAAAACACACAACTTGCAGCTCATAAAAACGTAGAACTGATTACCACAAGTCTGACGGGGAAACCGGCTCCGGATATCCTTGCTGATTTTGAATTCAACGAAGAGGGAACAAAAGTCCTCCGATGTCCAGCCGGCCATGCACCGAAAAGCTGTTCTTATATGAAACCAAGCAATCAGTGTGCCGTTTCCTCTCTGCATGAGCAGTGTGCCAACTGTCCGTAGCAGGATCAATGCAAGCCGAAGATCTTTAAGAAGGTTGCAAAAATAGTAACATCCAAAGCAGCGCATGAACGTGCGAAAATCCAACGGAACATGAATAGCAAAGAATTCAAAAATTATGCAAGGCTGCGTAATGGAGTGGAAACTGTTCCATCGAATATACGCAAGAATTACCACTTGGAAAAGATACCTCGTGGGAAACAGCGGGGCAAGTTCTTTTTCGGTTCCAAGATAGTAGCATTGAATTTCAGAAAACTCTTCAACTATGTGAAGGGTTTAGGACATTACGCTCAAAATCCGGTACTTGTATAAAATCAAGGAAGGGAATACCAGCGTATATCCGAAGAAATCCGGTATTACACTACAAAATATGAATTTTTCAAGGTGCTATAGAAATAGAGGACAAAGTTATTTATGGTTTTGACCCTAACATCATAATATAAAGCGGGGAACAAAAAGAGGTGGGATGGATATGATGGATCGGATATCTGCCTACCGGGAACTGATTCGGAAAAATATTGATTACGAGAACTACCCGCCGATCTATAACAAGCAGGAAGTGGATGAACTGATCGAGCTGATTGTAGAAACCCTAATGCTGCCGCCGGATGCAGGAACAATTCGGATTGGAGGAAAGGAACGTCCTGTTCCGATTGTAAAAAGCATGTTCCTGAAGCTGGATAAAGATCATATCTGTTATATCCTGAAGTGCCTGCACAATACGGAAAAGAAAAAAGAGTAAAAATGGCCGTATCAAAAAAACAGCCAGAGAAAAAAAGGCAGAAAAAGAAAAGCAGCTTGTGGATCATAGCGTTGATTGCTGTTATTTTGCTGATTCTTGTTGGAGTCGTATTTTTGGTACTGCCAAAATTTCGAAAAGAAGCTGCACCGGAAAAACCGGAAACGATCAAGGTGGAAGCTGCAGAGAAAAGCTATGCTGCCGGAAGTCGGCTTTCAGAAAAAAATTTCCGCGTATACGGAATATCCGGGAAACAGAAACAGCTTCTGGATGCAGATACATACAGCGTGTCACCGGCTAAAGTGCCGGCACATGGCCACAGTGTTACCGTAGAGGTTTCCTCCAAGGCATATCCGGATATCAAGGCAGAGATAACAGTGCTTATTGACCGTGATGAAAGTGTTAGGTATAAAATCGGCAGAGAAAATCCAGATGATGTGGAGGCTATCCTGTATTCCAACGGGGATCTAGAAATATCCGGAAAAGGAAGCGTCCGGAATTTCAAATCAGATTCTGCGCCATGGAAGAAAGATTCTGTTAAACGGCTGACCTGGATTGATCCGGAGGCAGAAGTGGAAAGCATGGACTACTGGTTTACAGGAAATGACGAATACCTGGAAACATTGTGCCGCATTCCGGACACAGTGAGAAGCATGGTGGAAACATTCAAAAATGCCACAGCGATGACCAGTATGCCGGATATGTCTGGTGCGGTCCGGCTGGAAGATATTACATCCTGCGCAGAAGGGTGTATTGCACTGGAAAAGGCCATGGAACTTCCAGGGAATATAAAACAGGCAAAAAAAGCATTTTACGGTGATACGGCGCTGATCGATGGAGCCGATACAACAGCCTGTATGCAGCTGGAGAACATGGATTCTATGTATTACGGCTGTGTGGCCCTGGCATCTGTCCAGATTCCGGACAGTGCGAAGGAACTCTCGAATATCTGCAATGGCTGCGTCAACCTGAAAGAAGTGCATATCCCATCAGCTGCACAGAAAATGAACAGCAGTTTTTTCGGATGTACCGCACTGGAATCCATAACCGGTGAAATCCCATCTTCCTGTACGGATAGCGGGAACCTGTTTTCCGGCTGTAAGTTCCTGAGTGGAACACTTACCGTTTCCTGTACATCCAGGACAACCCTTTCAAGCTCGTTTTCGGACGCTGCAACGGCTGGAACAGGACTTACGATCATTTTATGGTACGATGCAGAAAAATCGCAGGAAACGGCCAATACGGGCTTCTACGGGGAAACAAAAAGTGCAGATGAAATCCTGAACGCATTAAAGGCATCTATGGAAGCCACATTCAGCAGCGGAAGCCATATTACAATAACAACAAATGCAGATAAAACAGAGGGGTGATTAGAATGTAATAAAAATGCAATATGAAAAATAGCAAAAGACTCTTGTAATTACGGAATTGGAAAGGTAATATGATAATATGATTCCAAAAAATGAAAAATGGGGAGAAACCATATGGACATGAAAGAGCTTCGAAAAAATGCAGAAAAAGTAATAGCAGAACGTTTTCCGGACTTCAATTTTTCCACACTGGACTGGGGAGAGCTTGATCCATTCTATCTGGAGCATCCGGAAGAAATACCGATTGAGCATGAGTTTGTTGGCTACCGGCAGGATGGTGATGTAGCGGAAGATTACCAGGGAAATCTGTATCTGATTCTTTGTGATCCAGGAATCCACCCGATCGGAAGTGTATGCATGGAACAGTCCGAACTGGACGATGCCGTAAAACTTGGAAAACGGGAAGATTATACCGGGGAACTTCTGGAAGAAATTCCGGAGTAAAAAGTGAAATAACAAAACAAGGAATCCCGTGTCAAACGTTGACATGGAATTCAAACAGAAAAATCGGTGTCAATGTTTGACACGGACGGAGGAAAAAGTATGAGAAAAAGAATCGCAATGGTACTTCTTGGCCTGAGCCTGGCAGTAGGTACACCGGCCGCAACAAATATGTTCCCAACAGTTTCTGCCCAGACAGTACAGGCAGCTGGAAAAACCGGATGGACGCAGGAGTCCGGAACCTGGTATTTTTATAAAGACGGTGTAAAACAGACCGGCTGGCAGACCTGGGACGGAAAAAAATATTATCTGAATGCAGACGGAACCATGAAAGCAAATGAGTGGATGATTGATACGGATGGATCGGTTTACTACTTCCGCAGCTGGGGTGGAGCTTACCTGAACTGCAAGGCAAGAATCAACGGCAGAAGTTATACATTCGGTGCAGACAGTAAGGTACAGGGTTCCCAGTGGGTTGTAAAAGGTGGAAAATGGTATCTGGTGAAAGACGGAAAAATTGCAACGGGCTGGCAGACCTGGGATGGAAATAAATACTACATGAATAGTGATGGAAGTATGCGCTCCAATGAGTGGAGACTGGATGATACAGGGAAAATCCGCTATCTGTGCAGCTGGGGCGGCGCATATAAGAACAGATCTGCCAAAATCAACGGACGCTCCTACACTTTTGATGGTAATGCTAATGTAACCAACATGCAGTGGATCGTGATGGATGGACAGTGGAAACTGGCAAAAGATGGAAAAATTGCAACGGGCTGGCAGACCTGGGACAATAACCGTTACTATCTGAACGCAGACGGAACCATGAAAGCAAATGAATCTTTCACGGACGGGGGAAAAACCTATTTCTTCTGCAGCTGGGGCGGAGCTTATAAAAACTGCTGGCAGACCTGGAACGGAAAAAAATATTACCTGCATGATAACGGTGCAGCATATCAGAATGAGTGGCTGAAAACCGGCGGAAAATGGTACTGGTTCCAGGCAGACAGCACCATGGCAGTGAACACAAGCTTTACATACAAAGATAACCTGTATTTTGTAGACGGAAATGGAATTATGCTTTCCGGATGCTGGAAAGAGGAGAACGGAGCAAAATACTATATCCGGAGCTGGGGCGGAGCCTGCAAGGATATGCAGATGAAGATTTCCGGAAAGACCTATTATTTTGGATCAAACTGTAAGATGGTAACGGATCAGACGGTAAACGGAAATTACTACGGAAAAGACGGTGCGCTTACAACAAAACCAGCAGCAAAACCGACAGAAACACCGAAACCAACGGAGACACCAAAACCGACGGAAACGCCAAAACCAACGGAAACGCCGAAACCAACAGAGACACCGAAGCCAACGGAAACGCCAAAACCAACGGAAACGCCAAAACCAACGGAAACGCCGAAACCAACGGAAACGCCGAAACCAACAGAGACACCGAAACCAACAGAAATACCAGTTGTAAAAGCGGAAAACATTTATATCAGCCAAAGCAGTGGGAAATTAACTGCAGTCGGCGAAACACTTCAGTTAACAGCAAAAGTTATTCCTGAAAACGCAACAGATAAATCGGTAACGTGGAGTTCTGATGATGAATCTGTGGCAACAGTAGATCAGAACGGTCTTGTAACAGCAGTTGGTCGTGGATCTACATATATTGTGGCTCATGCAAATGGTGGGGATGAATATGCAACAACATCTATCCCTGTTCAAGTAAAGATCCCCTACACCAATGAAGAGGCTCTTGGAATGACCGTTTACGATCAGGAAGTTTCCAGAAAGATTTTCGACCTGGTAAATGAAGAACGTGTCAAAGAAGGACATGCAGCTATGATTTGGGATGAAAAACATTGTTATCCGAGAAGCGTTGCCGCTGCCGGATACCACATCATGAGATCAATCACACAGCCAGGATACGGAACTTCTGATAATCTGGCCCTGCATGGTGGCAGACAGAACGGCTGCGGCGGTGGTCTGTCATATACAGATTCCGATGATCTTGCCCGCCAGATCTTCAACCTTTGGATGTCCTCTCCAGGTCATAAAGCAAACCAGATGGATGATTATAATGCATATGGAGCAATCGCTGTAATGTATGGACAACCGCAGGAGTATAACGGAAGAAAAATTGTGAATTTCTCAGCTGTATTCTCATTTGCAAATCAGGATCTTGACTTTCCAGCTACTTGGGAGAATCAAGATATGGGAATGGGCGAAGTCCTTGGTATGACAGAGAACGATTATAATTTGATCACAAACTACTTTATCCGATAAAAAAAGAATCCCCTCTCGTAGACGAATTACGAGAGGGGATTTGTATGTCGAAGAGGTAGTAAAATAGTCGATGGTATGTTATACTGAATCTAATCAGGTCAGAACGTGATAGGGATAGTCAGGTGGTTGTCTTTTCTGGAAACAGAAAGGGGGTAATGCCAATGAATACAATGGAAGTGTTGACGCTTTTATTGGTTGTCTTAGAGGCATTGTCCCACATAGATAACCATCGCAAGTAGAAAGAAGGCTATTCCCTACCGCAAATAGGGGATAGCCTATGTCTCTTGTTGCTCTTTGTAATAATTTAGATTATTTCAGAAAGGCAACCACCGACACTGGTATATCCTTGATTGCTTCTGATTTGATTATAAGCTGCCGGACGAAAAAAGTCAAGCAGCATGGGGGATGCGCAGAACTTTGCGCATCCCTTTTTCGAAAGAAAGGTGAAAAAATGAATACTACGAAAAAAATAATAAACAGGATTGTAGTGTGTGGAGCTATGATTGCCATAGGCATTAATACATATGATCTGTAGAAAATAAGAAGCCAAGGCAGCGTTTTTGAAACGATATTTCAGATTCGCTAATTTTTTTATAAAATTTTTCGAGAAAATGTACCCTTTTTAGATGAAAATGTACCCTTTTTCAAAGAAATGTACCCTTTTCTGAAAAAATGTACCCTTGCACGTCATCAAAAGGTATGCTATGTTATACTTGCAAAAGAAGGAAAACAGAAGGGACAGCAGGTAGGACAAAAAAATCTTTCAATTGCTCGTGTCAATGATTGACACGGAAAAAAGAAAAATGGGCTTTCATGCATCAGAACATGGTTTTCATGGGCTGGTGTATTTTTTATGCCCATTTTTAGGGGGTGACGCCGTTGCACGGAAAAAGTGGCAACAAAAAGTAAAAAAGGAGAGAGAGGAAAAATGAAAACAAAAGTAATACACGCATTCCTATGGATTCTGGTTTGTATGGTGCTTGGTATTACCTGTTATCAGTGCCGTGATTTAAGGGGTTATGTGATTCTGTCAGGTTCTATGGAACCTGTGATTCCCACAGGATCAGTGGCAGTTGTGGATTCATCGAAGAGGGATGTACGTCCAGGAAATATTGCTACGTTTGAGAGGCACGGGGATCTGGTGACTCACCGGATTTTGTCAAAAACAGAAGAGGGATACCAGACAAAAGGGGATGCAAACACAGATCCGGATTCCGGAACCATTCCGGCAGAAAACATTCGCGGAACATATCTGTTCTGCATTCCATATTTGGGCTACGGATTCATGTGGGCTAAAAACCACATGTTTTTAACCGTAGGTTTTCTGGCGCTGTTTATGCTTCTGGTTTTCTATTTTCCGGAGAAAAGACCTGAACCAAAGGAACGGGAACAGGTAAAAAAAACAAAAAGAAAAAAAGGAGAATTACGATTATGACAAAGAAAAAAGTAGCAGCATTTTTTACAGCAGCAGCACTATGCGGCGCACTGGCCGTTGGATCATCCATGGCATATCTGACAGATCATGATTCTGTAACCAACAAATTTTCTGTAGGTAAAGTAGACATCGTTGGCCATGAGCCGAACTACACACCGGATAATGATGGAAAAACCAACAATATCGTTCCGACCCAGGTAATCAAAAAAGACCCGCAGATCGAAAATGTTGGAAAAAATGATGCTTATGTATATCTGGATGTTTCTATCCCGATTGCAAAGGTGATTACTGTTAATGCTGCAGGTAACCGTTTGAATGGAGGCGTTGCAAAAGATACAGAGCTGTTCTCCATGAACAATGTTTCTAAGAAATGGACTCTGATGTACAACAAGCGTGTAGGAGATAATATGGTTTACACCTACAGCTATAACGAAATACTTGCACCGGGAAAAACAACAGATCCGATCTTTACAAGCCTGACAGCTGCCAATATTGTAGAGGGACAGCTGGATGGAAAAGATCTGAATGTGCCGGTACATTACTATGCAATCCAGGAACTCAACACCGGAGAAGGAACCACGATTCCACAGAAAGCAGCTTCCGCATGGAAAAAATATGAACTGCAGAACCAGGGCCAGGCAGGACAGATCACGACTCCGCAGTCTGACGAAAGCGGAAATAATGGGGTTACAACCGTTGATGGAAACGGAAATGCAGCATCGGATGAAAACAAAACAAATACCCCAGATGATGTTCAGGTTGAGCCGGAACAGGATGGAAACAACACTTTATCGTAAAAATACTTTAAATAACAGTCCGGAAAGCCATCCGGACTGTTCTGAAAAAGAAGGGAAAACAGCATGAAAAAAAAGAAAAAACGAATGCTGTCAATTGCCGGAATGTGCTGCTGCGGTTTTCTTGCAGCAGCCACCGCAATATCGGGATCTTCTGCTTACCAGACGGACCATGATGAAGTAGTAAACATTATCAGGACTGGAAATAACACCATTATTCCGGATGAGGATTTTCCGACACCGACACCGGTTCCATCCAGCGGATCAGTAGTAAAAAAAGTCAGGGCAAAAAATACAGGAGATGTACCTTGCTATGTCCGGGCATATATTACATGCAGTGAACCTGTAAAAGAGTTCACGGGACTTGATACCACAAACTGGGTTAAGGGAAATGATGGCTATTACTATTACAAAAAAGCTGTTCCGGTTGGAGGAACAACAACTTATCTGTTTACGGGGGTTACTGTTGCAGATGAATATGAGCAGGATAACCTGGAAGTAACAGTTTACGAGGAATCCGTTCAGACAACAGATGGTCAGAAGGAATACACTTCTTATCAGGACGCATGGAAACGGTTTGGAGGAGGTGGCCAGTAATGAAAAGGAAAATTGCAATAGCAGCCGGAATTCTGGTCACGGCAGTAAGTACCATCAGTGGATCATATGCTTACTATCAGGACAGCGTTACCGTTACAAACCACATCAGTACCGGTGATGTAAACATTGGAATCCAGGAATACGAAAAAGATGGTGATACGGAAAAAGTTTATGCAGGACCGGCAGAGGGAATTGTTCTTCCTTCCCAGACCATTTCGAAAATTCCGAGAATCACAAATTACGCAGAAACCTGCTATATCCGGGTGAAAACCACTTATTCCGGAGAGGCAGCGGACTCCGTGTCAAACATTGACACGGGAACGGAAAATTCAGAAACGGTGTCAAACATTGACACGAAAAGGCAGGATGAAAATCCAGAAACCACGGAAACGCCGAACGCAACAGAAGAAACAACACCAGCACAGGTAGAACCAGAGGAACCGGATACAACGCCGGAACCTACGGAAACACCTTCTGATGACCAGAACGGCGAAACATCTGTGGAGTATGTCTTAAGTGATGAAGAGCTGGATGGAATTTCCGATGCCTGGGTAAAACAGGGAGAGTATTATTACTATACGAAGCCACTGAAAAACGGAGAATCCGCAGACTTTTTCCAAAACGTAACGATTCCTGCAGCGTGGACATCAAAAGCACAGGACAGGGTTCTTGGACTTACCGTTACAGCAGAAGCGGTGCAGGCGGCAAACTTTACACCGGATTTTAATTCGGAAGTCCCATGGGGCGATACGGAAATTGAACAGTGCGTACATGAGACGGATAACAGCATCACAGAAGTGACAAAACAGTATACCGCTATGTCCGTCACTTATGAAGGGGTTGCTAGAAATCTGGTGGCTTCGCCGGAGGATTTCTTTAAGAATTTACAGACGGCAATGCCTGGCGATACGATCAGTGATAGTTTTCAGCTTTCCAATACGACAGCAACCAGTGCCGAATTTTTCTTCCATACGGAAACGCCTGGAAATTTAACGGATGAAGAACTTGACCTTTTAAAACAGTTTAAATTGACGATCACGCAAAACGGAAAAACCCTGTATAACGGTGATTTGCAGGCTGCATCCCTGAATCAGGAAATCAGTCTTGGAACACTGGAAACAGGGAAAAATTCGCGGGTACAGTTTACGCTGCAGTTACCGGCAGAACTGAAAAATGCATATGCAAAACGGGAAAGCATGGTAAACTGGATTTTCCGTGTACAGGGTGCTGAAGAACCGGGCAAAAACGAACCGTCCCCTGCCATTTCGCAGACTACGGCACCAAAAACCGGTCTTGCAGATCCATACGTTTTTGTTCCTCTTGGAATTGCGGCGGTAACGGCTCTTGGAACCGTGAAACTGTCCCGTAAAGAGAAGAAAGAGAGGAGGAAAAAACTGTGAAACGATGGAAAAAGGCACTGTCAGGGCTGCTTATGGCAGCCTTGATGGTAACTGGAATTTCTTTCCCGGAAAATGTTTTTGCTGTCAGCGCAGGCATGGATGGGTTACCATCTGTGGTTGATTCTGGCATTGGAAAAAAGGTAGATACAAACAGCACGATTGACGGAACCTACAATTTTACGCCAGTCATTGGAGCAAACACAAAGGTTTCATTCGGTAGTACAGATGGTACGAAATGGGATAATCAGTTTTGCGTTAATGGTGAAAAATATGCACAGGTGTGTTCGAAATGGTGGCCATTATCAGATATAGGTGATAATGGAAATACCCGTTCTTTTATTCCGTATGAAAGATTAAAAGGAAAGATGTATGCAGAGTATACCAATGTAGGCAATGCTAATGGTTTACCTGTTACCATGCGGATCTGGTTTTTGGACTGGCAGAATACTAATATCAGCGGGTATCCGGGATATGAAGATGTAGACAATGTTGTTGTTTCTGTAGACAATACAAAAGGCGGTGCAACTCCTGTCATTGATATTAAAGGCTTGAAATGGATTAAGGTAAGATTTTCATATTACGATGAAAATGGAAATCCACTTAAGGTTAAGGGACATTTCACTTTATCTGATCTGGACTATTCCCAGGGATTTTATATTGATGGAAAAGTCGATGGCATTTATGTCACGAAGGAAGCTGATGATCTTCTAATCTATGATGCAAGAACGGATGCAATCTGGTCAGCAAAAAAGGGTTCAAATGCAGATGATGGTACTTCACCGGATAACCCGGAAGGATGGGTTACTTACACATATGAAGGCGATTCTCAGACTATGGTCTTTTATAATGGAGGAACCATACAAAATGTGGACGGTCCAGGTAAGGGACTTACCACAGTGCAATCATATCCAAAAGACTTTACATTTACTGGTGGGGATGCCATATTTAATGGATGGAAAGGATCAAGCCGGACCGAGGCAACAGATTGGCACGTATGGAATACTTCTGAGTTTGGTTATACATCAGAAATGGTTATGCATCAGACCAAAAATGTTGACCTTGTCATCAAAAAGGCAGATGAAACAACAGGAGAAGCCCTAAAAGGCGCAGAATTCACTGTTTACAAGATGCAAGGCGGCCAGTGGGTAACGTATACCAAGGCCGAATGGAAAGATGAGTATAAAGCTTATCGAGCATTAAATCTCCATGCAGAAGATTCAGAAGGTGGAAAATTCAAAGTAGTAGAAACCAAAAATCCGACAGGATATACCGGAACCTGGGAACATGAGTTTACAGCAGAAAAAGAAGGTGTTGTTACTTTAACACTGGATGCGACAAATGCCAGAAAAACCGGTCAGATCACAATCACAAAAACCGGTGAGAATAATAAAAAACTTTCCGGTGCGGTATTTGAAATCAAAGCTGCAAAGGATATTAAGACAGCCGGAGGCACAACCCTGGTTGCTGCCAATACGGTAGTTGATACCGTAACTACAGATGGCAATGGATCGGCAGCCAGCAAACAACTGGAACTTGGTCAGTACATTGTCAAAGAAAAAACAGCTCCGGATGGATATGTCCTGGATACTACAGAACATGCAGTTACCCTGGATGATAGCCATACCAGCGTCAATGTAGCCGTACAGAACCAGAAAAATGCGATCGTTCTGCAGAAAGTAAGCAAAAACGATGGCACAGTCATGGAAGGTGTTACGTTCCATATCTGGAATGATGACAAGAGCTATGATAAAACGCAGAAAACAGATAGCAATGGACGGATCACGATTGATGGTGTGAAGGATGGAACCTGGCATTACCAGGAAACGGCAACCAAAGATGGATACGTACTGGATAATGCAGTGAAAGATTTCACAGTATCCGACGGAAAAGTCAATGGGCAGTCAAACCTGACAATCACGGTAGAAAATGATTATACAAAACTGGATCTTGCAAAAGTAGATTCCGGTACCGGAGAGAATATTTCCGGAGCGAAACTTTCTCTTCTGGATAGCAATGGCCGTCTGGTAGAAAGCTGGACATCCGGAAGCACACCGCACCGGATCGAAAAACTGAAACCGGGTCAGTATACTTTACGTGAGGATCAGGCCCCGGATTATTATAAACTTGCTGATCCAATTACCTTTACGCTGGAAAGCAAAGCAGATACGCAGACCATCACCATGAAGGATATGCGCTATGCAGACCTTACCATAGTAAAGAAAATTAAAGCAAGCGATATTACCTGGGCGCATGGAAACCCAACCTTTATCTTCACCGTAAAAGGAAAAGATATTAATGGGAAAGACCGTACCTTCCAGAATTATGTAGAGTTCACGGAAAATTACGTAAATTCACATACCGATGGACAGGGATATGTAGAACTTTCTGTCACCTGGAACAAAATCCCGGTAGGAGAGGACTACACAGTAACAGAACAGGATGTGCTGCGGTATCATCTGGTGAACGTTACCGGAACAGAGAATGTAAAGATTTCAAAATTACAGGAACCGGCGAAGGGCGTTGCTCCGGATAAAATTTTCTCCGTACATGCAAATTTAAAGGCGAAACCAACCGGTACATCCATCACATTTGAAAACCAGAAAGATGACTGGGGAACTACAACGCATGATACTTCTGTTAAGAACATCATTCCGTTAAAGTAACCAGCAAAACCGGATTTATACCCGTGTCAATGTTTGACACGGGTATTTCATTAAAGAACAGGGAGGCGTGAAAATGCGAAAAGCTGCTGGGTGTGTCCTGCTGGCAATTTTATGTCTGCTGGGTGCGTCTTATCTTCCACGGATTTTGCAGGAAGCACAAACCGACCGGGAACAGCAGAACCTTATCAGTGGCTATATCCAAAATCCGGATACAACAGATGAAGAAAACACAGAATCAACTACAGATGAGCCGGAAGAGGAAACAGATCCGAATATGGAAAGAATAGTTGATTTTCAGAATTTACAGCAGATCAATCCTGAGATTTTGGCATGGATCACAGTTCCCGGAACACCCATTGATTATCCGGTTGCTTTAGGAGAGGACAACAGTTATTACCTGAACCATACCGTAACAGGAGAAAGCAATATTCTTGGTTCCATTTTTGCAACTGCCGGAACAGATTTCGAAGAAAGCCACATTATTTTATATGGGCATAACATGGCATCCGGGAAAATGTTTGGAAGCCTGAAAAAGTACCATGATAAGGACTTCCGGAACACTTATCCTTATGTATATGTTTATACACCGGAAACTACTTATACCTGTGCGATATACAGCGTATACAGCACCCGGTATGACAGTGATGTTTTTACACTGGGATATAAAGGTGACAGCGAGGAATGGAAACAATGGATTGCAGAAACCGTACAGAATGCGGAATATGACTGTAATATTGCCCCGACCGGAAAGGAGAAAGTTTTTACTTTATCCACCTGCGTAGGTGATGGCTCCAGTCCTTACAGATTGGTTATACACGCCGTTACGGTTGCCCAGAAAGAGGTCGCGAATGCGGAAAAGGAAGCGTCTTAAAGCAAAAGTAAGAGCCAGAATTTGTATGATTTTGGCTTGCCTGCTGCTCTGCGGAACCGGAGTTTCCTTATGGAATGGAAAACGGGCTGAAAAATCCGTGTCAAACATTGACACGGGACAGAAAAGCAGCAAAACGGTGTCAAACATTGACACGGATACGGAAAATCCCAAAGCGGTGTCAAACGTTGACACGAGTACGGAAAAGCCACAAGCGGTGTCAAACGTTGACACGAGTACGGAAAAGCCACAAGCGGTGTCAAACGTTGACACCGATATGGAAACCACAAAACAGGTGTCAAACATTGACACAGATACAGAAGGTATGATTTTAAAGGCTGATCCGGTGGATACGGCAGATAGGAATCATATCTGTTTTTTTGCCGTTTTTTTTATCGGCAGTTGGAGTGTATTGATGTTTCTTACTGCAATACGAAAAAAGAGTAAGAAAGATATTGGGCTAAGCGCCCGAAGAAAGGATACGTCATGGATGAAAATACATTAAGTATGGCCGAAAAAATGAATCAGCTGTATCAGGAACGAGAAGAGCAATATAAAAAACGTGAAAAGCTGTTCGATGACCGTTCCAAGCAGCTGCAGTCTCTTGCAAATGCATTGGAAAAGCAGAAAAATAGCCAGGAACAGAAAGCAACAGATCTGGATAACCGGGAAAAAGAACTGGACCAGATCCAGGATGCTCTTGCAGCTAAAGTAGAGGACATGGAAAAACAGGAAACTGCTTTAAAAACCTGGGAACAGGAAACAAAAGAATCCCTGGCGAAAGCAAAGCAGGAACAGGAAAATGAGCTGCTTAAGAAACAGCAGGAACTGCAAATGGAAAAGCTGCAGGCACAGAACTTAAGTATTGAGCTGCAGGCAGAGAGGGATAACCTCAAGATGATGCAGGAAAATTTAAAACTGTATCCGGATATGTCACTTCCAACGGATAAGGAAACAGAACTGCAGGCGAAAATTGAAACATTGCAGAGTCGTCTTTCCATGGCGGAGCACATTTTGGGGTCAGACCCCTTTACAATTTTCTTACGGAATTTTGAATTGTTAGAAACGTGTAAACTGGGCATACACTACATATAAAACTGGCTAAAATGCCAGTTTTATATTGTACACAGCACTTTAATGAATTAAAAAGAAAAAGCGTTTTCGGTTTGATTATGGAAAAAATTGGAATAGTATCAAGCTTGATAAAAGAATATGCTTATGTTAAGCTGGAAACAGAGAATAGTTACATATTGACTATAGATAACGGATTCTAGGAGTATGGGGGTAATCTCAAAAGAACACAGGAAAGAATCCATTCTGACCCCTTACGATTTTGAATGAAAAATCAACTGGCCTGTTTCCAGCAGTAGCGTTGATGAAAAAGGATATGACAAGAAAAATAATAGTTATCAATGGAAAATCCAATAGTACGCAGTGAGGTATAAGATTGAAAATGAGAAGTAGAGGGTATCCATTACCTTAATCGCATCACAAACAAGCCATCTTTCGGTGGCTGCTTTAAAAATTGAATATCGTATACAGTAAGGCTATGCAGTTGCTGACTTGATCTTATAATGACCTCAACCTCATTATCCGGGATATTCGAGAAGCCCACAAAAAGGACAGTGAAAGTGCACCCCAGACCACTGTTGCCAATGAACTGAAAGAAAATCTGGAAGCGGTCGAAAACTTCAAGGGCAGCCGGGATGAAAAGCTCGTTGTCCTTTACTGCAAACAGCTCGGCATCAACTATAAAAATCTGTCAGATGAAGAATTTCGCTGGCTGATTCGGATTCTCAAAAAATCAAAGAAAATGGGAACGCCTATCAGCCAGAGGAAAAAACGATAAAGAAAAACCGCTGTTGCATGGTTTGTTGGCTTCCATGTAGCAGCGGTTTTTGCTGGGATTATTCAGTTGAATTTTTAGAACGACAAACTGGAATTGAGATTTCATATATTCCAAGGAATTTAATAATTGTTATATTTTATTATCAAATATCTCTTAAGCCCTTGAAAACACTAAGTTTATCGCAGATGAGATTTCCCTTATTGTTTCCCTTGTATTATATTGTCCCGTGAGTATTTACGAACTCTGATAAGGGAAAAAACAAGGGAAAGAAAATCCTATAAAACAGTATAACACAAAATGAAAACGACGTGGTGAACTGAATAAAATGCTTCTGATTTTTTTAACAAATGATTGATTGAACGATAAGGAGATTTGATACGATGAGAACGATATTTGCAGAATACAATCCACACAAAAACAGCATTGATGTATATACAAGTGCTGGCTATATGCTCCGCATTGACTGCTGGGAAGCAGAAAAGAATTTAAAAACAACACCGGGATCAGATTGTGCATTAAATGCACTTGCTATTGATGAATCACTTGAATATGCAAGATTGTATCTTGATGGAACGATGCAAATGTGGATAGATGCGGAAGATTCCTTTTAGGTATACGCAAAAAACGGCGGCTCTGATTTCTCAAAACCGCCGTTAGGGTAGTAACTTAAAATGAGCGCGCAAAATCACCTGCCCCAGCCAGCGGTTTTTTTCTTTCCCCGTAGTCGGGGCAGGTTAATGCGCTATGCAATTATTCTTCTTTAGCTTCTATCAAGCTGATATTTTTTGCTCTGCGTTCCACATAGCAGCATATTTTCCGCCTTTCGCAAGCAATTTCTCGTGGGTTCCCGATTCAGCAATCCCACCATCACCCATTACAAGGATTTGGTCTGCATTTTTGACAATAGAAAGGGTATGAGCAATCATTACCACAGTCTTTTTCTCTTTCAGCAGATTGGCGATGGCTTGCTTTACGGCAAGCTCATTTTCGATGTCAAGAGATGCGGTTGCTTCATCTAAAAGCAGGATTGGGCTGTTTTTCAGGATAGCGCGGGCTATTGAAATTCGTTGACGCTCACCGCCAGAGAGAAGATTTCCATTCTCGCCAGTCGGCGTATCGTATCCCTTTTCCATCTTACGGATGAAGCTGTCACAGTTGGCCTCCCGGCAGGCAGCCTCGATTTCCGCGTTCGTAGCATTAGGACGGGCGTGTCGGATATTATCCCGGATGGTATCATCAAAGAGAAATACGTCCTGGTCTACCATAGAAACTTGTTCCAGAACCCGCTCGGCGGCTACATGGTTAATGGGCTTACCTCCAATAGAAATTGTCCCGCCCATTGCTTCATAATATTTTGCAATCAGGTTCAAAATAGTAGATTTGCCGGAGCCAGAGTCCCCGACAATGGCCGTGAGCTTTTGATCCGGCACCGTAAAAGTAGCGTGTTTCAGTACCGGCTCACCGGGCACATACGAAAAATCTACATTGTCAAAGGTGATTTCATGGGTAGCTGTGTGAAGCGGCTCCATGCTGCCAGTTTCCTCCGGCTCATTCATTACACCCCCAATTTTGTTTTTTGAGATCATCAGGTTCTTATAACTGGTGAGATCTACAAAAATCGAGTTAGCCAACTTTGCACAAAACAGGGGTAACATACAAATCAAAAGGTAGTCTACTGTGTTCAGTGTCCCTGCGATCCAAGGTGCATAGGACAACCAGATAACCAGCGGACAGGACAGCCAACTTAAAATGCCAAAGCCCGCACCAATTGGAAGCACCTTTGCTTCGTATACAAAGCTGATCCGGCAAAACTCCCGCATGGCGTTGATAACGGTTTTGTTCTTCATACCGCCTACACCATAAGCTCGGAAAGTCTGAATACCAGAAACATATTCAACAATGCTGCTGACATTCTCCGTACAAATATCGTTCTTTTCTTTTCCATATTTCCGTACCATGCGGAAAGAAAGCCACAGGCCGGGGATTAAAAGAAGGTCTGCTATCAGCAGGATAATTCCAGCCGGAACATAAAGCGTCATAACAAAGACAATCAACATCAATGACAGGGCAAAATTCTTTGCCAAATCTCCGATTTTATGGGTCAGGATTTTTTCGTAGTTGTTTACATCGCTTGTGATGGTGTTGATATAATCGCCGGTCTGCCCCTGCGTAAATCGGGACAGTGGGATGCGCTTCAAATGGTCACCCATAAAAAGCCGAATATTCTTACTGACCTCCGCACCGCCAATCTGCGCTTTGGTATAACCGTAGCTGTAAATCAGGATACGGAGAAGAAAAACCACTGCAATAATACTGGTCAGAGCCAGAACGCGGTTCATGTCAAATTGACCCGACCACAAAAACTGCATAACAGAGTAAAGCAGCATAAACAGGCTGCCGGAGAGAAGTCCTTCCAGAACGGTTCCACCGACACCAATATAGAAATTGCGGTTTTTTTTCAATACATCATGCTCATTCATGCTGCTCGCCTCCCTCCAACTGATAAGTGATATTCCGGGCTGTCTCGTAGTCTTTCCACGCATTTCGATAGTAGGCGTTATTCTTCCGAACTTCCTCATGGGTGCCAACGCTGGTAATTGTATGATTTTCCACCACAGCCACCCGGTTGCACATTTTCAAAGCACTCAAACGGTGTGCTACTACAATGACTGTTTTGCCTTTGCATAGACTTTGAATAGCTTTATCAATCTCCATCTGATTTTCCGGGTCAGAGGCACTTGTGGCCTCGTCCAAAATTAAGATAGGTGCATTTTTCAGAATTGCGCGGGCAATCGCAATCCGCTGCTTTTCTCCGCCAGAAAAACGGGAGCCGAAACTGCCCACTTTTGTTTCATATCCATCTGGCAGGGACATGATAAAGTCATCAATCTGTGCCTCTTTTGCAGCAGCCCGCACTTCTTCCAGAGTAGCGTTACTACCCATGCGGATATTTTCCAGCACGCTGTCACGGGTGAGGAAAGTCTTTTGAAATACGATGGCTATATTTTTCAGAATGGTATCGTAGTCAAGTTCCTTGACATTTTTGCCGCCAATCAGCACTTCGCCTTCCTGCACATCGTAGAACCGAGAAATCAGTTCAATCACAGTGCTTTTACCAGCACCAGATCTGCCCACAAGAGCCATGCGCTCGCCATCATTGATTTTGAGATTGACACCATGCAGCACATCGGTTTTTCCGTCATAAGAAAATCGAACATTCCGAAGCTCAATATCATGGTTTTTGGGAAAGTCTGTTCCACCCTCATAAATCGGAATATCCAGTATCTCTTTGGTTTTGGTGATAGCGTTTAGTACATTTGCAAAGTTTGTTCCCAATTCCTGCAAAGGCCGGATTTCGGTTAAATACATAGAACCGACATACAAAAATAGCAAGAGCGTACTGGCTGCCAGTGAACCTTTCAGAAAAAACATCCCGCCTATCGGAACCATCAGCAACATTCCACATTCAATGATAACGACAAACGCTGCATACGGAGGCCCCATACGCCGGGAAGTCTCATTCCACATGGCGTTTTCCTCCTGGATTGCGCCAGATAATTTCTGAAATGACTTACTCCCCATGTTATAGGCTTTAATCAGTTTCATTCCGCTGATGTATTCAATCATAACGGAGTTCAGTGCAGTAATAGATTGGTTGGCTCGTTCCATCAGGTCATCTGTATTGCGGAACATTATCCCCATTACTACCATGGACAGAACCAGAGGAACAAGGGAAATCAACGCCAATGGAATATTAACGGTCATCAAATAAATAAAGATGACTACCGGCCCAACCATATAGCATACAAGATCGGGAAGATTATGTGCCAGAAATAGCTCCAGCTTTTCAATATCTTCATTCAGAACTGTTTTAATATCTCCTGTGCGTCGTTCATTCAAGGCACCCAAAGGAGCTCTGGCCATGTGTTCCGCCACCATACAGCGTACTTTGAACAGTGCGCCGTAGGCACCTTTATGAGCCGCCACGCCGGAACATCCGAACAGGACAAAACGCAGGGTAACAGCGGCGGAAATCATTGCAACAGTCTGCACCACAAGTTCTTTTGTGCAGGCATTGTTAAATGTAGCATCCATCAACCTGTAAATTCCAATATATGGGACAATAATACACAGCCCGCTGCACATGGACAGCAGAATTGCCAGAAACAACCAAAATTTTTGTTCTCCTGCCCAATGCAGCAGCAATGCTACACTGTTTTCTTTTTTCTGCTTCATAGACTACCTCTCCTTTCCATCTGAACGGCCCAGGCCGCCCTCTCTGTCCCCTGCGGAGACATTCACCTTGACAGAGAAAAGCTCTCTCAATTTTGGGAGGGCATCCATTGTAACTAATACATCATCGGGTATTTCGCCTTCGTCAAAATGTAAGACACGGGAACAGGTGCGGCAGACAAACTCAAAATCATGGGTGACAATGAAAATGACTTTTCCCATATTGGATAATCGCCGGATCAATCCTGCAACCTGCGTCATACTGTCAAAGTCAAGACCGCTAGTCGGTTCATCGAATACAAGCAAGTCTTTCCCACAAATCATGCTGACAGCTACAGCTACTCGTTGCTTTTGACCGCCGGAAAGCGTGTTTGGATGTTGTTCTCGATATGGGGAAAGCCCCAGTTCTTCCAAGGTTGCATTTACCAGCGTTTGATCTGGATTTCGGATGCCAAAGGAACATTCTGCTTCTACGCTGTCAGCGAAAAGCTCATAGTTCACATCCTGCATGACCATATAAGAGCGTTGCAGCCTTTCCTTACGCTCAATCAGCTTGCTTTCCCACAAAAATTGTCCATCGCAGTCTTTGTGAAGCCCACAGAGAGCGCGAGAAAATGTAGTCTTTCCGGCTCCATTGTGGCCGACCACGCCAATCACTTCGCCCTTTCCCACGAATAGGACAATGTCATGCAAAATGGTTTGTTTCTTGTAACGGAGCGTCACATTCCGCAGTTCCAATGCCGGGGCAGGCGCAAGCGAGTGAGTTTGAGGTGGGAATACTGCTTGCAGATCAACCGCCCGCAAACCCATTTGTTCACGCTCATGTTCCGATAGCTGCCGAAATTCTTCCGAGGTGTATATTCCTTTGATTTCTCCTTTTTCCAGATAAACAATTCGGTCAGCCGACTCCGTCAGGTAGTACAGACGATGTTCCGCTATCAAAACTGTTTTGCCCTGTTTTTTTATCAGCCGCAAATGTTCCCTTAATTCCTGGATCGAAGTCATATCCAGATTAGAGGATGGTTCATCCAGTAGATAAATCTGTGGGTTCATGGCATAAACAGAAGCAAAGGCGATTTTCTGCTTTTCTCCGCCGGACAACTCAAAAATATTCCTGTTCCGTAGCTTTTGAATATGCAAATCTTCAGTTGTCTGCTCTACTCGCTCAGCCAATTTCTTAGGAGGGCGAGCTTCATTTTCAATTCCGAAGGCAATCTCGCTGTCTGTATCAACATTAAAAAACTGCGTCCGTGGATTTTGGAAAACGGAGCCGACCTTAGCAGCAATCTGATACATAGGGATATTGCTGATTTCCTGACCATCTACCAGCACACGGCCATGAAGTTCCCCTTGATAAAATTGAGGAATTAAGCCGTTCACCAGCCGTGTGATCGTTGTCTTTCCGCACCCGCTGCGGCCACAGAACAGGACGCATTCTCCGTCCGAAATTTTCAAATTGATATCATGCAGCCCACCATGTTCCTGCCCCGTATAGGAAAACGATACATTTTCAAACTCAATCAACTGATCACACCTCCCCTTACACATAATTCAAAAATCAGATAAGCAACGGCAACGGCCATGACGCCCCAATCGGCAGCTCCGCATTTTATCTGGACAAGACAGGTGCGTGGATTGGGATTTTCAATTCCACGAGTGACAGAAGCAACAGAAAGATCATCCGCTGCTTTTGAAGCTGCCATTAACAAAGGCACATAAATACACTCAACCGTCATGCCCGGATGGGCTAAAAAGCCCGCCAGAGAAGGTGAAACATCTCTCATCCGCATAGCGTCCTTGATGTAGCGCCAGTCCTCTTGAATAGTTGGAATGTACCGCAGCATAACTGCCATAGGAATTACTAACTTTTTGGGTGCGTGGACACGATTCATAGCAGACAGGAACTCATTGACTTTTGTAGTAGTCAGAACAATCCCAGCCAAGATTCCGCACGCATAGACCTTATGAAACAATCCTAAAAAGGCAATAAACATTGTCCGCAGCGTGCCTGTCATTTCTGCCATGATCCAAACTGTCAGGGCACAGATGACTGCATAAAAGCATACAGCCTTAATGACATATTTCCACTTTCCAAAGAAAGCCCCCAATATCGCAATCAGCATAACAAGGATAAATTGATATGCAAGTGAGGGCGCAAACATGGACGATAAAACACACATAAGAATAAGAAAGAGCTTGGCCCGTGGGTCGAGCCAAAGCTCTTTCTTGTGGCGTTTACCGCTCATGCTGTAATACCTGCTTTTTCAAACTGCTTTTTCAGCATTTTGCAGCCTACAAAAGCGCTGATTGCAGATGTAATGATAACAGCAGCAAACATGGCAATCAGGATGCTGGTATTTGCAGTTGCCTGCATGGTGTCGATGTAACTCTGTTCAGTTCCGTTTCCCAGCATGGTCTGCGCCCAGCCGTTGGGGTCAACAAAGAACACGATATATGAACCAGTGCCACCGAGAGAGAACAGGATATAAGACAGGCTGTTGAGTTTTTTGCTTTTGTACTGCCCTGCACCAGCAACAAAGTCCGCGACAATCGCCATGATCATGTAGCCCAATGCAAAAGCCCAGTGCATACCAGTCACGAACCAAATAATACCCATGATAACGCCCATTATAGAAAGGCTCCAACGCTTATGTACTTTTGCAATCAGCAAAAGATAAATGGGGCCAGCAAGCAGCCCACCTCCTGCTGGCATAAAAAAAGTAAGTACAGGATTCGTTGCAAAAAAGACACCGCCCACCAATACAAAAACAAATAACAGTGCAGTAAAAATACCTGTTGTTACAAGGTCTTTCACTGTCAGACCTTTGTTCAGAGAATTTACTTGATTACTCATTTTGACCTCCTACCTTTCATTGTCTTGACTCAACAAGTGGTTTGTGATATTCTTCGGTTAGATACCTCTAATCTTCGCCTAATACAATACGCATTTATCGAACAACATTCAATAGGTTCCGGCAATGTTCGTCTGTTCCTTTCAAAAGTTCGTCTAATCGTTGCAAAAAGGAGGCGGTCTGTTTTCATGTCTGAAATTATTGACCAGTTTTATACACCGCTACTGATTGAACACGGTTTTATCCGTGACCCAGACAACCAGCAATATGGGGCATTAGGTGACTGCTGGAAACTTTCTCCCGAAGTTGGAGAAGGCACCTACTGGACTTATGGACAGAAAGACTTATATGATATTAAAATCCATAACTTTTCCTTCCACGAAGATTTCATGTTGGAATGCTCCATGCCGGAATGTCTGAGTATCACTCGGTATGACTCTATTTCCGGGGAGGAATTATCTCCATACCGTAGACTGTCTGCCGGTTGTATCAAAACATTTATTGGAGGCTACGCTCCATACAAGGCTTTGATACATAAAAATATTCCAATCCGTTCGGTTGGGATTGAGATTGCACCGGCATATTATGAGGACTACCTGAAAAAACTGTACCCGGAGGCACAGATCAATCCTGTGGATGCATTTCGGAAGATCGACCAAACATCCGACTTTCCAGAAATGTCACGGTTACTCACAGAAATCAAAGACTATCGCGGGGAAGGGATTGCAGCAAAACTTTTTTATGAGGGTAAAGTCGCAGAAGCTGTTTCAATGGTGGTGGAATATCAGAAGAAACATCCTGATAAACCAGCCCATAAGCTCTCTCAACAGGATATTGAAAATCTCCAAATAGTTGCCGCTTATCTTAGCGATCACTATGCTTTTGATATTCCTCTGGAACGGCTAACACAGATTGCCTGCATGGGAACAACAAAGCTCAAAAGCTGTTTTAAGAAATACTACGACTGCACCATCACGGAATATGTTCAACAGCGGCGCATGAGCCAAGCAGAATATCTGCTGGCATATACAGAGCTGACAGTCGGGCAAGTTGCCCAAACAGTAGGCTATTCCACTTCAAGCCGATTTGCAGAATTATTCCGAAAAAGCACGGGATTGTTGCCATTAGAGTACAGAAAAAACGCACAGCGAAAGTAAAATGAGCGCCAGAGGGAACTCTGGCGCTTGTAAAATTTTTCACCCACATTCTAGTTGGGCTTAGCCATGTGTTGTGGAATATATACGGAATGCATCGTCAATATTCCACTGCTGCTTGCGGTTGTTACCAAGATAGTGAGAGCTCATCTGAACACAAAGTTTCCATTGCCCTTTTTCGTACCTAAACGAAGTAAGATTTCATGTGCATGCTCATCACTGAATTTTTAGAATAATCTGTCCTAGCACAAAAGTAAATATGAATGAAAAGTCTAATCCCCCAGCTATGCTGGGGAGAATAGAGTAGTCGGAAGTGG
>ERZ791914.80-NODE-80-length-104176-cov-18.780150_pt1 | contig 104176 bp, 90 predicted proteins | sample MGYA00510140_ERZ791914 | MGnify/ENA primary metagenome ERZ791914 (study PRJEB30046, sample SAMN00792079) | human gut metagenome | study: EMG produced TPA metagenomics assembly of the A metagenome-wide association study of gut microbiota in type 2... | reverse complement strand
GCACTTTTACCGGGCGGCTAACCCACACAAACCCCCGAAGAGCCCAAAAAGGGACAGGTTTATTTTGACAGGTTTTATCTGGTCAAACGTCAAGCCGCCACGATGACTCAGCCGCGGTCCCAAAACGTCTCGATCTGTAACAGTTAGAACCCATTTTCCGGTCTATCTGTTACAGATCGAGACATTCGAATCCCCCTCAAGGGAAAATCTCAATCTGTAACAGTAACTCGGCAAAATCGGTCACAGATGTTACAGATTGAGACATTATGGAGTCACCAGAAAAAGTATCTCGACCTGTAACAGCTGGAGCCCATAGTCCCCTCCTCCTGTTACAGATCGAGACAAATCCCCCGACAGCAAAGACGGCAACGCCGCACATGAACGTTGCCGCCTTTCCATTGGCAAAACTTTTTCGTTCCCGCTACTCGGCAACCTTGTCGAGAGGCTTCTTAAGGAAGCTCAGGACCAAGCAGCCGACCACGGCACCGATAGCAAGGGCCAGCAGATACTGCACCGGGTTTGTGATGACCGCGATAACCCAGGCGCCACCGTGCGGAGCGGGGCTCGCGCAACCAAAGAGCATCGACAGGCCGCCAGCGGTCGCAGAACCCAGGATGCAGGCGGGCAGTACGCGAAGCGGATCGGCCGCGGCAAAGGGAATGGCGCCCTCGGTGATAAACGACAGACCCATGATGTAGTTCACCAGACCCGCCTTACGATCGGCCTCGGTCCAACGGTTCTTAAAGAACGTGGTGGAAAGCGCGATGACCAGCGGCGGCACCATACCGCCCGCCATGACGGCAGCCATGATCATGTTGCCCTGCAGCGTTTGCTCGGCAAGGGCCGCGGTGCCAAAGACATATGCGGCCTTGTTGATGGGACCACCCATGTCGGTCGCCTGCATACCGGCGCAGATAATGCCCAAAAGAACGATGCTCGTGCCCGAAAGACCGTTGAGCGCGCCGCTAATGGCGGTGTTGATAACGCCCATAATCGGGTTAACGGCCATCATAAAGAGACTCGTAAAGAGAATGCCCAGCACGGGGTAGATGAGCATGGGCTTGATACCGTCGAGCGACTCGGGTAGCACGCTTGCAGCCTTCTTGAGCGCATTGACGATAATGCCGGCGGCAAAACCGACCAGCAGCGCGCCCAAAAAGCCAGCAGAGACAAGCTGAGCCTGGGCATCGGCATCCATTGCCGTGGTGAGATAGCCCAACGTAAAGCCCTGTTTTGCAATCCAGCCACCCACAAAGCCCGCGGCCAAGCCCGGACGGTCAGCAATGGACATGGCAATATAGCCCGCAAGGATGGGGAGCATAAAGTTGAACGCCTGGTTGCCCGCAAGGTTAAAGAAGGCCGCGACCGGAGTGCTGTGGCCGTATGCGCTCGTGCCCAGCCCCGCCTGGTCCAGCAAGAACGAAAGCGCCATGAGGATGCCGCCGCCAACAACAAAGGGGAGCATGTGCGAAACGCCGTTCATCAGGTCCTTATAGACCCTGCGGCCCAAACCCTCGGATTCGCCCTCGGCAGCCGCCTGTACCGCGGCGCCGCCGGACACATGATGAATAGGCGCATTGCCCGCAAGCGCAATATTGATAAGTTCCTCGGCGTCATTAATGCCACGCGTCACCGCACAGGAGTAAACCGACTTGCCATCGAAGCGATCGAGCTCGACATTTTTATCCGCCGCAATGATGACACCCTTGGCACCAGCGATGTCTGCCGCGGTCAGTACATTTTTAGCGCCGCCCGAACCCTGAGTCTCGACCTTAATGCTCACGCCCATCTTGGCTGCCTGGTCTTCCAACCCTTTGGCCGCCATAAATGTGTGAGCAATGCCCGTTGGACATGCCGTGATGGCAACGACATCGTAAGTGCCGCCCCCCACCTTCTCGTTTGCAGCTGACATGTTTCCTCCTTTTGCACAAGCAGGCCCAGCCCTCCCCTTCCGAGGGTCACAACCTGCGTATTACCTTGTGTTTGAGTGATTGATAGCACCGAAGTGACGGCGCTTTTAAGCGATATCTATACGATGGCCCCGGCGGGCATGATCACGTCGTATGGAAACAGGGGTACTGGGAAATCATGCCCGACGGGGCCATCGGAACCACCAGAATGGGGACAGGCACCTTTTGGTGGTTTTGGCCTTACTTCGCCCCGTTGCTAAACCGTGATGACGTTTTCCATCGTCTGGTACTTGGCGGGCACCTCGCCCGCAGTGATAACCGTTGCGTCACGGAAGTCCGCAAATTTTACGGGAGCCACCATGCCAAACTTACTGGCGTCCGAGATTACGAAGCGTTTGGCTGTATGGCGCATCGAGATACGCTTGACCTGCGCTTCCTCGATATCGGGCGTCGTAAAGCCCTGCTCGGCGGCAATGCCGTTAGAACCCCAAAAGCCGCAGTTAAAGTTGTAGCGGTCTAGGGTTGCCAGAGCATCGGGGCCAACGAGCGCCTCGGTCTCGGGTTTAAGCTCGCCGCCCAGCACCACGGTGCGCATGCCGCGCACAGCGAGATGCTGAGCATGGAGCACGGAATCAGTCACATAGGTGACCGATTCGAGATGCGGAAGATGCTCGATGAGTCTGAGCGTTGTCGAACCCGAATCGATGTACACAAAGCTCTCGGGCTCCACGAGCGCCGCGGCGCGGGCGCAGATACGCTCCTTGTCGTCGTTATGGAGATCACTGCGCTCACTGATCGTTAGGTCGCGCGTCACGTGCGCGCGCTCAAGACTTGTCGCGCCACCGTGCACCTTGGCGATGCGGTGCGCTCGGTCGAGCGTCTGTAGGTCGCGTCGAATGGTAGAGGCCGTCACGCCCAGGGCATCGGCAAGCTCGGGCACCGTTACCGAGCCAGCCTGCTGCACCATCGACACAATCGTATTGAGCCTATCTTCCGCAAGCATCGCTTACTCCTCCTCGGGGTAGACGACTCCCCAATCGGCGCGGAGCTTGGTCATGAGCTCCATCACATCAGAAGCATAATCCAGAAGCTCACGCTTGGAATCGTCGCCGGCGACGGCCTGCTCGAGGTCAGCCATCTCGTAGCACAGGGCATAAGCCTCGGTGCCCGCGGCGACCTCCTCGCGACGACCGTCCGCGGTCCAAACGATCGTCGCGTGATCGGCGCGCGGATACTCGTTGACCTCGACATAGCAATTGTCAAAGCTGATAACCGAGCGCTTTGGCTGCTTGGAGTGGAGCGTAAGGCTCACGACGCCCAGCTGCTGCTCGGCATTGCGGCAGACGATGCCGCCTGCAACGTCCACGCCGGTCTCGCAGGTGTTACCCAGAGACACGACCTCGACGGGCTGGCTCGCCATAAACAGGCGCATGACGGACAGGGCGTATACGCCAATATCGAGCATGGCACCGCCGGCGAGGTTGCGGTTGTAGAAACGGTTGGTCAGATCGCCGTACTCCTTGTAGCTACCAAAGTTGAGCTGAGCGAGGTTCATGCGGCCAAACTCGCCGGCATCCATGCGGCGGCGCAGCTCTTGATACAAAGGCATGTGGAGCACCGTGGTAGCGTCCATAAGGACCACGTTGTGTTCGGCGGCAATGGCGCGGGCCTCATCGAGCTCGGCGGAGTTGAGCGTGATGGCCTTCTCGCAGAGAACGTGCTTGCCGGCCGCCAGGGCGGCGCGCAGATAGGTGATATGGGTGTTGTGCGGGGTGGTGATGTAGACGGCGTCGATGTCAGGATCGGCGTAGAGATCCTCAACCGTGTCATAGACCTTCTCGACGCCGTACTGGTCGGCAAAAGTCTGAGCCTTGGTGAGCGTGCGGTTGGCAACGCCCGTAAGCTTGCGGCCGGCCAGGGCAAGGGACTGAGCCATCTGGTTGGCAATAACGCCGCAACCGATCACAGCCCAACGGAGCTCGGGAGCCGTAAAGATGTCGTTAGGGAACGGCTTGTCCTGGACCGAAGCAAATGCTGCTTTGGCGGCTGCCGCGGCGTCGAGTGGAGCCTGCTTAGAATCTGCCATTATGTGTCTCCTGTGTCATAGAACGTCTTGCATTTCTGACAGCTCTATATTCGCACAAACACGCGCGTCTGTGCGCGTTTTTGCGTATCTCACCGCTAAACGGTCATTATTGCCCCGTAAACGGCACATATATACGCATAGGTGCGTAATTAAACGCAATCTAACGCGCATAAACGCGCACACAAGCAATTTATACAGCACGACCCGCTCATTTATGCTTACCCAGTTAGGGTACTCATGTAAGTCTGTCCCCAATGAGTATGTCCCCAATGAGTAACTCATTTAAGTATGTCCCCAATGAGTGGGGATCAAAAAAGGCCCGGGTGCCGTGGGGCATCCGGACCTTTGCTAGCAACTTGATGTTGCGGGCAGCTTAGAACTTGTGGCCGCACTTCTTGCAGACGCGCAGCTTGTTCTTGCCGTCCTTCTCGTGGCCGACGCGGGTAACCTTACCACACTCGGGGCAAACGAGATTGACGTTGGAGGCGTCGATGGGAGCCTCCTGCGAAACGATGCCGCCCTGCTGGTTGGCAGCGTTGGGCTTGACGGCCTTCTTGACGACCGAAACGCCCTCGACAACGACCTTGTTCTCGGCGGGGAGAGCACGCAGGATAACGCCCTGCTTGCCGCGATCCTTACCAGAGAGAACCTGGACCTTATCGCCCTTCTTGATATACATATATCTCCCCTAACTACAGGGTCTCGGGAGCGAGCGAGACGATCTTCATGTACTTCTTGTCACGAAGCTCGCGAGCGACGGGCCCGAAGATACGGGTGCCGACGGGCGAACCATCGTTGTTGATGACGACGCAGGCGTTGTCATCAAAGCGAATGTAGGAGCCATCCTTGCGGCGGATCTCCTTAACGGTGCGAACGACGACGCAACGGACAACGTCCTTCTTCTTGACGTTGGCGCCAGGGGTAGCCTCCTGGACAGCACCGATGAACACATCGCCGATGCCTGCATAACGACGCTTGGAACCGCCAAGCACCTTGATGCAGCGAATCTTGCGAGCGCCGGAGTTGTCGGCGACGTTCAGCATGGTTTGCATCTGAATCATGGTAGATGTTCCTCCGAACTAAGAACCGAAGAGAGGTGCGCAGCCTTTATACGGCCCGTGGTATGCAAGCCAGGCATACGCACATCTTCGGAAACGTACAAGTCGTAAGAGCGACTGCTTATTTAGCGCGCTCGACGACCTCGATGAGGCGCCAACGCTTCATCTTGGACATAGGACGGGTCTCCATAACGCGGACGGTGTCGCCCACGCCAGCCGTGCACTCCTCGTCATGAGCGTGCAGCTTCTTGGAGGTGGTCATCATCTTGCCGTACTTGGGGTGACGCTTGCGCTCGGTGATGGTGACGACGATGGTCTTGGCACCGGAGACAGAGGTAACGACACCCGTACGGACCTTACGCGTGTTACGCGAATCAGTCATGTTCTCTCCTTAGGTCCTACTCGGCGACAGCGGACTTCTCCGCTGCGATCTCGCGGGCACGCTGCTCCGTGAGGACACGAGCAATGTCCTTCTTCACGGTGTTAACGCGAGCGGTGTTGTCCAGCTGGCTGGTGGCCATCTGGAAACGAAGGTTAAAGAGCTCGGCGCGCATTTCCTTCAGCTTCTCAACGAGCTGAGCGTCCGAGAGCTCACGAATCTCTGCGGGCTTCATTAGTTCTCCTCCTCGGCCGTCTCTTTAGCGGCAGGCTTAGCGACGATCTTGGTCTTGATGGGGAGCTTGTGCTGCGCCAGACGCAGAGCCTCGCGAGCGACCTCCTCGGGCACGCCCTTGACCTCGAACATAATGCGGCCGGGCTTGACGACGGCCACCCACTCCTCGGGGTTACCCTTACCGGAGCCCATGCGGGTCTCCGCAGGCTTCTTGGTGATGGGCTTATCGGGGAAGATCGTGATGTAGACACGACCGCCACGCTTCATGTAGCGGGTCATGGCAATACGAGCGGCCTCGATCTGACGGTTGGTGATCCAATGGGCCTCGAGAGCCTGGATACCAAACTCGCCGAAATGCAGCTCGGTATTACCCTTGGCCTGGCCCTTCATGGAGCCACGCTGCACCTTGCGGTGAAGAATACGCTTAGGGGCAAGCACTACTGACCCCTCCTCTCGGAGTTACGACGACGAGGACGGGAAGAGCCCTCGAGTGCAGGGTTGGGAACAGGCTGGCCCGGGAGCTTCTCGCCCAGGTAGATCCAGACCTTCACGCCGCAAGCGCCCATGGTGGTGCTGGCGACAGCCGTGCCGTAGTCGATCTTGGCACGGAGGGTGTGCAGAGGCACGCGACCCTCGCGGTACCACTCACGACGGCCCATCTCGGCACCGCCGAGACGACCGGAGCACTGGATACGGATGCCCTTGGCGCCGGCCTTGCGGGCGGACTGGACAGCCTTGCGCATAGCGCGACGGAAGGCAACGCGGCCCTCGAGCTGCTCAGCGATGGACTGGGCAACGAGGTTGGCGTCGAGCTCGGGGCGCTTGATCTCGACAACGTCGACGGAGAGCTGGCCCTTGGAGACGCCAGCGACCTTCTCGAGCTCGGTGCGGAGGGTATCGATCTCGGCACCCTTCTTACCGATGACAACGCCGGGGCGAGCGGTGAGGATGATGACCTTCACCTTGTCGCCAGCGCGCTCGATCTCGACGCGGGAGACAGCTGCGCGGGAAAGACGCTTCTCGAGGTACTTGCGAATCTCGAGATCGTTACCGAGGGTCTTAGCGTAATCCTTCTCTGCGAACCAACGGGAGCGCCAGTTCTCGGTAATGCCAAGACGGAAGCCGGTGGGGTAGACTTTCTGACCCATACAGCTTTACGCCTCCTTTCGAGGAGCAACGACGACGGTGATGTGGGAAGTACGCTTCAGAATACGAGAAGCGGAACCCTTGGCGCGGGGACGGATGCGCTTAAGCGTCGGACCCTCGTCAACATAGGCAGCGGCGACAACCAGGTTGTCGGCACGCAGACCGTTGTTGTTCTCGGCGTTCGCAACGGCGGAACGGAGAACCTTCTCGACATCCACGGCGACGGCGCGGTCGCAGAAGTGGAGGATGTCGAAGGCCTGAGCGACAGGCTTGCGGCGGATCAGATCGACCACCAGGCGGGCCTTGCTGGGGGAAACACGCACGTACTTAGCGACGGCGCGAACCTCGGTGGCCTCAGTTTCAATAGACTTAGTTGCCATTTACGGTTAACCCCCTATTTGGCCTTGTGGCCACGGAACGTACGAGTCGGCGCGAACTCGCCGAGCTTGTGACCAACCATGGACTCGGTAACATACACGGGCACATGCTTGCGGCCGTCGTGGACGGCGATGGTGTGACCAACCATCTCGGGGAAGATAGTGGACGCGCGGGACCAGGTCTTCACGACGTCCTTCTTGCCAGCCTCGTTCATCGCGGTGATACGCGAGAGAAGGCGAGTCTCCACGAACGGGCCCTTTTTGAGACTTCTGCTCATAAGTGCTTTCTCCTAAAACTCGGTATCCGAAATTACTTCTTACGGCGACGAATGATGTGCTGGTTCGAGACCTTCTTCTTCTTGCGCGTACGAAGGCCCTTCGTCGGCTTACCCCAGGGGGTAACAGAGGGACGACCAGAGGTGTGGTTCTTGCCCTCGCCACCGCCGTGCGGGTGGTCGACAGGGTTCATGACGGTACCGCGGACGGTCGGGCGCACGTTCATGTGACGCTTACGGCCGGCCTTGCCGATGACGATGTTGGCGTGATCGGCGTTGCCGACCTCACCGACGGTGGCGCGGCAGGTAACGAGGATGCGGCGCATCTCGGAGGAAGGCATACGGACGATAGCGTACTTGCCCTCCTTACCCATCAGCTGACAGGAGTTACCGGCGGAACGGGCGATAGCAGCGCCCTTGCCCGGCTGGAACTCGACGGCGTGGATGAGCGTACCGACGGGGATGTCGGCGAGGGGCAGAGCGTTGCCCGGCTTGATGTCGGCGTCAGAACCGGACATGATGGTCTGACCGACCTCGAGGCCCTTGGGGGCCAGGATGTAGCGCTTCTCACCGTCAGCGTAGTGCAGCAGAGCGATGCGAGCGGAACGGTTCGGATCGTACTCGATCGTGGCAACCTTGGCGGGCACGCCGTCCTTGTTGCGCTTGAAGTCGATCACGCGGTAACGACGCTTCACGCCGCCGCCCTGGTGGCGGGTGGTGATGCGGCCGTTGTTGTTACGACCGGCCTTCTTGGGCAGGGGCTCGAGAAGAGACTTCTCGGGCTTGGTGCAGGTGATCTCGGAGAAGTCGGAGATCGTCTGCCAACGCCTACCAGCGGAGGTCGGCTTAAGGTGCTTTACAGCCATTACAATCCCTTTCAATAGGAATCCGTTAGCCATCGCAGACAGGGATTCGAGGTTCTGCCTCGGGTGCGATGACACCGGACGTATACACGGTTCCGGGCGTGTCCATTTTATACGCCCAAAACCTTGAGCTCTCGCCTCCCCTATTTGGGAGGCATGAGCTCACTCAACAGCAGCGAGTCTTAGGCCTGGTTGCCAAAGACCTCGATGGTGTCGCCCTCGGCCAGCGTGACGATGGCCTTCTTCCAAGAACGGGTCTTGCCGGCGACATAGCGCACGCGCTTGGTCTTGGGCTTGACCGTCAGGGTGTTCACGCGAACGACCTTGACGCCGAAGATCTCCTCGACAGCGTCCTTGATCTGATACTTGTTAGCATCCTTGGCGACCTCGAACGTGTACTTGTTCTGCTCCATGCCGGAGAAGGAACGCTCGGACACGATCGGACGGATGATGATCTCGTGGGCGGTCATTTATGCAAGCACCTCCCCGAAGTGAGCGGCGATATCGGCGGGCATCAGCACAGCGTTGTTGTTGACGAGGTCATAGGTGTTGGCCTCGTCGGCGGTGATGATGAACGTCTTGGGAATGTTGCGGAACGACAGGTAGGCGTTGACGTCCTCATCGCGAACGATAATGGTCAGACGCTTGCCCTCAAGGCCGAGAGCCTTGAGCATGGCGACGGCAGCCTTGGTGGAAGGCTTCTCGAAGCCGTAGTCGTCGACGAGCACGAGCTCGCCATCGGCCAGCTTGGCGGACAGCGCGGAGCGCATAGCCAGCTTGACCTCCTTGTTGTTCATACGCTTAGCGTAGGAACGGGGCTTGGGGGCGAAGACGACGCCACCGTGACGCCACTGGGCAGCACGGATGGAACCCTGGCGGGCACGGCCGGTACCCTTCTGGCGCCAAGGCTTCTTGCCGCCACCGGAAACCTCAGAGCGACCCTTAGCGGACTGGGTGCCCTGACGCCAAGAGGCCATCTGGCACTTGACGATGTGGTGCATAACGTGGATGTTCGGCTCGATGCCGTACACCTCAGCGGCGAGCTCGGCCTCGGCGACCTTCTTGCCCTCGCTGTTCTTTACTTCAAACTTTGCCATTTAAGTGTTCTCCTTGGTATGACGCTGGGCTAAATGGGCTGGGCCCTTAGGCCATACGGATGGCGACGAGACCATTCTTGGCACCCGGGACAGCGCCCTTGACCAAGATGAGGTTCTGCTCGGCATCGATGCGGACAACGGAAAGGTTCTTGACGGTAACGCGCTCGTTACCCATGTGACCGGCCATCTTGACGCCCTTGAGGACGCGCGCAGGATAGGCGCACTGACCGATAGAACCGGGGTGACGCTGGAAGTGAGAACCATGCGTCATAGGACCGCGGCGCTGACCCCAGCGCTTGATGCGACCCTGGAAGCCCTTACCCTTGGAGGTGCCGATGACGTCGACCTTCTCGACATCAGCGAAATCAGCGACGGTAACGACCTCGCCGACCTTGTGCTCCTCGCCGTTCTCGACGCGGACCTCACGAAGGAAGCGGACAGGCTCGACGCCAGCCTTGGCGAAGTGACCAGCCATGGGCTTGTTCACGTTCTTGGCCTTGATGTCGCCGAAACCGATCTGGACGGCGTCATAGCCGTCGGTTGCCTGAGTTTTAACCTGCGAGACAGCGCAGGGGCCAGCCTGGATGACCGTGACGGGAACGACGTTGTCGTTCTCGTCCCAAACCTGGGTCATGCCAATCTTGCGGCCGAGAATCATGCTGATCAAGATATGATCCCAACTCTCGCGTGGTCTTGGGACAATGCGTACACCACCGAGCGTACGCCCCTAGAGGACCACTACTTACACGACGTGCTCCCCAGCCTTGTATTGTGCCCGAACTACCTGACAACCCTATTAAGCAGGCATTTTGTCCAGCCAGAATACTCCCCTGGTTTCACACAGCTGTTTAGTATACACGGCTGCGGGCGTATCCATCGAGATTCATATTTCACTCACATTGTTTACGCAGGTAAAGTGCGTGGAATCGCCTGGGCTTTGGCGGAGGGGCGGCGAAATATATTAAGTTTGCTGCTCTACAGTCCTGCGCAAGACGGAAAGCACATTAAGTGCTTTCCTTTGCGTGCGGAACTCGCGACAAACTTAATATATTTCGCCGCCCCTCCGCCAAAGCTCGAGAGACGACACCTTGATGTCTGCTTTACTCTGCTCGCTCAGCTAATTACTTTGTTGGGGGTCCACTATTTGCTGGAGGGTGAACTTGCATTGCATTGGCTCGCCTTCTGCTTGTGGCTTCGCCTCATCGAAATCGAAGATCATGATGGCACAGTTGGGGAGTTTTGTCGGGAGCTCGAAGCCCTCTGGGGCTGCAGCCTTGATGAATTGGCGGCTGGCGCTGCCGTGACTTACTGCTAGGAGAGTTTCAACGTCTTCGGCGCTCATGAGGTAAGCGAGGGTACTTACCATGCGCTCCTGCAGGGCATGGCTTCCTTCTCCGCCAAATGGGACCAAATCCTCGCCGGGGTCCCAGACGTCGGTGGGAAGGGCATCGTGGGGGCCTTCTTCGAAGGTACCGTAGCTGCGCTCGATGATGCCTTCGCAGGGCTCGACTGCTGCGTCCGGGCCGAGGAGCTCGGTTGCGACGAGACTTGCCGTGTCCATAGCTCGGCCTAAGGGCGATGAGACCACTTTGTCGGGGACGACGTCGTGGCCCTTGAGCCATGCGGCCGCCATTCCCGCTTGTTTGCGGCCTAGGTCGGTCAACGGTGAATCGCAGCGGCCCTGGACCAGCTTTTTGACGTTGAATTCCGTCTGGCCATGGCGGAGCAGATACAGCCTCTTCATGTTCTCCCCTTCTGCATACATTACTTTGCCGACACAGCCCTACTCGTGGGCATGGCCTACGTAGTCTTCGTCAATCGTAATCTTGGCAATCGACTTAGGATATTCGGATTCGACCCTCTGGGCCAGCGTGTGCTTTACGTCTTCGGCACTCATCTGCAGATCCGAGGGACGCACGCAGTCAAAGATCACGTTGGTGTGCGTAGGGCCCGGCACGCAGCGCAAGTCGTGAATCGAAAGGCGGCTATCGATCTGTTGAGCCATAGCGTTAATGCACATACGCATGCTCGCCACCTTGGGGTCGTCGGTCACGATGGGGTCGTAATGGAGCGTGACGATCATGCCGTCTTCGTCCTTAAACGACTGTTCGATGTTATCGAGCGTGTCGTGGCTCTCTAGGGGACTGACCTCAGCTGCCATCTCGGCGTGGGCGCTCGCAAACTTCCTGCCCGGACCGTAATCGTGAACCATCAGGTCATGCACGCCCAAAACACCGGGATAACTCATGATCTTGCCACGGATATGCTTGACCAGTTTGGGGTCTGGTGCCTGGCCCAAAAGCGGGCTCACCGTATCTTGGATAAGCTCAAAGCCGCTCCAGCCAATATAGGCGCCAACGGCAAGGCCGACCCAGGCATCAAGATTGACATGCGTCACCTGAGAAACAATCGCACATGCCAGCACAGCACCCGTGGCAAGAACATCGTTCTTGGAATCCTGAGCCGTCGCATGCAGCGTCTCGGACTCAATACGGTCGCCGAGCTTTTGGTTGAGGGCCGCCATCCACAGCTTAACGACCATCGAAAGCAGCAGGACCGCAACCAGGGCAAGCGAGAACTCAACAGGCTCGGGATGGATGATGCGTTCAACCGAGGATTTGATTAGCTCAAGGCCGATGAGCAGCACGAGCGCCGCCACGACCAAGCCCGAAAGATACTCGTAGCGTCCATGTCCGTAAGGATGCTCAGGGTCCGCCGGCTTACTCGCCAGCTTAAAGCCAAGCACGCTCACGATGTTTGAGCTGGCGTCGGACAGGTTGTTCATAGCGTCCGCCACAATCGAAACCGAACCCGAAATCACACCGATGGCACCCTTCGCAGCACAAAGTGCCACATTGGCGATAATGCACACCACGCCCGTCAACGTGCCCACGCGCGCACGGTCACCTTGTGCTCGTTTAACAATCCACTCGACCATCTTTACCTGCCCCCAACAGCGTTACTCATACACCCGTTTGTCGAATAGCTCAGTAGTGTAGACCCTTTACAGCATCGATACAAAAAGGCCGCAACCCAAAGGGCTGCGGCCTTATCAATCGTGCGATCGAGCAAAAAGCTTAGAGCTTGATGTCGATATCGACACCAGCGGGAAGGTCGAGACGCATGAGCGAATCAACGGTGCCCGAGGTGGGGTCGAGGATGTCGATGAGGCGCTTGTGGGTGCGCATCTCGAACTGCTCACGGGAGTCCTTGTTCACGTGCGGCGAGCGGATGACCGTGTACAGGTTGCGCTCGGTGGGCAGGGGGACAGGACCGGAAACGCGAGCACCGGTCTTCTGAGCGGTCTCGACGATGAGCTTCGCGGACTGATCGACGACCTCGTGATCATAGCCCTTGAGGCGAATGCGGATCTTCTGGGTAGCCAACTTAAACCTCCAAAGAGTGCGAGAGATGTTCTCGCGGATTACGTAACAGGGAGCTCGAACTTAGGCGTTCTTGCTCATGACCTCGTCCACGATGGACTTGGGCGCGGGCTCATAAGAGTCGAACTGCATCGTGTAGGATGCACGGCCCTGGGTCTGGGAGCGAAGGTCGGTAGCGTAACCGAACATCTCGCCCAGCGGCACCTTGGCACGGATGAGCTTGCTGTTCTTGCGATCTTCCATGCCCTCGATCTTGCCGCGGCGACCGGAGAGGTTGCCCATAACGTCGCCCATGTACTGCTCGGGGGTCTCGACCTCGACAGCCATGATCGGCTCGAGCAGCTGCGGGTCAGACTTCTTGAGAGCGTCCTTGATAGCCATGGAACCGGCGATCTTGAAGGCGGCCTCGGAGGAGTCGACCTCGTGGTAAGAACCGTCGAACAGGGTGACCTTAACGTCGAGGACCGGGAAGCCGGCGATAACACCGGTGTTCAGGGCCTCCTGGATGCCCTTGTCGATGGACGGGATGTACTCCTTGGGCACAACACCGCCGACGATAGCGTTGACGAACTCGTAGCCGAAGCCCTCCTCCATCTTCTCGAGCTTGATGACGGCATGGCCGTACTGACCGCGACCACCGGACTGACGGACGAACTTGCCCTCAGCCTTCTCGACGTCGTGACCAGCGGTCTCGCGGTAGGCAACCTGGGGCTTACCAACGTTAGCGTCAACCTTGAACTCGCGGAGCAGACGGTCGACGATGATCTCGAGGTGCAGCTCGCCCATGCCGGCGATGATGGTCTGACCGGTCTCGTGGTTGGTGGACACCGTAAAGGTCGGGTCCTCCTCGGCGAGCTTGGTCAGAGCCAGAGACATCTTGTCCTGCTCGGCCTTGGACTTGGGCTCAATGGCAACGTCGATAACGGGCTTGGCGAACTCGATCTTCTCGAGGACGATCTCCTTGCCCTCGGCGCACAGGGTGTCACCGGTGGTGGAGTTCTTGAAGCCGACGCAAGCGACGATGTCGCCGGCGGCAGCGTCATCACGGTCGATACGCTCGGCAGCGTTCATCTCGAGGATGCGGCCGAGGCGCTCGCGCTGACCGTTAGAAGCGTTGATGACGTAGGAGCCGGACTCAGCACGACCGGAGTAAACGCGGACGTAGGTGAGCTTACCGACGAACGGGTCGGTCATGATCTTGAAGACCAGGCCGGAGAAGGGCTCGTCGAAGGAAGGATGACGCTCGACCTCCTCGCCGGTGTCCGGATCGGTACCAGTGATGGCCTCGACGTCGAGCGGGCTGGGCAGGTAGTCGACAACAGCGTCGAGCAGCTCCTGAACACCCTTGTTCTTGTAGGCGGAGCCCACGAAGACGAGGTTGAGCTCGTTGGCCAGGACGCCCTTGCGCAGAGCAGCCTTGAGCTCCTCGACGGTGAAGTCCTCCTCCATGAGGATCTTCTCCATGAGCTCGTCATCAAAGCTGGCAGCAGCGTCGAGGAGCTCCTCGCGCTTGGTGGCAACGATGTCAGCGAACTCAGCCGGGATCTCGTCCATCGGCTCGGGGTAGGTCATGCCCTTCTCGTCGGCCTTGAAGTCCCAAGCAGTCATGGTGACCAGGTCGATGACGCCCCAGAAGTTGTCCTCGGCGCCCATCGGGACCTGAGCGGCCACGGCGTTAGCGTCGAGACGATCCTTCATGGTCTCGATAGCGTTGAAGAAGTCAGCGCCCACGCGGTCATACTTGTTGATGAAGGCGATGCGGGGGACGTTGAAGGTAGAAGCCTGACGCCAAACGGTCTCAGACTGGGGCTGGACGCCGGCAACGGCGTCGAAGACGGCGACAGCGCCATCGAGGACGCGCAGGCAGCGCTCGACCTCGGCGGTGAAGTCAACGTGGCCCGGGGTGTCGATGATCTGGATGCGGTAGTCCTTACCGTCCTTGTTCCAGAAGCAGGTGGTAGCAGCGGAGGTAATGGTTACGCCGCGCTCCTGCTCCTGAACCATCCAGTCCATGGTGGCAGCGCCCTCATGGACCTCACCGATCTTGTGGGTCTTACCGGTGTAGTAAAGAATACGCTCGGTCGTGGTGGTCTTACCGGCATCGATGTGGGCCATAATGCCGATGTTACGGGTATCGGAAAGCTTGTACTTAGGCTTAGCCATGTTAGTTCCTTACCTTAACTTACCAACGATAGTGAGAGAACGCGCGGTTGGCCTCGGCCATCTTGAAGACGTCCTCACGCTTCTTGACGGAAGCGCCCAGGCCGTTGGAAGCGTCGAGGATCTCGTTGGCGAGACGCTCGGCCATGGTCTTCTCCTTGCGAGCGCGGGAGAAGTTGACGATCCAGCGGATACCCAGAGCGGTGGAACGACGGGAGTTGACCTCCATCGGGACCTGATAGGTAGCGCCACCGACACGCTTGGGCTTAACCTCGAGCGTGGGCTTGACGTTGTCCATAGCCTTCTTGAAGGTAGCGAGAGCGTCGCCGCCCTCGGACTTCTCGGCAACGATCTCGAAAGCGGTGTAAACGATGCGCTCAGCGGTGGCCTTCTTGCCGTCAAGAAGGACCTTGTTGATGAGCTGAGTCACCAGGCGGTTGTTGTAAACGGCGTCAGGCTGAACCTCACGACGATTAGCTGCTGCACGACGCGGCATGTGAAATCTCCTTAAGTGTCTACCGTGCGGCGCTCAAGACGGCACACGGCGAAAGTATCAAAACGTTATCTGGCTTATTTGGCCTTGGGGCGCTTAGCACCGTACTTGGAACGGGCCTGCATACGGTTCTGGACCGGAGCAGCGTCATAGGCGCCACGGATGACGTGATAACGGACACCAGGGAGGTCACGGACACGACCGCCACGGACGAGCACGATGGAGTGCTCCTGCAGGTTGTGGCCCTCACCCGGGATGTAAGCGGTAACTTCGATGCCGTTGACGAGGCGAACACGGGCAACCTTACGAAGAGCCGAGTTCGGCTTCTTGGGGCTCGTGGTGAAGACGCGGGTGCACACGCCACGCTTCTGGGAGTTGTGCTGCAGAGCAGCGTTCTTGGACTTCTTGGGCACGGAACGGCGGCCCTGGCGAACCAGCTGGTTAATAGTAGGCAAAGCGTACTCCTTCTCGAATGATTCCAGCTTTCTGTAAAGTGCAACGGCTTGAATCGAGGGGTCAGCATCCCCCTACGAAACACGCAGTTCGATAGGATACGTGGCGTTAGCTGTGCCGTCAACAGACCACGCCGCCGGGCGTATCCCAAAATTGGCACATTTCCGCAAAGCCTACACAAACGGAATCCCCTCCTGTGCGCGGGGGTGGACTCCCGGTCCGAGCGGCCCGCTGGTTAAGTTTGCTGCTCTACAGTCCTGCGCAAGACGGAAAGCACATTAAGTGCTTTCCTTTGCGTGCGGAACTCGCGACAAACTTAAACAGCGGGCCGCCCGTTCCGGGAATCCGATGTGCTCGTCGGGGCAACGTTCCTCACCAAAAAAGACCCGCTCCCCTGTTGGGAAGCGGGTCTTTGGAAGGGCGGTTAACGTACTAGGAAATTACTCCTCGTCGTTGTCCTTGGCCTCTTCGGCGTCGTCGGTGTCTACGAGCTGGTTGAGCAGCTCGTCGAGGGAAGCCATGTCCTCGTTGATGACACCGTTGGCGGGAGCCTTCTTGTCGTCGATCGGAGCGCCCAAGAGCTCCTCCTCGTCGTCGGCGTGATGCGTCGGAGCGGAGGTGCCCAGCAGGATGTCGTCCGGACCGTCGGGGCTAAAGACCATCTGCAGCAGCTGCGAGAGGTCTTCCTCGTCGGCGACGTCGTCGTTGTTCTCGAGGATGTAGAGCAGGTCGTGGGCCTCCAGACCGTCACGGAGCTCCTCGATCGCCTTGGCACCGATACCATCGATGCGCAGCAGATCCTCCTCGGACTTGCCGACCAGGTCGCCGACCGTCTCGATGCCGACCTCGCTGAACTTGTTGGTCCAGCGCTGCGACACGCCCAGGTCGTCGAACAGGTACAGGCGAGCCTTCTCGGCGGAGATGGTGTGGCCGTTGCGGGTGAACGAACCGTCAGCACCACCGAACTCATCGTAGCCGGCCCAGTCGAGCTGCTGCGGGAGCTGCTCGTCCAGGTCCTTGAGCTCCACAGGAGCCCACTCGGGCAGCGACTTGGCGTTGGGCGAAGCCGGGCCGTCGATGTCCACGTAGCCGTCGGCCGTGCGATACGTCAGCTTGGCGTTGGCGTACGGCTTGAGGCCGGTACCAGCCGGGATCTTCTTACCGACGATGACGTTGGACTTAAGGTCGAGCAGGTGGTCGACCTTGCCCTCGATGGCAGCCTCGGTAAGGACGCCAGCGGTACGGATGAACGAAGCGCTCGACAGCCAGGAGTCGATGTTGGACGCGACCTTGAGCGTACCCAGGATGACGGGCTCGGCCACGGGAGCCTGACCGCCCAGGCGGGCAACGCGCTCAACCTCGTCGGCGAACTCATAGCGGTCGACGTACTGACCAAGCAGGTACTTGGAGTCGCCGGGGTTGGTAATCTGAACGCGACGCAGCATCTGACGTGCGAGCACCTCAATGTGCTTGTCGTTCAGGTCGACGCCCTGGCTGGTGTAGACGTCCTTGACGCTCTCGACGAAGGTGTGCATCGTCGACTCGATGTCGGTCAGCTTGCGCAGGTTGCGGAAGTTGACGAAGCCCTTGGTGATCTGGTCGCCGGCGCGAACCTCGCAGCCGTCCTCGATCTCGGGCATGAAGCGCACCGAAGCGGGGACGCGACGCTCGTCGAGAACACGGGTGTGATCCTCGGAGTCGGTGAGCGTCAGCACGTACTCGGACTTCTCGGGCTTAATCGAGAGGTGACCGGAGTACGGAGCCAGCTCGGCCTCGCGACCCAGAATCTTCTCGTTGACGTTGCCGACGATATCGAACATACGGCTGACCGTAGGCAGACCCTGCGTAATATCGTCGACGCCAGCGACGCCGCCGGAGTGAATGGTACGCATCGTAAGCTGCGTACCGGGCTCGCCGATGGACTGGGCGGCAATAATGCCGACGGCAGTACCGATGGCGACCGGACGACGGGTGGAAAGATCCCAACCGTAGCACTTCTGGCACACGCCGTACTTGGAGCGGCAGGTGAGCAGCGCGCGGAGCTTGACCTTCTTGAGGCCCGCATCGACCATCTTCTGGATGTCGGCAACCTTCTCGATGTAGCCGTCCTGCTCAAAGAGCACGGTGCCATCGGGAGCCACGACGTCCTGGATGAAGCAACGGCCGACGAGGTCGGTGTTGAGGTCGGTGGTGCCGGGGATGATGAGGTTGTAGGTGACACCCTCGTGCGTACCGCAGTCCTCCTCGCGGACGATGACGTCCTGGGCCACGTCGACCAGACGACGGGTCAGGTAACCAGAGTCCGAGGTGTGGGATGCGGTATCGACCAGGCCCTTACGGGCGCCGTAGGTCGAAATGAAGTACTCGAGTGGCAGCAGGCCCTCGCGGAAGTTCGCCTTAATGGGAAGGTCGATCGTCTCGCCGGACATGTCTGCCATCAGGCCACGCATGCCGCCGAGCTGACGCAGCTGGGTCTTAGAACCACGGGCGCCGGAGTCGGCCATCATGTACAGTGGGTTCTCCTCGTCGAACATGTCGAGCATGAGCGCTGCAACCTTATCGGTACAAGCGGTCCACTCGTTAACGACTTCGATGTGGCGCTCCGTCTCGTTGATGAAGCCCTCCTCGAAGTACTCGTTGATCTGGTCGACGTTGGCCTGGGCGCGGTCGAGCAGCTCCTGCTTCTCGGCAGGGATGAGAGCGTCCCACACCGAGATGGTGAGGCCGGCGCGGGTAGCGTAGTGGAAGCCGGAGTACTTGATGGCGTCGAGGATCGGACCGACCTTGGCCTCGGGGTAGCGATCGCAGCAGTCTGCAACCAGCTTGGCCACGTCGCTCTTGACCATCTTGTAGTTCATGAACTCGTAGTCTTCGGGCAGGCACTGGCGGTTGAAGATGATGCGGCCGATAGAGGTCTCGAAGCGCGCGGTCTTGTTGCCGGTGACGTCGAAGTCGACGAACTCGTTCTTGCCGTTCTTGACGCGGAAGATACGGGTGCCGTCCTCGTTGATGACGTTGGCGTTCTCGGCGGACACGCGGACCTGAATCTTGGCCTGCATGTCGACCTCGGAGCGGCAGTCATAGGCGTGCAGCGCGTCGTCGAAGCTCGAGAACACGTGGTTCTCGCCCGGCAGGCCGTCGCGAACCTGGGTGAGGTAGTACACACCGATGATCATGTCCTGCGAGGGAATGTTGACCGGCTTGCCGGATGCCGGCGAGCGCAGGTTGTTCGCAGAGAGCATGAGCACGCGAGCCTCGGCCTGAGCCTGGCTGGACAGCGGCACGTGGACAGACATCTGGTCGCCGTCAAAGTCGGCGTTGAAGGGCGAGCAGACCAGCGGGTGCAGGTGGATAGCCTTGCCCTCGACCAGCACCGGCTCAAAGGCCTGGATGGACAGACGGTGCAGAGTCGGTGCACGGTTGAGCAGCACGACGCGGCCGTCGATGACCTCTTCGAGGATGTCCCACACAAAGGTGGCACCGCGGTCGATAGCGCGCTTGGCGCCCTTGATGTTCTCGACCTTGCCGAGCTCGACCAGGCGCTTCATGACGAAGGGCTTGAAGAGCTCCAGCGCCATGGTCTTAGGCAGACCGCACTGGTGCAGCAGCAGCTTGGGGTCGGTAACGATAACCGAACGGCCGGAGTAGTCGACACGCTTACCCAGCAGGTTCTGACGGAAACGACCCTGCTTGCCCTTGAGGGCCTCGGCGAGCGACTTGAGCGGGCGACCGCCACGGCCAGAGACCGGGCGACCACGACGGCCGTTGTCGAACAGGGCGTCCACGGACTCCTGGAGCATGCGCTTCTCGTTGTTCACGATGATCGCGGGGGCGTCCAGGTCGAGCAGGCGCTTGAGTCGGTTGTTACGGTTGATCACGCGACGATACAGGTCGTTGAGGTCGGACGCAGCGAAGCGGCCGCCGTCGAGCTGGACCATCGGGCGCAGATCGGGCGGAATGACCGGGATGACGTCCAGGATCATGTTCGCGGGGCTGTTGCCGCCCTTCAGGAAGGCGTCAACGACCTCGAGGCGCTTAACGGCCTTCTCGCGCTTCTGCTTCTGGGAATCCTCGTCGGCGATGATGGCCTTGAGCTTCTCGGCCTCGGAAGGAAGGTCGATGGCAGCGAGCAGGTCGCGGACGGCCTCGGCACCCATGCCACCCTTGAAGTACATGGAGTAGTAGCGGGTCATCTCGCGGAACAGCGGCTCATCGGAGATGAGGTCGCGCTCGGTGAGCTTCATGAAGGCGTTGAAGGCGTCCGTGCGGAGCTGCTTCTCGTCCTTGCACTCTTCCTCGATGTCGACGATGCCAGAGGCGATCTCCTCGGGGGTCAGCGGTTCCTCGTCGGAGAACTCGTCAAAGTTCTCGGGGTCGCCCTGCTCCTTGAGGGACTCGATCTGGCGGGCGCACTCGGCATCGATCTCTTCCAGATCGGCAGCGAGCTCCTCGCGCAGGTCGTCGGCGTCGGCCTCGCGAGCCTCGTAGTCAACCTCGGTGATGATGTAGCTGGCAAAGTACAGAACCTTCTCGAGGTCCTTGGACTTGATGTCGAGCATACGGCTCATCGGGAAGCTCGTGGGGCTCTTGAAGTACCAGATGTGGGACACCGGAGCGGCGAGCTCGATGTGGCCCATGCGGTCGCGACGCACCTTGGCCGAGGTGACCTCGACGCCGCAGCGCTCGCAGACGATGCCCTTAAAGCGGATGCCCTTGTACTTGCCGCAGGAGCACTCCCAGTCCTTGGCGGGACCGAAGATCTTCTCGCAGAACAGGCCGTCCTTCTCGGGCTTGAGGGTACGGTAATTGATGGTCTCCGGCTTCTTGACCTCACCGTGCGACCAGGAACGGATCTGGTCGGCGGAGGCAAGGGAGATCTTTACCGAGTCAAAATCAGTAGCTTCGAAATCTGCCACAGTCAACTACTCCTTATCAGTGGTCGTGGCGGCGACGGCCTCGGGTGCCTCGGCGGTCTCGGCATCCTGGTCCTCGACGTCGGCGTCAATGCCAGCGAGCGCAGCCAGGTCGTCGAGAGCAGAGGTCTCCTCGGCGGTCACAGGGGCGGAGGCGTCCTCGTCGGCATCGTGCATGGGCTCGATGTCCAGCGCGAGGGAGCGAATCTCCTTAACGAGAACCTTGAAGGACTCGGGGATACCCGGGACAGGAACGTTCTCGCCCTTGACGATGGACTCGTAGGTCTTGACGCGGCCCACGGTATCGTCGGATTTGACGGTCAGGATCTCCTGCAGGACGTTGGAAGCACCGTAAGCGTACAGTGCCCAAACTTCCATCTCGCCGAAGCGCTGGCCGCCGAACTGAGCCTTGCCGCCCAGAGGCTGCTGGGTAACCAGGCTGTAAGGGCCGGTCGAACGGGCGTGGATCTTGTCGTCGACCATGTGGCCGAGCTTGAGGATGTAGGACGTACCCACGGTAATGGGCTCGCGGAACTCCTCGCCGGTACGGCCGTCGAACAGGCGGGTCTTGCCGCGCTCGTCAAGCTGGGTGACAAACTCGGGGCGCATGTGATCGCCAAAGGCAGCGGTGGCCTTGTTGAGCATGTTCTTGTTGGCACGGCGGATGACCTCGGCGATCTCGTCCTCCTTGGCGCCGTCGAAGACGGGCGTCGCGGTAAAGAACGGACCGGGGACATACTTGTCGGAGTCGGCATCCTCGGTATCCCAACCGCAGGCAGCAGCCCAGCCAAGGTGGCACTCGAGCAGCTGGCCGACGTTCATACGCGAAGGAACGCCCAGCGGGTTGAGGATAACGTCGATCGGGGTACCGTCGGCCATGTAGGGCATGTCCTCGACCGGCAGAACGTTACAGATAACACCCTTGTTGCCGTGGCGGCCGGCGATCTTATCGCCCTGCTGGATCTTACGACGCTGGGCGACGTAGACGCGCACCTGCTCGTTGACGCCGGGAGCCAGGTCGTCGCCGTTCTCGCGGCTAAAGCGGACGACGTCGATGACGCGGCCGTAAGCGCCGTGAGGCATCTTGAGGGAGGTGTCGCGGACGTCGTGGGCCTTGGCACCGAAGATGGCGCGCAGCAGGCGCTCCTCGGCGGTCAGAGCGCTCTCGCCCTTAGGCGTGACCTTGCCGACCAGGATGTCGCCAGGGCCGACCTCGGCGCCGATGCGGATGATGCCGTCCTCGTCGAGGTTGGCAAGCATGTCCTCGGAGAGGTTCGGGATCTCGCGGGTAATCTCCTCGGGGCCGAGCTTGGTGTCGCGGGCGTCGATCTCGTGACGGGTGATGTTGATGGTCGTCAGCAGGTCCTCGGCCACCAGGCGCTCGGACACGACGATACCGTCCTCGTAGTTGAAGCCTTCCCACGGCATGTAGGCCACAGTGAGGTTCTGACCCAGTGCGAGCTCGCCATGATCGGTCGAAGGACCGTCAGCCAGGGGCTCGCCCTGCTCAACGGTGTCACCGACACGCACGAGCGGACGGTGGTTGATGCAGGTGGACTGGTTGGAGCGCTGGTACTTGGCCAGGTGATACTCGTCCATGCCGCCGGCATGCTTGACGATGATCTTGGCGGCGTCGGCAAAGATGACCTCGCCGGCGTTCTTGGCCAGGGTGACCTCGCCGGAGTCCAGGGCGGCGCGACGCTCCATGCCGGTACCGACATAGGGAGCGGCAGGGTGAACCAGCGGCACGGCCTGACGCTGCATGTTAGCGCCCATCAGCGTACGCTTGGCGTCGTCGTGCTCCAGGAACGGAATCAGCGTGGCTGCGACGGAGAGCATCTGACGCGGCGAGACGTCCATGTAGTCGACGTCCTCGACAGGCACGTCGGCGGGAGCACCGAAGGAGCCGTCGAAGTCGCGGGTACGGGCGATCACGGTGTGCGGACGAACGATCTTGCCCTCGGCATCGGTTGTGATGAACTCGTTGGTCTTGGGATCGAGCGGCGTGTTGGCCGGCGCGATGACGTGCTTCTCTTCCTCGTCAGCGGTCATCCAGTCGATCTGGTCGGTGGCAACGCCGTTCTCGACGCGACGGAACGGAGCCTCGATGAAGCCGTACTCGTTGACGCGGGCGTAGAGGGCAAGCGAGCCGATCAGGCCGATGTTGGGGCCTTCGGGGGTCTCGATCGGGCACATGCGGCTGTAGTGCGAGTTGTGAACGTCGCGGACGGCCGTCGGCACGTTGGTGCGGCGGCTGGAGCCCGACTTGTGGCCGGCAAGACCGCCAGGGCCGAGTGCGGACAGACGGCGCTTGTGGGTCAGACCGGTCAGGGGGTTCGCCTGGTCCATGAACTGCGAGAGCTGCGAGGAACCGAAGAACTCCTTGATGGAGGCCACGATCGGGCGGATGTTGATGAGCGACTGCGGGGTGATCTCGTCGATGTCCTGGGAGCTCATGCGCTCACGGACGACGCGCTCCATACGGCTCATGCCAATACGGAACTGGTTGGCGACAAGCTCGCCGACGGTGCGGATGCGGCGGTTGCCAAAGTGGTCGATGTCGTCGACCTTGAAGCCCTGCTCGCCGGCAGCGAGGGACAGCAGGTAGCGCAGCGTCGCGACGATATCCTCGTCGGTGAGCACCGTGACCTCTTCCTCGGTGGTGAGGTTGAGCTTCTTGTTGACCTTGTAACGACCGACGCGGGCCAGATCGTAGCGCTGCGGGTTGAAGAGCAGGCCCTCGAGCAGGCTGCGGGAAGCGTCCACGGTGGGAGGCTCGCCCGGGCGCAGGCGACGGTAGATCTCGATGAGGGCGTCCTCGCGAGTGAGGGCGGTATCGCGCTCGAGGGTGCGCTTGATCACATCGGAGTTGCCGAGCAGCTCGATGATGTCGTCGTTGGTGACGGCGATGCCAAGGGCGCGCAGGAACATCGTGGCGCTCTGCTTGCGCTTACGGTCGATGGAGACCATGAGCTGATCGCGCTTGTCGACCTCAAACTCAAGCCAGGCACCGCGGGACGGAATGATCTGGGCCTTGTAGATCTGCTTGCCCGAATCCATCTCGGAGCTGTAGTACACGCCCGGGGAACGAACGAGCTGGGAGACGACGATGCGCTCGGTACCGTTGATGATAAAGGTGCCCTGATCGGTCATCATGGGGAAGTCGCCCATAAAGACGAGCTGCTCCTTGATCTCGCCGGTCTCCTTGTTGGTGAGACGGACGTCGGTCAGAAGCGGAGCCTGATAGGTCATATCCTTCTCGCGGCACTCCTCGACGGTGTGCGCGGGGTCGCCGAACTGATGCTCGCCGAAGGTAACCTCGAGAACATGGTTCTGACTCTGGATGGGGCTGGATTCCTTGAACGCCTCACGAAGGCCCTCGTCCTTAAAACGCTCAAAGGATTCCCTTTGAACAGAGATAAGGTTGGGGAGCTCCATGGCCTCCGGGATTTTCCCGAAGCTGACGCGCTTGCGCTCAGTGGCAGTGTATGCGTAGGTCACCAGGTTTTTCCTCCTTCACGGAAATGCTCGGTGGGTTGGCGAGGCATAGCTTCGCCAGTTATCGCAACCTAATAGTTTATCAGGTACCGACCGTTGGGCAAGAAAAGCCTTGACGCGATTGAGTTTTTGGAGTAGCAAAGTTTTTCAACAGAAAACGAGCAGGTAGATGGTGTTGTATCGAACATGCGTTCATATATTTTATGTGAACACACACTCCCCTGCAGGACAACGACGGCCTCCCGCAACGGCTTACATGGCCCGCGAACAAAAAACGGGTGCGAACCGAAGTCCGCACCCGTGGCACGTGCTAGTTGCGCTTAAGACCGCCGCGCTCGTCGATGGCGTCCCAGAAGGCATCGGCAAAGCGGGGGTCGCTTGCTGCCATGAGGGCGTTGGTTGCCATCCAGCCAGAGGGAGTGCCGGTGTCGTAGCCCGACAGCGGGTCGATGACGACGGCATACATGGCCTCGCGGTCGAGCGAACGGGCCATGGCGTCGGTCAGCTGGATCTCGCCACCCTTACCGGCCTGCTGGTCGGCAAGCAGGTCCATGACCAGCGGGCTCAGCAGATAACGGCCGACGATGTACAGGTTGGACGGAGCCGCCTCGGGGGCGGGCTTCTCGACCAGACCACCGATACGCCAGACAGCGCCCGGCTCAGCATCGGCAACGTCCTCGGCACCCTCGAGCGAACCGACGCGCTCACCGGCGATAACGCCGTAGCGGCTGACCTCCTCGGGCGAGCAAGCAGCGACGGCGATAACCGAAGCGCCACCGTGCTCCTTGGAGACGGCGAGCATCTTGTCGCAGATGTCGCGGTTGGGCACAACGTAGTCGCCCAGAAGAACAAGGAAGTTCTCCCCTGCCACGGCGTCGGCAGCAGAGCGAATGGCGTGACCGAGGCCCTTGGGCTCGTACTGATAACGGAAATCGACCGGCATACCGCCAGCGTGGGCTACGGCATCGGCATAGGCGTTCTTGCCGCGCTCACGCAGCAGGTTCTCGAGCGAGCGATCGGGCTGGAAGTAGCTCAGCAGCTCGGGCTTACCGGGAGAGGTAACGATGATGGCATCGTCGACCTCCTCGGGCTCGAGCGCCTCCTCGACGACGTACTGAATGACGGGCTTGTCGAGCACCGGCAGCATCTCTTTGGGCGTGCACTTGGTGCCAGGCAGAAAACGTGTGCCAAGACCGGCGGCGGGGATGATTGCCTTCATGTTATTCAAAGATCCTTTCGCAGGCGCAAAAGCGCCCCATGCGTGCGGCACACAGCCGCAGACCAAATTGCGATACCCAAGCATCTTACCGCTGGAACTATATGTCGCTACAAGGCAGAGACAATTCTTCAGCAGGTCAACGCAAATTATTGCTCGAATGGTGCAATTTTATTGTCCAACGGCAGGGCACCCGATACGACGCAAATCACAGAACATGGTAGTTTGAGCAACCGATGCCGAGGGACCGAAAAACAAAAAAGACGGGGCTCGCAATGCGAACCCCGTCTGCAAAGAAATCTGGCGAGAAAGCCTGATTACTTGAGGGTGACAGCAGCGCCAGCAGCCTCGAGCTTCTCCTTGGCAGCCTCGGCGTCCTCCTTCTTGGCACCCTCGAGAACAGCCTTGGGAGCGCCCTCGACGACCTCCTTGGCCTCCTTCAGGCCAAGGTTGGTGAGCTCACGGACGGCCTTGATGACCTGGATCTTGTTGTCGCCGAAGCCCTCGAGCACGACGTCAAACTCGGTCTTCTCCTCGGCCTCAGCAGCGCCAGCAGCGGGAGCGGCGACAACGGCAGCAGGAGCAGCGGCGGAAACGCCGAAGGTGTCCTCGATAGCCTTGACGAGCTCGGAAGCCTCGAGAAGGGTCATTTCCTTAAGAGCATCGATGATCTCATCGGTGGTAAGCTTAGCCATTTCTAAGTCCTTTCGGTTTCCGTGTCTGTGCACGGAGATCAGTTAAAACACAGCGCGAATGCGCCAGGGGTGCGGCGTTGCCGCCGCGGGTGAAAACAGCGACTAGGCTGCCTTCTGCTCGGAAACCTGCTGGATCGAACGAGCGAGACCAGAGGAAACGCCGTTGACGCAGACAGCGATGTCGCGAGCGAAACCGGAGATGAGACCGGCGATCTGGCCGAGAAGCTGATCCTTGGTGGGCAGCTCGGCGATAGCCTTAACATCATCAGCGGAAACGGCCTTGCCGTCGGAGATACCGCCCTTGATCTCAAGGACGCCCTTGGACTTAGCAGAGAAGTCCTTGAGGGCCTTAGCGGCCTCGACCGGCTCGGTCTCGTAGAACACATAAGCGACGGGGCCGGCGAGGATCTCGTCGAGCTCGGGCTGCTCCTGGTTCTTGAGAGCGATCTTGACCAGGTTGTTCTTGTAGACCTTCATCTCGGCGCCGCACTCGCGAAGCTGATGACGCAGCTCCTGAGCCTGCTTAACCGTCAGACCGTTGTAGTTGACGACGAACAGACCGGCGTTCTCGGCGATACGGGACTCGATCTCTGCAACCTTGTCGATTTTGTACTGCTGGGGCATGAATTACACCTCCTCGAATTCTTTCCGGGCACGGTCCGCCACAAGGACGTGACGGGGGCATGTCCAAAAAGAAAGCCCCCGCGCTGCATGAGCGACGGGGGCGAGAAGACATATCTACTCGACCACCTCGGCTGGCGGGATGTCCCATTAAGCTTGCGGGCGAAGCCCGTTTGCACCGGCTGTCTCTGGCAGCGGATTCGTGCGTAAACCGAAAGTATTATGGCGGGGACCCCGGCGTCGGTCAACGGGCGCGAGGATTCGTACACAAACCCTGCATACGCTCCGACCGGGAGGGGCAGGGCGAGTTTTCCGCTCGGTCAAGTCCTGGGCTCGCACGAAGGCCACATTAAGTGGCCTTCGGCTCGTGCGGAATCTACGGAAAACTCGCCCTGCCCCTCCCGGCCGGAGCTACGTTGCCTTTGCTGCGAATCCTCGTGTCCGTTGAGCGACGCGCCCCACGCATAACCCTTATGTCGGTGGGCTGATGTGTTGCATCCCTGAGGACTACAAAGTCGAAATGAAGGCGGACAGGCGATTTAGGCCTTCGTCTAGGTCTTTGTCGGAGACGCAGTAGCTTAGGCGGATGTGGCCTTCGCAGCCGAAGCAGTCTCCGGGGACTAGGGCTACGTTGGCTTCTTTGATGGCTTTGATGCAGAAGTCTTCGCTTGTTAGGCCGAATTGTTTAATGCTGGGGAAGGCGTAGAAGGCTCCTGCTGGTTCTACTGCGTCGAGGCCCATGGCGTCTAAGGCTGCGAGTACGCGCTCGCGGCGGGCTCGGTAGACTTCGAGCATGGGGGTTGGGTCGACGGTGAGGGCTCTGGCTGCGGCGTCCATTTCGAAGGAGACGGCACTCGATACTAAGTATTGGTGAGCTTTTGCGATCTCGGCGATGACGGGGGCTGCGGCTGCGAGCCAGCCCAAGCGCCAGCCGGTCATGGCCCAGGGTTTGGAAAAGCTCTCGATGACCACCGTCTGATCACGCAGCTCCGGGTGTCGCTGGGCAAACCGCTCGTAGCCATCCACATAGACCAGGCGGTTGTATACGTCGTCGCAGACCACGTAGATGCCCGTCTGCTCCGCCACGCGCGCCACGGTGTCGAGCGAGGCCGCGTTGAGGATGCAGCCCGTTGGATTGTTGGGCGAGCAGATGACGATGGCCTTGGTCGCCGGCGTCACGCAGGCACGAAGCGCGTGCTCGTCAATCTGAAACTGTGTGGGCTCTGTATCCAAAAAGACTGCTTTGGCGTGGTTGGCCACAACGATGCTCTCGTACAGGCCAAAGGCCGGTGTGGGGATAATGACCTCGTCACCAGGGTTGAGCATAGCCATGAACGTTGCCGACAGGGCCTCGGTCGCGCCGTCGGTCAGGATGACCTCGTCAGCCGAAAACGCAAGGCCCGCGTCCCCCATGTAGGCAGACAACGCCTCGCGCAGGGCGGGGCGACCGTTGTTGGGCGGATAGTGCGTGTCACCGCGGTCCAGCGAGGCGGCCACCTCGGCGCTGATCACATCGGGCGTGGGAAAATCGGGCTCGCCAAGCGCGAGTGCGATGCACCCCGGGTGCTGAGCGGCGAGCGCGTTAATCCGACGGATGCCGGAAGGCTTGAGACCGGCGAGCGATGTGTTCATGGGCAGACGCATGGATCTCCTCTCAAGTGCTTGATTGCATAAGGATAGCGCCGCGAGAGCGCCGAAACCTTGTTGTAACGTTGTACTGTAGAGGCCATCGACCAGAAAGAAGGAACCATGTCGCCCGATCGCGCGCACGAAAACCAGGAGGAGCTCGATGCCGAGACGCCCTCGACGCCGGAGAGCATCGCGCTCACATTTTTCGATGCCGATCCCGGACTCGTCTTTTTGCTTGAGGACTTTAAGGACGCATATACCGCCTACGCCAGAATCTCGGACACGAAACTGCCCTCGTTTGAGTCGATGAAACTAGCAGAAGGGCACCCGAACGGGACGTTTGACGCCATTGTCTTGGCGATCAGGCAAGGCGGGTCGAACACCGCAGAGGCCCTCGATGCCACCAGGCTCTCCGCACTTAGTGCTATTGCACAACACGGCACGCGGCTCTATGCGATCGTCGAAACCGACGGCACGGATCCCGAGGCAGCGCGCGGCGTGCTCGCAAGGCTACAGAGGAACGCCCGAACGGGCAACATGCTCTGGGGCGGAGCCACCGTGCTCGCGATGGGCGGACTATCGGCAAAGCTCTGCAGGTCGCCCCGCATGGGCGCCCTGCGCAGGCCATTCTCCGAGGCCATCGACAAACTCGTGGGTGCCGTGCGCATGGGATGCTCGGTCAAACGGGCACAGCAGCTCGGCGGCGCCGACGTGAGCGCCTTTGACAGCGACGGCGCCGTCATGGCCAAGCCTGCGCCCCCCGCCCCGCTCTGGCACCTAGTGGCCGCGCATCAAAACCACCCCTAAAAGGGGTGGTTTGCTCTTAGGGTATAGCCCTTGGATTTCCGTTATGCGTTTAGAGGCGCCGGCCCTCACGGGTTTCGGGCCGCGCTGCGCACGGCGCACAGGCTAAGGCCTTTAATGGGGCAAAACGGGGCCGCAGGATTGCGACCCCGTCCGAAAGCTAGTCCAGGTCCTCGCCGTTGCTGGCAATAACCTTTTTGTACCAGAAGAAGCTATCCTTGCGGCTACGTGCGAGCGAGCCCTTGCACTCGTCGTCGGCGTCCACGTAGATGAAACCGTAACGCTTCTTCATCTCGCCGGTACCGGCCGAGACGATATCGATGCAGCCCCACGGCGTGTAGCCCATCAGGTCGACACCGTCGATCTCGACAGCCTCCTTCATGGCCTTGATATGGGCACGCAGGTAGTCGATGCGATACGGGTCGTGAATCGAGCCGTCCTCTTCGACCTTGTCATACGTGCCCAGACCGTTCTCCACGATCATCAGCGGAATCTGATAGCGGTCGTAGAAGAGGTTGAGCGAGTAGCGCAGACCGTACGGGTCGATGCTCCAGCCCCAGGGGGTCTGCTCAACATAGGGGTTGGTATAGCCCGTCACGACGCTGCCGCAGTCGAGCGCCATGGCGTTGGTCTTCTTACCGCACACCATGGTGAAGTAATAGCTGTACGAGAGGAAGTCTACCGTGCCGGCGCGCAGGATTTCCTTGTCGCCCAGCTCCTCGGGCAGGACGATCCCGCGGCGCTCGAACTCCTTGAGTTTGTAGGCGGGATAGTAGCCACGACACATCACGTCCGGGTAGAACAGGTTGGTGCGCATGAACTCCTCGTTGGCCTTGACGTCGGCCGGATCACAGCTATTGGGATAGCTGAACATGCCACCGTACATCATGCCAACCTTGTTCTCCGGGTCAATCTCGTGCGCCAGCTGCACCGCCTGGGCGCTCGCCAGAAACTGGTGGCAGGCGGCCGTCATGCGGACCTGCTCGCTCGCATCGGGGGCAATGCCGCCGGCCATCCACGGGCTCATCGACATGCAGTTAATCTCGTTGAAGGTGAGCCAGTACTTAACCTTGCCCCTGTAGCGCGTAAAGACGGTCTTGACGTAGTTGAGGTAGAAATCGATGACCTTGCGGTTCTCCCACGAGCCGTACTTCTGCAGGCCGAGCGGCGTCTCGTAGTGGGAGAGCGTCACCAAGGGCTCGATACCGTACTTATGGCACTCGTCAAAGACAGCGTCATAGTGGGCAAGACCGGCCTCGTTAGGCTCATCATCGTCGCCGTTGGGGAAGATGCGCGCCCAATTGATGGACATGCGATAGGTCTTGAAGCCCATCTCGCCAAAGAGGGCTATATCCTCCTTGAAGTGACCATAGTGGTCGATGGCCACATGGCTCGGGTAGTTCTCGCCAGGCAGGCAGCCGTCGGTGATGCGGCGCGGCGTATCCTTGTCGCCCGCGGTCATAACGTCGGCGGTACTGAGGCCCTTGCCGTCGGTGAGGTAGGCACCCTCGCACTGGTTAGCAGCGGTAGCGCCACCCCACAGGAAGTTCTCAGGGAAAGACATGCTTATCTCCTATCTAAAAATTGGACAACTGATTGGAACAATCGACGATTACGCCTCGGCATCCTCGGGCTTGTAGAGGATGTAGGTGGCGATAAAGGTCACGATGGCACCAACAACAAGACCGGCAGCCATCCAGGCCATGCTGGCAAACGGGTTGTCGCCACCCAGGTATGCGGGAAGGGCAAAGAGACCTCCGGAACCAATCATGGAGTAGAGGTAGGCATGGCCAAAGCCGGCAACGAGGGCACCAAAGAAGGAGCCGATCATAGCGCCGTACATAGGCGTCTTGAGCTTAAGGTTGACGCCGAACATACCGGGCTCGGTCACACCGCCCACGATAGCCGTGACGGCGCAAGCGGAGGCGACGGAACGCAGATTCTCGTCGTGCTTGGTCTTGAAGGCTACGGCAGCGCACGCGGCACCCTGGTCGATATTGGCAACGACGTTGGCCGTGCAGATGATGGGGTCGTAGCCGACGGTAGCCATGGCGTTAACAAGATAGGGCGCAAGGGCGGTGTGCATGCCAGTCATAACAATCCACGGGAAGATCGCAGAGAGCACGGCGATGCCAAAGAAACCGGTAGTGTTGTAGAGCCACATGATAGCCTCGGAGAGGTACGTACCCACAAAGGCGCCAACGGGACCGAGCACGCAGAGAGCGAGCGGCAGTATAACGAGCAGCGTAAAGAACGGCTCGGTGATAGAACGGATCGAATCGGGCGAGTGCTTGGCAAAGAACTTCTCGACATAGGACATGATCCAAACGGTGAGAAGCGCCGGCACCACGGAGCTCGAATACGTCGTGGCATAGACAGGGATACCGTAGACGCTGAGCGCCGTGCCGTCCGTTACCGCGGAGATAAAGGACGGGTGAATAAAGATGGCGCCCATCATCATGCCGAGCGCCATGTTGGCGCCGAACTTCTTAGCCGCAAACGCGCCCACAAAGACAGGCAGGAAGTAGAAGCCCGCGTCGCCGACGAACGTCAACACCTGGATGGTGGTGTTATCAGCGGTAAGAAGGCCGAACTGCGTGAGCAGCAGCACAGCGATCTTGATAAAGCCGGCACCGATAAACACAGGGATGATCGGCGTGATCGAGCCCGAGATGGCATCAAAGACGGCGTTGATGCTGAACTTCTTCTTGTGGGCGTCGCCCATGTCCTCGTCAACGGACCCATTGCCCTCAAGGCCGGTCTCCTTGACGATCAGGTTGTAGGCGTCGGACACGGACTGTCCGATGATGATCTGGTATTGGTCGCCTACCCACTGGCAACCCATTACGCCTCGGATCTTCTCGATGTCCGAGCCCTTGACCAAGCTCTTGTCCTTGACGTTGAAGCGAAGCCTCGTCACGCAATGCGTGAAGAAGACGATGTTGTCCTTGCCGCCAACGTATTCGACTACCTTGCTGGCGAGCTCGGCATAGCGTTCTGCTTTAGCCATTGTCGTACCCTTTTCGGTTGCTGGGAGCAGCAGCGTGCCACGTTGTACGCGCTACCTTCCCGTACCTTTGATGCGGAGCCTACTCACATGGACCACCAGATACAGGCGCTCGTCGTTGCTCACGACGGCCCCATCCCATTCGCCCTCGATATGCTGGGAGATCTTTGCGACGCACGCAGCCTCGCGCGGATACTGCTCCTCGATGCCGCGGAAGCCGTTTACACAGCTGCTGTCGAGAACCTCGCCGGAGTGAAGGCGCTCAAAGAGATAGCGCATGTGCGTGGCGTAGCGCGAGAAGGCAAACGAACTGCGGTCGATGTCGATGCCGAAGTCATCCTCGATGATCTCGGTAACATCCTCGAGCATGTTATCGTCTTGGCGCTCGCGTTCCTTCTCGGCCTCGGTCGCCGCACCCAGACGCGCATTGATAATATTGAGGGCGATGCCTGTCGCCTCGCTGTTGGGCAAAGCGACGCAAAACTGCTTCTGCACGCGGCGGGCGATATGCTTGCCCAGGCGGTACTCCGCCGGGTACATCTGCTCCACGTCATAGGCGAGCGGCATACGCACCTGCATGTTCTTCTTTGCGCGGTCGATAGCAAACGAGAGGTGGTCGGCCAGGGTAAAAGCGAGATTGGCGCTCAGCTCGTAGGGCAGCTCATTGCGAACGTAGTCCGCGCAGGAGATGGAGAACTCCATCACATCCTGCGGCAGATCGTTGATCGCGCTGAAGCACCGCTCGTCAACGTTGTAGAACGTGCGCTCGACCTCGGCAAGCGTAAGCTCGCGCGGCAGCTGGCCAAAGCCGATGCCTTTGCCCATGGCGAGGAGCTCGTTGCCGGCGTTGTCCCGGCACACGGCCACGTTGTTGTTGATGCGGCGGACTGCCTTTATGCCGTTCCCTTTCCAGCCTTTCCCGGTGCATCTTTTAGAACGCGCTTCATACGATCGCTAGAAACAAAAACTCTCTGAAGCTTAACAAACAATCGCAAGGCGCAAAGCCTGCGAACGCCTGGTCGTGCCTCAGAGAGTAACATTCCAAAAAAGATGCGGTTGTGAGTAGAACAGGTCATGCCCCAAGTGGGTAACATTCCGTGTTCCAGTCTGCACGACCGATGCCACCATAGCAACAATTCCAATGCGAACGGTAGAAAATCCCCTGTGAACGGCATTTCCTCCCTGCCCCACCCTACCCGCGTTTTAGCCGAAACTGGAGTTTCGGTCGTTTAGAATGCAACAGCCCGCTCTAGCCGACCGAAATTCCAGTTTCGGTTAAATATCGTGATGAGGTTGGGGGCGCCAGGTGACGGCAGTGGCCCAGAAGGCGATGAGGCAATCAAGGCTCCAAGCCGCGTTAGCGGGACTCGTTGAGGGCATGACCTGCGCCTTGATGCCTGTCAGAGACTCAAGGTAGCGGTGGTAGAGACGTCCCGCGGTGCCGCCGTTGCAGACGACCGCCTCGATCGGAGCCACGGCGGTAATACGCCCGATATCGATCGGCACGACGTTACGAATACTAGCGTCACTCGAGCCCTTGATATCGCAGCTCTCGATCACATCCCACAGGGCTACGCCGCCGTCGAGGAGCATGAATCGCTTGGCGGCAATCGAGGCGTCGAGCGTCGAAGGCTCGCCGCTTGCCAAAGGGTCGCCCTCGTTGGGCGGCACGGGCGCACCGAGGCATGCCGCTATCACGCGCCAAAAGCGGTTCTGAGGGTTGCCATAGTAAAAGGCATTGGCGCGCGAAAGCACCGAGGGGAACGACCCGAGCACCAAAACGCGCGAGTGCCGGTCGAACACGGGCTCAAACCCATGCTCAATATGTTGATAGCCCTCGTCAGACACTGGCATGGGCTAGGCCCTCAACAGATAACGCACCTCGTAGGGCGCAAGCTCAAGCGTGCCCGCCAGCTCGACCGTGGGCGCGTCGTCGGCAAGCAGGTCGACAAAGGACCCGTTGAGCTCGCCGGCTGTAAAGGAATAGGTCTCGTCCACGGCATTCACCGACACGAGCACCGTGGCGTCGTCGCAGGCACGCTCGAACAGCAGCTGCTTGTTTTGAATCACCACGTTACGGTACGCGCCGTAGTTGAGAGCGCGTGCCGCCGCGTCGTCGGCCGAACGAAGGTGCGCGAGCTGCGTGATGAACGCCGTCAGCTCGTTGGGCGCAGGCGCATTGAGCGCAGGTCGCAGCGCCCAGTCGCCATCGGGGCCGCCCTTTTCGCCAGCAATTCCCCACTCGCTGCCATAGTAGACGCACGGGATTCCCGGCATGCCAAAGAGCATGCCATAGGCGGGACGCAGGCACGACTTGTCGGTGAGGATGCTGGCCAGACGCGGCACGTCGTGGTTGTCGACAAACGACAGCAGGTGTTTGCCGCGGTAGATGCACCACGGGTCGCCGCCAAACTGGCGATGCAGCGAATGGGCGATCTCGAACATATTGACTGAGTTAAAGCTGGAATACAGGCCCTTGTAGCACTCGTAGTTGGTGCAGGAGTCGAGCATCTCGTCGTTGACGATCTGGTTGTAGTCGCCGTGGAGCGTCTCGCCGATTAGCACGAAGTCGGGCTTGAGCTCGCGGGCAAAGGCGTGCAGGCGGCGCATGAAGTCGCGGTCGAGCATGTAGGCAACGTCCAGGCGCAGACCGTCGACGCCAAAGACGTCGGCCCAACGGCGCACGGACTCGAGCAGGTAATCGACCACGTCGGGATTTTGCAGGTTGAGCTTCACGAGCTCAAAATGGCCCTCCCAGCCCTCGTACCAAAAGCCGTCGCCATAGCAGGATTCGCCGTCAAAGCTAATGTGGAACCAGTCCTTGTAGGGCGAGTCCCACTTGCGCTCCTGCACATCGCGGAAGGCCCAAAAGCCACGGCCCACATGGTTGAAGACCGCATCGAGCACCACGCGGATGCCATGGGCGTGCAGTGTCTCGCATACGGCGGCAAAATCGGCATCTCCACCCAGGCGGCGGTCGATATGGCGCAGGCTGCGCGTATCGTAGCCATGGCTATCGGACTCAAGCGGAGGGTTGATCAACACGGCACCGATACCGAACTCCTGCAGGTAATCGGCCCATTGGGCGATTTTCATGATGGGGGCATCGGGATTGGGCGCGGTACCGGCAGCTTGGAAGAGCTCATCCTCGGCAACAGGCGCGGCGTTTTCGCGCGGAGCCCCGCAAAAGCCCAGCGGATAGATCTGATAGAACGTCGTCTCGTATGCCCACATAACAGCCTCCCGGTAAGCTCAACACAACGACATCCATTGTATGCCCAGCAGGGTAGCTAATTTGGGACGGGGCTTTTTTAGCTACCCAATCCAGTCCGCATTCCGCCGCAACTGATGAGGGGGTGTGGTTAGGCGACAGGCTTTGCGCGGCGTATGGCCGGGAACAGCACGGTGATGGCGAGGATGACGCCCACGACGGCAATCGTGCCGCCCGCGTAGCCGATCCAGGCGATACCGGGGCCCGACACCACGGCTCCGCCGATCGCGGTGCCCGTACCAATACCCAGGTTGAACAGGCCCGAGAAGATCGACATGGCGACGGCCGACGAGTCCGCCGGCGTGTACTTGATGAGCTCGGCCTGAAACGCCACGTTAAAGGCCGTGGCGCAGCAGCCCCATAGTGCGCAGACGGCAAGCACCAACACGAGTGCCGAGGCTGCGGGGGCCATAAGCAGCAGAGCCACCGGCACGCCGGAGAGCGTGATAGCCAAGAACGGGAAGCGATGCCCATCGAACAGGCGGCCAAACAGCCAGCTTCCGAGCAGACCAGAACAGCCAAACGCCGTCAGCGTCATGGTGATGGCACCCGCATCGACGTGTGCGACCTGCGCCAGGAAGGGCTCGATATAGCTGTAGCTTGCGTAATAGCCGGTCGCCATAAAGACCGTGACCGCGTAGAGAGCGATCAGGAACGGGTTCTTGAGCAGCCCGGGCAGCTGTTTGAGCGTAAAGCGCTCACCCGCCGGCATGGCCGGAAACACCGCGGCCTGGTACACCACCGCGGCGGCAGAAAGGGCACCGACCGCGGCGAACGTCATGCGCCAGCCCACGGCAAGGCCGATAGCGCGGCCGATCGGCAGGCCAAAGATCTGCGCGATGGACGATCCCGTGGCGATCATGCTGATGGCGAGCGCCCCGTGGCGGGCGTCAACCAGGCGCGAGGCCATAATCGAGGCGACCGACCAGAACACGGCATGTGCGCAAGCGACCACCAGGCGCGCACAGACCAGGATGGGATATGTCGGTGCCACAGCAGACAGGAACTGACCCAGAGAAAACACGGCGAGCACGCCGAGCAGCATCCACTTGAACTCAAAGCGCGAGGCAAACACCATGAGTGGCAGCGACAGCAGCATGACGCCCCAGGCATAGACCGAAATCATGATGCCGGCTTGGGCCTCGGTGAGCGAGAACGACGCGGCGATATCAGTCAGAAGGCCGATGGGCATAAACTCCGACGTGTTGAACACGAACGCGCAACAGGCGAGCCCGATAAGCGGGAGCCACTGCTTGAGCGAGATGCCATCTTGCTTTGTTTGAGCCATATAGGAAAACCTCTCCGATTATCTTGAGCGGTGGGCGATTATATAGCAACGGCCCCGCATCCGTCAGTACAGATGCAGGGCCGAAAACAATTCGATACACAGAGGTTGCGCCGTCAATACATAACTAAGCCAACCCCAGCAATATGCCCGCCGAATGCACGACAAATGCCACGATCCAGGCGACTATCACTTGAAACGCGAACACGGCCACGGCATAGCGCGCGCCCAACTCGCTCTTGACGGCGCCGATTGCCGCCACACAAGGCGGATACAGCAGTGTAAAGACCAGGAACACGTAGGCGGTAAACGGCGAGAACATGGTCGACAGTGCCGCGGGCGAGGTTGTACCCAAAAGCACCGTGAGGGTCGAGATAACGCTCTCCTTGGCGATAAGTCCAGTAACGAGCGCCGTGGATGCACGCCAGTCGCCAAACCCAAGCGGCGTCAGCGCCGGTGCGATAATGCTACCCAGACCGGCAAGTAGGCTCTGCGACTGATCGGCGACCACATTAAAGCGAATGTCGAACGTCTGAAGGAACCAGATGACCACGGTAGCGGCAAAGATAATGGTAAAGGCCTTGGTAATAAAGTCCTTGGCCTTATCCCATGCCAGCATCACCGTCGTCTTGACGCTCGGTAGGCGGTAATTGGGAAGCTCCATGATAAACGGCACCGGGTCGCCCTTAAATGCCGTGCGGTTGAGCACCAAAGCTGCGACGCAGCCGACCACAATGCCGATCAGATAGAGCGAGACCATGGCAGGAACCGTCGCCTGCGGGAAAAACGCCCCGCATAGCAGGCCGTAGACCGGCAACTTGGCCGAGCAGCTCATGAACGGCGTGAGCATGACGGTCATCTTGCGGTCGTGCTCGGACGGCAACGTGCGGGTCGACATGATAGCCGGCACGGTGCAGCCAAAACCGACGAGCATGGGCACGAAGCTACGACCCGACAGGCCAAAGCGGCGCAGCACCTTATCCATGACAAAGGCCACGCGCGCCATGTAGCCCGAGTCCTCCAAAATGGAGAGGAACAAGAAGAGCACGACGATGATCGGCAGGAAGGTGAGCACGCTGCCCACGCCTGTGAGCACGCCGTCGACAGCCAGCGAGCGCACCACGTCGTTGGTGCCGAACGCTTTGAGGCCCGCATCGGCCGAAGCGATGATGGCAGCGATGCCGTCCTCCAAGAGTCCCTGCAGCGCTGCGCCGATCACGCCAAACGTCAGCCAAAAGACGAGGCCCATGATCACCAGGAACGCCGGAATGGCCGTGTAGCGACCCGTCAGGATGCGGTCGATCTTGACGGAGCGCACGTGCTCGCGGCTCTCGTGCGGCTTGACGACGCAGCGCCCGCACACGTCGCCGATAAAGCTAAAGCGCATATCGGCCAGCGCGGACAGGCGGTCGGTGCCGGCCTCGCCCTCCATCTGGGAAATAATGTGCTCGATGGCGTCGAGCTCGTTGCGGTCCAGGTGAAGCGCCTCCGTCACCAACTCGTCGCCCTCAACCAGCTTGGTCGCCGCAAAACGCACCGGAATGTGCGCCGTCGCGGCATGGTCCTCGATAAGGTTGGCAATGCCGTGGATGCAGCGATGCAGCGCACCGCCGTCCGAGCCATCGGGCGCACAGAAGTCCAGGCGACCGGGGCGCTCACGGAACCGCGCCACGTGCAAGGCATGATCCACCAACTCGCCGATGCCCTCGTTGCGGGCAGCGCTAATGGGGACAACAGGCACGCCCAACAGGCTCTCGAGCAGGTTGACGTCCACGGCGCCGCCGTTGGCCGTCACCTCGTCCATCATGTTGAGCGCGATGACCATGGGGCGATCGAGCTCCATAAGCTGCAGCGTTAGATACAGGTTGCGTTCAATATTAGTAGCGTCGATGATGTCGATGATGGCGTCGGGATGCTCGTCCAGGATAAACTGGCGGCTCACAATCTCTTCGCCCGTGTACGGCGACAGGGAGTAAATGCCGGGCAGGTCGGTAACGCTCGCCTCGGGATGGTTGCGGATGGTGCCGTCTTTGCGGTCGACCGTCACGCCGGGAAAGTTACCGACGTGCTGGTTGGAGCCCGTCAGTTGGTTGAACAGCGTGGTCTTACCGCAGTTTTGGTTGCCGGCAAGGGCAAAGTGCAGCGGCGCGCCCTCGGGCGCGGCCGTCTTTGCCGCGCGGGGCGAATACGTTCCCTCGCCGAGGGCCGGGTGCTCCGTTGTGCCGATTGCGGCGTTCACGCGCGGACCCGTATCGGTGTCATGAATACCTACGAGCTCAATGCGAGCGGCATCGTCCTTGCGCAGCGTCAGCTCGTAGCCACGCAGACGAATCTCGAGCGGGTCGCCCATAGGGGCGTACTTCATCATGGTGACTTCGGTGCCCGGCGTTAGACCCATGTCCAAAATATGCTGTCGGAGTGCCTGATCGTCCGATGCCACCGATGCGACAACGGCGTCCTTTCCAATCTCGAGTGTATCGAGCTTCACGTCCGTGTTCCTCCCCCGGCGCCCACAGGGCGTTGTTTTTATGTTCACCGTGGCTAACCGTTTGCCATGGCTAACCATTTTTAACCATGCATGATAGCGCGAACATGCAACGATGTTCAATCGACAGATCGGTGCAAGGACCGTCCCCAAGTGCCGGCACAAAAGGAACGTCCCCGAGTGCCAAGTGCCGCAAGAGTGTCCCTTTCGACTAGTCGCTTAAGAACGTCCCCAATGACTACCTCGATGTTCTTGGAACCGACAGCGAAAACCCGCCAGAGCGAGCAAGGTGCCTTGAAACGAGGCGGCATTGACCTTCTGGTCATGCCGCCGAAGTTGAAAGGCAGATTGCCTCCCTGGCGGGCTTGCAGCGTCGAGCAGTTACGGCGTTTGGTAAAACGCCGTAACTAAAACCCGTGGCGCTCGAGGAAGCGGAAGGCTAGACGAATCCAAGGACGGACCGCCACCTGCTTGTCCTCGTTGTCGACTGCGGTGTTGGCGTTGCCGAGCGAAAGGCCGTGGCCGCCCTGGTCAAAGACGTGCATCTCGCATGCGACGCCCTCCTCGGCCATGCGCTGCGCAAACGGGTAGACCTGCGCAATCGGCGCCGTCTTGTCGTCGGACACGCCCCACACAAAGGTCGGCGGCATCTGGCGCGAAACATGCGTGGTGGGGCAGATGTCGGCCAAGTGTTCGTCGGTTGCCTCACCGCCCGTCACCATCGACAGGTAGTCGTTAAGCAAATCACGTCCCGTCTTGCCGCCCGTCTTGGGCACGCGCAGGTCAATGCGCGGATCGCGCGTCTGCATGTCGCGCACATAGGCAAGGTCGAGCAATGGATAGCCCAGCACCACGGCATCGGGGCGAATATCATCCGGACGCACCCCGGCAAGCGCCGCAAAGGGACCGGTCTTCCACTGCGTTGCTAACGAGGCACAAATCATGCCGCCCGCCGAAAAGCCCACGACGCACACGCGCTTGGGATCGACATGCCATTCGTCGGCATTAGCGCGCACCGTGGCGACCATCTTGGCAAGATCGGCCTGCGGGTGCGGAAAACTCACGTCGCCCGTGCCGCTTGTCACATAGTTGAGCACAAAAGCCTGGTACCCGTGATCCAAAAACGCAAACGCCACCGGATCTTGCTCATGCGGAGCGATGTGCGTAAACGCGCCTCCGCCGCAGATGATCGCTGCCGGGCGACGACCATTAGGCTTATCAGGCAGCGGCTCGGCGCCCAAATAGGTAAACGTCGCCGGATACTCCTCAGTCGGCTCCTCGCCCCACAGCGCATGACTCTCGATAATCAATTGGTGCTCCCTTCGCGCAATTCGTGCGCACTATTTTTTCGTCCTCAAGCGTACCCCAGTTGAACCCACGGCGCAGAAACACTCCCGCAATAAGTTCCCTTTCAACTGATATATCACATAATCCCAGCTCAGCACTATCGTTTCACAGCGTAAAATAGGGACGCTGACCGTGCCGGGAAACACATACGTAACGTTTCCGGCTACATTACACGCGTGCAACAGGCGCGCTTGATACGTTGGAGGCAACTATGGGTCTGCTCGATTCGCTCAAGTCCACGTTCACTTCGTCGGGCGAGGCGTCCGTTCCGCCCTCAGCAAGCTTCGCTACCCGCGAAGGCGTCATCTATGCCCCTGTCAACGGCGTACTCGTCAATCTGGACGAGGTTCCCGACGAGACCATCGCCGCGGGCATGCTCGGTCAGGGCTATGGCATCGAGCCCATCACCGGCACCATCTATGCGCCCGCCAACGGCCGCATCGGCGCCACCACCGTCACCAACCACTCCATCGGCATGATCACCGAGGACGGTCTTCGCGTGTTCATCCATGTTGGCCTGGGCACCGTGGAAATGAACGGCAAGGGTTTTGCCCGCTTTGTCGAGATGGGCGATGTGGTCAAGGCAGGCCAGCCGCTCATCAGCTTCGACCGCGAGGCTATTAAGGCCGCCGGTCACGAGGACATCGTGACCGTCATCGTCTCCGAGCTCGATCGTCTTAAGAGCATCGACCATGTCGGCGAGTCTGGAACGCTTATCGGCGGCAACCCGCTCGTCAAGCTTGGCGACCCGCTGCTGGTAGCCAAGACCAAGTAGCCAGGCCCCGTGCCACACAGCCAAAAGGCACCTCGTCAAGCGCCCGCGACCATTTGGCCGCGGGCGCTTTTCGTTTGAAAAACCATCCCGCCAATGCCTTATCTGTATAGCCCAAATGAGCCGAGCTGCTAGAATATCGAACTGTATGGATAACTATCATTCAACCGCTATGGGAGGATACGTGAACCGCACCAAAATCGCGCAGCTCTATGCCGATGCCGAGTCGCTCGGCGGCCAGACCGTCACTGTCGCCGGCTGGGTCAAGTCCGTCCGCGACATGAAGAACTTTGGCTTTGTTACGCTCAACGACGGCAGCTGCTTCCGCGACCTGCAGGTCGTCATGAACCGCGAGGCGCTCGACAACTACGACGAAATCGCCCACCAAAACGTCTCGGCCGCACTCATTTGCACTGGCACCGTCAAGCTGACCCCCGATGCGCCCCAGCCCTTCGAGCTTTCCGCCACTTCCATCGAGGTCGAGGGCGCGAGCGCCCCGGATTACCCGCTGCAGAAGAAGCGCGCAACCGTCGAGTTCCTGCGCACCCAGCAGCACCTGCGCCCGCGCACTAACCTGTTCCGCGCCGTGTTCCGCATCCGCTCTGTCGCGGCTGCCGCCATCCACCGCTTCTTCCAGGAGCAGGGCTTTGTCTACGTCAACACCCCCATCATCACCACGAGTGACTGCGAGGGTGCCGGCGAGATGTTCCGCGTGACCACGCTCGACCCCAAAAATCCGCCCCTCACCGAGTCCGGCGAGGTCGACTGGAGCCAGGACTTCTTTGGCAAGCATGCGAGCCTCACCGTGTCCGGTCAGCTCAATGCCGAGAACTTTGCCATGGCCTTTGGCGACGTGTACACCTTTGGCCCCACCTTCCGCGCCGAAAACTCCAACACCACGCGCCACGCCGCCGAGTTTTGGATGATCGAGCCCGAGATGGCCTTTGCCGACCTTAACGACTACATGGATAACGCCGAGGCCATGCTCAAGTACGTCCTTAAGGACGTCATGGCAACCTGCCCCGACGAGCTCAATATGCTCAACAAGTTTGTGGACAAGGGTCTGCTCGAGCGCCTGGACCACGTGGCAAACTCCGACTTTGCCCGCGTCACCTATACCGAGGCCGTCGAAATCCTGGAGCAGGCCGTCGCTGCTGGCCACCAGTTTGATTACCCCGTCAGCTGGGGCATCGACCTGCAGACCGAGCACGAGCGCTTCCTGACCGAGGAGCACTTTAAGCGCCCGACCTTCGTAACCGACTACCCGGCCGAGATCAAGGCGTTCTACATGCGCATGAACGAGGACGGCAAGACCGTCGCCGCCGCCGACTGTCTGGTTCCCGGTATCGGCGAGATTATCGGCGGCTCCCAGCGCGAGGAGCGCCTGGATCTGCTCGAAGCCCGCATCAAGGACCTGGGCATGAATCCCGAGCAGTACAAGTACTACCTTGACCTGCGCCGCTACGGTTCCTGCAAGCACGCCGGCTACGGTCTGGGCTTCGAGCGCTTGGTCATGTATCTGACCGGTGTGGGCAACATCCGCGACGTCCTGCCGCACCCGCGCACCGTGGGCAACGCCGACTTCTAATCGCCACAGCGCCACCAAACGCATTCCAGCGCATCACGCCAGCGCCTCTCGGCAAGCCGAGGGGCGCTTTTTTCAACAGCACCCGTCAAGCTTTTGGCAAGGTTTTGGTTAGTTGAGCAGGGCTGTTGAAAACTCGACCCGCCGCCTGCCGACAACTACCGACCGCCCAGAGCGCCCTGCGCCCCTAGGCAAGCCCCGCGTCCTAGGCTCCGTACCGTCGCCACCCAAAATGGAAAGGACGTGGGCGTTATGACCGAAGCCGTTGTTGAAAACTATGAGACCACGACCAGAGGCGCCGCCTCGATGGCGGCCTATCGCGCCGTGCGCATCCTGCAGCTCTTGAGCGAAAACACCGGCGAAGACAAGGCATTGCTTTCCGATGAGTTAATCGAGCACCTCGCCCATCCCGATGACCCCACCCGCATGCCCATCTCGGCGGCGCGGCGCAGCATCTACACCTCGATATCCGCGCTTCGTCACGCCGGATACGAAATCGACTACAAACGCGGCGTGGGCTACAAACTTCTTACCCGCCCGCTCACCGATGAAGAGATCATCCGGCTCCACGGCATGGTCATGCGCAACCGCTCCACGCCTATCGCTATCCGCAAGAGCATGGCGCAGCATTTAGTTGCCATGGCGAGTGCCGACGTTCGCGACTACCTCGATACACCCGAACCCGCTCCAAGCGCAAGCAGCAAGGCTACCAAGGCAACACGCACGCCCATCAAGCGCATCGACACGTGCGAGCTCGTCGAGCAGGCCATCGACCACGGAACGACCGTCAGCTTTGATATCTCGAGTACCCTCGCCCGTGGCGAAACCGAAGCGGTGCGGATGACGCTCCGACCCTTTGCCATCAGGCAGCGCGATGGCATCTCGTATCTGCTGGGAACGGTCTACGACGCCCGAGGCACCGACGATACGCTGCGCACCGTCGAGATCACCCGTATGAGAAACGTCAGCACGCGCCTCCTTGACGGCAAGAAACTCTTTGCCGCCCTGGACGAGGATGATGACGCCGTCTCCGCCGCATAAGCATCTCTGTCACCCATTCGACTACCCGTACCGCCTATCCGGTTCTGTATTAAAAAACCCGCCAGGCTGTTGTAAAAATGGACATCGGCGTTACTATAGTTCCACTTGCACTTTGTCCCAGTGCAGTGTTTCCAGCCATTTTTATACTGGGGGTAATGATATGAAGGACATCACCATCAGCCGCAGGAGCCTTCTGGTCTCCGCCGGCCTGCTCGCGCTCGCCCCGCTCGCCGGATGCGGCGGCAACTCTGGTTCCGGCTCTGCTGCCGCCGGTTCCGACTACACCATCGGCGTTCTGCAGCTCACCGAGCACTCCGCACTCGATGCCGCCAACAACGGCTTTGTCAAGGCCATCAAGAAAAGCGGCCTTAAGGTCAAGATCGACCAGAAGAACGCCCAGAACGACCAGTCCACGTGTAAGTCCATCGCCGACAAGTTCGTGGGCGATGGCGTCGACCTGATCTACGCCATCGCCACGCCCGCCGCACAGGCTGCTGCCGGTGCCACGGCGGATATCCCCATCGTGGGCTGCGCCATCACCGACTACGCCGCCTCCGGCCTGGTCCAGGACAACGACAGGCCCGGCACCAACGTCACCGGCGCCTCCGACCTTACCCCGGTCGCCGAGCAACTCGAGATGATGCAGAAGGTCCTGCCCGACGTAAAGAAGGTCGGCCTGCTCTACTGCACCGCCGAGTCCAACTCCGACGTCCAAATCAAGGCCGCCAAGAAGGAACTCGACAAGCTTGGCCTGGAGTACACCGACTTCACCGTCTCGAGCTCCAACGAGATCCAGTCCGTCGTCGAGTCCGCCGTGGGCAAGGTCGACGCGCTCTACTCCCCCACCGACAACACCATCGCCGCGGGCGCTTCGCAGGTCGGTCAGATCTGCAAGGAGAACAAGCTCCCCTTCGTTACCGGCGAGGAGGGCATGTGCAAGGCCGGCGGTCTGTTCACCCTCTCCATCAACTATGAGGACCTGGGCTATGCCGCGGGCGAGATGGCCGTTAAGATCCTGAAGGGCGAGGCCAAGCCCGAGGATATGGCTATCGAGCACCTCTCGAGCAAGGACTTGGTCGTCGTCAAGAACGACGAGATGGCCGAGGCGCTGGGCATCGACCTTTCCGCCCTGGACGAGTAGCGCCATGCGCCATAACGCATCTAGGGTTCGTTCTCGCACTATAGCTGCGTTATTCAATATCTGAGTCATTGGGGCGAACGTCATAGACCGACGTTCGCCCTGCTTGTTTCAGATAAAACAAAACGTTTGCCTGCCGCTCTTATATTCATTGTTACCGCTATTATGGAACATCACGTGTCCACCCTATCCTAGGAGGTATGAAGCATGCTCATTGCATTGCAGGGCGCCGTTTCGCAGGGCGTCCTCTGGGGCATTATGGTGCTTGGCGTGTTTATCACGTTCCGCCTGCTCGACATCCCCGATATGACCTGCGACGGCAGCTTTGCCCTCGGCGGCTGTGTCTGCGCCGTACTCATCGTCAACAATAACGTCGACCCGCTGCTCGCCGTGCTGGCCGGCATGTGCGCCGGCGCCATCGCGGGCGCGGTCACGGGCATTCTGACCACCGTCTTCGAGATTCCCGCGATCCTCGCTGGAATCCTCACCCAAATTAGCCTGTGGTCCGTCAACCTGCGCATCATGGGCAAATCCAACACGCCCATCCTTGCCAAGGGCACCGTGTTCTCGGCCGTCAGCAATATGACCGGTCTGCCGCAGTCCACCGTTGCCATCATCTTGGGCATCCTGCTCGCCGTGGCCATCGTTGCCATCCTGTACTGGTTCTTTGGTACCGAGATCGGCTCCGCGCTGCGCGCCACCGGCAACAACGAGTACATGATCCGCGCCTTGGGCGTTAACACCAACTCCACCAAGATGATCGCTCTCGTGCTCTCCAACGCCCTCATCGGCCTTTCGGGTGCGCTTATCTGCCAGAGCCAAAAGTATGCCGACATTGGCATGGGCACAGGCGCCATCGTTATCGGCCTTGCCGCCATCGTCATCGGCGAAGTGCTCGGTCGCCTGCTGCCCGGCGGACTCACGCAGTTTAGCGTCCGTCTTGCCTCCGCCGTCTTTGGCTCCGTGGTGTACTTCCTTATCCGCGCCATCGTGCTGCAGCTGGGCATGGACGCCAACGACATGAAGCTGCTCTCCGCCGTAATCGTGGCCGTGGCCCTGTGCGTGCCCGTGGTTTGGGAGCGATATAAGCTCCGCAGCTCCTACACGAAGGGAGATGAGGCTGATGCTTAAGCTCTCACACGTCAAGAAGACCTTTAACAAGGGCACCGTCACCGAGAAGCGCGCGCTCACCGGTGTCGACCTCACCCTTAACGACGGCGACTTTGTAACCGTGATTGGCGGCAACGGCGCCGGCAAGTCCACGCTGCTCAACATGATCGCCGGCGTGTATCCGCTCGATTCGGGCGTTATCGAGCTCGACGGCACCGATATCTCGCGCCTGAGCGAGTCGCAGCGCGCCAAGTACCTGGGCCGCGTGTTCCAGGATCCCATGCGCGGCACCGCAGCCGACATGCAGATCGCCGAGAACCTGGCCCTCGCCAAGCGCCGCGGCCAGCATCGCGGTCTTTCGTGGGGCGTCACCAAGGCCGAGAAGGACGAGTACGTTGAGCTGCTCAAGCGTCTGGACCTTGGTCTGGATACGCGCCTCAACGCTAAGGTCGGCCTGCTCTCGGGTGGCCAGCGCCAGGCACTCACCCTGCTGATGGCCACGCTCACCAAGCCGCGCCTGCTGCTGCTCGACGAGCACACGGCGGCCCTCGACCCCAAGACGGCATCGAAGGTGCTCAACCTGACCGAGGAAATCGTCGACGAGAACCACCTGACCACGCTCATGGTCACACACAACATGAACGACGCCATCCGTCTGGGCAACCGTCTGATCATGATGCACGAGGGCCACGTGATCTACGATGTGGCAGGCAACGAGAAAAAGTCGCTCACCGTCGCCGACCTGCTGCAGAAGTTCGAGGAGGTCTCGGGCGGCGAGCTCGCCAACGACCGCATGCTGCTAAGCTAACGACTTAGAAAACCACCACAAAGGGGACAGGCACCTTTGTGGTGGTTTTTGTTAAGGACTAAGGAGACTGCCATGAAAAGATTCGTCCCCTGCCTTGCGTTAACCGCCGCGCTGCTTGCCGGCGTGTTCACTGGCGCACCCAGCCTCGCCCTTGCGAGCGATCTGCCCCAGGCGATCAACGACTCCGTGACCGTCATGCACACCAACGATATCCACGGCAGCTACAAGTACAGCTACAACGCAAGCAAGGGCACCGGCACTGTGGGCTTTGACGGACTGGCAGTCCTCTATAGCGCCCAGGGCAACGCCCCCGATCTTCTGCTCGATGCGGGTGACACCTTCCATGGACAGTCCTTCGCCACCATGAGCGAGGGCAAAAGCATCGCCGAGCTCATGGACACCTTCTATGCCGACGGCTACGACGCGACCACGCCGGGCAACCACGACTGGAGCTACGGCGCGGACAAGCTCCGCGCCATGACCGGCCACAGCACCACCGGTACGCCCTTCGCCATGCTTTGCGCGAATGCAACGTCCTCGAACGGCGTATGGAGCTCGAGCATCACCAAGACGCTCAACCGCACTTGGAAGGACGGCGAGGACAGTTCCACGTTTAACTACAAGATTAAGGTCGGCGTCGTCGGAGCCATGGATGAGTCGCTAGGTTCCTCGCTGCGCGCGGACCTGGTCGCGGGCACCAGCTTCTCGAGTGCCGCGAACGCCATCAATGCCGAGGCGGAGCAGCTGCGCAAGGAGGGCTGCGATGTTGTTGTGTGTATCGCGCACACGCTCGACGCCAAGACCTTTGCCACGCGGCTCCGTGGCGTCGATGCCCTTATCGCAGGCCACGAGCACATCAACCTTAACGAGAAGGTGACGGGAGCCGACGGCAAGACAATCCACGTTGTCGAGGCGGGCAGTGCCTTTGCCGAGGTGGGACTGCTTTCCGTCCCCTACGAGTACGACACCAAGGGCACCGAAAGCACCGACGATGACACGGTGGCGGTATACGCAGGCAAAAGCGACGAGAAGCTCTATACCGCCAAGGACGTAAACGTTCTTTTAACCGACCCCAACAAGGGCTCCACCTATCAGAGCATCCTTGATGAGGTCAGCAACAACAAGATCAAGCCGCTCGACGATGCCTTTAGCGCCGCATCGAGCGAGGTGCTCGGCACGAGCTCTACCAATTATTTCTACGGCGAGGACGCCGCAGGCACGCATGGTTGGGAAATGGTGCGCACCGCCGATTTCCGTCCCAGCAAGAAGGGCGACACCACCAAGGCCCAGACCATCGGACATGTGATCTGCGGCTCCTATCTTGACCTGACGGGCGCAGACCTTGCCATCGAGAACGCGGGCGGCATCCGCGGCGGCATCGCGGCGGGCGATGTGACCGCCGGCAACGTCATCGCTATCTCGCCCTACGGCAACACCGTGGAGACCTGGACCATGACCGGTGCGGACTTCCTGGCAGCGCTCGAGCACTCGCTGCAGATCAGTGACGAGTGCAATCACAGCTACGAGCTTCAGCAAGCCTACGTGGCGGCCGGCCACACCGAGCAGGAGGCGCAAGACATGTACAAGTGGCGCGACGACTCCGGCAGTGTCCTTTCCTTCGGCGGCATCAACGTGACAATCGATTGGACGCAGTCCGAAGGCAAGCGCATCGTGAGCGCCACACTCACCAAGGATGGCAGCACGCTCGACCCCGCCAAGACCTATACCGTCGCCACCAACAACTACATCATCACCAACACGACCGACTTCCCCACCTTCGCAAACGCCACCAAGCACACCGAGTGGGGTACCTGCGAGTCAGCACTAAGGGCGCTGATCGGGCAGAACAGCTGGGAGAGCAAGATGGCCTCGCTCGCGGGCACCATCAGCTTTGGCTCCGCCGCCGTGGACCCCACGCCCACACCGGCCCCGACGCCTGAGCCCTCGCCTCAGACGGATACGACGACCACGAAGGTCATCACCAAGAAGACGACCGGTAAGCTCGCCGCAACGGGAGACCGCACGCTGGCAGTAGTTGGCGCGTGCCTTATCGGCGGCATCATCGTCATCATGCTCGGCATTATCTGGAAGCATCGACGCTAAGCTACACCGTCGGGCCTTACAGCCCCGCCGTGCAAACCTTATATCGAGCACAGAAGCCCGTCAGAATTTGATCGGACGGGCTTCTTGGTGGGTATCATGGTTGGACGATCATGAGGAGGTTTCCCTACATGGAATTGTTTGAGCCAATTCTTCATTTCTTTGCACAACGATGGGTCCACAACATCATCTGGGCCGGCATCTTGGCCATCGGCACCGCCGTTGCCGCCAAAGTCGCGTCCAAGACCCTGCACCACCTGCTTAACCGCGACGATAACCCACTCCCTTCATCGAGCATCTTCATCAACATCGCGCGCGCCGTCATCTGGATGATCGGCGGCAGCTTTATCCTCGACAACTGTTTTGGCATCAACGCAAACGCACTCGTCGCCGCTCTTGGCGTCGGCGGCATCGCCATCTCGCTCGGCTTTCAGGACACTCTCTCAAACCTTATCGGCGGCATGCAAGTGACGTTTATGGGCATCATCAAGCCCGGCGACAATATCGAGGTCGGCGGCGTATCCGGCGTGGTCCAAGACATCACCTGGCGCCACACGACCATCGAAGATGCCTGTGGACAGACCATCATTGTGCCCAACTCCAACATCTCCAAGAACACACTCGTGCATCTGATGCCCTTTGGGCGCGTGGCCGTGCCCGTTGCCGTAAAGGACACGTCTAAATGGGCTTCCCTTGACGCGCTGGCAGACGAGCTCACGAGCGCAACCAAAACGGCTGTCTCGCCCATCTCGGGCTTTGACAAGGAGCCCTACGTGCTCTTTAGCGAGATCGGCGACTTTGGCATCAAAGGAAAGATTATCTTTATCGTCAGCGACGACAGCACCACTTTCACCGCTGCCGACGCCTGCATTCGTGCCATCGCCCCCATCATTGCCTAAACCACCACAAAGGGGACAGGCACCTTTGTGGTGGTTTTCATTCGTGGTACCATGGTATATATAGTTGTTTAAACGACTAAGGGAGTAGACACCATGGAAGAGGCCTATCGTCAAGCACGCAAGCGCGGCGAGCAGGGACGCCGTCGCGCCATCAGCCAAAGCGAGCACCCGTACCTTACGGACCTCGATAGCCTGGTTGCTCAGCTCCCCTTAGGTCAGCGAGAGAACGTCGGCCTGCGGGATATTCCGCTCGAAATGGTCGTCGGTACGGTTACCAAGGGCCGCCAGTCCGCCTTTTCGTGCAACTTTATGCCCCTGCTGCCGTTTAACACCGAGTTCGCCCGCAAGTGGTCCAACCTCTACGACATCCAGGTGACCGAGGGCTATCGCGATCCCGTCATCGTAACCGAGTTCATGCATCGGTTTTACGTCCAAGAGGGCAACAAGCGCGTCAGTGTCCTCAAATTCCTGGACGCCCCAACGGTTTCCTCCAAGGTCACCCGTCTCTACCCCGGCAAATGGGATTCCGTCGAAAGCCGCCTGTACGGTGAGTTCTGTGCGTTTTGGCACGTCTGTCCCCTATACGAGATCGAGTTCTCGCGCGAGGGAAGCTACGAGACGCTCGCCAAGATGCTCGGTCAGAACCTTATCGAAAAATGGCCGCAGAAAAAGGTCGACTACCTGCGCCACACCTTCCTGCTCTTTAAGCGCGCCTACCTTCGCGCAGGTGGCGACCATCTGGACATTGCGCCCGCCGACGCCATGCTCGTCTACCTCAATGTGTACAACCAGGACCGCCTGCTGGATACGCCGACGGATATCGTCGTTAACCGCCTGTGCAAGATTTGGCGCGAGCTGGTCATTGCCGGCAAAAGTGACGAGGACAAGGTCGATCTTGTCGAAGCCCCTCAACCCAACGAGGAAGAGTCGCCCGCCAAGTCCACCTCCGGCGTGCTCAACTTCTTTATGGGCAAGACCGTCTACTCGGCCGCCAACCCCCTGCGCATCGCCTTTATCCACGAATTCCCCTGTGCGACATCGAGCTGGGACAGCCTGCACGATCAAGGGCGCCAATATCTTGACGAGCACTTTGGCGGCATCGTGCGCACCGAGGCGTTCGAGAACTGCCACGATCCGGACGTGTTCTACGCCGCCGTGGAAACGGCTGTCAAACATGGAGCAAACGTCATTTTCTCGACCTCGCACCGCCTGATGGAATACACGCTCAGGGCTGCCGTCGAGTATCCTCAGGTGCGATTCCTCAACTGCTCTATCGGCCTTCCCCACCAAAGCGTCCGTTCGTACTTTGGCAAGATGTACGAGGCCAAATTTCTCTTGGGCGCCCTTGCCGCCAGCATGGCGGACAACCACCGCATCGGTTACCACGCGTCGGTCTTCGCCTCGGGCGCGCTCAGCGAGATCAACGCCTTTGCGATTGGCGCCTCGCTGCTCGACCCCCGTGCGCAAATTATCCTGACCTGGGGCGATGTGCCCGCCGGAGGCCTTGCCGAGGCCATGTGCCGCGAAGGTGTGAGCGTCATGACCGGCGCCGACATGTCAAAGTCACTCGAAGACCCCACGGCCTACGGACTCCACCGTCTGGTCGAAGGCAAGGCTGTCGGCATTGCCATGCCGGTATGGAACTGGGGCCGATACTACGAGCTTATCGTGCGAAGCCTGCTGCATGGCACCTGGGATGAGACCAGTGACGACAGCCAGGTTCGCGCCGTCAACTACTGGTACGGCATGAGCTCAGGTGTTATCGACATCCGTTATGCTCCGGGCCTACCCTACCAGACGCGCAAGCTTGTTCAGCTACTCCGCAATGGCATCGTCGAGGGCTCCATCAATCCATTTGGCGGCGAGCTCCATAGCCAAGACGGCGTGGTGCAGATTGAGGGCTTTCCCCCACTGCCGAGCACGCAGTTTGTCGAGATGAATTGGCTGGCGGACAACGTGGTGGGCACCATTCCGCAGCTCGACGATGAGCCGGGGGTTACCGCCCTATGAAGATCCTTGCCATAGCAGATACCGAAGAACGATGCCTTTGGGAGTGCTTTCGCAAGGAGCGCCTTGAGGGTGTCGACCTGATTCTGTCTGCCGGCGACCTGGACCCGGACTATCTTGAGTTTTTGGTCACGGTCATCAACAAACCGCTCATCTACGTCCGCGGCAACCACGATGACCGCTACGCACGTCATGCACCGGGCGGCTGCATCTGTGTCGAAGACACCGTGTACGTGTATCGCGGCGTTCGCATTGCGGGGCTTGGCGGCTCCATGCGCTACCGAGATGGCGCCAACATGTACACCGAGCGCGAGATGGCCAAGCGCGTGCGCAAGCTGTCCCACAAAGTGAGGATGGTCGGCGGCTGCGACATCTTGCTCACCCATGCGCCCGCCGCCGGCGTGGGCGATCTGGATGATCTACCGCATCGAGGATTCGAATGCTTTAACACGGCACTCGAATCCTGGAATCCCGACTACATGGTGCACGGGCATGTGCACCAAAGCTACGGTTGCGATTTTCAGCGCGAGCGTCAGCACGCATGCGGGACAACGATCGTCAACGCCTGCGGCTATACGCAGTTTGAACTCGACGAGACGCGTTACCCCATCCGTGGCTGGCAAGCAGCCTGGCTCAATTCGCAAACCATGCGCCGCGAGCTCAAGCGCCATGAGGCCATCGAGTCCTCGACCGCCAGAACCCCCTGGTAACCACCACAATGGGGACAGGCACCTTTGTGGTGGTTCCGGACTCTCGACGCTACAGGGCAGCGATGACCTTATCGCCCATCTGAGCGGTGCCGAGGATCTTATCAGCAGGGGTGTTGGCGTCGGCGATGTCGCGGGTACGCCAACCTTCGTCGAGCACATGGGGCACAGCATTTTCGACTAAGACGGCCTGCTCGCCCATGTCGAGCGCGTACGTGAGCAGCATTGCCGCCGACAGGATCTGTGCGAGCGGATTGGCAATACCGAGCCCTGCGATATCGGGCGCGCTGCCAGCGCTCGGCTCGAACAGCGAAACGCCGTCGCCCAGCGAAGCAGAGGCGAGCATGCCGAGCGAGCCCGTAATCTGTGCAGCATCGTCGGAGAGAATGTCGCCGAACATGTTCTCCGTAACTACGACGTCAAAGTCGCCCGGTCGGTTGATGAGCTGCATAGCGGCGTTATCGACGAGCAGGTCTTCGAGCTGCACATCGGGGCACTCTTCATCATGCACGCGATGCACGACCTCGCGCCACATGCGGCTCGTCTCCAGCACGTTGCGCTTATCCACACTCGTCACGTCACCGCGACGCTTGCGGGCCGCTTCGAACGCTTGACGGGCAATGCGCTCCACCTCGAACTCGCGGTACTCCATCACATCGACCGCACGCTGGCCCGCAGCGCCATTAGCGCCCGCGCCGTCCTCGTCGTAGAAACGATCGTGCTTGCCAAAGTAAATGCCGCCGGTAAGCTCGCGGCGTGGGGCCGCCGGATCGGTCGAATCCCACTTAGGGCCACCGACTGATGCTAGCCTCATCCTCGGTCATATGGAGCTTGTCGCGCAGATGGCTGGGGCTTACCCCAGGCCGGTATGGATACGGGGCCTCCGAGCCGTCTTGAGGGCTTCTGCGGCCACTTCGATATCCTAGTCGACCGCACGGGTGAGACTCCATACCGTGCACCGGTCGCCCGCGATCTTGCCAATCTCCTGCACCGAGCGAAAATCGCCGGGGCTCGAGATGGGAAAGCCCGCCTCGATCACATCGACGTTCATGCGCACCAGCTGACGTGCGATAACGATTTTTCCCTCAGTATTCATGCTGACGCCGGGAGGCTGCTCCCCGTCGCGCAGCGTAGTGTCAAAGATTGCGATTTTGCGACTCATGATTTCCTCCTGATAGGCCTGAGATACAGATGGCTTTCAGGAGAGATGGAGTGCCCCAAGATAGAAAAATACCCGTGTCGCTCATCACGCCCAAAAGCAGCGGACGATAGCGCACCCGCTATAACTCATCGTTATAGCGAGATTGCAACCCTAGCGCGCTATCCCATCTAGTAGCGCTAGGCCTAGGAGCTGCTGCGTGTTATAGAACATGTCTGGCTCCTTTCAGCCTCGGGTATTCACTACATCGCGCTAAAGTGCAACACAGTCGAAACGACGCGAAGTGGGGTTTTTGGAGCAACCGAGGCAAAAGCACCACGAAGGTGCCTGTCCCCTTTGTGGTGGTTTTGTCCCGAGATAGCAAAGAACCCGGTCCTGCACGAGGCAGAACCGGGTTTCTTTAGCAATGCTTGCTTTGCTGAGGCAGTAACTAGCAGTTACTCAGCCAGGAAGTCACGCTGGACAGCGGGATCGACCTTGACGCCAGGGCCCATGGTGGAAGACACGGAGATGGACTTGACGTACTTGCCCTTAGCAGAAGAGGGCTTGACGCGCAGGATCTCGGTGTACAGGGCAGCATAGTTCTCGACGAGCTGCTGCTCAGAGAAGGACTTCTTGCCCAGGGGCACGTGGCAGATGCCGTAGCGGTCGGCGCGGTACTCAACGCGGCCAGCCTTGAGCTCGGAGACCATCTTGGCGACGTCCATGGTCACGGTGCCGAGTTTGGGGTTCGGCATAAGGCCACGGGGACCAAGAATCTTACCGATGCGGCCAACCTTGGCCATCATGTTCGGCGTAGCAATAGCGGCGTCGAAGTTGATCTCGCCCTTCTGGATCTGGGCGACGAGCTCGTCGGAACCGATGATGTCGGCACCGGCGGCCTCGGCCTCGCGGGCCTTCTCGCCCTCGGCGAAGACGGCAACACGAACGGTCTTGCCGGTGCCGTGGGGCAGGGAGATGGAACCACGGATGTTCTGGTCAGCCTTACGAGTATCGATGCCCAGACGGAAGTGGGCCTCGACGGTCTCGTCGAACTTGGCGGTGTCGAGCTCCTTGATGAGCTTGGCAGCCTGAAGGGGGGTGTAGAGCGTGGCGCGGTCGATCTTCTCGGCAGCGGCGTTATAGCTCTTACCATGCTTAGCCATGTGCAATACCTCCTGTGGTTAAACGGGCGTGAGCCCTCCCACATCGTATCGTGTGCCCTATTGCACACATATAACGGGCGCCCCGGTCGGAACACCCGTCATTACCTAAAGAAATCGCTACTCAGCGATGGTGACGCCCATGGAGCGGGCGGTACCGGCGATGATCTTCTTGGCGGCGTCAATGTCGTTGGCATTGAGGTCCGGCATCTTGATCTCGGCGATCTTGGTGAGCTGCTCCTGGGAGAGCTGACCAACCTTGTCGGCCTGGGGCTTAGCGGAACCAGACTTGAGGTTCAGCTCCTTCTTGATGAGGTGAGCCGCCGGCGGGGTCTTGGTGATGAAGGAGAAGGACTTATCCTCGTAGACAGAGATCTCAACGGGGATGATGTCGCCCTTCTTGTCCTGCGTCTCGGCGTTAAAGGCCTGGCAGAACTGCATGATGTTCACGCCAGCAGCGCCCAGGGCGGGGCCGACGGGAGGAGCGGGGTTAGCGGCACCAGCAGGAATCTGGAGCTTAATGACGTTGGCAACCTTCTTCTCAGCCATGGTCATTCCTTTCGAATCACGAGTGTGAAGTACTTGCTATATCGTAAGCACGCACGTGTTAGAAGCACTCCTGAGATGAGCAGTCACAGAAGAAGCACGCTCGCGCGAACGGACGAAAACTTAAGCGATGACAGCGACCTGGTTAAAGTCGAGCTCGACCGGCGTCTCGCGGCCAAAGATCAACAGCGTGACCTTGAGCTTGCCAGCCTCGGTGTTAACCTCGGAGACTTTGCCATCAAAGTCGGTAAGCGGGCCATCGGTGACGCGGACGGACGTGCCGACCTCAATATCAACCGAGGTACGCTTGGGCGAATCACCCTTACCGGGACGACGAGTCATCTTATTGTACTCGTCGCGGGAAAGCGGAGCGGGCTTGCCGTTGCCGCCCAGGAAACCGGTGACGCCGGGCGTGTTGCGAACGCACGTCCATGCATCGTCATCCATCTCCATGCGGACCAGAACATAACCCGGGAAAATCTTGGAATCCTTGGTCTCGCGCTTGCCACCCTCTTTAATCTCAGTGACGCGCTCCATAGGAATCTCGATATCAAAGATACGGTCCTGCATGCCCATAGTCTCGATACGATGCTCGAGATCAGACTTAACGCGGTTCTCGTATCCAGAGTAAGTGTGAACGACGTACCAACGCTTAGACATGGTTTAGCCCCTCAATCCAGAGAACAGAGCAAGAGCCTCGCCAAAGCCAGCATCGAGCAGAGCGATGACGACGCCGACGACGATCAGAGACGCGCAAACGACGACCGAGTAGTTCACGAGCTCCTTCTTATCGGGCCACGTGACACGCTTCATCTCGGACTTGACCGAAGCGAAATACTTCTTGGTGCGGGCGAAGAAACCAGGCTTCTCGTTCTTCTTGGACTTCGCAGCCTTCTCGTTCTTCTTGGCAACGGCCTTCTTGGCCTCAACCTTGGAGTTGGCGGCAGCGTTGTTGGCGGGTGCCGGCTGCTGAGCCTTCTTCTTGTTCTTCTTGTTGGCCATTTGGGTTACCTCCGCGCAATGCGCTTATACATGAGTAAACCGTAAGCCCCCAATGGGAGCTTACGGAATAATGACTGGCACGCCAGGAAGGACTCGAACCCTCAACACTCGGTTTTGGAGACCGATGCTCTACCAATTGAACTACTGGCGTATGTGACTAGAGACTAGCGGGTCTCTTTGTGCAGCGTGTGGTGACGGCACCAGGGGCAATACTTCTTGATCTCCATACGATCAGGCATGTTCGCCTTGTTCTTGGTGGTCGTATAGTTGCGGCGCTTGCACTCAGTGCACGCAAGAGTAACTAGAGTACGCATGTATCCTGAACCTTTCATTTCCGCCCCGTACGGGCACGAGATGGTACTTTATCAGCTCTACGTAAGGGCTGTCAACGAAAACCTCGAGTCAATTGGTTCTCGGTGGATCCATTCATATTTGGAACACATCAATGAAGCCAGCGAGAGCTAATCGACGGTGAACCCAGGACCATTATCGATCCTCTCGACACCAGCAACGACTCAATGTCCATTGCAGAAAAGAACCCGGCACCCATATAAGTGCCGGGTTCTCTAAGTCAGCTATAATCAGAGAGCTAATTTACTCAATGATCGTGGAGACGATGCCCGAACCGACGGTGTGGCCACCCTCGCGGATAGCGAAGCGCAGGCCCTCCTCCATGGCGATCGGGTGGATGAGGTCGCCCTCGATGGTGATGTGGTCACCAGGCATAGCCATCTCGGTGCCCTCGGGAAGCTTGACCGTACCGGTAACGTCGGTGGTACGGAAGTAGAACTGAGGACGATAACCATCGAAGAACGGGGTGTGACGGCCGCCCTCCTCCTTGGTCAGAACGTAGATCTCGCCGGTGAACTTGGTGTGCGGGGTAACCGAACCGGGCTTGCAGAGAACCTGGCCGCGCTCGATGTCCTCGCGCTTGATGCCGCGGAGCAGCAGACCGACGTTGTCGCCAGCCTCGCAGAAGTCCATGGACTTACGGAACATCTCGATACCGGTAACGACGGTGTTCTGGGTATCCTTGATGCCGACGATCTCGACGGGCTCGTTGAGCTTGAGCTCACCGCGCTCGACACGGCCGGTAGCAACGGTACCACGGCCGGAGATGGTCATAACGTCCTCAACGGCCATCAGGAAGGGGAGGTCGTTGTTACGAGCAGGCGTCGGGATGTACTCGTCGACGGCGTTCATGAGCTCGCGGATAGCGTCCATCCACTTGGCGTCGCCCTCGAGAGCGCCCAGAGCGGAACCACGGATGACGGGGATGTCGTCGCCGGGGAAATCGTACTCGGAGAGGAGCTCACGGGTCTCCATCTCGACGAGGTCGATGAGCTCGTCATCGTCAACCATGTCGCACTTGTTCAGGAAGACGACGATGTAGGGAACGCCGACCTGACGGGCGAGCAGGATGTGCTCGCGGGTCTGAGCCATGGGGCCGTCGGTAGCGGCGATGACCAGGATAGCGCCGTCCATCTGAGCAGCACCGGAGATCATGTTCTTGACGTAGTCAGCGTGGCCCGGGCAGTCAACGTGAGCGTAATGACGGGAAGCGGTCTCGTACTCAACGTGGGAGACGGAGATCGTAATGCCGCGCTCGCGCTCCTCGGGAGCCTTGTCGATGTTCTCGAACGCAGTGAAGTCAGCCTTGCAGCCCTCGGTCTCGGAGAGAACCTTGGTGATGGCAGCGGTCAGCGTGGTCTTGCCGTGGTCGACGTGACCAATGGTGCCGATGTTAACATGCGGCTTAGTGCGCTCAAACTTCTCTTTGGCCATAAAGCCCTCCTCTTAACAGGTCGTCCCCGGACGGGACTTTGCCTTTATACCATAGTGGCCTCTCAACATACTATTGAGAAGCCACCGTGTTACCTATGGTAGCGGTGACTGGATTCGAACCAGTGACGCCACGGGTATGAACCGTGTGCTCTAACCAACTGAGCTACACCGCCGGATGGAGCCTGCAACCAGACTTGAACTGGTGACCTCTTCGTTACCAACGAAGTGCTCTACCGACTGAGCTATACAGGCACTTGACGGGTGGGAGCTATAGGATTCGAACCTATGTAGGCAGAGCCAACGGGTTTACAGCCCGTCCCCATTAACCACTCGGGCAAACTCCCAATCGTTCAAGTATCCGCAGATTCTTTGGTCTTTTGGACCGCCGCCCCCGCGAACGAAGAAGATAATACGATGCCACCTTGGGGGCTGTCAACGAAAACCTCTAGATACACGGTGCCGGGCGTATCTATATACCTGTGACATGCAGTTTTGTTGGGTTTGATTATGTCGAGTGATGAATTTGGCAATGTCGGCGTCATTTCCCAAGGGCACACTTTGGCGTGATGGAGTATGTCTGCAGTCTCGACCCTCGATAACGGATCCCTTGCGCTTATTACATAGGTCGTGATCGGGCTTCACCGGCACAATCGAGCGTGGATTTTCTCCCGTTTGACATCGAGCGTGGATAATCTCCCACTTTTGGCGTGTTTCTGAGGCCAAAGTGGCAGATTATCCACGCTCATTCTCTAGGCGGGAGAACTATAGAGCCGAACTACTCGGGCCAGGCCAAAGTAGACCCATAGAGCGGCTCCCCCTTGGTGCAGGGGTAGCGACTCAAGTAACACGACGATAGCAAGTCGAAGAAATAAGTCATGGCATATTTCGAATAAACGCCGAGTCGGTCAATTCCGTTTCCCGCATTACCAAGACGATATACACGGTCAAAAGACCTCGATTTGTCATCGTTGCTAAACGCAGTAATTAGAATCTTCCTGCCCGAACGGCAATCAAGATACTCACGCGCCTGTGACGCAAATAGCCCGGAGACCGATACGAGAATTATCAATGACTGCGAAACGTCTCCCATGTTTTTCAATTCCGCGACGTTAGCCCCAGCAACTATGCGAACCATCTTGCCCGCATAAAACATTTCCTGCTGAAATCGTACGAGATTGGCGCTCACATTATTGGTGCACCAGATTTCAACGTTTTTATGGCCATCAATTTCGTCGGCAAGGTGCTTAATAGCGATATCGGACACGCCGCTTTCAACCTCAGCGAACATCTCGATCATGCGAACGTCGAGCTCTGCCCTGTACTCCTCGTAGCCAAATTCCTCCTCTCGATGGCTTAAGTCGCTTGGAAAGACTGATTGAGTAAATGATTCTTTCAAATCGCTAAGAGACTGGTAGCCCAATCGATTGCAGAAACGACGAACAGCGGAACGGGTCACGAATGCATCGCGGGTTATTGCGGCAACATTGATTTCGCTCGAACGCCTAATGTGAGCGATGAGATATCGAGCGATGGCGGCATCGTTTGACCCAAACTCGCTGTTGATGATGGAGCTAATGCGATTGAGCACATCGAAGTCATTGATATTCACGTGATCCCTCTTTCCGCTCTCCTCGAAATCATGGTTCATTTATTGAATCAAACAGCTTTGGTCGTTCTCCTATGATTCAAATCAGTTGACGTCATCTTAATCGTAATTCCGCCACACGTATCCACCGTGTTGAATGATGGAAAGGGGATTCATGGGCAACGTGAACAACATGCCGTTTCTCTGGGGTTCCGCCACGGCGTCTTATCAGTGCGAGGGTGCCTGGAACGAAGACGGCAAAGGCCTTGGCGAGTGGGATTTCTTTAGCCACACAAGCAATAAGAACATCAACCATGTTGACGGTGATGTATCTTGCGACTTCTACCATCGCTATGAAGAAGATATCCGCATGATGAAAGAAGGCGGACAAAACACCTATCGCTTCTCTCTTTCATGGAGTCGAATCATCCCCACGGGTATCGGCGAAGTGAATGAAGAGGGTATCGATTTTTATAATCGGGTCATTGATTGTTGCCTCGAAAATGGCATAGAGCCCAACGTTACGCTGTTCCATTACGATCTACCATTCACGCTTGCTTGCAAAGGCGGATGGCTGAACAACGACATGGCAGAGTGGTTCTGCAAATACGCCAAGATTTGCTTTGAGCGCTTTGGAGACCGCGTCAAAATCTGGGCTACCGTTAACGAGCCGCATTTCTACAGCTACTGCGTAAACATGTTGGGCAACTATCCCCCCAATCGATCGCTCGACGTTCAGTCGTACATGCAGTTTCAGTACAACCTGATGCGCGCGAGCGCACTCGCAGTCCGAACATATCGTCAAATGGGCTACGACGGCATCATCGGCGCCGTCCACGATGGCGGCGTTGTCGAACTCGACCCGGCAACCGAGCACCCTGATGACGTATTTCGATACGCAGACTTTTTCGCCAATCGCATGATTCTGGCACCAGCGCTTCAGGGTCAACTGCCGCCAGAAATGGACGAAATCCTTGAAAAACTTGGCGTCTCGCTCTATCGATCCCCAAATGACGTAGAAGAATTCAGAGACGGTAAAGTCGATTTTATTGGACTCAACGTGTATTGCCGAGAGTATGTAACCGACTGGCACGGTGGAGAGCTTGCCGTTTCGGCGAACAATAAGGGCGGTTTGAGCAAAAAGGTCGAAGGAAAATGCATTGCGCCCTTGTTTGAAAGCGCCCGCGACAGCAATGTTCCCCGCAATAAATGGGGTCGCGAAATACTCCCAGGTTGCATGTATTCAACCATCATGGATGTCCACGAGCGCTATGACGCGCCCCGCATCTTTATTACGGAAAACGGACATGGCGCCTATGAGCAACCAGACGCAGACGGAATGATCCACGATGATGACCGCATCGAGCTTCTGGGCCAGTTCATCGAGCACATGATGAGGGCTAAGCGCGACGGCGCGCGCGTTGAGGGCTACTACCTCTGGTCGACGATGGATCTGTATAGCTGGATCAACGGCTACGAAAAACGATACGGACTTGTCCATATCGACTTCGAGAACAATCTGGAGCGCACCCCCAAAAAGAGCTGGTATTGGTACCGAGACCTTATCTCGAAGTATCAGGAGCAGGAAGGTTAGGAGAAAGAGATGAAATATCAGGCAATGTCCGAAACAGTCCTAAAGGCTGTTGGCGGCAAAGAGAACATTACATCGGTAACTCATTGTGCGACGCGCCTTCGCATCGACGCACGAGACACCTCGATCATCGATCTCCAACTCGCCAAATCGGCCGATCAGGCGCTCGGGGCAGTAGTCAGCGGTGGCCAGCTTCAGGTGATCATCGGCCCCAACGTCACCGAGGCTTACAACGACTTCCTCGACTTCGCGGGAATCGAAGTCGGCGGTGGCACGGTTGCCGACGATGCCCAAACCGCCAAAGACCTTGCAGAAGGCATTAAAAGCGGTAACACCGCCATGGGCTTGATTGAGAAATTCGGGAACGTCTCTGCACGGGTATTCATGCCCATCGTCCCGGCGCTCATCGTTGGCGGACTCATTCTTTCGATCAAGAATCTCCTGGTCAATTATTGCGGATTGAGCACCGATAGCGGAACCGCCCAGGTCCTGTTGGCGATCTTTAGCGCTTCGTTTAGCTTCTTACCTGTTTATCTTGGTTATCAGCTCGCGGCCGTCATGAAGATGCAGCCCATCATGGGCGCATTGCTGGGCGCGATCATGATCAGCTCGTCCATTAGCGGTGCCGAGGGTCTCGACTTTCTTGGTATTCCCATCCCGACGAACGACTATTCGAGTACGGTAGTGCCCATCGTACTGGGCGTTGTATTCATGTACTTTGTCGACCGCGGCCTTCAGAAGATCATTCCCGACGTTACCAAACTGTTCTTGAAGCCGCTGCTCACCATGATCATCGTCGTGCCCGTCGAGCTGATTATCCTTGGCCCCGCCGGCAGCATGATGGGCTACGCGCTGAGCGATGCCGTCACGTGGCTTATGGACAACGTGGCATTTATCGCTACTCCGATCCTGGCAGCCCTTAACCCCTATTTCGTCATGCTCGGTCTCGATAAGGCTTACATCGCAATCGAAGTTACGAGCCTGGCGCAGCTCGGTTGGGCACCCATTATCTTTGGATTCATCTCGAACCTCTGCATTGGCGGCACGAGCCTCGCCCTGGCAACTGCTATGAAGGGAAACAAAGAGAAGAGGGGTATGGTCACCACGGTTGCCGTCACCGCACTCTGTGGCGTAACCGAGCCCGCGTTCTACGGTTGCCTCATCGAGCGTCCCCGCCTGCTTGTCGGCACGGCAATCGGCGCGCTCTGCGCTGGACTCCCTGCAGGCATCTTTGTTCTGAAAGAGTATGTTGCGGGAGCATGCCCCGGCCTTCTTTCGGCACTCATCTTTATCGCTCCCGATGGGTCCATGGGCAACTTCGTGCTGGCATGCGTTGTCGCCATCGTCGCCATCGTCGTCTCCTTCATCGCCGCACGCGTGATCATCAAGAAGAACCCCAGCTATATTGAGTAGATGCCCGCTGTTTGCATTGGGGACATCCTCGGCAGACCATTAGCAAGAACCCAAGAAGTTCCTTAGGAGCTCGATCAATCCATTCGGATTCCTGAGGCACAAACGACCCCGATTCCACAATGAAATCGGGGTCGTTGTTTCTAAAGCCGTCGATAGACAATCGGTGTTTACCTTAGCTCCCTATCCAAGTTAATTATCCACGCTCGTTCTCCGGTCGGGAGATTTTCTTCGCTCGCGTATCCAGAAATCCACGCTCGAGCAGGACATCCAGATCCGCGCCCGCCCTTGTCTCGATCTGTAACAGCAAGAGGCCTATTCCGCTTCTACATGTTACAGATCAAGATATTCCTAAAACACCCTAAGTTTCATCTCAATCTGTAACAGTTAGATGCCGAATATCGGTCTTGGTGTTACAGATTTAGACAAACTGGAGGACGAGACAAACCAAAAACGGGATGGGCGCTAACCCGATGGCGCACCACCTAAATAGAAACGGGCCCTGTCCCACAAGGAACAGAGCCCGAAACTCTCATGGAGCCAGTGACAGGAATCGAACCTGCAACCCACTGATTACAAATCAGTTGCGCTACCGTTGCGCCACACTGGCACACTTAGCGCTTTCGCGCGAAGCCAGTTAAGAATAAAGGAATTGCGGACGAGGCGCAACAGGCCGCACGGCGATATACAAATATGCAAAATCCAGCAACAGCGCATACCAGGCCCGTTCATTTCTGTCAGCGCGCCCTCAATCTTAAAACCATTCGCCAGAACGAATAGTTTTAATTACAATTGGCTATATAAAACTATTCGTTTTGGCGAAGGGTTTCGCGATGTTGACTACAAAGGAAGCAGCCGAGCTGCTCGGCATCACCCCGCGCAGGGTGCAGGAGCTCATTAAGAACGGCGCGCTGACCGCCCGCAAGGCTTCTGGCGTGTGGCTTATCGACAAAGACAGCGTAGACACGCGACTCCGCTCCGCAACCAAAAGAGGGGGACGGCCTCGTCGCGGGCATGGGAAAAGCGAAATCGCATTTACCCTCATGAACCGCACGCACGAAGTAGCCCAGCTGGTCTACAGCAGATCACGGAAAGACTTCACCCACATCGGCGCCGACGTCGATCGTGCCTACGCCCCTATTGGAGTTTTTGCTCCCAGCAAACCTGTATCGCTCGACTCCTTCCGCATCTGGTGGCGCGGCCGCGGTATCCCGCTCGCACGCATTGGGCTAACCTCCCTGCTTGCAGAAGCCGCAGTCGATGTTCCCGATGAACTCGTACAGCGAAATCTCGGCCTCTCCCTATCCGACCAGTATTGGATTAGACCCCAAGATTCCGGTCTCGCCTGGGAGGATATCAACTTCTTCAATAACGCCTTTGATGACGTCTCGCTGTCCATTGCGCCCTTTGCCCCAGAGGGAAAAGCGGCTGCCGCAAAGCCCGATAACACCTCGGACGGCAATCTTCAAAAGTACTGGACGTGCGAGGGCGGGCGTCGAATTCTGCATAAGGCAGGAGCGCACCTGAACCAAGAACCTTATAACGAGCTGGTGGCGACCGCGCTCCACCGGCGCATCCTAAACGCCTGCGATTATGTGCCTTACTCGCTCGAGGGCACGGGCACTTCCGCCATGAGCATATGCGATGTCTTCTTAACTGATGAAGAAGAGTATGTCCCTGCGTTCTATGTAAACCAGCACGCAAACGCAGATGAACGGCTAACCGACTACGAGCGATATGTAGCAAACTGCGAGGAGCTCGGGGTGACAGGCGTTAAGGATGCCCTTGACCGCATGATCGTGTGCGACGACATCATCGCCAACTACGATCGTCATTGGCGCAACTTCGGCCTCGTGCGAAACGTCAACTCACTAGCCTGCAGGCCAGCCCCCATCTTCGATTCGGGCTCATCGCTCTGGTGCAACATTTCTCTTGAGGAGCTTAGGGCGGGAGAGCACAGTTTTACCAGCGCGCAGTTTCATTCAAGCCCCGCCAAACAAATGCTGCTCGTCGAGGACATGGGCTGGTTCGATGGAGACAAACTCAAAGGCTTTGTCGACGAGACAATCGAGATTCTGTCTAAAAACGATGCCCTAGCAGCGAGACTGCCTTATCTAAAAGAGGCGCTAACGTGGCGCCTCGAAAGAATGATCGACATCGCTGAATGGAGTTAGCAAGGCAGCATTGCCCCGCCAGCTCCCCTACCGTCCGCGCAACGCCTTGAGTTTTGCCAGGGCATCGGGGCTCAGGCGGCTGCCCAGGGTCATCTTGATCTGCGGAGCTCCCTCTGCCTCGTGAACATCGTTATCGATCTGTTTGATCTCGTCCACCAGCATGCGGCTCGAGATGCGCGTAACGCCCTTGCCCATGACGACGGCCTGGATCGTGCCGTCGCTCGACACCACGGAGCACGCGCGGCCTTCCTCGCGCGCCTCGATGCAGAGCTTCTGCACCACAGTATCGGCAGAAACGCCCGTCGGCGAGAACTCGATACGCACGCCGCGGGCCGGCAGGTTGGGGCGCTCGCTGGAGATATTGCCCGCACCGTCGAACACGATCACGGCCTCGTAGCGGCCCTGGGCAAACGCGGCAACGTCGTTGATGAGCGCCGTGCGCGCCATATCGTGAACGTCGCTGGAATACGGATCATCGGAATGGTCGTAGACGAGCTTTTCGTAGCGCGGCGTGCAGTGAATCACGTTGTAGCCGTCGACCACCAGCAGCTCGGGCTTATTGGAGTGCACCGTCGAGACCGGATCGGCGATAGCCTGCGCAAACGCATTGCCGCCCACGCCGTAGGTCGCGGCCGAAACAATCGGCTTGGCCGAGCCCTCACCAAAGCGCTTAGCCTTGGACTTGGCACGGTTCTTTTTGGACATGCGCTACTCCTCCCCCATGAGCTCGCCGGCGTTGCGGCGCAGCCACTCAAAGCACAGCGCCGTGGTCGCCTGGGCAACATTGAGGCTCTCGGTCATGCCGCGCTGGGGAAGCTTGGTCAAAAAGTCGCATTTCTCGAGCACCAGACGCGAGATGCCGTCGCCCTCGGAGCCCATGACGAGCGCCACGCGACCCTCGAAGGGAGCATCCCAGCAACTGCCTTCGGCGTGCTCGGAGGCACCGCCCACCCAAAAGCCAGCGGCCTTAAGATCGTCGAGCGCACGGGCGATGTTGGGCACCTGCGCGATAGGCAGATGCATGACGGCGCCGGCTGAAGTCTTGTAGCTGCCCACGGTCACGCCGGCGGCGCGCTTGTTGGCGATGATGACGCCGGCCGCGCCCACAACCTCGGCGGAACGCACGATGGCACCAAAGTTGCCGTCGTCAGTTACATGGTCGAGCACGACGACGAGCGCCGGTCCGTCACCCGCGCGGTCGAGGATGTCGGCGACATCGGCGTAGGGAAAGTTGCCCACCTCGAGCGCGATGCCCTGGTGAGCGCCGTGGCTCGACAGTGCGTCGAGCTGCGCGCGCGGCACATACTTAATGCGGACGCCCGCAGCGTTGAGGTCGTCGACCAGGCGCGACAAGGCGGCATCGCGCTCCCCGCCCTCGGCAATGAGCGCGCACTTGATGGGAAAACCGGTGCGCAGCGCCTCGGCAGCAGCACGGCGACCCTCGATGAACTCACCCTTGGGAGCCTGGACAGCATCGCGGCCACGCTCGCGCTGCGGACGCGCAGTCTGGGCTTGGGAGCGCTCGCGCTGACCCTTGGACGCGGCAGTGCGGTCATTGCGGCGAATCGGACGCAAGCCAGAAGCGGTCTGCTTGCCACCACGCGGAGCATGCTTGCGGTTGTCGGCCATAAAACGGCCTCCTTAAATAGATAACGAACAAGAATCGACCGTCCGAGCCACGGCACCTTGCCTTTCAATCGTCGGGCATGACCACCAGGTCTATGCCCTCCTCTTTCAAGGCAATATGCCGCACCTCGAACGGTCGACAAATACTAGAGACTCTTAATACGAGTGCCCGCGGCAGTATCCTCGATCGTCAGCCCGAGGTCCTTGAGCTGGTCACGGATGGCGTCGGCCAGATCCCAGTTCTTGTCGGCGCGGGCCTCGGCGCGGGCCTCGAGAATCTTGGCAGCGGCCTCGTCCACGTCGTCGCCCGTGTAGGCGACCAAGCCGGCGGCAACGCCTAGCAGACCCAGCGGCAGCTCGACCTTGGGCTCGGGGAGCTCAACGCCAAACGTATCGAGCAGCTCGACCAGCGTATCGGCGGCGGCCAGGGCAGCGGTCTTGTCGGCAGCGTCGCCCGCTTGCTCCAGGTACTGGTTGCACTCGGTCACAAAGCCAAAGACGGCACCCATGGCGCCGGCGGTGTTAAAGTCGTCGTCCATGCACTCCTTAAAGGTGGCGCGGGTCTCGGCGGCCTTGGCGGCAAACGCCTCGGATGCTGCCTCATCGGCATCGGCCGTCGCATGGTTCGCGGCCCAGCGCAGGTTCTCGACCGTACCGGCGATACGCGTGAGCGAGTTTTCGGCACCCTCCAGGCGCTCCCAAGAAAAGTCGAGCGGCGAGCGATAGCTCGTCTGCAACATCAGCAGGCGCAGAGCGGCAGCGGAGTGCTGCTCGAGGACCTCGGCCAGCGTAAAGAAGTTGCCGAGCGACTTGGACATCTTCTCGCCGTCTACCAGCAGCATGCCTGTGTGCATCCAGGTGTTGGAGAAGCTCTGGTGCCAGGCGCAGGTGGCCTGGGCGCACTCGTTCTCGTGATGCGGGAAGGCAAGGTCGGAGCCGCCGCCGTGGATGTCGATCGGAGTGCCCAGGTAGCGATGCACCATGGCGGCGCACTCGGTGTGCCAACCAGGACGGCCCTCGCCCCAAGGGCTCGGCCAGCTGGGCTCGCCGGGCTTGGCGGCCTTCCACAGGGCAAAGTCGAGCGGGTCGTTCTTGTCCTCGTTCTCCTCGATGCGCGCGCCAACCATAAGGTCATCGATGTTGCGGCCCGAGACCTGACCGTAGCTGGGATCGCTGCGCACGGCAAAGTACACATCGCCGTTATCGGCTGCGTAGGCATGGCCCTGCTCGATGAGCGTCTTGATCATGGCGATCATGGGGCCGATCTCCTTGGTGGCGCGGGGGCGCACATCGGGATCGAGCACGTTGGCGGCACGCATGACGCCGATGAACTTGTCGGAGAACTCCGTCGCGACCTCGGCAGCCGTACGGCCCTGCTCGTTGGCGCGCTTGATGATTTTGTCGTCGACATCGGTGAGGTTCTGGGCGAACGTGACCTCGTAGCCGCTCGCGATGAGCCAGCGACGAATCACGTCAAAGCTGATGAACGTGCGGGCATTGCCGATGTGGATGTTGTCGTAGACCGTGGGGCCGCACACGTACATGCGAACCTTGCCGGACTCGATGGGCTGGAACTCTTCCTTTTTATGGGTAGCGCTGTTGTAGATACGCATTCGTTACTCCTTAACGGTTTTCTGTAGCAGGCAGACGGCCCAGGCGCCGATTCCCTCGCCCTGGCCTTCCCAACCGAGCTTTTCGGTCGTAGTGGCGGCGACGCCCACGTTTTCGACGTCAACGCCCAGAGCATGGGCGAGGTTGGCGCGCATGGCATCGCGGTGCGGGGTAATCTTGGGCTGCTGGCAGGTAATGGTGCAGTCGGCATCGACAAACTCAAAGCCCAGCTCGCGCGCATAGTCCATCACGCGAGCGAGCAGCACCATCGAATCGGCACCCTCGTAGGCGGGATCGGTGTCGGGGAATAGCTTGCCGATGTCTCCCCCGCGGCAGGCTCCCAGAATGGCGTCTGCCAGCGCGTGTGCAAGCACATCGGCATCCGAGTGGCCCAGCAGGCCGCGCTCGTAGGGGATGTCGACCCCGCCGATGATACATCGACGCCCCTCCACCAAACGGTGGACGTCGTAGCCGTGGCCAATGCGCAGGTTACTGAACATGGGGAAGGTCCTCTCCCTCGGCCATGCGGCCAAGCAGAATCGCGGTTACGGGGCGCAGGTCCTCGGGCACCGTAACCTTAAGGTTGTCGCGCGGGCTCTGGACGCAGCGGACGCGTCCACCCATGCGCTCGACCAGCGACGAATCATCGGTACCGATAAAGCCCTCGGCAATGGCTGCGGCGTGAGCGCGCTTCATGGCGTCGACGCTAAAGATCTGCGGTGTCTGCGCTGCCCAATAGAGCTCACGCGGCGGCGTCTCGACGATATTATCGCCGTCGACGATCTTGAGCGTGTCGATTGCGGGCTGACCGCACACGGCACCGTCGAGGGCGCGGTCGCTCACGAGCACATCGATGGCATGATTGATGGCCTCGGTCGTGATGAGCGGACGAGCGCCGTCGTGAATGGCGACGTACTCAAAGCCCGCCGGCACCGCGTGCACGCCGGCGCGGGTGGAATCCTGACGAGTATCGCCGGCATCGGCAAAGCTGATGGGCGTGTCATAGTCAAACGGGTCGATGGCCAGGCGGCGCATCTCGGCACGGCGCTCGGCAGGGCAAACCACGACGATGTGGCCGACCTTGTCGCTACGATCGAACGCGCGGATGGACCAGCTCATGAGCGGACGGCCCGCCACGTTAACGAGCTGCTTGCCGCCGGGATTTCCAAAGCGCTGGCCGCTACCGCCGGCAACGACCACGGCGCATACGGGCGCCATTATGCGTTCCCCTGTTTGGTGCCCTTCATGCGGTACAGCGAGTCCGCAAGAATGGCAGGGTTGTTGACACCAAAGTCGCCCAGGCGCTCCGGATCCTCGCTGATGTCGTCCATGAGCTCCTGCAACGAGCCATACTCGTCGACGATCTTCTCGGCCACGCCGTCGCGCACGACGGACACGCGCGAAAGCGTGCGCAGGCCCAGCGGCGTCATGACGGAATCCTCGTCCAGGTCGTCATAGCCCAGAACTGCCGCCACGTGCTGCGGGTCGGACAGGTCCTTAGGCGTCATGCGGCTCAGCTCGGCGCGGATCTTCTCGGCGTTGGCCTCAGAGGAATCGCTTGCGTAGTCGCGGATCATCAAGTCGTATTCGGTATCCATGCTGGAGCCCGCGAGCTGCTCGAGCTGCATCTGCACGAGCTTGCCCTGATTACCCAGCTTGACGATGCAATCCTTAAGCTCGGTCTTTGCCTGCTGCATGATCTCGAAGCTCGAGAAGATGCCGGTGATGTCGGCGAGCGTGACGTAGTCGTCGAGCTCAAGGGCCGTCAGGCGCAGCAAGGAGCGGTCGAGCGACTGACGGGTGGTCTGAAGCGTGGCGACGAGCTGGTTGACCGAGCTCATGATGGTGGTGACGGGCTGGATCTCGTAACTCTTGCCGTGGACGTACACGTTGACGACGGCACGACGGGCCGAGACCGAGATCACGATGGCATCGGTGAGCACCGACATGCGAGCGGCAGTACGGTGACGCATGCCCGTCTCACTCGTGGCGAGCGAGGGATCGGGATTGAGATGGAAGTTGGCGCGCAGAATCTGGGTGAGGTCGCCGTCGATAACGATGGCGCCGTCCATCTTGGAGAGTTCGAACAGACGGTTCGAGGTGAACGAAATGTTGAGCGGGAAGCCGTCGTTGCCGGCGGCGAGCACGTTTTCGGTATCGCCGACGCAAATGAGGGCACCAAGGTGACCGGCGATGATCATATCGAGGGCGGTGCGGATCGGCTGGCCAGGTGCCGTCAGGCGAATGGCCTGTTCCATACGCTTTTGCAGCTCGTTCTTATCCAAGGCATCGCTCCCATCGTATACGCTCCATAAACGCTAAATAGTTTCTCACGGTTTGTCCCCGCGGCGCTTGCGAAATCCGATGCTTACAGAATGAGCGAACACAGCTTAGGTAGCTCATTTGGGACGGGGCTCCTTTGACTGCTCATGTGATAGCATTGGGTCTCATATAAATGAGGGAGTAGTCGCGTAATCGGGTTCGCCCGCAGAGATGGAGCCAGACTATGGGACTCGCAGAGCTCGTGTTGCTCGCCGTTGGCCTTTCGATGGACGCCTTTGCCGTATCCATCTGCAAGGGTCTCGGCATGAAAAAGATCAACCTTAAGGTCGCCGTGGTGCTCGGCCTGTTCTTTGGCGGTTTTCAGGCCGGCATGCCCGTAATCGGATGGGCGCTTGGCAGTCAATTCATGGGCATCATCGGCCCCATCGACCACTGGATCGCCTTTATCCTGCTCGCCTTCATTGGCGGCAAAATGCTGTGGGAGGCATTTACCGAGGACGAGGATGAAGGCGACGGCAAGGATGCCGAAAAGATTGACCTGGGCGAGTACCTGATCCTCGCCATCGCCACCTCAATCGACGCCCTAGCCGTAGGCATCTCATTTGCCGCGCTCTCGGTCGACATCATGCCCGCCGTGTCGCTCATCGGCATCACGACCTTTATCTTCTCCGTCGCCGGCGTAGCGATCGGCCACACCTTTGGCGCGCGCTACGAAAAGCCTGCCACCATCGTGGGTGGCGTCGTGCTCATCTTCATCGGGCTTAAGATCTTGCTTGAGCATCTGGGGATTCTCGCGATATAAAAAACGCCTCTCATAAGCTCAACGTCAATGTAGAGGTCTCATGCAGAGTTTTACATAATGCCTTTTCGTGCAGACTTTTGCATGTCATACTGATATGCAAAAGTCTGCACGTTAGGAGATCGCCATGGATACCCTTCCCATCACCACACCGCGGCAAGCTGGCATCTATGTGCGTCAGGCACGCGAGGCTCAGGGTCTCACCCGTGCCGCCCTCGCTAAAATGGCCGGTGTTTCGGAGCGCCTGCTCGCATCGCTCGAGCTAGGAGACGCCACTGGCATTCGACTCGACAAGCTGCTGACCGTCTTTAACGCACTCGGCATAAGTCTCTTTGTGCAAAGCGATAACGACCCAATCGCATCACCCTTTAAACATCCGACGACGATAGCGGACCTCCCTATCGCGAACTCGAATGCCCTGCCCAAGCCAAGTGTAGGCAGACGGCCCGCCCGACAAGGAACGCCATCTTCCTATGGTGCCTTGCTGGCCCAAATCGCAGCCGAGCAAGGCATTTCCGACACTTCAGACCTCTCCTTTGGCTGTAAGGTTGTGAAATAAATGGCAGAGATGGAGCTTGCGACCCTCATTTGTGGCGAAATCGCAGGCACTCTCCGGCAAGACGAGCATGGACTCTGCAGCTTTGTATACGCCCCAACCTATCGCGGAGCACCGCTATCGCTAACAATGCCGCTTTCCAATCGCACGTATGGCCATAACATCGTCCGCCCGTTCCTATTTGGCCTTTTGCCCGACAGTCAAGAGCAGCGTCGCGCTATTGCCGCCGAGCATGACGTTGCATCCAACAACCCCGTCGCCCTCTTGTGCCATATCGGTCTTGACTGCGCGGGGGCCGTTCAGTTTTGTCGAACCGATCAATTAGACGCCGTCCGTGGCAGGGTCTCCGCATACCGCCCGCTTACCAATTCTCAAATCGCTCATAAGCTCAAAGCAATTCGCGATGACGAAAGAGAGACATGGATGGGCTCCAACGAAAGCTGGTCCCTGGGCGGCAATCAAGGCAAATTTGCACTAGCTTGGCATGATTGCCAATGGTGCGAATGTCTAGGGTCATCCCCCACTACCCATATCTTCAAAAATGGTGTCGTTGGGTTCAAACATCAGGCCTTAAACGAATTCGTCTGCATGAAAACGGCTCGGCGTGTTGGCATTCCAACTGCCGACGTCTCCTATTGCACATTTGAAGACGAAGCCGCGCTCGTCGTTGAACGGTACGACAGAATGGTCAATAGCAGTGGAAATATCGAAAGGCTGCATCAGGAGGACTTTTGCCAGGCGCTCGGTGTATTGCCAAGCCAGAAATACACCGCCGACGGAGGACCAACCACACGAGACATCCAAGAACGACTGATTAAAACAGTCCCCCACCACATGAATCTTGTGCTTTTTACCTATATGTTGTTCTATAACGCCATTATCGGAGCGCCTGACGCACACGCTAAAAACTACTCGCTCGTCCTTGGCAAAGGCACAAACGCGGCGCTCGCACCCATGTACGATGTCGCATCGGGCTTGGCGTATGAGAGCATGCGACGTCGGGCACGCCTTGCTATGAGCGTTGGCGGCGAAAATCGTGTGGGACGCATCGGTCCAGACGCTATCCGCCGATACCACGGTATGGGCGACCCCGCGCTGGAGGCAGCGCTCACCAATGCCGGGCTATCCGAGAAGTTTTGCTTTGCGACTATGATGGACCTCGCCTACGAGGTACCCATTTGCATGGAAGAGGTCATGGACGAATACGCCGACCTGCCCGGCATGGCGGACCTGCGCGAGCATATGCTCGGCCCCGTCCGCGAAAACTGCCAGCGCACCCTCGACCTCATCAAGGCGGATATTGGCTAGACGCCCGCAATTTCCCATTTCCCAAAAGAAGAGAGGGGGCACCCGTCGCAAAAGCTCGGGTGCCCCCTCTCGTAATGTCATTTGCAATCCGCTAGCACGTGGCTCGGGCTGCTGCTAGCGCAACCCTTACGCGGCAAGGCGCTTGAGGACGTCGATGAGCAGCTCGTAGAAGCGCTCGGCAGAAGCGAGCTCCATGCTCTCGTCCGGGGTGTGGACATCGGAGAGCGTCGGGCCCACGGCGATGGCGTCCAGGCCGTGCAGGGCATCGGCAAACAGGCCGCACTCAAGGCCGGCATGAATGGACTCGATGCGCAGCTCGGAGCCAAAGAGCTCGCGATAGCTCTCGACAAAGACGTCGCGGACCGGCGAATGCTCGGCATAGCTCCAGCCGGGATACTCGAACTCGAACTTGGCGTCGAAGCCCAGGATATCGGCGAGCGTCTGCAGACGATCCTTAAACTCGTTTTGCAACGAGGTGATCGAGGAGCGCGGAGACAGCATGATCTTGACCTGGTCGTCAGAGGTGGCAACCACGCCGATGTTGGAGGAAACCTCGACGGAGCCGTCGGTGGCGACGTTGCGGCGGATCACACCATTGGGGGCAAGACGCAGAGCGCGAATGAGGGCAAGCGCGGACTTCTGGTCCATGGCCTCGACCTCGGCGTCATCGGCAATCTCGACGGTGCAGGTAAAGCCGGGGTCGAAGACCTCGAGCTCGGCGGTAACGTCGGCGATGATGCCACGGGCGATCTGGGCCGCGGTCTCGGCGGCAGCGTGGTCGGCATAGACCAGAACAGCCTTGCACTCACGGTTGATGGCGTTGTCCTTGGTGCCGCCGTTAAAGCTAACGATGGCAGGCTCGCCGGCAACCATCAGGCGGTCGATGATGCGAGCCATGATGAGGTTGCCGTTGCCGCGCTCCAGGTGGATATCGCTGCCGGAGTGACCGCCCAGCAGGCCGGAGATGTCGAGCGTGAGGGTACTACCGGTCCTGTGCTCGCGCGCGATCGGGCAGGTGTAGGTAACGACGACGCCGCCGGCGCAACTGACAGTAGCAACGCCCTCTTCCTCGGAGTCAAGGTTAATCATGGTGCGGGCGCTAATCTGGGACTTGTCGAGCGTCTCGGCGCCGACCAGGCCAGTCTCCTCGTCGGTGGTGAATACGCACTCGAGGGCGGGGTGAACGATCGAATCGTCATCGAGAACAGTGAGCATCAGAGCGACGGCGATACCGTTGTCGGCACCCAGGGTGGTACCGTTGGCGGTGAGGACGCCATCCTTGACGACCAGGTCAATTCCATCGGTCGTAAAGTCGTGCTCAACGGAACCCAACTTGTCGCACACCATATCGATGTGGCCCTGCAGCATCACGGTCGGGGCATTCTCGGCGCCGGCAGATGCGGGCTTGCGAATGATGACGTTGTAGACCTCGTCCTGATACACATCGAGGCCGCGCTCCTTGGCAAACGCAACCAGGAAATCGCTGATGCCCTTCTCGTTGCCAGACCCGCGGGGGATCGCGCTGACCTCCTCAAAGAAATGGAACAGCTGGGCGGGCTCGTAGCCGGTAATCTTGTAGTCCATGGTGCCTCCTTGGCGCAACTGGTTAGACAGTAAGATATGCGACTTGTATATTCCCAGACTTTGCGTGCATAAACCAGTCGAAAACGCCGAGCGCCCTTGCATCATCGGCTAACGGTGAGGAAACGCCACTTTATCAAGATAAAGCATCTTAGACGGGCAGTGCCGAAGGGACGTTGGACCCTTCAATCAACCTCAACACTTGATCAGCGTTTATGCATACGCCGTTGGTATGTTTAATGAGATTTACCTTGAACGAAGGGGCCTTTCCAACAGAAAAAGGGCGCTCCTTTGGAACGCCCTCGTGGACACAAGGTTTTTGTTACGCCCTACAGCGCACCAGAGCCGGCTTGCATCATGCCGCCGGGGCCCGAGGTCACGCCGCCTCCCACAGGAGCAGCGTTGCCGGCGTGCGGTGCTGCCGGGGCGGTATCGCCACCGAGCGTGCCCGCCGGACGCGGTGCCGGGATCTCGCCCGCGCCGTGGCTAAAGACAAACTTGTCGTCGGCCACGTCGCACAGGACGGTATCGCCCTCGCCCCACTCGCCGGCCAGCAGCTCCTCGGATAGCGGGTCCTCGATGAGCTTTTGAATAGCACGGCGCAGCGGACGCGCGCCGTTGGTGAGATCAGTGCCCTCGGCCACGATCTTGTCGTAGGCCGCATCGGTGAGCTTGATGTTCATGCCGTTTGCGATCAGACGCTGGCGCAGATCGTCCACCAACAGGTGCGCGATCTTGGTGAGATTCTCGCCCGAAAGCTTCTGGAACACCACGATATCATCGATACGGTTGAGCAGCTCGGGACGGAACAGGCGCTTGAGCTCGCCCATCGCACGGCCGTGGATCTCACTCGACGTGAGACCCTGCTCGCCGGTGGTGCCAAAGCCCACGCTCGCATCCTGCGCAATCTCGCGGGCGCCCACGTTGGACGTCATGATGATCACGGTATTACGGAAGTCGACCGTCTTGCCCTGACTATCAGTCAGGCGGCCCTCCTCCAGCACCTGCAGCAGGATGTTGAAGATGTCGGGGTGCGCCTTCTCGATCTCGTCGAACAGCACGACCGAATACGGGTGACGACGAACGGCCTTGGTAAGCTGACCGCCCTCGTCGTGACCCACGTAACCCGGAGGGCTACCGATAAGCTTGGAGACCTCGAACTCGCTGCCGAACTCCGACATGTCGAAGCTGATGAGCGCGTCCTTGCTGCCAAAGAGGTACTCGGCGAGCGTCTTGGCTAGCTCGGTCTTGCCTGTGCCGGTGGGACCCAGGAAGATAAAGCTGCCGCCGGGGCGACGCGGGTCCTTGAGCGGCGAACGGCTGCGGCGCACTGCCTTGGCGACGGCCTCGACTGCCTCATCCTGGCCGATGATGCGAGTCTTGAGCACGCTTTCGGTCTGCAGCAGGCGACGGCTCTCACTCTCGGTGAGCGAGGAAACCGGTACGCCCGAAGTCACGGACACAATGTCGGCAATCTGACTCACGTCGATGGTGAGCGGGCTGGCGTCGAGCTCGGCGGTCCAGGCAGCCTTGGCCTCGGCGAGTTCAATCTCGGCAGCCTTCTGCTGCTCGGTGATCTCGGCGGCCTTGTTCATGTCATCGCTCTCGGTGGCCTCCTGCGCGGCAGCCTTGAGCTCCTCGATGCGATGCTCGGCCTCGCGCACCGGCTCGGGCGCGCGATTCGCGGCGATGCGAGCGCGGGCACCGGCCTCGTCGATGAGGTCGATGGCCTTATCGGGCAGGAAGCGATCCTGGATGTAGCGGTTGGAAAGGTTCGCGGCGGCCTCGATAGCACCCTGCGTATAGCGCACATGGTGGTGCTCCTCGTAGCGCGGCTTGAGCGCGGTCAGAATCTTAACCGTGTCCTCAACGCTCGGCTCCTCGACATCGATAGTCTGGAAGCGGCGCTCGAAGGCCGGGTCCTTGGTGAGGTACTTGCGGAATTCCTCGGCCGTGGTGGCGCCGATAATCTGGAAGGCACCGCGCGCAAGCACGGGCTTGAGCATGGAGCTCGCGTCGATGGAGCCCTCGGCGGAACCGGCACCGATGATGGTGTGCATCTCGTCGATAAACAGGATGACGTCGTCGGCTTCGGTCGCCTCCTGGATCACGTTCTTGAGGCGCTCCTCAAACTCACCGCGATATTTAGCACCCGCAACAAGGCCCGGCAGGTCGAGCGTCCAGATGTTCTGGTTCATAAGGTTCTCGGGCACGTTACCGGCGGCGATCTGCTGTGCCAGGCCCTCGACGATGGCCGTCTTGCCCACGCCGGGGTCGCCCAGGATAAGCGGGTTGTTCTTGGTGCGGCGCGAAAGGATCTCCATCATGCGCTGGACTTCTTTTTCGCGACCAATCACCGGATCGAGCTTGCCGTCGCGCGCCTTCTGCGTGAGGTTGGTGGCGAACTGCTTGAGCGTGTCGGTGCCGCTCCCCTTTTGCTGTGAGGCGTCCGAGCCGCTAAAGAACGGCAGACCCGCACCGGGACGCCCGGCACCGGCGCCAGCGAGCGGGCGCTTCTTGTCCTGGTCCTTGGCGGTAAGCTTCTCGATGGCCTTCTTGATGGAAGCAGACGACACACCCAGGCGCATGAGGATGTCCATGGCCATGCCGTTACCCTCTTCGACAATGCCGATGAGCAAGTGCTCGGTCGACACATAGGTCTGGTTGTTCTCGCGTGCCACACGGAAGGAGCGCTCCATCACGCTAATGACGAGCGGCGTAAAGGCGAGCTTGGCGGCCTCGGTTTCCTCGCTGGGCTCGGGAACGGTAGTCTGGACCTCCTTGAGGGTGTCCATGATGTCGTCGTAGGAGATATCGAGCGAACGCAGCGCCTCGGCGGCAATGCCCTCGTCCTCCTTGGCGAGCGCGAGCAGCAGATGCTCGGTACCCACCTTATTTGAGTGAAGATCGAGCGCCTCTTGCTTGGCCATGGACATGACCTTGCGCGCGCGATCGGTAAAACGGTCTAACATGCTAGTTCCTCTTAGACGAGCTAGTTTTTCAAACGCAAAGCGCCACTCGTGGCGGCGCTTTGGTCTCTTTACCCATATGGAGTATATGTTAACCGTTGGGACCTTTCCCACCCGTAGCCGCGCGACAACGTCTACAAAAAAGGAATCGCTCTGGTCCGCTTGGCGGTTTGGTTTTGCGCTGCTGTCTAGCAGACGGGCTCAACGTCCATGCTCTCGGCAACGTCATTGACTGCATCGGCAGCGGGAGCGCCCGGCATACGCACGAGCTCCATATGCTGCTCCTCAAAAACCGTGCCCATGGGGAAGGCTCGACGGAAGACATAGCGAGCAACCGGGCCGGCCACCAGCAGATTCCAAGGCAGGGCCATGACAAAGTTGCGCGGGATGTTGATGAGCCACATCATCGGCAGCATCTGCAGGTTGGCGAGCGGGCCGCCGGGCATGTGGAACAGGCCCTCACACGCACCGTAGAGCGACATGATGATGACCATAGGAACGACCATGCAGGAGCTAACGGCGAGCGTCATGGAAAGCGGCGAGCTCTTGCCTGGCGTGACCAGGAATTTAAAGGCGAAACCCTTGGCAAGGGGGCTGGCAACAAACCAGTCGCAGCACATGGTAAAAATGTAGGCAACGGGGAAGCCGAGCCACGCGGCAGCAACAACCTCGCCGTTGATGGCCCCATTCTGCAGGGCAACGTTGTAGATGCTCATCCAGAGCGCCATGCAAAAGCACATGATAAAGGTGAACAGCAAGCTCTCTCGTTTGTTGATAGGCATAAAGGGCAGATTCCTCTCTGTGTTGCGTCGCGGCGCCGCCAACAAAAACGGGCGGGCGAGATGGAGCTGTTGGGACTTCATCTCGCCCGCCCGTGTTACGTGCGTCTGCGACTACTTATGTGGTGGAACCAGCCTAGCACGAAACGCATGCGCTTCGTAAGCGTTGGGTTTATGAAGATGCCGAGTCATTCGCGCAGGACGGCAGATGCGCCCGCATCGGCCCAACGAGCGTGGATTATCGGACACCCATTCCACGAGAGTGGATAATCTCCCGTTTTAAGTCCGCATACGCGCCAAAAGTGGGAGATTATCCACTCTCGTGCGTTGTAGTCGTTGGACGTTCTTAAATAACCAGTCGTTTAAGAACGTCCCCAACGACTACTCAACAACAATGGCAACGCCGATGTAATGGGACCAACAGCGAGCGACGTCCAGGACGAACAAGTTGGCATGAAAAAGGCAAGGCGTAGACCTTCTGGTCATGCCTTGCCTTTTGAATGACAAATTGTCGCCCTGGGTGGCGCGTAGCGTCAACTGGTTACGCGGTTCGTAGAACCGCGTAACTCTTAATACATCTTTGCGCCGGCGGGGATGGAGGCGTCGAGCTGGATCAGGTTGAGGCGCTCCTCGCCCTCCTCCTCGTGGATGGCACTGATGAGCATGCCGCAGCTGGGGATGCCCATCATCTTGCGCGGAGGCAGATTGGTGATGGCGAGCAGCGTCTTACCGACCAGGTCCTCGGGCTCATAGTAGCCATGAATGCCGGAGAGGATGGTACGGTCGGTGCCGGTGCCGTCGTCGAGCGTAAAGTTCAGCAGCTTCTTGGACTTCTTGACGGCCTCGCATGCCTTGACCTTCACGGCGCGGAAGTCGCTCTTGGAGAAGGTATCAAAGTCGACGAACTCCTCAAACAGCGGCTCAACGGCAATCTTGGAATAATCAACCGTGGGCTTGAGCGGCTTGACGAACGGGCTCGCGGCGTTGCCGGCCTCGGCGGCCTTGGCAGCAGCGGCACCGGACTGGAAACCCTTCTCGGGCTTCATGTGCGGGAACAGCAGCACGTCGCGGATGGAAGCCTGGTTGGTAAGTAGCATAACCACGCGGTCGATACCGATGCCGATGCCGCCCGCGGGAGGCATACCGTACTCGAGGGCGCGCACGTAGTCTTCGTCATACTCCATGGCCTCATCGTCGCCGCCGGCCTTCTCGGCCATCTGGGCGGCAAAGCGCTCAGCCTGGTCGACCGGGTCGTTGAGCTCGGAGAATGCGTTGGCGTACTCGTGACCGGCAATAACCAGCTCAAAGCGGTGCGTCAGGCGCGGGTCGTCCTCAAAGCGCTTGGCAAGCGGGCTGACCTCGATGGGGTAATCGCACACGAATGTGGGGTTGACGATGGTGTCCTCGCCCAGCTCATCGTAGATCTCGGCGATAATCTTGCCGGCGGTCCACTCGGGCTTAATCTCCAGGCCCTTCTCGCGCGCGGCGGCAGCAAGCTCCTCGACCGGCGTATCGATGGTGACCTGCTTGCCGAGCACGTCGGAGACGATGTCGGTCATGGGACGGCTGACCCACTCACCAGAAAGGTCGATGGTCTGGCCCTGGTACTCGATGACCTCGGGGTTGCCGATGGCTTTGTTGGCCGCCTTGATGACGCCCTGGGCAAGCGCCTTCATGCCCTCGAGGTCGGAGAAGGCGCGGTAGGCCTCCATGGTGGTGAACTCGGGGTTGTGGGTGAGGTCCATGCCCTCGTTACGGAAGATGCGACCGATCTCGAACACGCGCTCAAAACCACCGACGATGCAGCGCTTGAGGTGCAGCTCGGTGGCAATACGCAGGTAGCACTCTTGATCGAGCGCGTTGAAGTGGGTAATGAACGGCTTAGCCGTGGCGCCGCCCTGGATGGTCTGCAGGATCGGGGTCTCGACCTCCATGTAGCCGTCGGCTTCCATAAAGCGGCGGAAGGTGGAGAGAATCTGCGAGCGCTTGCGGAAGGTCTCGCGAACGTCGTCGTTGGCGATCAGGTCAACATAGCGCTGACGATAGCGGGTCTCCTTGTCGGAAAGACCGTGGAACTTCTCGGGCAGCGGGCGAACGGCCTTGGAAAGCAGGGTCGCGCTCTTGGGGGCGACGGAAAGCTGGCCGCGCTGGGTGCGCACGACCACGCCGGTCACGCCCAGGATGTCACCTAGGTCGAGGGCCTTGAGCGTATTCCAGGTAGCCTCGTCCATGTCGTTGATGCGACAGAACAGCTGAATCTCGGCAGTCGCATCGCGCACGACGATGAACATGATCTTGCCCTGACCGCGCTTGGCGACCACGCGGCCGGCGATCTTCACGACGTCCTCGGTGTCCTCGCCATCGGCAAGCCCGGCGTACTTAGCCTCGATATCGGCGACGTAGTCCTCAAGCTCAGAGTGCTCGGGATAAGGGTTCTGGCCCGCCTCGAACAGGGCGGTGCGCTTGGCCAGGCGGGTGGCGCGCTCGTCGTTGAGCGTCGATGCCTGATCGGCGGCGTTCTGGTTCTCTGCCATAAGTTAGCTCCTCAAATTAAAACGCTCCCCAGGATTCGGTCCCAGGGAGCGAAAACATACCTTTACGCGGGACCGTGGTCTAGCGTGCGATCTTGGCGATGGTGTAGACGCGAGTCTTGCCGGAAGGCGTAACGACCTCGACGGAGTCGCCCTCGCCGTGACCGATGATGGCATGGCCAACCGGAGACTCGTTGGAAATCTTGTGCTCGAGCGAGTTGGTCTCGGTGGTACCGACGAGCGTGACTTCCATGACCTCACCGTTGGGATCAATCAGAGAAACGGTGGAACCGATGGAGACGGTCAGATCGCCCGTGGTGGCAGCAACCTGAGCGTTGGCGAGGATGGCCTGGATCTCGGCAATACGAGCGGCGTTCTGGGCCTGCTTGTCCTTGGCGGCATCGTACTCGGAGTTCTCCGAAAGGTCGCCGAACGCGCGGGCTTCTTTGATGTCCTCGACGATCTCCTTGGCGTAATCGCCCTCACGCCAAGCGAGCTCCTCGACGAGCTTCTGGCGACCCTCAGCGGTCAGTACGATCTGGCTTGCGTCCATACGGATATCTCCCCAACTCTGATCAAACAATCAACTGTCAACAAAACGAAAAAGACCGGCTAGCCTGCGGGCAAGCCGGTCAGGTGCTCACCCCAAAGGGATGGGACTACTCTGCGTCCGCGTCGCTGTCCTCTGCCTGCTTCTTCTTGGCAGCAGCGAGCTTGGCCTCGAGCTCAGCGATCTCCTTGTCCTCCTCGGACTGCTCGACCACGACCTCCTCGGCCTGCTTGGTCTCGGCCTTATCGTCGCCCTCCATACCCTCGCGGATATTCTTGACGGTAGAGCCGAGGGACTTGCCGAGCTTCGGCAGGTTCTTAGGCCCGAAGATGATCAGGACAACGACGAGAATAATGATGAGCTCAGGAGCCCTCAGTCCAAACATGTAGACCTCCACAATACAGCGAGACAAGCTCGAATGAGTATACCGCGGGTATCGCGGTATCACAACAATAGCTAAAAAAAGGGACCGCAAGAAGCGGTCCCTCCTCATGCTCTGGTCGGGTACAGTTCGCCTATTGCGAACCCGGACCGATAGCCATCGTGCCCAATACGCGCTGGTGTGTCAACTCGAAACCGAGAATCGCCGCCTGAAATCTACACCGTAGATGCCGGGCGGGACGGTATCCGGGAGAGGGGCACACGATATGAGTGCGAACACCTAGGCGTACAGCTTGCGCGCGATCGCGGTCGCGATAGCCTTGTTGGTCTCGCGCCCGTTGTACCCGTCGGCGCCGGAGGGACCGCAGGAGATGCCGTGGGCGATGAGCCACTCCTGATGCCTCTTGATGGTGCCGCTGCTCATCTGGCGCGCCTGCACGCCGCAGAACTCGGGGTAAATCTTGCAGCCGACCTTCTTCTGCAATGCGAGCACCATGTCCGAGCCGACGCCCTTGCCGGTCTTCGTCCACTTGACGCAGTCCTCGACCGCCCAGAAATAACGACGGTTGGACTCCCACTGGCCGGAAATCACACCGTCGACGGAGGTGCCCAGCTGCTTTTGCAGCGCTCGCGTGAATCGAGGGCCCCAGTAGCGCGTGTCGCCCAGATCGGGATCGGTGTTGTCGGCGACCTCGGTATTCGATCCCGAGAGTGTGCCGCCGTCGCCGATCCACACCAGTTTGCCGTCCCAAGGGTAGGAATAGTACGGCTTGATGTTCGACTCCCAGCCGGTCTGGTCGCCCTTCCGGCCGCCGATCCCCCTGGTCTCGGAGATGCTGAACTGGGCGAGGCGATCGCCCTTCGCCGAGCCGTAGGCGCTCACGCACACGGCGGTGTGCCTGGCCTCGTTGAGGTAGATGTCGCCCCTCTTGGCGCTGGTCACGCCCATTTTCTCCCATCGGAAGAGCCCGGTCTTGAGGAGCTCGTTCTTCATGTTGCCGGTGTAGGTGGCGCCATGGGTGTCGATGCCGACGGCGCGCAGGGCCGTGATGACCGCCGACGAGCAGTCTCGGTCGCCGCCGGCGATGGTCACGGTGGTGCCGTCGGATAGCGTGATGGTCTCGGTCGTGCCGTCGCCCATCCTGGTGTATTGCGAGTAGCCGTGCCCGCTGCCGCCGTCATGGGAGCAGAGGTGCTCCATGACCTGGGCGAAGGCCTCGCGTCGCGTGATCGCCATGGCTACTCGTCCTCCCCTGAGCGGGGCTCGCTGTAAGTCATCGCGCGCGCCGAATCGGAGGCGCCGCTCGTGGTCGGATCGACGATGACGCCGAAGCCGGCGAGCACGGTCAGCACGATGCCGACGAGCTGCACGACGGAGTCCTGCGAGACGGGCGGGACGACGCCCACGATGCCGAGGACCTGGTACGCGGCGCCGATGAGGGTGGCCGCCAGCGCGGCCAGGGTCTGCTTATTCTTCAGTCGAAGGATCCAGTTGATCTGCATTTTCAACACTCCTAATCCGATCCGCCGATGCCGTGGTGGAGGTCGCAGGTCTTTTCGATGCGCTCGACGCGATTGAAAAGTGTGAGGACCTGCTGCTCGACGCGCGTTATGCGCTCACCGTGGTCATCGAGCTTATGGTTGATTTCCTTGACGCCGTCTTTAATCTCGCTTGTGTCCCCGCAGAGGCTGTCGAGCTTGTCGTCGGTCCTCTGCTCTTTGGCCGAGCGCGACATCGACGCCGACACCCGTCCCAGCGAGAAGGTGATGATGACCACGGCCGCCGACAGCAGAGACGTGGCCTCGCTGATGCTAAGGATGGGCATCTATTCCTCCCGCTTCTCGTCCTCTTCCAGCTTCTTCTCGACTCGCGCGCGCCAGGGCTTCGGCACCTGGTCGATAGTGCGCTCGCCGCGCTTGACCGCCTCGTAGTAGAAGCGGGCCATTCCCGTAAGGTTCATTACTGCTCACCCCCGATCATGTCCCCGAGTTCCAGCAGCGCGGCCTCGGTGTCGGCCTGGCGCTGCTCGATCTGCACGATGCGCTCGCTGTCGCTGAGGCCGTCGTTCTCGTGTTCCGCCCAGAGCTCCTCGAAGGAGGCCTCGACCTCCTCCACAGAGGGTGTGCCGGCGCACACGTAGTGGACCTCCTCCGCACGCCACACCTCGACGGCTTTCTCCGGGTCCGGACCGAAATCGGCGACGTCCTTCCGGATGTCCCGGCGGAGCCACACGTCGGAACACAGCCCGCTGGGGGCGACCTCGACCCTGACCTTCTCCAGCTCGGCGGATGAGTTAGTCGTGATGACCATGTGATTGCCTTTCTCGTCGCTTCCTGTCTACTGCCGATACGAGCCGTCTGGCGCGCTTGACCGTCCCGAGGTAGCCGTGGGCCTCGATGGCCTTCATGGAGTCCGAGTGCTCCAGATAGCCCCAGTAGGACGTGACCCGCCTGGCGCCAGCCTCCGTGGGGTGCCTCTCGAAGTCGCGGAAGGCGGCACGGATGCGCAGGTACAGATCGTCCTTCACGGTCACCCGATCCGGCCTGACCGTGAAACCGAGCGCGCGCACCGGTTCGTCATCGCCGCATCGCGATACCTTCCAGCCCTTGAGACTCAGGCTGAACCCCTCGGCGTAGAAGCGCTCCAGGCGCCTCACGGCCATCTCGAGGTCGCGCTTGCAGTCACCGAAAACGAAGCCGTCGTCCGCATACCACCCTTGGGCTCCTATCAGGCGCACGCGCCTGCCCCGTCTCCCCTTGTGCACGTCCTCCAGGAAGTGGTAGCCGAAGGAGAGCACCAACTGGGCCATCCGGAGCGAGAAGTAGCTCCCGATCTCCAGGGACCCGTCGTATGTGTCGAGCAGGCTGCCGCACAGGTAGAGCACGTCGTCGCTCCTGACGTATTTGCGGAGTATTCTCCTCACCACGTCGACCTTGATGCTCGGGTAGCACTTGCGGATGTCGACGTGCACGTGGTAGGCGTATTCGCGGCACCAGCGTTGGCAGGCCTCGACCAGCATCAACTGGCCCTTGCCCCTGACGCTGGCGACCTGCCAGTACCCGACCCTGGCGTCGATCAGGGATGCCAACGCGGCGTCGGCGACGTAGTCGCACACCTGCTGTTTCACGGACTCAACCCCGATGATCCGGAGCTTGCCGTTCGTGCTCTCGCGCCTCGGGTAGCGGTGGATGGGGCGGAACGAGAGGGTGCGCGAGGCTATCTCGGAGGCGATCTCCTCCACGAGGGCGTCCGGCGTACCGTATTCCTCGTAGACGCGGTACTCGTTCTTCGATCCGGACTCGCCGGACCTCCACCTCGCGTATCCCCTCTCCACGGACTCCCTATCGAGAACGAGCCCTTTGCAGTAGCTTTTCACTTGCAGACCGAACCCCTTTCTGGGTGTCGCCCGAGCGTTCGCCTCGCGGCTACCAGCCCGGTGGTCTTTTAGACAATTTCACTCGTTGAGCTAGGCCGATGCCCGTCTCCCGCCAGAGCGGGGAGGGTAGACGCGACTGAGATAGATATCGAAAGAGCGTATTCCCAGAGTGGCGCGAGCAGATGTTCCACCTCGTGTTCCCGGTCTCGTTGTTCGAGTTGACGTAGAACAGACCTGCGTTAGACCTGTTCCTCAAGTTGCCGAGCGACGAAGAAAATGCATCCCGCGAGTCGCGAATCCCTAATGCTTACTCATGTATATATGGGGGCTCTGCCCCTCTCGGCCGCTATGCGGCCGATTCACCCCGTCTGAGACCATGGCCAGAAAGGCGCGAGCAGATGTACCACCACGAGCCCCCGGCCGCGCTGCCCGAGCCGACGTAGAACAGACCCGCGTTAGACCTGTCCCACAAGAGGCCGAGCGACAGGCACTCTCGCACGCCCGTCACGGTGTCGACGTTCTTGTAATGGCCATCGCACATGCCCGATGAGCTGGTGGCACCCGAGACGACCATGGCCATGAAGCCGCCCTTGGTGAGGGCGTACATGCCGTAGTTCCACCCCTCGCCGGCGCCTCCGATGATCCTGCCGATGTCCTCGGCGCCCGCGGCGACGGTACCGGACTTCTCCTTGGAGTAGTCGTGGTTGACGAAGCAGTGCCACCCGTCCGTGCCGTCGCACTTATATAGGACGTTGGAGATGAGCTCCAGGGCGCCGTAGCCCATCTCGATACCCTGGATCTGGAACGGTTGGCGGCCGTCCGTGCACGAGGTCGGCGAGCCGTCGCCGAGCAGCCCGTCGGTGGCGCCGGTGTTCCACGGGGCGGTCGAGACGAGCTGTCCCGCGGCGGAGTCGAACGGCGCGCAGTCGAGCGCGAGCGTGACGTTGTCTCCGGAAACGGTCTTGGAGACGATGTTGGCGCGGTCGGCCAGGTCGTAGGTATCGGAGTATCCGCGGTCGCGGCCCGCGGTCGTCGTTGTGCCGACGCACACGGCCGAACCGACCGGCCACAGATCGGCGACGGACTTCTCGATCGTGACCTGGGCCTTGCCGGTGGCCGCCACGGTGACCGGGGTCTGCTCGGTGTGGCCGGTGCAGCCGGCGAATACAGACTGGCTGTTCTTGGTCGCGTACTTGGTCAGGAACATGACCTTGACGTACCAGTCGTCGACCGTGGTCTTGAGGGCATAGCCCTCGCCCTTCTTGGCCGCGATCGAGATGGCGCTGTCGTGGCTCACGTTGCGGGTCGCCAGCTTCGCCTCGGAGACCGAGCAGGGCTTACCGGAGGCGTCGTAGCTCATGCCGTAGCGAGCGTACATCATGAAGGGCGCGCGCCCGCCGGCGAGCGTGATGGCGCCGGGCTGGGCGGAATAGCCGGGGCGGAGGGTATCCGTCACCCACAGCGTCCACTTCGAGTTCGCGACGTACTCGCGGTAGTAGAGTACGGGCGCGAGCACCCAGACGTCGCCGTTCGACCCGTCGAAGGCGAACAGGCCGTCGCCCTGGATGGCCGTCACGTGGGGCAGGCCGCCGTCGTCGAAATAGCCGTTGACGAGGTAAAAGCGGTAGGCGCCCTTGCCCGCATACGGGTCGCTACCCTCCTTGAGGAATGTGTACGGGACGGGGTTCGCCAGCCCCGCGTTGGTGCCCAGCTTGGTGCCGGCCGTGGCGGAGCCGGTTGGGAACTCGACACCGTAACACTCGGCGCTCGAGTTGACGCCGAGCCAGGTGACGATCTCCGACGTCACGTACTCGCCCTTGGCGATGCTGTATGCCGGGAACTTGACGAGGCCGGCCTGCACCTCCAGGGCGGTGGCGATGCGGTCCAGGCTCTGGTCGGTCGGCCAATCGTAAGATGCCATACCTTATCCTTCCATAGTCATGTCGACGAGCACCGGGCGGCTGTTGCCGGCCTCGTCGACCCTGCGGGTGAAATAGATCTTCATATTCGGGTCGACGGCGCCATTGGCCTCCTCGGCCGCCTTGAGGGCCTTCTCGGCCGCGGCGTCCGTCTTCTGCGTGCAGGAGGCGATGGTGTCCGCGACCTGTCTCTTCGCCGACGCTACCGTCTCGTCGAACGTCTTCTTGCGCTGCGCCTCGTTGCTCTTGCGAACCTGCTCGTCGCTGCGGCGCTTGACCTCGTCGGTCTCGCGCTGGCTCTCGGCGGCCTTCACCGATTTCTCGGTCGCGTCGATGGCCTCGGTGAGCTCGGCGATGATGTCCCCGGTACGGGCCTGTATCATCGTGCTCACCGTCGCCCCCATGTCCTCCATGGTCGCGAGCTGCTTGACGCTGCCCGGGCTGAAGCAGATGTAGACGCCGGTGCCGTTCTTGCCGTTCGGGTCTCCGGACAGCACGACCGCGAACTCGCCGGGGGTCATGTTCTTTGGCAGGAACTTCTCGTAGATGCCCCTGCGCATCTGGATTGCCATTTGTGCCTCCTAGGCGATCTTCTTGTTGTTGAAGTACAGCCCGCCGTTTTTTATCTCCAGCGTCGCGCCCCCCGCATTTACGAAGAACCCGCTGGAGGCGACGGATAAGGACACGGGCGTGCTTCCGCCGGCACCGGTGAAGAGGGAGCTGAACGAGAGGCCATCCGGCTCAACGAACAACATGGCCGAATAGGAGCCGTTGCCGGCGCTGATCCCCACCGAGTTCTTCAGGAATCTGATCGTGGAATCGTACGAGGCGTACTTCAGGGATGCGCCCGCTTGGCTCGAACTCAGGGTCAGGGACCCGTTGCCCGTAGTAAGCTTATTCACGGAGACGGTGTCAGCCTTGATGTACTCTCCGTTCAGGTAGACCTTGCCGCCCTGCAAGTAGATGCCTTGTTCCTCACCGTTGTTGGTGAGCCTATTGAAAATCTTCTGCTGGGTGAGGGCGCTATCCACATTGATTTGGGTGCCCTGGCTCTCTCCCTCGAGCAGTACGGAGTCGAGTTTGTTCAGCGCCTCGACATGCTTGTCGTAGGCGGTTTCGAAAGCCGCCAGCTTATTCTCCAGGTCAGACTTCCCGGTCGCTGCGGATACGTCGGAGATGGCGTCCGTCAGCAGCTTGTATGTGCAGCCGTCGCCCTTGTAGGCTGGATCGTAGAACTGGTAAATCACCGCCATGAAGTTGCCAACCTTGTTGGCCAATCGCGCCAGCTTCGCGTCGTCGCTCGATTTGCGGGATGCGACTATCTGTGAGATTCGGTCGACGGACGACTTGTCGGCCATGTGGAGCGCATCAAATTCGGTCGGGATGGAGTCTCCCCCCACGGTAGTCGCGGAGCCCAGCTTGAGAACAGCCTCCCCGGTATTCAGGTCGATGTAGTTCTCTCCGTTGTTGGCGGCGATTCGACCTAGGCCGATATAGTCGGCGTTGATGTAGAGCTGGCCGTCTTTCGTGTAGAGGCCCTTGATCCTGCCGTTGTCGGTCAGCAGGTTGAATATCTTCTTCTGATCCAGCGCGTCGACCGTGTCCATGGCACTCTGGGCTTTTTGGTTCGCCGAGGTCAGGGCGGCATTGTATGCCGGGGTCGAATAGGATGTGCTGCCGTCGCTCCAGGTGATGCGCAGGCGCTGCCAGTAGTACCTGCCGCTCGACCAAGCCGGGACGGACGTGGACCAGGAACCGCCGGTGGCGCTGCTCGCCGACGTGCTCAGGTAGTACTCGGGGACAGACGACTTGATGCCGCGACCGTCGACGCCGTTCGCGCCGTCGGCACCCTTGAACAGGGTCCAGGTGTACTTCGCCGGGTCCGTCGGGTCTTTGACGGTGAGGTCGACGCACTGGCCGATGTACTTCTTGCCGGAGCCGTCGGTCGTGCTGAAGCCCTGCCTGCCGTCCGCGCTCGTGGCGTAGGCGATGTGCAGATAGTAAGTCTTGCCGTCGGTGCCGTTCTTGCCGGGGACGCCGTCTTCGCCGTCGGCGCCCTTAATGAGTGACCACTGGTACTTCGACGGATCGGTCGAGTCCGTCGGGGTGCTGTCGACGTATGTGCCGAGGTAGGTCTTCCCCGCGCCATATGACACACTGAAGCCCTGCCTGCCGTCCGCGCTCGTGGCGTAGGCACGATGAAAATAAGTCGACACGCCGTCTCGACCTGCCGGTCCGCGCTCGCCGTCCTTGCCGTCGACGCCGTTCGCGCCGTCGGCTCCGGACAAGCACACCGGATCGGTGATCAGCACGTCCCCAGATTGCATGACGGTCTTGGTCCTGGACCAGATATATCGGCCGGCGGACCACGCCGGGGCATCGATGGACCATCCCGCCGTAGGGGGCGTGTCGCGGGAACCGTTCTGGGCGTACTCGACCGTCACGGATTCGATGGCCGCATCGGTGGTGGCGATATCCTTGCCTCCCAGCTTTGTCCCGGCATCCAGGTGCATCTCGCATGTGTCGAGATCCCAGTAGTTCCGGCCCTTGGAATCGGATATCCTGCCCACCGTCAGGTATTTCGCGTTTATGCCGACCGCGTAGATCCTGTTCAGGATGGCGGTGCCGCTGACATCGAGGCCGTACGGCCATGTCTCGCCGCCGTCCGTCGAGATGCCGATGGCGGTCGACGTCATCTTCCAGACGATCCTCGAGTCCGCCATGGTCGGCTTATCGTGCAGGAAGTATATCTTGCTCCCGTCAGTCTGCTTGACGACGGTCATGTAGAGGCCGCCCGAGTTGCGGAGCTCCCTCTCCAGGGCCTCCTGCGCGAGCTGTCGCTCGGTGCGCTCGGTGCGCGTCAGGTTCCGGGCGTCGACGATCGCCTTCGTGATGGCGCTATAGCCCGCCGCGCTCCTGCGCGAGGGGGTCTCGGCCGAGCACGAGGTGCTCATGTAGGAACCCACTTTATAGGTGAGCGAGGTGACGTAGGATCGGTAGCCGCGGCCGCACGAGTCGAAGACCATGACCGGGTCGCCGGCCTCCATGGTCGGATCGCCGATCGAGGACGACTCGAAGGGCCGGAAGGTCATACCCACCACGCGCTTCCCGATCAGCTCGGCGACAGCGGCGCCCTGCCCGTAGAGCACGAGGGGGTTGTCCCCCATGTCGAGCACGTAGCCGTCCTTGCCCCACCTCACGGTGGCGCCCTCCTCCCCTGTACCGCCGGCATCCGTGGAGAGGTCGTCCTGCTCGGTGACCGAGACGCCGGTGATGACGACGTCGTCGGTGCAGACCGATACCGATGAGATCATGCTGATCGTCTTGTACGGTAGGCGGCCGAAACCGCCGCCCTCCTCGGTGTCGCCGGAGGCATAGGTGATGAAGTTGCCGCCGTCGGCGGTATCGCCCGTGGCGTACGGCGACGCCGGGTCGAACTCGCCGCCGTCCAGCGACTCCATCGAGTCGAAGGCCCGATAGTCGTACCAGCCGATTTGCAGGCGCCCGTCATACCGGCACTTCGCGAAGCAGCACGCGATCTTCAGGGCGTATCCGAGCACGGCGAGACAGGTCAGCGAGTCGTCCGAGGGGCGCCTGGAGACCTTGTAGTCACCGCAGGGGATATCGCCCGAGACGAGGACGACGCCGCATTTGTTGCAGATGTCGCGGACTATCGTCCCGATCGTCGCCGGGTATACCGTCTCGACATCCGAGTAGGGACGCTCGAAACGGGTCATGTTGTCGAGCGACGACAGCGCGATGGTCTGGCCGTACGCGCTCGGCTGGTCGACGTGGTAGAGGCCCCTGCGGACCCATTCCACGGAACCGTCGGATAGCTCCTTGCCCAGCGACGGCTCGATGGTGGAGCCCGTGAAGTCGTACTCGTCGAAGCGGCCGTCGAAATTGGCCAGGGACAGGTTGAACTTGCCGATGATGCAGGCGCCGATATCGAAGCTGGACGAGGACGAGGTGCCCTCGCTGAAGCACGGGGTCCCGAAGATGACGTCCTCGCCGGTGATATCGCGAACCGTCCCGTCGGCCAGGGTGAGGCGCGCCTTGATGAGCATGTTCGAGTTCCCGGTCGAGAGATTGTCGAACTCCTCGCTCGCACTCAGCATATCGCTTCACCTACCTTTCGATGATGTCGAATGAGACCGTGGCGAGGCGCGTGCCCCTGCCCGGGAGCTCATACCATTTGAACGGGGCGCTCATGTCGCCCGCATAGAACTCGCGGACCTCCACCTTGCCGTCCATCACGTCGAAATACCTCACGTAGAAGTACTCGGGGGCGAAGGCCTGTAGGATGCGGGACGCCTGGGTCGCGTCCGGCAGGGTCCACGTGAGCTGGAGCTTCCGCTTGCAGCTCGTGCGCATCTTCTGCATCGTGTTGTTGGGGTCCTGGGTTCGCCCCGCGTCCGCGGAGGAGATGTCCTGCTTGCCCCACGTCAGGGCCGATGGGTCCGGCGTCAGGTCGACGAGGGAGGACGGTGACGCCCCCACTGCCAGCAATGCCATTGAATCTCCTCCTTAGACGAAGCTCGGGACGATCTCGCCCGTGCGGACGAGGTCCTTGGTCCCCTTGTAGACGGCCCTGGCGAGTTCCTCCCGGCCGATGTAGAGCGGTATCTCGATGCGCTGCTGGGATCCCTGCTGGGAGCTGCGCTGCGCCGAGAGGACGCTGATCATGCCGCTGGCCACGCCGCGCTCGATACCGGCGATGATCTGGTCGTTGTTCGCGACCGTGGTCTTGCCGCCCATGGTGCCGACGAGCTCGGGGCCCGCCTCGCGCGCGACGAACAGCTGGCCGGAATCGACCTGGCCGCCGCTGGCCATGTACGGGATGGTCGGCACGTCGATGTAGTAGAAGCCGGCGAAGGGGTAGATGTCGAAGATCGACCAGCCCTTGAGGGCGCCGATGATGCCGTTCAGGTTCGCGAACGGCTGGGCGATTGCCCAGTTCATGCCGCTGATGATGCCGTTGACGATCACCCTGAACGAGTCGACGATGGCGTTGACGACACCGTTGAAAATCTGGCCGCCCCACTGGAAAACCGATTTCACACGCCACCAGGCATCCCCGAAAATCTGGCCGAAATAACCGGCCACGCCCGAGAAAATGCGCTGGATGCCCCACCATGCGTCGGCCGCCCCACGCCTCGCGTCCTCCCAAGCCGAGGAGAACTTGGCGCTCAGCGGCGACGTGACATGCAATCCGAACCATGACGAGACGACGCTCCAGGTGCCGTTGACTCTCCCCCATGCGTCGGACGCCCAGCCCGAGACGCGCGCCCATGTCCGGCTGAAGGTCTCCCTCAGCGGCGTGAGCACGGTCTCGCCGAACCACTGCGGGGCGATCTCCCATGCGCGGACGACGATGTCCCAGCAACCCTGGGCGAAGACGCCGATATCGTGGAAGATGTCCTCCGCGGTCCGCGAGATGCTCGACCACAGCTGCGAGAACCAGTCGACGAGCGGTGAGAAGAAGTCCTCAATGGGCACGACGACGTTGTCGTAGAACCACTGGGCGACGCCGGACCATATCTCGGCGCCGATTGCCACGGCCCCGTTCCACAGATCCGAGAAGAACTGCGTCATCGGGGAGAAGAACAGCTGGATGGGCGCGACGACGTTGTCGTAGAACCACTGGGCGACACCGGACCACCATGTCGAGATCGCCTGCACGGCGCTAGACCAGAGATTCTCCAGGGCGGGCCCGATGGTGTTCCAGTTCATGACGATCGCGGCGACCGCGCCGACGGCCGCTCCGACCAGCAGGGGTATCCACGACCCCGTCATCAGTGAGATGGCGCCGCCGATGAGGCTGAAGCCGGCCAGTACCGCCAGGACGTTGTCCGTGCTCGGCCCGTTCTTGAAGAAATCGATGAAACCGGTCGTCAGCAGGGCGACTCCGCCGACCAGCATGCCGATGGCGCCTGCCAGCTCCCCGAACTGGAATGTCAGGGCGAACACGCCGGCACCGATGCCCACCACCATGGTGAGCAGGTTGTAGGCGTTCATCCCGTTATCCCAGACGTCCTTGAAGGCGACGGCTATCATGCCGACCCCGGTCACGACCGCGCCGATCGCGGCGGCACACGGCCCGAAGGCCAGCCACAGGCCTGTCACGACGGCCGCGGCGCCGAGAAACATCTGGGTGAAGTTCGACAAGTCGATGCCGTTGCTCCACGCGTCGATGAGACCCCATACGTACAGCACGGCTCCTCCGACGGCGAGAGCGAGGCCGGCCGCCTTCTTTAGGTCGGCGCCCAGGGTCCTGGCGATCTTCCACGCGGCGAAGCCCGCGCCGATTGCGGCGACATACGGGAGCAACTTCAGCATCTTCTGGGCGAGCTCGTCCGTCATCTTGTTCATGTAGTCGTCGAGGCCCGAGAGGAAGTCGTAGGTGTCGAGGGGCAGATCGAGGCCCCCGCCTCCTCCGCCTCCTCCGCCACCGCCGCCTCCGCCCCCGCCTCCGCCGGACGGCGACGTGTCGGAATTGTCGGTCAGCTTGTTGAGCTCGTCGAAGCCCATGACGGAGTTCTTGAGCTCCTTGACCTTGTCGTTGGCATCGGATGCGGCGTCCCCCACCCCGCCGAGGGAATCGGCGGTGTCATCGATGGGGCCGGTGCCCCCGCTGTTGAACCCGGAGGTGTCGAGCCCCGAGTAGTCAACCTCGAAGGTGGCGTCGATACCGAAGAACCGGGCGATGGTGTTGGCGAGTATCTGGATGGCCTTCGCCGCCGCAATCGCATACGGGAGGATCCTGTTGAGCACGGGTATCAGCACGTTACCCACGGCTCGGGCCGCCATTCGGGCCTGCGCCGACAGGATGCGCATCTGGTTGGCCGGCGAGGCCAGGGTGCGCGCCATGTCGCCGTGGACCTGCGTGACCTGCTCCATGATGAGGCGGTAGCGCAGTGCGACCTTCTCGGCCTGGGTCATCTCGGAGGTGCTCTGCTGGATGCCCAGGTTCGTCGCCTCGAGCTGCATGCGGGCGTCGGACAGGTCCCAGCCGATACGGCGGAGCGGCTCCAGCTCACCGGCGATACCGGACTGGAGCTTGGCCATCGCCTCATCGGTAGTGATGTTGTAGAACGACGCGATGTCGTACCCGAGCTGCGTGAGCTGCTGCGACATCACGGCGGCCTTGTCCGTCGCCTCGCCCATGCCCGTGGTCAGCGTCATGAAGGTTCCCTGGTTGCGGGACCATTCGCCCATATCGATGCCCATGAGGTCCTGGACCTTCTGGGCATACCTGGTGGCGCCGTCGGCATACGAGCCCATAGAGGCAGCGTAGAGGTTCATGTCCTCCGCATATTGCGAGGAGTAGTCCACGCACGTCTTCAGCGCGCCCAGCGCGATTCGGAGCCCGCCGAGGAGCTTGCCGAAGCTGAAGGCCCCCGCGATGCGGGCTGCCGCGCCCGTCAGGGCACTGCTCGCCGAGATGCTCTGGGCCTCGGCGTACTTGAGCGACGAGGCCACCGTGCGGGTGGCGGCCGCCGCGGTGCGCATCGAGGGCGGCAGGAGCCTCACGGCCGACGCGAGCTTCCCCACGTTGGTCGCCAGGGGCTCGATCACGCGGTTGAGCCTGTCGAGCTTGTCGGCAAACCCCTCCATGTCGAAGTCCTCGTAGGCCTTCAGGGCCTCCGGCAGGCGCTTGAGCCCGTTGATGGACTTGGTCAGGCTCATCCCCTCCAGCCCGCGAAGGCTGTTGAGGGACGACGCCACGGAGCGCAGGCTGCCGAGCGACGCCTCATCGAAGGACGAGAGCGCCTGACCGATGGCGCGCAGATTGTTCGGGACTGTCTTGGAGATGGTGATGCCGGAGAGGCCGGTGAGGGACGAGAGCGAGGACAGGCGCTCCGCCGCGTCCTCGGGTATCGACCCGGAGGCCTCCCCGACGGCGGCGAGCGTCTTGGGAAGCGAGGCCGACATGCTCGCCGCACCCAGCCCGCCGATGGATCCGAGGGACGCGATCTTGGAGCCGGCGCCCTCCGGAATCAGGTCTATTGCCGCGGCGAGATCCATGATCCCGTCCGCGGCGTTCTTGTTTATCTTGATGTTCGACAGCTGTTGCAGCTTCGCCACCGGGATTGAGTTCGCGGCGGCGTTGAAGCGCTGGATGGCGTTCTTCAGCTGCCCCAGCTTGGAGGTCGGTCCCCCCAGGCGCCCGTCCAGGCGCTCGAGCGAGCCGATGAGCCGGTTGAGGCCCCTCGACGCCGACCCGGAGTCGGCTGAGACCTCGATGCCCAGCTTGTCGATGGTAGCGTCGGCCATGCCGCCCTCCCTTGCTTTCTATCGGGTAAGGGCGGGTCCTCTCCGCTGCCTAATCGCCGGCGTTCTCCCCTTGCCGGTCGCGTATGGCCTTGTTCAAGCGCTTGGCCACCTGCTCGAAGCGGTCGCGCATCTCTATGGCACGGCGCCTCTGGCGCTCCTCCTCGCGCCTCGCCGCGGTCTCCGGCGTGGAGAACAGCGGGGCGTCCGGGTACTCGGCGTTCTTGTCGCCGCAGAGCGTCCGCGCCAAGACGGCCCCGAGGGCGCTGTATACGTACAGCCCCTCGCGCCACTCGGCCGTATACCGGTTGTCCGCCCTTATGCGGGCGGCCTCCCGGTACGCCCTCGCGAGATCGAGCGGGCCGTGCCAGAACTCATCCGCCGTCATGCCGATGGCGAGGTACTGGGGCAGGGCCCTCCAACAGATCTCCTCGATGGACGTCAGGGTCTCCCCGGTCGGCTCCCCTAGGCTTCCGACCAGGTGATCGCTTTTCCCTCGTCGCTCGGATCGTCGAGCAGCGAGCCCGCCGCGGCGGCGTACATGCCGGTGAGCTTCGTGTAAAGGCCCACCTTGTCCTCCATGAGGTCGAACAGGGTCTTCGCGGTGCTCGGCTTCATCTTGGGGTGGTGCTTGGCGAGGGCCGCGGTGAACAGCGCCTCGGCGAGATACGACTTGCCGCTCTGGAGCTCACTCATGGAGATGTCGTACATGCGCTCGGCGCGCACCGCGGACTCTCGGTCGAACTCGAGCACGTAGGTGGTGCCGTTGTAGTCGAACTTGATCATCTGGTTTTCTGCCATTTGGGGAACCTCTTTCTGTCAGTGTTTGCTTACTTGCCGGAGACGTACTTGATCTCGCTACGCGGCATGATCGCGATAGTCATCTCGGAGACGGCGGAGACGCTGCGGGACTTCGGGTACGCGGTCACGGTGCCGGTGAACTCGAACTTGCCGAGATGGCCGTCTGGGGTCATGACACCCTCGGTCTCATTGCCGCCGAACCAGACGCCCCAGTGCTCCACCTTGCCCTTATGGGCGAGGATCGCCTCGTAGTCGTCGGGATCGTAGTTGGCGGTGAACTCGAGGGCGCCGCCGGAGTCGAGGATGTCCTCGATGTACTGCTTGGCGGCATCGGACAGCGTGGTGGCGTCAAGGTTGTCCGGCGTCTTGCCGAGATCCGGGGTCTCCTTGACCGGGCAGAGATTCGTCCAGGTCGTGCCATCGGCTGAGTTCATCAGATAGGTTTGATAGGTGTTGGTCGGAGTCGACATGTTACCTCCCGTAATATGTTCCGTCTTTAGCGACGACGCCCGTGAACCGGGCAGTCATCCTGTAGATAGATGGGTCAGCCGCGTTGTCGACCGGCTGGCACATCACCCGCTTGAAGTTGCGTTTCCTCATCGCGTCGGAGACGGCGCCCATGATCGACCTGCACTCGGCCTTCGGGTCCTCCAGCGCTGCGCTGAAGACGTCGGCCGTGTAGGTCACCGAGGCGTACTTCTCCTCGAGGGAGGAATCGATGGTGCGGGAAAAGGTGTTGTTGAGCGCCTCGACGAACTCGACCGCCGGGAAGGCCGGCGGAGAGATGACGTGCTGCGAGCACACGTATGCGTCGGGGTGATCCCGGAGGACCGCCCTGGCCACCTCGTCGAAGAGCTGTATCTCGTAGTCGATCAAAGCTCGAATACCTCCCTGGCGATGTCGAGCGCCCGCTGGCGCATCGCGTCGGCGGCAGTCGCCATGTAGGCGTTTGCCGTCTGTCCACGCGTCGTGCCCAGGTTGCCCTCGCGGTCGTAGTAGTACCAGCGCGTCGGGTCCGTGGGGTCGTGCGCCTCCGGGGTGCGTCGCTCGTCGTAGCCCCAGCCCGGGGGAGTCTTCCCCGGGTAGGTGCCCTGGCCGACGACGCCCGTGCCGAACTCGACGAAGGCCGCATAGGCTCCCGTCGAGACGACCAGCCACGATCCCGGGCCGTCGGACTCGGCGTAGATTCCGGAGCGGAGCCCGCCCGTGTCCTCGCGGACCACCGAGGCGGCAACGTCGACACCGATATCGGACAGGCGCTCGCAGAAGCGGTCGCAGCGCTCGGCCAGGTCCGCCTCGATGGCGCGGAGCTCGTCGATGGCGGCCCGCACCGAGGAGCGCGAGAGCTCCAGCTCGACGGTCCTCATCGCCCGTGCTCCACGTACTTGAGGGCCACGACGAGGTACGAGGTCGTGCGGGACACGCGGCGCACCGCGTAGTCGTAGGGCTTGTCGCACGATCCCGATGCGTCCGGGCCCACCGGCTTGTAGACGTCGATCCAGAAGACGGTGGACTCGTCGATGGGCAGCGTGGGGTCGTCCACGATCAGGGTGCGGTCGTAGTCGAGGTCCTGCCCGAAGACAGACCCGGCGGCCTCGCCCTTGACGGCGGACACCGTCGCGAGGATGGGGGTCTGCCCCGAGCGCACCGTCTCGAAGCGGCCGGTGAGCCTGCCCTCGGCATCGACGACGGGCTCCTTGGACTCGTAGTACGAGACGAGAACCTCGCGGCGGTCGCGGTCGAGGCACCTCATCGCGGCACACCGACCATCGGCACGATGTCCGAGAGCATGGCCTCGGGCACACCGGCCGAGCCGTAGGTGCGCGAGACGCCCGCCTCCGTGTGGGACAGCTCGCCCTCGGCGCCGCGCTTGTTGATCAGGTAGACGGCGACGTCGACGACGGTCCCGTGGTACTTGGCGGGGACGTCGCCCCACTCCGCGTCAGCGTAGGGGAAGACGCGGGAGGTCACCTTCGACTTGGCGATCTCGATGTAGCTCGCGACGTAGGAGTCCATGCGCGGGTCGTCGATCAGGTTCGACACCGCGAGGGTGATTTCCGCGTCCGTCATGGCCCTACTCACCTGCCGCCTGGATCTTGTCGATGATGGTGGCCTTGGTGTCCTTCACCTTGAGCGCGACGCCCTTCTCGGCGGCGAGGGCAATGAGCTCATCGCGGCTCATGGCCCCCATATCCTCCTGCGGGACATCCTGCTCGGTAGCGACGGTGGGCTCGTCGGCAGGGGCGGACTTCTCCGCGGCCGGCTCGGTGTAGGTGAGCGGATGCTTCTCGCTGATGCCGAAGCGCGTGACGATCTCGTCGAGCGTCGAGACGCAGGCGCCGGCGGGGAGCGCGGTCTCGGAGCCGAGGGCGTAGCTGACGCTCTCGAGCTCGCGGACCTCCGTCACCTTGTCCTTGGCGGTGACGTTCAGGCCGTAGACCTTACCGGCCTCGTCCTTGAAGTAGGCTCGCTCGTCCTTGTAGTAGAACATTGGCGCTCCTTAGCCGTTAGAGACGATCTGGGCCATGCCGATGCACTTGGGGTCGACGACCGGGGCGTACTTGGCGGAGTTGCCGAGGGTCGCGTCGTCCGGGGACACGCCGTCGGTGGCGCCGTTGTGCGTGTAAGAGAAGCCGTTCGGCAGAATGGTCTCGCGCAAGCGGGTCACGAGGGTGTCCTCGCCGCCGTTCTTGGTCTCGGAGCGCTCGGTGCCGACCGGCTTGTTGACGGGGGCCGGGGCGTAGCGGAACGCGCCTTCGCCGAAGATGTAGCTCGTGTACTTGGTCGCGGAGGAGCCGGAGCCGGGGACGGTGGGCACCTGATCGGAGACGACCACGGTCATGCCGTTGGCGTCTGCGATGTTGAGAGTGCGCTGGATGCCCATCGGGTCGGTGTACTTGCGGAACTCGAGGAGGTCGAGGTTCGCGAGGTTCTTGGCGACCGTGGAGTGCATGATGGCGAGCTTGAACTGGCCCTGGGCCTTGTCGCCGCAGGCCTTGACGAGCGCGTCGTTGATGGAGGTCTCGGCCAGCTTGTTGCCGGCGGACACGGTGGTGCTGCCGGAGCTGATGTCGGTGAGGTGGGACGCGAAGGCGGCGACATAGGCCTTCTGGGCCTCGGTCATGTAAGCCTGCTCGCTCACGCCGAAGACGGCCTTGGCGATACGGATGAGCATCGCCTGGTGCTGCTTGTCCCAGTAGCCGGCGACCTGGGAGACGATGGCGCCCATCGGGTCGACCTTGTGGAAGTCGGCGATGAAGTCGCGCGACTTCCAGCCCTTGGCGCGGCCGTAGACCACGCCGGAGAGGTCGCCGCCGTCGATCTCGTCGGTAGTGATGTCGGTCTTGCCGTCATAGTTGACTGGGGCGCCGCCGAGCGTGTTGAAGAAGGGCACGGTGTAGATATTGGAACCGCCCGCGATCTGGTCGGCGATCTCCTGGTCTAGGACCATGGCGCCCGAATCGAGGAACGCCGTGGTCACGGGATCGGGGGCCTGGCGCCAGTTGCGGGAGAAGAGCTCCTCGTCGAAGGGGAGTCCGAAAAGCGTACCTGCCATTTGGTTTCCTTTCAGTTGGGTGTTAGTCGGTTGCGTCGAGCTGCTTCAGAAGACCGGGGTTCTCCTGCATGAGCTTCATCTGCTCGGAGAACGTCATCTTGTTGAAGGACTCGGCCGTGATCTGGCCCTCGCCGGCGCCCCCGTTCAGGCCGGGGTTCTGCTTCAGGAGGGCCGCCTTGGTGGACTGGGCCACCTCGTCGCGACGTCGCTTGTCGAGATCCACGAGGGCCTGGGCGGCGGTCTTGGTCGCCTCGGCGTCCTCGCTCACCACGCGCGGCAGCAGCTGCTCGATGTCCTCGGTGCTGAAGCCGGCGCCCACGAAGAGCGATTTGGCCTCGAGCGAGTTGGACTTGAGCGTGAACTCGCGCTCCTTCGCGGCAGCCGCCTCCTCGCGCTGCTTGAGGAGCTCCTCGGCGCTCATGCCGGACTGCACCTGGGAGGTGAGCTCGGCGACCTTCGCCTGGAGCGCGCCCTCGCTGTCGCGGGACGCCTTGAGCTCGCCGTTGGCGGCCGTCAGCTGGCCCGTGAGGTCGGTCACGGTCTTCTTGAGGGGATTGAGCTCGGCGCCGATGCCGTTAAGCAGGGTGCTGATCTGCTCCTCGGTCGCACCGGGGAAGATTGCCGCGATCTCGTCTCGTTTCATATTTCATTCCTCCGTAGATACGCCGGTTTTAACGCGGCCGGCACCGCACGGATATGTCTGCCACTTCACGCTGTGGCCGCTATGCGTTAGCCGCCGCGTGCGCGGAGGCGTCGTCGCCCTTTTTGGGCTCGGGGACCCCGGCCTGTGAGCCGGGGCCGTCCTCGCCCGTCGAAGAGGAGGGGTCGTGGTTGGCGTCCGCCTGGGCCGCGAGCTGTCTCTGCGCCTCGGCGGCGCGCTCCTCGGACCAGCGCTTGGACTGGAGATATGCCGCCTCCGGGTCGGTGAACATGCCGCAGCTCTTGAAGGCGATCTCGGGATGGATGCCGTTATTGGAGAGCATGGTGGTGAGGACCTGGGCCTTGACCAGGACGTTCTCGTAGTTGCGGCGGTTGAAGGTGAGCTCGATGTCCCGCGAGCGCAGGTCGATGTCGACGCCGCCCGACTGCTCGCAGATGCCCAGCACGATCTTCAGCAGGGCCCGCTCGGCGCGCTTGAACTGGAGCTCGTAGCTCTTGGCGTGGCTCTCGGCCATGGTCCAGCCGTCTCGCAACAGGACGGCGGCGCCCGTGTCGGACGTCGAGGCCTTGGTGCCGTTGCGGTTGGGCATGCCGCAGATGTTGGTGACCGCCTGGAGGAGGTCCTCCTTGGTGACCTGCGTCTGGCTCTGGTCCAGGCTGTTGCGGATGAAGTCCACGTCGCCGCGCCCGCCCTCGACGGTCTTCACCTTGACGGCGCCGATCTCGAGCATGCTGAGGAACGTGTCCTCGTCCACGTCGCAGTCGACGAACTTCATGAGGCTCTGGACGGTCTGCTCGATGTCGTCCATGCGGTTGGACTCGAGCGCGTTCAGGGCATCGAGGATCGGCAGGACTACCTCGAAGGCGCCCAGGCGGACGCTGTTCAGGTCGTACTCGACGATCGGGATGGCCCCGTAGGTGTGCGGCCGGCTGTCGATGATGTCGGCGCCCTGGATCAGGTACCAGGAATCGGCCGTGTAGACGTTGTAGAGGGTCTTCTCGCTGCCGTCCTGCGCCGTGCCGACCCACACCGCGGCGATGGGGCGGTGGTGGTATGCGGAGCTGTACACGACGAAGGTGTCCCACGGCTTGAGCACGTGGAGCTCGAAGGGCTCCTCGTCGTCGGCCGTGGACTCCACCATCCGGTACCCCACGCCGCAGACGCACATGTACTCGAACAGGTCGCGGTCGCTGGATGCCTTGTCGCGGGCGAACATGAGCGTGTTCAGCTCGTTGAGGTCGCCCAGGTGCTCGGAGTAGCCGTCCTCGGTCTCGTCCGTGCCCTCGGGGCCGGCGGTGCCGTCGTGGTTTCTCAGCGTGTACTGGAGGGGCTCGGCGAGCTGGTAGCCCAGCTTGAAGTTGACGATCTCGCTCGCGTGGTTCTCCACTATTCGGTTGCAAATCTCGGGGCGGACGTCCTTCACGCGGTCGAGGACCGGCTGGCGCCCGCGGTAGTAGTCCCAGAGGTACAGCTCCTGGGCCTTGTTGATCCAATGGGCGGCGAGCGCCTCGGTGACGACCTCGACGACGTTGCCCTCGCCCACGGACTCGTAGTCCGCGTAGATGCGGGCCCGCCCGGTGTACACCGACGCCGCTCCCGCCTTGTCGCCCTCGGCCATCCGCCGCCTCCTAGTGTCTGGATTGCTCTATCGCCAGAGGACCGGTCCCGCGCGAAGGGGAGCGCGCCCGTCCCACCGGACGGCTGGATGGGGACGGTCCGTACTGACAGCGGAGAGGATCCGCCGACACGAATAATGACAGGGGGTGAGGGCGCAGTTAATACCCGTCCCGCTATTGTGAGCAACGGTCGGCATTATTGCGGATTGATACGGATTGATACGGATTACCTGCTACGCTATGCGTCTCGTGGGGGTGACCTTCGCGAGGGACATCGACGTGGCGAAGCGCTTGAGCATGCTCATCGCATCCGGCGCGTCGTCGTGTTTATTGCGCCCCTCCGTCGTGTAGTGGGTGAGCATCGAGATGAAGCGGTCGTAGTCCCTCGAGGGGTGGTCGGAGCGGAAGAGGCAGTGCTCCTTGATCCACATCGAGTCGGTGATGATGCGGGTCTCCTTGTTCTCGGTCGAGAACTTCTTGCGGATGTCGACGGAGTGCCCAGCGCGCCTGCACGCCTCGGCGATGTCGTCGGCGATGCGCCCGCCCGCCGAGTTGCTCTCGAATCGCGCCAGGCCCACCCCGTTGCGCACCAGGGCGGAGGCGATCTTGGGCTCCACCACCTCCGGCAGCGAGTTGTCGCACACGACGTCGTCGATGTAGTAGCGGTCCCCGTATATCTTGGCGACCGGCAGGCACGCGTAGTCGGCGCCGCGGTCCTTGGTGTCGCACACGGCGATCACGCCGTCGGGCTCGCCCCCGGGCAGCTGGTCGTACCAGGAGATCTCGTCCGCGCCGAACATCAGGCCGCCTATCCACATCGGCTCGCCCATGTACTTGGCCGCCCACGAGTCCTCCTCGCCCGCGTTTATGAGCGACGCGCGCATGTCCTCGTAGTACTTCGTCGAGAAGCCGAGCCCGTACAGATACGTGAAGTTGGTCTCGCCGTCGTCGTTGAGCGCCGGCAGCACCGTGAAGCGGTAGCGCGCGTCGTCCCCGTGCTCCTCCTCGATGCGCCCGATCACGTCGTTGGGGACCCAGCGCGTGCCGACGTGCAGCTCCTTGGCCCCGTCGAGCTTTCGGTCGCGCAGCTGGTTGAGGTACGCGCTGTAGAGCTTCTCCATTCGGTCCGAGGACAGCGCCTCCTCTCGGTCCGAGACCAGGTCGTCGCAGTAGAGCAGGGCGTCGCGGCCGACCTCGACGGCGCCGGTCAGCGTGCCGTCGACCGATCGGCACGTGAGCGTGGGGAACCTGCTGCGGCGCTTGAGCGAGATCGTCTCGTCGGCGTAGCTCTTGTCGACGAAGGGGGCGTCGGGGAACACCTCGCCGAAGCGGTAGGTCTCGCCGTCCAGGATGATGCCCAGGGCCTCCTGGTGGAAGCCCTTGGTCAGCTTGTCGGAGTGCCCGCTCATGACGTTCGCGCGCTCGGGGTTCCGCCCCATGACCCAGGTCAGGAAGAAGATGCACAGCGTCGACTTGCCCACGCGGGGCGGCAGCGATATCGCGAGGAAGTCGAGCCTGTCGTCGGCGAGGTCCTGTAGGTCGCCGACGAGCGGCAGCAGCACGGCGCGGCGCGGCGCGTAGAAGCGCTTCTCCGGCTCGCGGCGCCATTCCATGAACAGCATGTAGCTGTCGAAGTCCACCGGCGCGAAGGCGAGCAGCGTCGCCTCGATGGAGCGCAGCAGCGACTGCGCCTCCCCCACGCGCCCGCCGAGCTCGACGACCAGGTCCATCGCCCTCTCGCGCATCCAGCGC
>ERZ791914.78-NODE-78-length-104386-cov-43.297524_pt1 | contig 104386 bp, 94 predicted proteins | sample MGYA00510140_ERZ791914 | MGnify/ENA primary metagenome ERZ791914 (study PRJEB30046, sample SAMN00792079) | human gut metagenome | study: EMG produced TPA metagenomics assembly of the A metagenome-wide association study of gut microbiota in type 2... | reverse complement strand
ATCCCCACTGTATACCAGCTAAAAAGCCAGGCATGTGGCCCAATCTTACTGGCAGCTGGGCCAGTAAGACCGTCTGACGGTCCTGGGCAAAACCTTTTTACAGGCTAGTTTTGACGGCTCTCTCAGGTATCATCAGTAACACGACATCTATGGCTGCAGCCCTAGTCCTACCGCTATGTGACAGCCCTAGTCAGTAGCGTATCAGTAACACTTTATTTTAAGAGCTCGATGCACCGCCGGAGCTGTCTGAGTCCCTTGTGAGTGTACACCCGCTCTGTGACGTCGCCTCCTGCGTGTCCCAGGATACGTCTTTTGGCGGTTTCGTTGGCTCCGGCGTTATCCAAGAGGGTAGCTACGGTGTGGCGGCAGTCGTGGGTGGTGTGCTTGCTGCCGTTGACCAAAGCCATGACCCGGCGCCAGACAGTGCAGTACCGGGTATAGCTGTAAGGCTTTCCAGCCGAATCGGTGATTAGATATTGACCTGGTGATTGCAGGCGGTTGGTTATAATGTCCTGGATCCGGTGATGGATCGGTATGGTCCTGATTCCGGAAGCTGTCTTTGACCTGGTAATTTTGATCAGCTGCTGACGCTGGTTGATGTCAGACTTTAAAAGGCGCAGCATCTCACCGACACGCATACCGGTGTAAAGGAGAATCAAAACTGTATCAACCCCTGGTGTGTCCAGGGTATTCCAGAGCCGGTTGATTTTCTGCCGACTGAAAGGCTTATGCGGATGCACTGGACGATTCCGACCCAAGGAGAGCAATGGAGCGTAAGCTTTCCCCGTGGCTTCGATTTTAGCAGCATAGGATTCCATCAATGATATAAGAGACCTGACTTTCTTAACACTGGAATAGGACAGTCCGGCCTTTCTCATATCATCAATGACCCGTTGGTAGTCGCTGTACTTGATTTCAGCGTATGGCATTCCATGGAGTATAGAGCAATGACGAAAAGCATTCTTATATCCGCAGACGGCACTAGCTGACGGATCTGTGTCTGCTATGTGCCTGGACAGCCAGCGGTGGTAAAGTTCTTCGAAGGTCAACCTGTGGTCAGCAAGGGAGGTGCCATTATGAGACTTGTTGTAATCGGCGGCGAAGATTTCCGCTTCTACCTGAGTCGCAAAGTATTCGACTGGGCGCTGCCGGCCTTCCTGCGATATTACAAAGACAAACGGCCTCCTCCGGTTCCCGGAGAGCCTTTTAATGGATCCGTATCCATTTGGTTTTCTCATACAACCAACCCCTTCTAAATTGATAAGGAGATGATAAGCATGGTGAGCAATGTTAGCAACTATGTCGCCGGCTTTGATGCCAGCGGGAAAAGAATTGGCAGCTTAATCTTTGATGGAAAGCCTTCTAATGATAAAGATGTAGCAGCGGCCATTGAAAAAGGTAAAGCGGCCTTTGAAGGCGCAGCGGTGGTGGAAGTGATTTCTGCTGATGACTTCAGCTTGTATCTGTCTGGTGACTATGTACGGGGGGATGATGGCCATCCCACTAAGTATGTGGCTCCTGAGCCGACCGCAGAAGAAAAGATAGCAGCCCAAAAGGCTGCACTGAAAGCAGAGTACGAAGCCGGCAAGGCAGAACTGCTGGAAAGTCTGCAGGCCGCCCAGCTGACCGGGAACACGGATGCAGTGGCATCCATCCAGGCAGAATATAAGGAATTCGCTGAAGCCTATAAACAGGCCGTTGAGGAGGTAGGTTGAAATGGCATTTTTTAAACTGAAAAAGCGCTGTCCGTACTGCGGGACCGCTCTTGACGAAAACGGCAACTGTCCCAACACTGGATGCATCAATCATCAGGATGAAACCACTAAGGAGGATGCCTCCAAGAAAGAAGGATGATCCATGGATTGGGTATCAATCTTTTTACCAGGTATGTCATCCCTCCTGAGCGGGATCCTGCTCTGGAAGTTTAAAGCCCTGCGAGAAGCTGGGGAAGCCGAACGGATTGAAAGAACCAAGAAGCATGAATCCCTGGTGGATGGAGTCGTCGCAATGCTCCGGGACCGCTTGATTGATGTAATGGACTACTACCTGTCCCTTGGATGGGTGCCCCACCATAAGGCAGAAGCAGTCAACAAGATGTACCTGGCCTATCACGGGCTAGGGGGAAATGACATCGTGACGCAGACCTACCGACAGTTCACGGCGCTCCCGCACGCCCCGCAAGGAGGCGACACCAATGTTTGAATTTGAAAAAATCGACCTGGAAAACATCCTGGTAATCATAGCCTTATCAGCCAGCCTGGTAATGGCTATTTTTTATGGCCTGGACAACCTGGCCATGAGCATTGTAACTGGCCTGCTGGGTTATATCGGCGGGACCGTCAAGACGGGGAAAGGAGGTGAAAACAATGGCAAGACAAGTAAGCCTGACTGAACTGCGGTCCATGGCAGCTGACGCACGGGCCCAGATCTGGGATGATGCCAGGCAGATGGGCAGAGACCCTAAAATCTATCTGCATTGGACTGCAGGACGGTACAACACGGACTTTGATGACTATCACGTCTGTATCCATGGGGATGGCCGCATCTATGTGACCACAGATGACCTATCTGAAACTTTAGCGCACACCTGGCACCGGAACAGCGGGAGTATCGGCGTGACGTTGGATTGCGCTTATGATGCCACCACTGATGATTTGGGAGACTGCCCACCAACGGCCGCACAAATTGAGAGTATGGCGCAAGTCATTACGGCTCTGGCTGATGCTTTGTGGCTGACCATCGACAAGCCCCACGTCATGACTCATGGAGAGGCGGCGGACTGTGAAGACGGACTGGAAATCCATGAGCATTACGGGCCTCGTACTACCTGTGAAAGATGGGATTTGGAATTTTTGGGGACAGATGAATCTCCAGAATTTAATCCCTGGGCGGAAGACGGCAGTCGTGGTGGGGACGTACTGAGAGGAAAAGCAAATTGGTATAGACAGCAGGAAAACAAGGAGGACTAATTATGAGCAAATGGACAGATTTCCGCGACAACATGGTGGATGCGATGAACTTGGACAGCGTAGTCAACGACCTGAAAGACCAGCTTGTTTCCAGTCTGACTTCTGACGGCTTTCCAGTGATTGAGGAACTGGCCAACACCTTTGTGGGCAAGATCCAGGAACAGGTTGCAGATGAATCCGGGTGGAATAAAATCCGAGATAGTGTGGTCCTGCCCCTGGTCATCCGGGTAGGCCTTTACATGATGAAGGCAGTCCTGGCCGGCAGTACTGCGAAACCGGCGGAAGCCCCCAAAGCTGAATAAAGGGAAACCCGTAGGGGCTCAAACCGGTGACTGTCCGGCTGGCCTGTACAGGGTACAGCCGGGCAAAACCCTGGTTCCGCGCTGATGAATCCCGAAAATCCGGCAGCACCTGGCTAATTACTCGGGCTGGTATGGAACGAGTGTACGGACCGGCAGACGGCAAAAAAACGGCAAAAAAACTATAGAAAATATGGTATTTTATCCAAAAATATTTCTCTTGCTGAAAATGGCCACCGTGATGTATACACGCTCTGCCAATTCATGCAAAATTTCCCTTCATTTAATATATTATCCAAAATGATATTGGTAACTACTTTATTTTTCCTTCCGTTTTGTTTGCCTCCACTGTTGTTTTTCTGGAATTGGCATCCCACAGTAAAAAAGCCCGTAAGCCTCTTTGCTCCCTTTATACCCTTTTGCTGTTTCTGCTAGAACTGTCCGGCCTGGCCTATTGTTTTTATTTTTTCCATTACGGAAAACCCCTGGATGAAATTGCTCTGTTGTCCATTATGGCCACCACTCCCCGGGAAGCTTGCAACTATCTCAGTTCCATTTTCAGTCTGCCCTTATTGGCTGGTGTCCTCTCGGGACTCACTGCCGGGTTTCTGCTGCTGTTCCACGAGGTTGAATCAAGCTGCCGCATTTCTTGTATTTCAGAGCTGAAAGGCAAAAAATGGACGATTTTATCCCTGCTGCTTTTGTACTTCTTCGGTAACTATCTGACTTCCATTTTCCCTGCAGACAGGTTTCTACACCTATACCGGGAGAATGGTCCCCTCCAGGCCTTTAGAAATCTGCGCCAGAATCTGCCCCGGAATGCTCGTGCCCTGAAATTGGAGGCCCCAGCCTCCCAGCTTCCTGGCTCTATTATCCTGGTACTGGGAGAAAGTGCCTGCCGGGACGATATGTCTGCTTTTGCTGATACACCAGAAAATACCACCCCTTGGGAAAAATCCCGCCGGCAGGATCAGTGTTTCTTCTTTTATCCCCATGCCTATTCCAATTTCCCTAACACCGTTATGGCTATAACTCAGGCCCTTACCAGTGCTAATCAATACAATCGGAAGCCCCTGAAATATTCAGTGGATATTATGACCCTGGCAAAAAAAGCCGGCTATGAAACCTATTGGATTTCCACTCAGGAGCAGAGTAGCGTTTCTGATGCGGGAATTACCGTCATTGCCCAGCAGGCTGACCACCAGGAATGGTTGCAGGAGCCGGATGAAGATATTCTGGAGCCGCTTTCCCGGATTCCTGCGGGAAAAAAGAATTTTATCGTCTTGCACCTTATGGGTAGCCATTTTCGCTATGACTACCGAGTTCCCCAGGCCTATGTAGAAAAGCAGCATTGGGCCGACGTGGATAAACGGGAAAAGGCCCTTTGGTATCGTCGTTCTCTCCATTACACCGATTTTGTACTGAAGGGCATTTTTGAAGAAACCAAAAGCCTGCCTCTCCAGGCCATGATTTACGTATCCGATCATGGAGAAGATATGGAACTGACCCATACAGCTTCTCCCTTCCAATATGACATGGTTCGGATTCCGCTGTGGATTTATCTTTCTCCTTCTTATCAGCAGGCTTATCCACAAGTAAGCCAACAACTCCGGGCCCATGAAAATGCCATTTTCACCAATGATCTGCTTTTCGATACCCTTTCTGGCATCCTTCGTGCCCCGTCTAACTTTTACTGCCGGCAGTGCGACTTAACCAGTCCTGACTACAATATTACTCGTGACAATGCCTTAACACTGCATGGGAAAAGAAGGATTGCTAATGATCCCCGATCATAGATGTTCCTGAAGTTCAATAAAGTTTACTCTCTCCAGAGAAGAAATTCTGGGGATAAAAAATAAATGGAGGCGTTTACTATGAAGAAGATTGCTTTACTTACCGCATTGTTGGTTACTCTTTGTTCTACTGCTCTTGCCTATGTAGGCAACTCTGCCAGCCACAAGTTCCATTACGAAGGATGCAGAGCAGAGCAAAGGATCCGTGCAGATCATCGTGTTCACTTTGACACCCGTGAAGAAGCTATTGATGCAGGATACACTCCTTGTGGGATTTGCCGGCCATAATTCATCGTCTAAGACCTGTTGGTGAAAGGAAACGTAATTAAGCCATGGACAACATTATTATTTACAATACAGAAGATGGGCAATCTAACGTCCGTTTGTATGCAAAAGACGGAACAGTGTGGCTTACCCAAGCTCAAATCGCCGAGCTTTTTCAAAAAAACATATCTACCATTTCTCGCCATCTTGCTGCCATTTTCGATGAAAATGAACTAGAACAGGAAAGCAATTTGCGTTTTATGCAAATTGCAAATTCCGACAAACCAGTTGCTTTTTACAGCCTATCAGCCATTCTTGCTGTTGGCTTTCGAGTATATTCTCCGCGTGGGACTCAGTTCCGGCGTTGGGCAAATACAACACTGAAAAAATATATGCAAAAAGGCTTTGTCATTGACGATGACCGACTAAAGAACCCAGATGGTCGCCCAGATTACTTCGATGAACTGCTGGAACGGATCCGTGATATTCGAGCCAGTGAAAAAAAGGTTCTATCAAAAGCTGCGTGACCTCTTTGCTCTTTCCTCTGACTATGATAAGACAGATAAGTCCACAAAATGGTTACCTTAGGCAGCTATGCTGGAAGATCTTCCTACTCCAGATAAGAGTATTAAGCAGATCGAAAAAGAGCAAAAGAAACTGCTGAAGGAAAAATAATACAAAGAAAAAGTATTGACAAAGTTGCCAGGATGCTTTACTATTAAAGTACATCGAATTTGATGTTGCATATGGTTGTCTAATCCTTGGCAGTAAGCCACTCTATTTATCCAGAGTCGGCCGACCCCAAGGATTTTTGTTTTACCAGGAAAGGATGATTAGTAATGGAAAATGTAGCGATTTTAGTTGATGGTGCTTTTTTCATTAAAAGAGCCTTACATATCTTCGGAAAATTAACACCAGATGAACTGGCTAGCAAACTCTGCTCGTATTCCGAAAAACACCTTGCTAGAGACCGAAAGGGCGAACGGAATAAATTATATCGTATTTTCTTTTATGATTGCCCTCCACTTCAAAACAAGGTATTCCATCCATACCATCAACAACAGATTGATATGGCTAAATCTGAAAGGAGTATTTGGAGGCTTCAATTTCATGATGAGCTGCGAAAAAAAAGAAAAATGGCTTTACGTCTTGGCAGGATTGATGACATAAATGTCACTTGGAGAATAAACTATGATAAAATCAAGAAGTTGTGTTCTGGTCGATTAAAATGGCACGACTTGAAGGAAGAAGATTTTTCCATGGATGTCAAGCAAAAAGGAGTAGATATGCGTATTGGAATTGATATTACTTCTTTAGCTTTAAAAAAACAGGTTACCCAAATTGTTCTTATTTCAGGGGATAGCGATTTTGTCCCAGCTGCCAAATTTGCTCGCCGTGAAGGCATTGATTTTATTCTTGATCCTATGTGGGCCCCTATAAAAGAAGATCTCTATGAGCATATTGATGGCCTACGGTCCACTTTCCCCAAACCTTGTAACAAGAAAAAGTTAGAATCGAGTTACTAACATACTGCTAGTCTCAATCTAAAGAGGAGGATATTCCAATGCATGCTTATTACTTTAAATCTAGTGTAGGTGTTTTTAGGATTTTTCCATTTAGAGGCAACTTTTGGCTAGAGATAGATAGAGGTATGTACAGCGCTTATATATCTCCTGAAGAAGCAGCCATCGATGTTTACATGCACACCACTGGCCATAATGGTTGGGACAAGTTAAAGGGCATTGAAGATGCCCCTGAAGATTTGTCTGGTTGGAGATATTTATAAAGATATGCTAGGTGTAGAATGCCATGGTGAAAAGAAGGAATAGGACGCAAAAATCCCTGTTGGTAGGATACGCGGCTACCAACAGGGAAAACGTAATCTCAGGCCGGAAAGTGAGATTACGTTTTTCTTTTATCATACAATTTCTTTTACTGCTATAGGAGCTGGACTGCAAATAGAAAACTAGACGAGTTTACAGACTTCAGTTCAACCTGGGCAAGATTTTTAAAACAAAGGGCCCTGCCAGCACTGCAGTAACTGACAGGGGGAGAAAGATTGTAAGTCTACCTGTCCAAAGGAAACTTACAAAGCAAGTATATCACGGAAATCCTTTTTTATCCATCAGAAAAATAATGAAGAAAATCAAAAGTTAAGCTTAATTTGCCGTGGTGCCTCTCTCAACTCAATCACATGGGTAACAACATATTCAGTAGCCAGTTTACCATTTCGGATTGTCTGGTGGATATAATACTTGATCCGTAAAGTGTCGCCCTTTCGGAAAGCTAAATCCCGTCGTTCTACTTGTTTTAAAAAGCCTTTGTCTTCAATAGATGCCCAAAAAGTATTATTTCCATCGGAAAGACGCCATTTCCCTAGTTCAAAATTGACTGTAATAATCCGCGCCAGCATTTCCATTTCTGAAGTTTTCTGGTCCATATCAGCTTCTTCTTCCGCTGGCGGGGCTTTGAAAATATCTACTTCCATCTTATTAATGTCAACTAATGGTGCTTTGTCGTCTGGCCTATTTGGATCTCGTAAAGAAAATGAGTCAATTCCCGATTGTTTTAGCGGATCAACAATTTTCTCTATACTCAGCCTGCAATCTACGTTCATAAAGACCTTCAACGTATTGGGGGTCGTCAGAATGGTTTCCCCATCATCTAACATCATTTCCACGCGGTTCTCTTTAGAATCAATCTTCTTGATTTTCCGTGCGCCAATCTTCTTCACTAGGGCAAAGATTCCCCCACCAACAGCCGTGAGGGTTGTCCCCCATCCCAAAACAGTCATTAAATCACTCAGCCCATTAGCTTGAGCCCCAGAGACAAACATTTTCAGCTGCTCTGCAAAGTCAAGGTTCAATAGAAAAGTGATATCAAATGATCCCTTATTCAAACTGTCCTGGTTCAGTAAGACCTTGATTTGTCTTTCTCCACCTATGGCCTTATAAGCATTTTCAACCAATTCCGAAAAAGCTAACAGAGCCGGGGCTAGGTCCCGTACAGGCATGGTTCCATCATCCAAAGCTTTCCCAGAGTAAGCAATTCTGGCTTTTTTGATTTCACTCACTAGTGCCATCCCCTTTCTCTGTATTGGCCCATTTGCTTTTATTATAACAAATCAGACAGGCTCTGAAAATATTTTTCTTTTTTGTATATAGTTTACTGTTTGCTAGAAGGAGGCTATTCTTATGGAATATAGTTTCAGTTACCGTGAAAGAAACGGTAGTATCTGCCTAGTCCTGTCCTACAAAATTGGAAACAGGTGGAAACAGAAAACCAAGCAGGGCTTTAAGACACAAAGAGAGGCTAAAAAGCACCAGGATGAATTACTAAGGCTAGTCAGAAAAGAAGTGGGCTTTGATCTGGATCCGACTCTAAGGGGAATCACTCTTAGAAAATTCTGGGCAATCTACGAAAGGGATAAAAGCCAGGAGCTAACCTTCAGTACGCTCTGGACTTACAAGGCAGGCCTAGAAAATTTTACTTCTATACTTGATATCCCCTTGGTAAAACTATCCACAGCGGCTATTGTCAACGCCTTCCAACAGATTGGCTTATCTACAGCCACTAAAAATCTTTCCCTAGCTGCTCTCAAAACCATTCTGGAACATGCTGTGAAGATTTATAAGATCATCCCATCAAATCCGGCCCGGCCTGTATCTAGGATCCGGTTTAAAGAAAAAAAGCCTCTCCGGGCACTGAGCCGTAAAGAACTGCACCAGCTGATTCAAAGAGTTAAAGACTATCGTGCGGACGTATACCTGCTAATTCTGATAGCAGCTACTACAGGAATGCGATGTGGCGAAGCCCTAGGGCTTACTTGGGACAACATCGACTTCAACAAGCAGACCATTACCATTAATAAGCAATGGGGTTCCGTAGCTCATGGGGTGCAAGGTTTTAAGCCCTGTAAGACTAGAAACAGCTATCGAACGCTCCCGGTCTCAGCAAGTCTGCTCCACGAGTTAAAAGTATGGCATGATTTTCGGCCTCTGCCGCTTGACGGTAGAGTTTTTGGCGGGCTCTCCTCTCTTTACATTGCTACCCTGGCTGGTGAATACATTAGAAAGCATTTTCCAGGTCGTACTTTCCATAGTTTGCGCCATACCTTTGCTACGCTGCTGCTATCTGAAACAGGTGATGTAAATTTGGTTGCTGGTGTTTTGGGTGATACGATTCAAACAGTATCTGCTACCTATCTGGACTACACTCAAGATGTACGGGACCGAGCGGCCAAAACTATCCAGCATCTCTTTTAATTTTTGTCGTATTTTTGTCGTCATGTCCTTAATCACCTTATTTCATGCGGTTCTAGGCTAAAATTTTGTAATAACTTATTATAGCATACAGAGAGGTCAAGAAACAGAGGGGGTTGCAGAGAATGCAACTGGCTCTTCCTGTCCTGCAATTTTTTGGCCCGTAGATCCCCTACTTGGACGGATTTGTTATACTGGAAGAAACTCAGGCAAGAGGCAAATCTGCCATTGAAGAAAAGGAGGTTTTGGGTATGAAAGATTTTGTCTATCATGTCCCTACCAAGATTTATTTTGGAAAGGATTCTCTGGAACATCTGGGAGAGAACCTGAAAAGGTTCGGCGACAGGGTCCTGCTGATTTATGGAGGAGGTTCCATTAAAAAAAGCGGCCTGTATGATAAGATTTTGGCAGAAATCAAGAAATACCAGTTGGAACTGACTGAACTTCCAGGGGTCGATCCCAATCCCCGGATCCAGTCTGTACGGCAAGGGACTGCGCTGTGCAAGGAGAAAAAAATCCAAGTCGTGCTGGCTGCAGGCGGAGGATCTTGTCTGGATACAGGAAAGTTTGTAACAGCCGGTGCCTGTGTAGAGTTCGATCCTTGGGAATTCTTTAGCCGGAAGGCCCCTCTTACAGAAGCTCTTCCGCTGGTTACGATCCCGACGATAGCGGCCACCGGGTCGGAAATGGATGATGGGGGCGTCATCAGCAATCTGGAAACTCAGGAAAAACTGGCTCGTTTTGCACCGGCAATTCAGCCGAAGGTTTCTTTCCTGGATCCGGAATTGACGTATTCTGTCAGCCGATACCAGACAGCCTGCGGATCTGCGGATATCATGTCCCATATCCTGGAAACGTATTTCAATCCAGGGGAAGGGATGTATATGCTGGATACGGTCATGGAAGGACTGATGAAGACCGTCCTGAAATATGCGCCCATTGCTCTGGAACGGCCGGATGACTATGAAGCAAGAGCGAATCTGTTATGGACTTCTACCTGGGCCATCAATGGCTTCATCAAAAGCTGTCAGAACCAGGTGTGGAGCTGCCATGCCCTGGAACATGAACTTTCGGCCATCTACGACATTACCCACGGCTTGGGACTGGCTATCGTGACGCCCCGTTTCCTGGAATACTGTTTGGATCGGGAGAATGTGGACCGGTATGTCCGTCTGGGCGTCAATGTTTTCGGACTGGATCCGGCAGGAGAGCCGATGGCCATCGCCCAAGAAAGCATCCAGAAGCTTTCTACTTTCTTTTATGGAACTTTGGGGCTGCCGTCTTCACTGGCAGAAGTGGGAATCCGTCCAGAAGATTTTCCAGTCATGGCACAAAAAGCCTGCAGGACAAAAGGCGGGATCGTCAGAGGGTTTAAAGACCTGCAGGAAGCCGATTTGGTGAAGATTTATGAAATGTGTCTGTAGAAGGCAGGCGTAAAAAATAGGGGCTGCGGCAATGTAATGTTGCCGCAGCCCCTATTTTTCATGCTCCAGTCTTGCGCAGATGCTCCATACTTTCTTCCAATCCTTTGAGGGTCAGGGGAAACATCGATACTCCTTTTTCCAGGATCCGGGCCGTGCTGTAATAAAAATGCCAATAGTCCTTTTCTACCGGATTCAGCCAAACCACGGCGGGATACCTCTGGAGAAGTTCTTCCAGCCAGGCAATCCCGGGGCGGTCATTTCCCCGCTTGTATTCAATGTTCCCATTGACTGCCATCAGTTCTTCTTCTCCCATACGGGCATCTCCTACCAGGATGACCTTGTATTCCCGGGGGCACTGCTGGAACACCCACTGGGTTGAAATCCGATGTTCCCAAGCACAATCAGGAGAGGTAAAGAGCTGATCATAGAAAATGTTGTGGAAGTAGTAGATCTTCAGTTCTTTGAAGGGAGAACCCTGGCTTACAGCTTGGAAAAGCCGGCGGGAAAGGTCCATATAAGGCCACATGGAACCGCCGCTGTCCATCAGGAGAAGCAGCTTGGTCCGGTTCTTCCTGGGGCGCTTCAGGACGATATCCAGGAAGCCGCCTTTTTGGGACGTGGCACTGATGGTTCCTTTTACGTCCAACTCCGTCTTGGGGATATTTTCCTGGTCGGAAAGACGGCGGAGTTTCCGCAGAGCCATCTGGAATTGACGGATTTCCAGGATGCTGTCATCCCGAAAATCCGCAAAGCGCCTTTCCCCTGCCACTGCCAATGCACGGTGCTGGCGGGATTCTCCGTAGACCCGGATGCCTTTGGGCGCATATCCGGAATGGCCAAAGGCGGTCTGGCCTCCGGTCCCGATCCAGGTGGTACCTCCATGATGGGCTTCCTTCTGCTGTTTCAGACGTTCTTCCATCAATTGCTGGATCCCTTCCCGAGAGAACCGTCCCCAGGTCAGGTCCGTCATTTCCTTATCAAAAGGAGTGGGAGAACTGGCTTGGGCCAGCCACTCTTGGAATTCCGGAGGAAGCTCCCGAGGATTTTCCATATGCTGGAAAAAAGCGGAAAATGCTTGGTCGAAGCGGTCATAATCGGTCTCTTTTTTGACTAGGACAGTTCGGGCCAGATAATAGAAATCCAGCAGGCTGTTCCTGTGGAGTCCCAGTTCCAACGCACGGAGGAAGACGGTCCATTCGGTCAGGGTGGTATGGAGACCATACCTTCTGAGGCAATAGAGAAACGGCGTAAACATATCAGTAACCGGCCCGTTTCAGATCTTCGGTCTTTTTCAGCAGGATCCCGATGAAAGGAAGCTGCGCAGTCAGCTTTTCCGGCGGGATGCCACTGATCACAAGGGCTTGGATCCAATCCAGCAGTTCTGCCGTGCTGGGCTTTTTGCTCAACCCGGAAATCTTCCGCAATCGATAAAAAGCATCCAGTGCACTTTGTACCAAATCGTCTTCCAGATGAGGGAATTTGGCATGGACAATCTGCTCCATGGCGGCGGGATCGGGAAAAGCGATGTAGTGGAAGATGCAGCGGCGGAGAAAGGCGTCTGGCAGCTCTTTTTCTGCATTGGAGGTGATGATGACCAGGGGCTTTTGCCGGGCTTTGATGGTTTCTCCCGTTTCCGGGATATAGAATTCCATCTTGTCCAGTTCCCATAACAGGTCATTGGGGAATTCCAGGTCGGCTTTATCGATTTCGTCGATGAGGAGGACCGCCCGCTGGGGACTGAGGAAAGCTTCCCCCAGTTTCCCCAGCCGGATATAACGAGAGATATCCTCCACGCCTGCGGTACCGAACTGGCTGTCATAGAGCCGCTGGACGGTGTCATAGACGTACAGCCCATCCTGGGCCCGGGTGGTCGACTTGATGCTCCAGACGAAGAGGGGAAGCCCCAGCTCTTCGGCTACGGCTTCAGCCAGGACTGTTTTCCCGGTACCCGGTTCGCCTTTGAGCAGCAGGGGTTTTTCCAGAGCAGCAGCGATATTTACGCTGCGCTGCAGTTCTTCAGAGGCAATATAGGAATCCGTTCCTGTAAAAGAGACCATTTTTTGTCCTTTGCAAAATCAGAAAGCTTTTTCGTAGAGATTGATGAAATCTCTTACGGTTGTCTGCCGGGGATTGGCCAGGGTATTGGGCGCTTTCATGGCGTCTTCCGCCATGGCTTCGAATTTGTCTTCGGTTACACCTACTTCCTGCAGATGGCTCGGGATATTCAGGTCGTGGTTCAGCTTTTTCAGGGCATCTACCAGCATCTGGGGACGGAAGTTGCCTGCCGGGTCTTTTTCTTCCCGGATGAAATTATAGATGATTTCATACCGGCCTTTGTCAGCCAGTGCATTGAATTCCATGACAGCGGGCATCAGGATGGCGTTGGCGACTCCATGGGCCACATGGAAATAGGCGCTGACCGGGTGGCTCATGGCGTGGATGTCTCCCAGCTTGCTCCAGGCAAAGGCCATAGCGGCAAAGGTGGACCCCAGCATCATGGCACAGGCGGCGTCTGCATCCTGCCGGTTGGCAACGAAAGCCCGGAGGTTCTTGCCAATCAGGGCCATTGCTTTTTCGGCCATGGCATCCGTATAAGGAGAAGCGAAACGGGACAGATAAGCCTCCATGGCATGGATCAGGGCATCCAGGCCGCAGGCGGCAGCGACGGAGGCCGGAGCCGTCATGATCAGTTCCGGATCTAAAAGGGCATACTTGGGCAGGATATTATGGTCGATGATGGAAAATTTAAAATTCCGTTCCGGATCGGTGATTACTGTGGACGCACTGACTTCGCTGCCTGTCCCTGCGGTGGTGGGGATGGCGATCAGGGGGACGATGGGGCCTGGTACCTTGGACAGACCTTCATAATCAGAGGCTTTGCCCCCATAACGGGCCAGGATGCCTACGGCCTTCCCTGTATCCATGGGAGCTCCCCCTCCCAGGGCGATGATGCTGGTGCAGCCGCTTTCCACAAAGGCTTTGGCAGCGTTTTCTACTATTTCAATATCTGGGTTAGGGGTTACTTCCAAATAGGTATGGCAGTCTACCCGAGCTGCGGACAGGATATCCTGGACTTTTTTGACCAGGCCGATCTGTTCGATGCCGGGGTCGGATACAAGGAATACATGGTTGGATTGATTGGCTTGTAAGATTTCTGGGAGCTTTTTCAGGCTGCCCAGGCCAAATTGGATGGCTTGAGGAACGGCGAAAGAGAAATCACGGATCATAGAAATTTCCTCCTTAAAATAAAATAAGATTCCTATGGGTACAATGTAATGGAAGCACAGGGAAAAAGGAAGGCCAGAATCCGGGTTTCTCTTCTTTCGAAACTTCGGTTGCATATGGTGCAAGACCACCGTCAAATTTTAAAAACCAAAATCATCGGCTGGAAATCCCTTTCGCTCGCCGCAAAACCCTCAAAAGCCATATTGTCAATATGAGTACGCTGATTATAATGAAAAGCAAGAAAAGACAAATAATTCCAAAAGAATTCATTTGTACGTGTGGTCGGCCGACCAACCAAAACAAAGGAGGTACGTTTTTTTATGAGCACATCGCGCCGCATCATCCTTTCTCTGCTGGGTCCGGTAATCTATCTGCTGGTCAGCATGGGAGGAGCTTCAGCCTTGACCGTAAAGGGAGCCCAGGCAGTAGGGGTTTCCCTCTGGATGGTATTCTGGTGGGTCACCCGCCCGGTGGACATCACGACTACCGCATTTGTCCCAGTAGCTTGTAATGCACTTTTCAATATCGTTCCTATGGGAGGGCTTGTTTCCCAGTATTCAAACCCCAGTATCATCCTAGTATTCAGTTCCACACTGCTGACTCTGCCCTGGGCGAAGATTGGCCTGGACCAGCGGGTCGCCCTGAAATGCCTGTCGGTCATCGGGCCTTCCATGCGGTCTCAGATCATTGTCTGGTCCATTTTCCCCATCCTGTTCTCCACTGTACTTCCCAACGTGGTGGTGGTGGCACTCTTTACGCCTATCGCCATCGCTATGCTGAAAGCTGCCGGCTATGACGGCAAAAGTGCCGCTGCGGCTCCCATCCTCTGTGCCATCGGCTGGTGTGCCGGCATCGGCGGCGTAGGGACTCCGGTAGGCGGCGCCATGAACGTGGTGGCCATTGCTTTGCTGGAAAAAACAACCGGTCATGAATTCCTGTTCATGGACTGGGTCATCCATATTGCCCCCTACCTGATTTTCACTTCGATTACTTGTATCATTGGGGAGCTGCTCCTGCCTCAGGAAGTCAAGTCTCTGGAAGGGACGAAAGAATACTTTACTGAAGCTTATCAGGCCCTGGGGCCCATGAAACGGACGGAAAAAATCAGCTTGGCTCTGTTCGTGATTGCCCTGATTGGTTCCTTCCTGCGTCCTCTGTATGCGTCGATCCTCCCTGGCCTGGTCCCTGCGTTCCTGTATGCCATCCTGGGTTTCCTGGGATTCTTTATCACCGGCGATGACGGAAAGCCCCTGGTGGACTGGGATTATGTACAGAAGCATATGCTCTGGGGCATGATGATCCTGTTTGCCGGCGGTCTGGCCATGGGGAACTTGTTGGGAGCTTCCGGCGCCAACAAAGCCATTGCAGAACTGATTGCCAACCATATGCATATGCCTCCTGGCCTGCCCATGATCATTGCCATCACTGTGTTTGCTGTGGCAGTGTCGGAATCTACGAATTCCACCGTATCGGCTGCTGTGGTCGTCCCCATTGTCATCACGTATACCCAGAGAGCTGGTCTGCCGCTGATGCCTTATTTCTTCATCACGGCCATGGCCTACAACTCTGAATTCCTGCTGCCGGTCAGCGTTCGTGCCATTACCTGCGGCAATGGGCTGGATCCCAATGTACAGATGAAGCGGGGCCTTCCCATCATGCTGATCCGTGCCTTGAGCGTCATCGTTGTGGGCTACATCTGCCTGCAGATCCCCGCATTCTCCCAAGTAGGAAGCTTATAATCGAAAAGATCCCATTATCCGGTGTTGATAGAACTTTGCGAATCTGAAAGGAGTTTTGCCATGAGTACTGTTGAAGAATTGATTGAACGGAGCCGTGCAGCTCAGCAAAAATTTGAGTTTGCCACCCAGGACCAGGTGGATGCGGCTGCCAGAGCCATCTGCAAAAGCATCTATGACAATGCGGAACGGCTGGGAAAACTGGCTGTTGTAGATTCCCGCATGGGTAAAGTAGAAGACAAGATTTCCAAATGCCGGGCAAAGTCCTCCCTGATCTGGGAAGACCTGAAAGATAAGAAATCCGTAGGTATCGTCGGGAAAGATGAAGCCAAACGGCTGTACAAGGTGGCTAAACCCATGGGTGTGGTCGCTTCCATCATCCCTTCCACCAACCCGGTAGTGACGCCCATGAGCAATGCGGCCTTTGCTTTGAAGACACGCAATTCCATCATCTTTGCTCCCCATCCTCGGGGCATCCAGTGCTGCCATGAATGTGTCAAACTGTTCCGGGCTGCGTTAAAGGAACTGGGTTTCCCAGAAGATCTGGTCCTGGAAGTGGACGAGGTTTCCATGGAAAACAGCAATAAGCTGATGCAGATTGCGGATGTCATTGTAGCCACCGGCGGCATGGGCATGGTCAAGGCAGCTTATTCCAGCGGAAAACCGGCCTACGGGGTGGGCCAGGGCAATGTCCAGTGCATTGTAGACAGCGATGCGGATATCCAAAAGGCTGCTGCAGACATCGTCCTGGGCAGAGGCTTCGATTATGGTCTGATCTGCCTGGGCGAACAGACCGCTTATATCCCGGCAGAGAAGTTTGAAGAATTCCTGGAAGCTTTCCGGGCAGCAGGTGCTTACTATGTGGATGATCCCAAAGAGGTAGATATCGTCCGCAAAGGACTGTTCCCGGAAGCCGGCGGTCCCATCAGCCGGAAAGTGGTGGGCCTGAGCCCGGCCAAGATTGCCGAAATCATCGGTCTTCCCGGAGTTCCGGAAGATGCCCGTGTACTGGCGGTACGGGGTACCAAACCGGGCCGGGGTGATGATCTGAACCGGGAAAAGATGTGCCCGGTGATCAATATCATCCCCTATGAAGGGAGCTTTGAAGATGCGGTCAATATGGCCCTGATCAACCTGGATTATGAAGGGAAGGGCCACAGTGTGGCTGTCCACTCCAATACTCCGGAACATGTAGAGTATGCGGCCCTGCACTGCCCGGTGTCCCGGCTGATCGTCAACCAGCCTGCCGGCACCACTGGCGGCGGCAGCCCCACCAACGGTTTCACCGCTACCACTACACTGGGCTGCGGATCCTGGGGCAACAACAGTTTCAGCGGCAACTTCACCTACAAGCTGCTGATGAACCTGACTCGGGTAGGTTATCCTCTGGACCATTCCTACCTGCCGGATCCAGCGAAAGCCTGGGAAGACTGAGGCTGCGTCTCTAAAGTTCGACCTCCTTTGCCCATGGACATTCTTTTCACAGCCCCCTTTTCTGTGAAAGGAATGACAGAGCAATCTTTACCACAGCCAGGAAGACCTGCTGCACCATAGGATGCAGCAGGTTTCTTGGCGTTACCGTTGAAGATATTGTGAACAAATCATTTACAGCTTTAAAATTTGATCTATGGTAAAATAGTACAGGAGTAAAGAACCGGGGCCTCGCTGTTACCGGCCATGAGGCAGCTTGGAATTTACCAAAGAGGGGGATTATCATTGGAACAGAAACCAAAATATGTTTCAGGGAACAAGAGCGTCAGTAAGACACTGGCCATCCTGTCCCTTTTTTCGGAAGGGGAACGGATGCTCCGGACTTCAGAAATCGCAGAACGGCTGCAGATGAACATCAGCACGGTTTCCCGGCATTTGAATACTTTGCTGGATGGGGGATTCCTGCAGCGGGATGATGCGACCGGTTATTATTATCCTGGAATGGAGATCATTACCTTGGCTGGTGTTGCTTTGAAGAATAAAAGCATTTACCGTCATGCCTATCCGGAACTGCAGCAGCTGTCTTTCAATATGAAAGTATTGAGCCATCTGGGCATTCCGGATGGACTGGATGTGGTCCATTTGGTTTGCTGCTGCTGTGAAGATAAAACTGAACTATTGTTTCCTCTGGGACATCGGCAGCCTTTGTATTGCTCGGCCATGGGACGGGCCATGCTGGCCTTTCTGCCGGAAGAAGAAGCCCTGCGGATCCTGAAGGCCAGTGATCTCCAGAAATATACACCGGAAACCCAGACAGACCTGCGGGGCTTGATGGAGACCCTGAAAATTATCCGGAAAAAGGGATATTGTGCCAATAACAATCAGCTGCATATGGGCAGAGGTTCCATCGCAGCGCCGGTATTCGACTGGACACGGAGACCGGTAGGGGCCATCAGCATTTCTACCCAGAGCCACCGTCTCCTGGCCCAGGTGGATGAGGAACGGTTTGCCCGGACAGTCACTCTGGTGGCCGGAAAGATTTCCGGCAAACTGGGGTATTATCCGGCATGAGAAAACAGGACTGTGAAATGGATCGGCTGCCGTTTGTTAGCTGCTGTTCCACAGTCCTGCTTTTATCTTCGGTCTGTTATTTCATGGAGCCTGTCTGCAGGTACTTCAAATGCCAGGAAAAGGCTTTTTCCAGTACATGGGGCGTATGTTTTCCCTTGGCAGAGGCATAGGCTTCCTGATAGTATTCTTCCAGCATAGGTCTGTAATCCGGATGCGCACAATGATCGATCAGGACCCGGGCCCGTTCTTTGGGAGTCAGCCAGCGCAGATCGGCAATCCCCTGTTCGGTGACGATGACATCCACATCATGTTCCGTCTGGTCCACGTGACTGACAAAGGGGACGATGGAGGAGATGGCGCCATGTTTGGCCACTGATTCAGAAGCAAAGATGCTGATCCGGGCATTCCGGGCAAAATCTCCGCTGCCTCCCAGTCCATTCATCATAGCAGTCCCGTCGATGTGGGTGGAATTCACATTCCCATACAGATCCACCTCGATGGGGGTATTCAGGGAAATCACGCCCAGACGCCGGATCACTTCTGGATGGTTGGAGATTTCGTTGGGACGGATTAGGATCTTATCATGGTAATCCTGGATCGTTTCGTAGAATCTCTTCCTGTTTTCATCTGTCAGGGCTACCGAACTGGTGGAGATGAAGTCCAATACACCTTGGTCCAGCAGCCCCAGGGCAGCATCCTGCATGACTTCGGTATACATGTTCAGATGATGGAACCCACTGGTTGCCAGCCCGGCGAGGACGGCATTGCCAACGGAACCTACCCCGGACTGCAGGGGACCGGGATTTTCCGGCAGACGGCCATGCTGGATTTCATTTTTCAGGAAGTCCACGATGTTTTCTGCAATTTTGGCGGTGGCAGGAGTCACAGCTTTGAAGGTCTGGGCTTCATCGGCTTCGTCGGTAAAGACCACAGCAGCGATTTTCTCCAGGGGACAGGGAATATAGGGAGTACCGATCCGATCCTGGGGATGGGAAATCGGGATGATCCGGGAAGCGGGAGCCACGCCCACTTCGAAGATATCATGCATGCCCATGAATCCCAAGGGAAGTCTCTGGTTGATTTCTACGATGACTTTGTCCGCATTGCGGACGGCCGCATCGGCCGTCCCCCCAGAGGCCCCTAGATACAGGCCGTCTTCGGTGACGGCACAGCATTCAATCAGGGCGATGTCGATATGGGGTCCTGTCCGTTCGTTCATGTATTTGGGCAGATGGGAAATATGGATATCGCTGAATTCCACTTGATCTGCATTGACGGCTTTTCGCAGATCTTTGTTGGACTGATGGCCATACCGGCGTTTCAGGAGACCGGCCCGGGTCCAGGCTCCATCGATGCAGTCTCCCACCGCTGCTCCTACGATCAGGGTCAGGTCTTTGGCTGTACCTTGGCGGGTAACGGCCTGGGGGACTGCTTTTGGGTAATTGGTGCGGGTGAATCCGCTGACGGCGATGGTCATTCCAGGCTGGATGAGTCTGGCCGCATCATCGGCCGACATCACTTTTGTACGTAATTTTTCAGGGATACGTTCCATTGGATTGCAAAACCTCCTTTATTTTCACAGACAGACTGCTGTTATTGTCCAAATCCAGGGATCTGCAGGACCACATAGCTGCAGACGATGACCACCAAGGCCCGTACCAGGAAGACCGGCAGAGCTTTGCGCAGCATGGTATCCGGGCTCAGGCCATAGGCTACGGGGATAGAACGGACACTGACCGGCAGGAGGAATTCACTGTTGAAGGCCATGACGGCGATGTACCAGTAAGTCATCAGATCCAGGTGCATCTTGGCAGTGACGCTCATGACGATGGGGACGGTGACGGCGGCGGATACGGTGCTGTTGGTGGTTTCCGATACAAGGCAGGCCAGGACGGTAATGGCGATGATCAAAGGCAGCCCAGGCTGCAGATCGGTTGCTGCAACGATTTGGGCCAGTTCTTCATTGGCTCTGGAACCACTGAGCAGGACGCCCATGGCCAGACCGCCGGCGAACAGGATCATCATCCCCCACATGGATTCTTTCTGGGCATCTTCCCAGGTCATCAGAGGACGGGCGGAATCTTTGGAAGTAATGAAAAAGCAGACGAACCCAAGGATCAGGAATACATAGGCGGGGACCATACGGGGCAGGATATGGGCATAGAGGGGACGGAAAAAGACGGCAGCCAGTCCCACCAGGAACATGACAAGGCAGACTTTTTCATCGCCCTTCATGGGGCCCAGGGCCGCATAGGCTTTCTTGAAATATTCTTTCGTACCGTCCAGCTGTTTGATCTTTCCTGGATTCAGCAGCATGGCTGCCAGACAGGCGGCTGACACCAGCAGGGTATACGGGGTCAGATGGGTCATCCAGTCGATGTACATGAATTCTTTCCCTGTGAAATCCTGGAGCAGGGCAATGGCGGTGATGTTCATAGCTCCGCCCAGAGGCGTCCCGACGCCGCCAATCCCCACGCCCCAGCCGATGGCACAGAGGATGGGAATGGCTGCTTCGCTCTTTCCATCATAGCCAGCGGCTTTCAGCATCCCGACGGCTATGGGTGTCATCAAGGCACAGACCACCACATTGGGCATTAGATTGCTGAGGATGATGCTGGACAGCAGCCAGACGGTGATCTGGCTTTTCATAGAGGGGCCGATCAGGGACAGGGCTTTCAGGGAAATCCGTTTGTCCAGGCCGATACCGCTCCAGGGCACGGTCAAAAAGCCGGAACCCAGGATTAGGATGATGCTTTCCGAGAAATATTGGGCGATGATGGTCTTCATGGGGATGATGTCGAAGAGGGCATTGGCCACGATGGGGACAAAGGCGGTAACCGTGATATTGACCGGCCGGGATACCCACCAGTAGATCATCCATAAAGCGATCCCGATGGCTTTGGCAGCCTTGACGGAGAATATTCCTTGTAAGGCAAAGTAGCAGACAGCGAAGAGAATGGGACCCAACCAGATATGCAGTGTACGATTTTTGATGCTCATGATACCGTCCTCCTTTTGGACGAAAATGGGATAAGTGAAATTCAATGATAAGAATGGGTATAAAAAGATAATGAGTATTTGAAGATTCTTGAATTTCAGAAAACAATGGGGTGCTGCGCGCAATTCCGGAATCCTTTGTCTGCATCATAACAAATCAAGAGAGACAGGAGCAATTGATTTTAGACAGATTTTCGAAAGGTACAAAATGAGTTTCCAGTTTTGAAACGGGAGTTGCATAATGCAAAAATCACTTTTTCTATGAGAAATAATTTTAAGAAAATTTTCTCTTTTAGAAGAAACAAGGTATGATGAAACTATACATCCGGTCTGTAAAGGAGGATCCCATCCATGAAATATGAAAAAAAGGGGCAGACGAATTTCTTCTTGGAAATGGAACATCATCAGATCACGGCCCGTGAATTTTTCAGTCCAACTTTGTTGAACTTCCTCAATAAAAATTTTGACCTGAACCAGATGATCATCCTTTATTTTGATACCCAGAATCACTTCCTTTCCTGGGTGAATCAGGAGGGCCTGCTGCTGGATGGGGAGAAACATCCTTACCGGCAGATTTTCTCGCTGGATCCGGTCCGGAAAGTGGTCTATATGGATGCCCTGCGGGATCATCTGACTTATTTCAATACGATTCCCCGGCTGTACAAGTCGACGGATGTGATTTCTCCGAATCAGTATGACAAGGATCCTTATGTCCAGTTCATCCACCAGAATTTCCAGGCTAAATACAGCGTGACCATGGCATTCGGGATCAATGCTTACATCCAGATGACATTTTTCAAAGAGGCTGAAAAGGGAGATTTCACGGACGAAGAGATGCAGCATTTCAGTGAGATCTATGCCTATATCGCCAATGCTTACAAGAACTTCAAGAAATACGAACAGGCCAAGATCATTTCGGAAATCAAGAATCACATCATCGATTCCGGAGAAAAAGCCTATCTGATCACCGATGACTTCATGCACGTGATGGACTGCAATAAGGAAGCGGAACTTTGCCTGCAGGATATCCTGGGTCCTTCCGTACGCAGCCAGCTGGAAGGAGAAGGGGTGTGCGGCTGGCTGCCCTTCCTCCTGAGCAGCGGAGATAAAGAGGATGAAGGAGAAAAAATGCGGGTCCGGATGATCCAGAATTATCAGTTCCGGATCTATACCTATGACCGAAGTTATTCCAATCGGATCATCGACCGCTACCATTGGATCACCATCAGCAGCAAGGGGAGCCGCAAGCATGTGGAATTCACCCGGAACCTGGAGCCGCTGACACCTACGGAGCAGCGGGTGGCAGAACTGATGTACCAGGGGCTGACCTATAAGGCCATTGCTATGCGGCTGGTGGTCAGCTATCATACGGTCAAGAAACATGTGGAAAACATCTATGCCAAATGCGGTATCCAAAGCCGGTACCAGCTGTATAAATGGATCGAAAGCCGGGAAAATTAGACTGTCTGACAAAAAACTGCCGTGGAATCTTATATCCGCGGCAGTTTTTTGTCAGGATGCCTATAAGGAATATTCCTTAGAAAAAGATAGCCAACTTACCTGCTTCTTTTCTTAGCGAAGATTGATAAAATTCAGACAACAAGAGGAAAGCAGAATAGTTGGCTTTCCTAGAATCGTAAGGGAGGTTTTGGAGATGGAACCCATTCGGGGAAATGTCTTCAACATCCAGCGGTATACCATCCATGATGGTCCCGGACTCCGGACCGAACTGTTCCTAAAAGGCTGTCCCCTGCGCTGCGAATGGTGCAGCAACCCAGAGGGATTCCAACCTTATGTACAGGCAGGCATTTATCGGAAAAAATGCCTGGGAGAAAAAGTATGTCAGGATTGTTTGGAAGTCTGTCCAGTATACGGAGCTCTGCAGTTTGAACGGGGGAAACTGACCCGCATCGACCGGGAAAAGTGCACCAACTGCATGAAATGCCAGGAGGTATGCCCTTCAGATGCCATCAAGGCCTGGGGAAAATGGATGACAGTAGAAGCATGCATGGAAATCATCCGGCGTGACCGGGGCTATTATGAAAAATCCGGCGGCGGAGTTACGGTTTCCGGAGGAGAGTGCCTGATGCAGGCAGATTTCGTCGCTGCGCTCTTCCGGGCCTGTCACCAGGAAAATATCCAAACTTGCTGCGAATCCACTTTTTACTGCAGCTGGTCAGAACTGGAAAAAGTTATTCCACACACGGACTTGTTCATTGCTGACTTGAAGCATATGGATCGGGAAATCCACAAAACCAGGACCGGCGTTTACAATGATTTGATCCTGGAGAACATGAAAAAGATCTGTGCGGCAGGCGTTCCATTGGTCCTGCGGATCCCGGTGATCCCAAAATTCAATGACAACATGGAAAATATGGAAACGACCGCCGATTTCCTGGAAAAAGATCTCCAGGGGAAAGTCAAAGCTCTTCAGCTGTTGAGCTTTATGCGATTGGGCGAGGAAAAATATGAGTCCCTGGGGATGCCCTATAAGATGAAGGGACTCAGGATGAACCGGCCGGCTTTCCAAAGAAGAATGGAAAAATACGCTGCTTATTTCAGGAGCCGGGGAATCCACTGTTCAGTAGGTGCTAAGGAATGGGATTGATCGTCCCCTGTATTTGATAAGGAGGTTTTTGATTATGGAAAACAATTTTACCCACACGACCGCTGCTGGAACGGAAGCGTTTGACCACGAGTATGGAGTAGGCTATCAGGTCCATCACAAGGATTGGTCCCCTTTCCCGCGGATTAACCGTCTGCGGAAACAGTTCCTGGCCAGACCTTATGACATCGACCTGGACCGTCTGAGACTGGTGACCAAATCCTACAAGGAACATGTAAAATGCCCAACTATGCTGAAAGTGGCCTATGCGTTCCGGGAAGTCCTGGAGAATGAAACCCTGCATATTGACGATGAAGAACTGATTGCCGGGGATTTGTCTGCTGCTCCTAAAGACGCGCCGATCTATCCGGAATTTTCTGTAGACTGGATCATCGATGAAGCCTATAACCATCCTTTTGAAAAACGGGAACACGATCAGTTCTATTTCAAAAGCGATGAAGATCGGGCGGAAGCCGTTGAACTGTGCAAATGGTGGCAGGGCAAGACTGTGGCTGACGAAATCGAATCCAGACTGAGCTATGACCAGCTGAAATGTTCTGAAGCCGGCAAGAAGATCTTCCAGACCAATCTGTACCATTATGCCGGCGTGGGCCATTTGGCCGCTGATTACGCCTACATCCTGCGGAGAGGGTTCGACGGGATCATCGAAGACATCTCTGCCCAGCAGAAACTGCTGGATATGCATGATCCGTATTTTGCTGATAAACGGGATACCTATGATGCCATGATCATCTGCATGAATGCAGCCAAGATTTGGACCAAACGGTATGCGGATCTGGCAGCCAAGATGGCAGCAGAAACCCAGGATGCCAAACGGAAAGCGGAATTGGAAACCATGGCTGCCAACTTGAACCAGGTAGCCGGCGGACCGGCAAAATCATTCTGGCAGGCACTCCAGCTGTTCAATATCGCTACGGTGCTGATCCAGACTGAAGGCAACGGCCATTCCATCTCCTATGGCCGGATGGACCAGTGGCTGTATCCCTACTACAAAGCAGACCTGGATGCTGGGAAGATTACCAAAGAATTTGCCCTGGAACTGATCGAGGACCAATATGTGAAGGTCAACTATCCTACGAAGCTGAAAGACTTCGGTTCCATGGCTGTACGGAATGGCCGTGGTTTCGGGGGCGAAAGCCTGACCATCGGCGGGGTGGACCGGGATGGCAATGATGCTACCAATGATTTGACCATGCTGTTCCTGGAAGCAACGGCCCATACACGGATGATGAATCCTTGGCTGTGCGTCCGGTTCCATGAAAAGACCCCTTATGAACTGTATGTGAAGACGGCAGAAGTCATCCGGGTGGGCTGCGGCCATCCGAAACTGTACAATGACGGTCCTGCTATCAAGGCCTGCCTCCGGAAAGGATTCAGCCTGGAAGATGCACGGGAATACTGTGTGGTGGGCTGTGTGGAAATCGATGTTCCGGGGAAAGAATACGGCTGGCATGATGCAGCTTATGTAAATACCGCCAAGATGATGGAAATGGTCCTCAACGGCGGGAAATTCCTGGATGATGATAAGACCCAGTATGGGCCCAATACGGGAAGCCTCCTGACGTACAAATCCTTCGACGAAGTGCTGGAAAGTGTGGATCAGCAGTTCGAATACTGGACCAACCAGCTGTGCAGCAGTGAAAATATCATTGACCGGGCGCATCAAGACCGGAAACCGCTGCCCTATGTATCCTGCTTCTTCCAGAACTGCATCCGGACCGGGAAAGATCTGGCTCATGGGGGTGCCGAAGTCAATGGCATCGGGCCGCAGGCTTCCGGGTTGGGGACTTGTGCTGACAGCCTGGCTACCATCAAACAACTGATGTTCGATGAAAAGAAGGCAACGGGAGCTGAATTGCTCCAAGCCATCAAAGACAATTGGAAGGGCCATGAAAAACTGTATGCACTGGTCAACAGCTCCAAAGTCCATCATTATGGGAATGATGATGATTATGCAGATGCCCTGTTCAAGTATATGTTCGAATGCTACTGCCGTCACATTGCCGGCCGGAAGAATCAGCGGGGGGGAGAATTCAGTCCTGGGGTATATTCCGTAAACGCCAACGTGGCTATGGGCATGGCAACCAATGCTTCTTTGGATGGACGGACCAAAGGGGAAGCCATTTCGGACAACATGGGACCTGTCCATACCGATGGCGGTTCCCACGATATCCAAGGACCGACCGCGCTGACCAACTCCCTGACGAAAGTGGATCACAGCCTGGCCACCAACGGGACTCTGATGAATATGAAATTCACTGAAGACAGTGTTGCTGGGATTGTCGGCCGGGATAACCTGGTGAATTTCATCCGCCAGTATATGGCAGATCAGGCCATGCATGTCCAGTTCAATATCATGAGCTCCGCAACCATGCGTGCAGCCCAGAAACATCCGGAAGACTATAAGGATATGCTGGTACGGGTAGCCGGATACAGTGCGTATTTCGTAGAATTGGGCAAGAAACTGCAGAAAGATCTGATCCAGCGGACGGAACTCCATTTCTAAGAAAAAGAGCCTTCAGTTCAAAATCAGCCTCTACGGGCGTGCCAAGGATGAAAACGTCCCTGGCACGCCTTTTTGTGAAAGGAGAGCCCCATGACCAATGAAGAAATCTTGAAAAAATGCATCGAAGAGGAAGAAAAATATCAATTTACTACTTTTACCCAGACCGATGCATTCCAGCTGGGAAAAATGCTTTATGAAACAAGTATGGAAGAATTCGGCAAACCCATTGCTGTAGAAATCCGGATCAATCATCTGACCGTGTTCCGTTTCCTGCCGGAAGGGACCGGTGCCAATCAATGCATCTGGCTGAAAGCCAAGGCGGATACGGTGGATACCATGCGGATCAGTACCTACCATTTTTGGGCTGACATTGCCTGCGGCGGCAGGGGACTGAAAGAGCGCAGACTGGACGAGAAGAAGTATCTGGCCCAGGGCGGAGGATTCCCTCTGCGGTTGAAGGGATCTGCAGTGGTGGGGACCATCTGTGTTTCGGCGTTGAAACATTATGAAGACCATCAGGTCATCGTGGATACCTTGGAAAAATATTTCAAAGAGAAAGCATAAACATTTGATGCAAGGAGCTGCTGTGTATGCAACAGCTCTTTTTTGACGATTTCCCGATACCCTCTATGGTATAGTCTTGCCAAATATCCCTTTTCGACCATGGAGGTGCGTGATGAAAATTTTGCAAGGACTGCTTTCTGCCATCGCTGCCGGGTTCTGCATCGGATTGGGCGGGGCCGTGTTCCTGCTCCAGTCGGAAAAACTGGTGGGGGCGCTGCTATTCTGTGTAGGGCTTTATACCATCTGTGAGATGCAGTTCCATCTGTTTACCGGCCGGGTCTGTTATGCGCTGGAACAGCCGTTATGGAGCTGGTTCCGGTTTCCCCTGATCTGGATCGGCAACTGGCTGGGGGCCGGATTGGCAGCCAGTCTGCTGGGCCTGACCCGGGTAGGGCCGGCGGCCCGGCAGGCGGCTTTGGTCCTGGTGGCAGGGAAAAATGGAGATACCTTTTTGAGCCTGTTCATCTTGGGCTTTTTCTGCAACATTTTTGTTTACATCGCCGTAGAAGGATATAAGACATTTCCTCTGGCACTGGGAAAATACCTGGCCATTTTTGTGGGTATCACGGTATTCATCATGAGTGGGTACGAGCACAGTGTAGCTGATATGTTCTATTATTTTATGGCCGGGCAGATGGATCAGGAAGCCCTGGTGCGCCTCTTGGTGATCACCGGCGGCAATATCTGCGGGGGGCTGACAGCCTGGGGAGCCCGGCAGGCAGCTAGGAAGGCCGCAGGCTGAGCAAGGATGGGACTGGCTTCCCAGAGGCTTTTTTGCTATACTCGAAGTATCTTTTGTGAGGAGGAAGGCTGATGGACTCATTTCAAATCGATATTCCTACCAAGGTGCTGTTCGGACCTGGTCAGCTGGGGCAGCTCCATGCCCAGGAACTGCCAGGGAAACGGGCACTGATCGTGATTTCTTCCGGCAAGTCTACCCGGGTCAATGGCTACCTGGAACGGACGGAAAAAGAACTGGCTGCCGCCGGAGCTGTGACGGAAGTGTTCGACCGGATCCAGGCCAACCCTACCCTGGCATCGGTGGAAGCTGGGACGCAGGCGGCCCGGGATATGGAAGCGGATCTGGTGGTGGCCCTGGGAGGCGGGTCCGTCATGGATGCAGCCAAAGCCATCGCCTTGATGGCTGTCAATGAAGGGAGCCTGTGGGATTATGTCAATGCGGGAACGGGAAAAGGTGTACAGCATGCCCATCGGGCACTGCCGGTGATTGCCATCACCACTACGGCAGGGACTGGCTCGGAAGTGGATGCCTGCAGTGTGATCACCAACCAGGGGACCCATGAAAAGATCGGCCTGAAGCTGCCGGATCTGTTTCCTTGGCTGGCTATCGTCGATCCGGAACTGATGTTGACCGTCCCTCCTCGGCTCACCGCTTACCAGGGCTTCGATGCCCTGTTCCACAGCTTGGAGACCTATGTGAGCCGGAAGGCCAACCCCCTCAGCGATATGGTGGCGTCTACGGCCATCCGGGCGATAGGCCGGTATCTGCCCCGTGCCGTAGTGGATGGCAGGGACCTGGAGGCTCGGACCCAGCTGGCTTTTGCCAACACCCTGTCCGGGTACGCCATGGTCACCGGAGGCTGTACCAGTGAACATTCCTTGGAACACGCCATGAGCGCCTACCACGAGACCCTTCCTCATGGGGCCGGGCTGCTGATGATCACCCTGTCGTATTTTGGCTGGATGCTGGAACAGCATATCTGTGATGACCGGTTCGTAGAAATGGCCAGATTCTTAGGAAAAGAAAATGCCAAAAAACCGCATGAGTTTTTAGAAGTTTTGCAAAAATTGCAGGAAGCATGCGGCGTAGCCGGACTGAAGATGAGCGATTATGGAATCTTGCCGGAAGAATTCCCCAAAATGGCGGAAAATGCTTCCACGGCCATGAAAGGACTGTTCCTGAATGATCGGCGGTCTCCCTCCCGGGAAGAATGTGTGGTCATTTATCAGAAGGCCTATCGGTAAGACAGAAACCGTATACAACCTTAAAACAACGGTAGTACAACCATATTGCACAGGAGGCGCAGAAGGTTTTTTCGCCTCCTTTCCGTTATGCTATAATAGAAGGACTCACAATCTTGCGGCAAAGGATGGCGTTTCCATGGATCTTACTTTTCTTTCTCCCCGTTCCCGGATGCTCCTGGCCCTGGTCATTTTTGGGACGATTGGCCTGGTGCGCCGGTACATTCCCCTGGGGTCCGTGCCTCTGGCATTCCTGCGGGCTGCCCTGGGCTGCCTGACCATGCTGTTCCTGATGCGGGCGGGCCATATCCCCTTCCATTGGGATAAATTGAAGGACCGGGCACCGAAGCTTCTGCTCAGCGGGCTCCTTTTGGGGTTGGACTGGGTGTTTTTCTTTGAATCCTTTAACCATACCACGGTGGCCATCGCTACCCTGTGTTATTATATGGCGCCGGTGTTCATGCTGGCGGCGGCACCCCTGGTCTTCCGGGAACAGATCACGCGGCGGAAAATGGTGTGCGGCGCCATTACCGTTGGTGGCATGCTGCTGGTTTCCGGGGTCTTGGGCAGCAGCGGAGACGTGGGCGATATCACTGGGGTGTTCTGTGCCCTGGCAGGAGCCTTCTTTTATGCAGGGATCATCATCATCAGCAAGACCATCACCGGGCTGGACCCTTATGAACAGACTTCCGTACAGCTGGGGACGGCAGCCTTTTTCCTGCTGCTCTACTGTCTGCTGACAGGGCAACTGGATTTCCACACCATGGATGGGGTTGGGTGGGCTCTGACGATGCTTTTGGGCATCGTCCATACGGGGCTGGCTTACGGGATCTATTTCGGCAGCCTGACCCAGGTGCCGGCCCAGACTACTGCCCTGCTCAGTTATGTGGATCCGGTGGTTGCAGTGTGTATTTCCGTATTCCTGCTCCAGGAACCCATCACTGGACTGCAGCTGGCTGGGGTCCTGTTGGTGCTGGGCGGCATGATCGGCGGGGAAAGGAGAAGATAAATGGAAAATCGTATTTTTCATCCAGGGGATATCGTGCGGCATTTCAAGCGGGAACGGCTGACGGAAGAGGAAAAACGGACCAACCGGTATCTGTACCGGATCATCGGACCGGCGGTCCATTCGGAAACCCGGGAACCTTTGATGGTGTACCAGGCCCTCTACGGAGATTTCGGACTCTACGTCCGCCCCTCTGCCATGTTCTACAGCGAAGTGGATCATAAGAAGTATCCGGAGATCAAACAGAAGTATCGGTTTGAAAAAATCAATAGGTAAACCCATATAAAATTATAGTTGACATAAAACAGGGGCTTTTTTATAATAAGATCATCAGATTCAACGAGCCTGATTTCGTCCTGATCCGTCCCTCCGGATCGGCCCATGAGAAACTCTCAAAAGGAGCTGCTGTACGTTTTCCGTGCAGCGGCTCCTTTTTCGTGGTAAGATGGGGGAGCATGATCATAGAAGACAACAGGAGGAACATCCTATGGCTATTTTGGAACATGATATCCTGATCAGTGAAGACTTGCGCCGGGTTCCCCGGGAAGAACTGGAAAACCGGCTGACACGGCTGCGGGAAGCCCTGGACCGTCAAGAGCCAAGCTGGCAGATGGCCGTGATCACAGATAAATTGGATATGTATTATTTTACCGGTACCATGCAGGAAGGAGCTTTTGTAGTCCGGCCCCAGGACGCCATCCTGTGGGTGCGCAGGAGCCTGGCCCGGGCCCTGAATGAAAGCCTCCTTCCGGAAGGCTGGATCCGCCGGATGCACAGCTATCGGCAGCCGGCGGAATACTATGGGGCGGATCTGCCATCAGAAGTGTATCTGGATGAAAAGCACACCTCTCTGGAATGGCTCCGGTTCTTCCGGAAATACTTTCCTTTCGAAACCCGGAAAAACTTGGATGCGGTGCTCAGCGGCCTCCGGAGCGTGAAAAGCGACTACGAGCTGGCCCTTTTGAGCCGCAGCGGACAAATCCATGCCGATGTGCTCATGGAAGAAGCTCCGGTGTTCCTGAAAGTGGGGATCAGCGAAGCGGAATTGGCCATCCAGCTGTACCTGCGGATGGTACTGAAGGGCAGCCAGGGGGTAGCCCGGACCAATCGGCCCACAGGAGAAGATGCCATCGGTCTGGCTTCTTTTGGGAAGAGCGCGCTGGTGCGGACGGCCTTTGACGGACCTGGAGGGACCAGCGGTACCTGTGTGGCGGTCCAGAGCATTGGCTCAGCCTTCCGGCTGCTGAAGCCGGGCCGTCTGGTTTACTTGGATATCCCCTGTGGGGTGGATGGGTACAATACGGATAAAACGGTGGTGTATTATTTCGGGGATTTGGAACGGGATCCGGCCAAAGAGGAAATCCTCCGGGCTTACAACTATTGCCTGGACCTGGAACAGCAGACTCTGGCCCTTTTGAAACCAGGGGCTGTTTTGGGAGAAATCTACGACAAGGTGATGGCTGATTTCGATCCCTACTATGAAAAGATGTTCATGAACGGAGGCCGTTTCCTGGGACACAGCATTGGTATGTGCATGGATGAGACACCGGTGATCGCCGGCGGCGTCAAAGATCGGGTGGAGGAGAACATGGTTTTTGCGGTGGAACCCAAGATCGCCCTGCCGGGACTGGGTATGGTAGGGACGGAAAACACCTACCGGATCGGACCAGAGGGACCGGTCTGTTTAACGGGAGGATCCCAGCCGCTGCGGGTCATCCGTTGATTTTCCCTTGCCGGAAATGGTAAAATAACAAAATAAAATCTTTCAGGACAGCGGGTTGGCTGCAGCCTGGAAACAAGGGGAGTAAAAGAAAAATATGGCAACAGAAGAAAATGGGCTCCTGGATAAACAGGATTTCCTGGAACAGAAAGAAGTCATCAAAAAGCAGATCCTGGGGAACGGGAAATTGACAGGGCCTCAGAAACGGCAGTCGCTGCAGGTCCTGGAAGGGTTCGAAAAATCCATCCTCCAAGGAGGCGTCCGCCAGCACGGCATCACCAAGGCCATGCTGAAGACCGCCCTGCCGGTATTCGGGAAAATGAGCGAGGACAAGCGGCATAACGAAAAGGAACTGCGGGTGCTGAAATTCCTTACCTATTTCGTGCTCCAGGGGATCCGGAAATGAGTGCGCTGACCCTATTCCTGCTGGCAGTGTCCCTTTCCATGGATGCTTTCGCTGTATCTGTCTGCGGAGGGCTGAAAATGGAAGGCCGGGAACGGTTCAAAGGCGGGCTGATCTTCGGTGCCTGGTTCGGGGTGTTCCAGGCCCTGATGCCGCTGGTCGGCTACGAGCTGGGCAGTCATTTTGCCAAGGTAGCGGAGGCTTATTCCCATTGGATCATTTTTTTGATCCTTTCTTATATTGGCTGGAACATGATCCAGGAAGCGGGAGAAGACCAAGAAAAAGAAAAAGTCACTGGCTTCCGGACTATGCTGGGACTGGCGGTGGCTACCAGCCTGGATGCCTTGGGAGTGGGCGTGGGCTTTGCCTTCTTGGATATCCGGATCCTGCCGGCAGTACTGGAAATCGGCACCATTACCTTTTGCCTTTCTTTCCTGGGCTGTGCCTGCGGATCGGTGATTGGCATGTGGGGCAAGGAACGGGCGGAGAAAGCCGGCGGCTTTGTGCTGCTGCTGATCGGCCTGAAGGCTGTCATTGAGCATTACGGGATCCTGGACAACTGGACGCCGTTTCTGTTCTAAGCCAGCGGAGCTGGCTTCCTTTGGCCATTGACAATCGACCATTGACGGGGGCTGTTGCGTAAGCAACAGCCCTTTTCCAAAAGGAGGCATCAAGATGGTCCGCCAACGTTACATCATGCATGTGGATATGGATGCATTTTTTGCTTCTGTGGAACAGCTGGACCATCCGGAATACCGGGAAAAACCGGTGATTGTGGGAGGCCTTTCCGGCCGGGGCGTGGTTTCCACCTGCTCCTATGAAGCACGGAAGTTCGGGGTCCATTCGGCCATGCCCATGGCCACGGCCCACCGGCTCTGTCCCCAGGCCATTTATGTCCAGGGCCGGTATGGCCGCTATCAAGAAGTATCCAGGGAAATCCGGAAGATCTTCCAAGAATTTTCTCCCCTGGTAGAGCCCTTGTCCATTGATGAAGCCTTCTTGGACCTGACGGGGATGGAAGCCCTGGCGGGAGATGTATATGCCCTGGGACCGAAAATCAAACAGGCAATCCGGGAACGGACCGGCCTCACCGCTTCCGTGGGGCTGGCTCCCAACAAATTCCTGGCCAAACTGGCCAGCGACCTGCGGAAACCGGACGGAATGGTAATCATCCGGCCGGAGGAAGCAGCTGCCGCAATCGCACCCTTGCCAGTGGGCCGGATCTTCGGACTGGGACAGCGCTCTGTGGCTGCACTGGAAAAAATGGGCATCCGGACCATCGGACAGCTGGCTGCCTGCAATCCCCGGCTGCTGCGGCCGCTCCTGGGGAAAAATGCGGAAGAGATCCGGAATCGGGCCCAAGGCTTGGATAGTCGGCCGGTGGTGCCGGATGAGCAGCGGAAATCCCTGGGGAAGGAAAATACCTTTCCCGTGGATCTGGTGGGCATGGAAACCTGTCTGGGAGCCCTGTGGGACCTGTGCCAACAGGTGGGATGGCGGCTGCGCTGCGCCGGCCTTTCCGGCTGCACCGTGACCCTGAAGGTGAAGACCGGGACTTTTCAGCTGCTGACCCGGAGCCGGACGGTGGAGGATCCTCTGTCTCAGGACGAGGAGCTGATGGAACAGATCCGCCTGCTGGCCCGGCAGCTTTCCTGGAGCCAGCCGGTACGGCTGCTGGGGGTCAGCGTCAGCCATCTGGTGCCGGCAGGTTCCCAAAGCCTGGCCTTGGACGATGAACGGCGGCAAAAACGGAACCGGACCCTGGATGCCCTGAAGCAGCGGTTCGGGGAGGACATTATCCGGAAGGGCTGGGGAAAACGGTAAAATCCAGCTGGCCAGAGCCCGGGAAAAAAGGTAGAATAGAACTGTCTGAAGGAGGGGGCCGGAGGGCGGAAAGGAGACGGGCAATGGAACGGCGGAAGAAAATCGGTGTGGGCATGGTCCTTTTGGGGGCCGGGCTCTGGGGAAGCAGCAGCAATAGTGTGGAATATCTGATGGTGCACCAGCACTTTACCTGGGCGGCTATCCTATTCTGGCGGATGGTCTGTACCGGTGTGGTATTCCTGGGCACCTGCTTGTATCAGAAGCAGGACCTCCTGGCTCCTTTGAAAAACGACTGGAAATGGCTCCTGAAATTCGTCCTGCTGGGGATGTACCTGATGCAGGTCACTTTTTTCAAATCCATCTATTACAGCAATGCCGCGACGGCTACGGTGCTCCAGTACACCATGCCGGCCATCCTTCTGTTCATGTATCTGATCAAGGAAAGGAGACGGCCTACCCGGCGGGAAGTGGTGGCTGTGGTCCTGGCCTTGGTAGGGACGGCGCTGATTGCCACCAAGGGAGAAGGGGCGGCCTTGGCCATCTCGCAAGAGGCACTGTTTTACGGGATCCTGGGTGCTTTTGGGATGGCGTTCTATACAGCTTATGCAGCCGTCCTGCTGAAAAAATACAGCTGCTTCCTGATCCTGGGCTGGGGAAGCCTGGGGAATGCTCTGCTGTTGGGAATCTTCAATCATCCTTCCTTGGAAGGCGCTCTCTTCGATCTCCATACGGCGGAGGCGTTCGGCATCCTCTTCGTCCTGGGGACACTGGTTGCTTACTATGTGTATCTGGAAAGCACCAAGTACATCCCTCCGGCAGAAACCGGGGCCCTGGCGGCGTTCGAGCCCCTGTCCGCTTATTTCTTTTCTGTGGTGGTCATGGGCAACAAGGTGGGACCGGTAGAAATGCTGGGAGCTCTGTGCATCATGGTCATGGTCGGCGTCTTGGCACGGAATGACTGATGCGGGAAAAAGAAAACAAATTCTATTGACAGACTGAATTTGAGTGCCTATAATGCAAATCATACTAAAACAGTGGTAATTAAACGGGAATGAATAGGGAGGCAATGACAATGAGCGAAGAAAAGAAGTATCATTTTGAGACGCTGCAGCTCCATGTGGGGCAGGAACAAGCTGATCCGGCAACGGATTCCCGGGCAGTGCCCATCTACCAGACCACTTCTTATGTGTTCCGGAACAGCCAGCATGCCGCTGATCGGTTTGCCCTGAAGGATGCAGGCAACGTTTACGGCCGGCTCACCAACCCCACGGAAGATGTCTTTGAAAAACGGATCGCAGCCCTGGAAGGCGGGGTGGCGGCCCTGGCAACGGCCAGCGGCGCTGCTGCCGTGACCTATGCCATGCAGGCACTGGTCCATGCAGGCCAGCACATTGTCTGCGCCACTACCGTATACGGCGGGACCTACAACCTGTTCGAACATACTTTTCCGGATTTTGGCATCGAAACCACTTTTGTGGATCCTACCAAAGGGGTACAGGTCTTCGAAGATGCGGTACGGGAAAATACCCAGGCCATCTACATTGAATCCGTGGGCAACCCCAATGCCAACCTGATCGACATCGATGCAGTGGCCGCCATTGCCCATAAGCATAAGATCCCTCTGGTGGTTGACAGCACTTTCGCCACTCCCTATCTGCTGCGTCCTTTTGAACACGGCGCTGACGTGGTGGTCCATTCTGCCACCAAGTTCATTGGCGGTCATGGTACCACCCTGGGCGGCATCATCGTGGACAGCGGCAAGTTCGACTGGGTGGCTTCCGGCCGGTTCCCTTGGCTGGTTGACCCCAACCCCAGCTACCATGGCATCAGTTTTGCCAAGGACGTGGGCGCTGCTGCCTATGTAACCTATATCCGGACCCTGATCCTGCGGGATACGGGGGCTACCATTTCTCCCTTCAATGCCTTCCTGCTGCTCCAGGGCACCGAAACCCTGTCCCTGCGGGTGGAACGTCAGGTGGAAAATGCCCTGAAAGTGGTGGACTTCCTGGCCCACGATGCCCATGTGGCCAAAGTGAACCATCCTTCCCTGCCCAACCATCCGGATCATGAACTGTACAAGAAGTACTTCCCCAACGGCGGGATTTCCATCTTTACCTTTGAGATCAAAGGCGGTGCCGCCGCTGCCCAGAAGTTCATCGATCATCTGAAGATCTTCTCCCTCTTGGCCAATGTGGCCGATGTGAAGAGCCTGGTGATCCACCCGGCTTCCACCACCCATTCCCAGATGAACGAAGAAGAGCTGGCCGCTTCCGGAATCACCCCGGCTACTATCCGGCTGTCCATCGGGACCGAACATATTGACGATATCATCGATGATCTGAAACAGGCTTTTGCCGCTTTGGATTGATCTAAAAGAAAACAGGGGGCTGCTGCATCTGCAGCAGCCCCCTGTTTTTTCTTTTGAAATGTAACGGCCGTAACAACAATTAACAATATAAGAATAAATCAATACTAAATATAATAAAAATGTTGCAATCCTCCAAAGATATGCTACAATAAAACGGCAACACGAATAATAAAAAATGTAAAGTGTAAAGTGTAAAGTGTTCGCCCTATACAATCTTTGCAATCAGAAGGAGGAACTCCTATGCGCGCCATCCACAAGATCCTGGTCCCCAACCGAGGGGAAATCGCTATCCGGATTTTCCGGGCCTGTCATGAACTGGGCATCCGTACTGTTGCCGTCTATTCCCAGGAAGATATCCTGTCTCTGCACCGCAGCCGGGCAGATGAAGCCTATCTGGTGGGAAAAGGGAAAAAACCGGTGGATGCTTATCTGGATATCGAAGACATCATCCGGATCTGCAAAGAACATGAGGTGGATGCCATCCATCCAGGCTATGGGTTCCTGGCAGAAAATGCCCAGCTGGCCCGCCGCTGTGAGGAGGAAGGGATCATCTTCATCGGTCCCCGGGTGGAACATCTGGAGATGTTCGGGGATAAGGTGAATGCCCGGATCCAAGCGGAGAAAGCGGGGATCCCCATGATCCCTGGCACCAAAGGAGCGGTGAAGAGTTTTGCGGAAGTGAAGGCCTTCGCGGAAGAAGTGGGCCTGCCGGTGATGATCAAGGCGGTCAATGGAGGCGGCGGCCGAGGCATGCGGAATGTGGACCGGATGGAAGACCTGGAAGAAGCTTACAACCGGGCCCGTTCTGAGGCTCGGATGGCTTTTGGGGACGAAGATATCTATGTGGAGAAATGCATCCTGAACCCCAAACACATCGAAGTCCAGATTTTGGGAGATGAACAGGGCCATGTGGTCCATCTCCATGAACGGGACTGCTCCATCCAGCGGCGGCACCAGAAGGTCATCGAGATGGCTCCGGCCTGGTCCCTGCCTCGGGAACTGCGGGAGGCCATCTGCCAGGCAGCTCTGAAACTCATGGAGAATGTCCATTATGTGAATGCCGGGACGGTAGAATTCCTGGCGGATCAGGACGAAAAGCATTTTTATTTCATTGAAGTCAATCCCCGAGTCCAGGTAGAACACACGGTGACCGAAGCCATTACGGATGTGGATATCGTGAAGGCCCAGATCCTGATCGCTGAAGGACATGGCTTGGATGATCCGGAGATCCATGCGGGGCGGCAGGGAGACATCCCCTGCAACGGGGTGGCCATCCAATGCCGGATCACCACGGAAGATCCCCAGAACCAGTTCATGCCGGATACGGGGAAAATCATTGCCTACCGGAGCGGCGGCGGACCGGGGATCCGTCTGGATGCGGGGACCGCGTATCAGGGAGCGGTCATCACCCCTTATTATGATTCGCTGCTGGTCAAGGTGACGGCCCATGCTATGGATCCGCTGGCCACCATCCATCGGATGCTCCGCTGCCTGGACGAATTCCGGATCAGCGGAGTGAAGACCAATATCTTCTTCCTGAAGAATATGCTCCAGGATCCAGCGTTCCAGGCCAGGGCCTGCGATGTGAACTACATTGACCGGCATCCGGAACTGCTGGTGGATCCCGAGGAAGTCAGTGACAGAGGGACCCGGATGCTGACCTATATCGGAGAAGTGACGGTGAACGGATATCGGGGGAATGGCCATCATACCAAACCGGAATTCCCGCCGCCGGTACGGCTGGAAACGGACGGAAGCCCCTGCCCGGCCGGGACGAAGCAGCTCCTGGATCAACTGGGACCGGATGCTTTTGCCCGCTGGATCCTGGATCAGAAACAGGTGTTGCTGATGGATACCACCTACCGGGATGCCCACCAGTCCCTCCTGGCCACCCGGATCCGGACCCGGGATATCCTGGGGGCCATCCATTATACGGCCCAAAAGGTGCCCCAGCTGTATGCTTTTGAAAACTGGGGCGGTGCTACCTTCGATGTGGCTTACCGTTTCTTGGATGAAGATCCTTGGCAGCGGCTCCGGCTCATGCGCCAGGCAGCCCCCAACATCCTGTTCCAGATGCTGACCCGGGGAGCCAATGCGGTGGGGTATACCAATTATCCCCCGGAAGTGATCCGGGAATTTCTGGCTTTGGCGGCGAAAAACGGGGTGGATGTGTTCCGGATCTTTGACTGCTTGAACCAGCTGGATCATATGACCTTCTCCATCGAAGCGGTCCGCAAGCTGGGGAAAGTGGCAGAAGGGACCATTTGCTATACGGGGGATATCCTGGACGACCGGCGGCAGAAATATTCCCTGCAGTATTATACAGATCTGGCCAAAGCCCTGGCTGATGCCGGGGCCAATATCATCGCCATCAAGGATATGGCAGGGCTTTTGAAGCCGGAAGCGGCCTATGCTCTGGTGTCGGCCCTGAAGGACGCAGTGGATCTGCCCATCCATCTCCACAGCCATGAAGGAGGCGGCTGTACCCTGTACAGCTATGCCAAAGCGGTGGAAGCCGGGGTGGATATCCTGGATGTGGCCACCAGTGCCCTGTCCGGCGGGACCAGCCAGCCATCCATGACGGCGCTGTGCTATGCCCTGGAACATACGCCCCGGCAGCCGAAGCTGGATCTGGATGCCTTGGAGACCATCGACCGGTATTGGCAGGTGGTCCGGAAGTATTATGCCGGAGTGGATGCCCGGATGACCTGTCCCAACACCACGGTGTTCCAACATGAAATGCCGGGCGGGCAGTATTCCAACCTGCAGCAGCAGGCTGCCGCGGTGGGACTGGGAGACCGCTGGCCGGAAGTCTGCCGGATGTATGCACGGGTGAACCAGCTGTTCGGGGATGTGATCAAAGTCACGCCTTCTTCTAAGGTGGTGGGGGATATGTCCCTGTTCATGGTCCAGAACCATCTGACGGAGGAAGACATCTACCAGCGGGGAGATACCCTGGACTTTCCCCAGAGCGTGGTGGATTTCTTTGACGGAAAATTGGGGACGCCCTATGGCGGGTTCCCAGAACTGCTCCAGAAAATCATCCTGCGGGGTGCCAAACCTCACTTGGAGACGCCTCCCCAGCCCATCGATCTGGACAAACTCCGGGAGGATCTGAAGAAACTGCACATCCCGGATACTCCGGAGGCTGTCAGCAGCTGCTGCCTGTATCCCAAGGTCTATAAAGACTATATGCAGAGGTACCATCAATACGGGGACATGAGCATCCTGGATACGCCCACGTTCTTCTTCGGCATGAAGCCAGGGGAAGAGATCCGGGTGCACATGGATGGAAAAATGGTGCTGGTCCGGCTGAATTACCTGACCCGGCCGGATCCGGAAGGGTATCGGGAGGTCCAGTTCGAAATCAACGGGATGCCCCGGGAAATCAAAGTCCGGGATGCCAAGGCTTCGGAAGGCAGCAGCCTGGCCCGGAAGGCAGATCCTACGGTGCCGGGAGAAGTGGGAGCCACCCTGTCCGGTTCGGTGCTCCGGGTCCAGGTGGAACCGGGGACTGTAGTGAAACAGGGAGATCCGCTGATGGTCACGGAAGCCATGAAGATGGAAACCACCCTGACGGCGCCGGTGGACGGCCTGGTCAAGGAAGTATTGGTCAAAGCCGGCAGCCGGATCCAGTCCGGGGATCTGCTGGTGGTGATCCAGTGATGAGAGATAAAAGGGGCTGCTGCATGCGCAACAGCCCCTTTTAGGGTCTCGCGCTCCGGGTCTCGAGTCTCGGGCCTTTGGATAGGACCCGTCCTCTGGCCAGGTTCTTTTGATGGTGCAGAACCAGTGCTCTTCTAGCTGTAGAACACGCGTAGTGGTTCAAACAGGGAGTCTGCTTATGGATCGGCGAAGCTGGAGAGCGAATACAATGCTTGTCCTTTATGGAATCATTTGTCTCTTTGTGGATGCCGCAGCGGTATGGTAAAATAAAGAAAAATCTGATAAGGGAGGAGTCAATGATGAATCATGAACTTGCTCAGGCCATCCAGGATAAACTGCCAGAGGCTTTTTCTTTGGTCAGGTATCTGTATGACCATCCTGAAACGGCAGGGAAAGAAGTCCAGTCCAGCAAAGTCCTGGTGGAAGCTCTCCGGCAGGCCGGGTTCCAGGTGGAATATCCTTTCATGGAGAAGGAACTGGGCTATGGGACGGCCTTCCGAGCTGTGTTGGAAAATGGCAAAGGGCCCCGAGCTGCCATTATGGTGGAATATGATGCCCTTCCGGAAATCGGTCATGGCTGCGGACATGATCTCCACGGCCCTCTGTCCATCCTGGCCGCTTTGGCCCTGATCCAATGCAAAGCTCTTTTCTCTGGGACACTGGAAGTCATCGGGACTCCGGCGGAAGAGGAGGAAGGGGCCAAACTCCATATGGCTCCGGCGGGAGTCTTCGATGGGATGGATCTGGCCATCATGATGCACTGTGGAAGTGGCCCCTGCAGCTATACAGAAATGGATACCACCAGTCTCCGGTGCTATATCGTGGAATTCTACGGCCAAAGTGCCCATGCGGCCGGCAGCCCTTGGCTGGGCCACAACGCCCTGACGGCTGCTCGGAAATTCATGGATCTTCTGGATGCCCGCCGGGATTCTTTCCAGCCAGGGACCATCATGAGCGAAGTGATCTTGGAGGGAGGCAGACAGCCCAATATGGTGCCGGATTATGCCAAAATCCGGATGGAATTCCGTTCTCCCTCTATGAAAAACCTGGAAGAACTGGACCGGATCGTCAGGAACTGTGCACGAGGGGCGGCTCTTGCCCTGGACTGCAGGGAAAAATTCACTTCTGGGTTCCCGGATTTTTATGATATGGTCCGGATTCCGGTTTTGGAAGAAAAAGTGAAGGAGAAATTCCAGGAAATCGGAGTTCCCGTGGAAGATCCGCTGCCAGCCGGGGGTTCTTCCGATGTGGGGAACGTAAGCTACCGCTGTCCCACCATCCAGCCCATCATCAGCATTACGGATGCACCCTATTCCCTCCACACACCAGAATTCCGGGATGCCACCCTGACGGACCATGCCCGGCAGCAGATGGGGGTGGGTGCAGAAGTGATTGGGGAAACGGTCTTGGATATCTTCAACGATCCTAGCTTCCGGAAAAAAGTCCAGGCAGATTTCCAGCGGGTGTTGGCCAGTAAGAAAGGATGATTTTTATGGCGGAAGAAAAAGTGGAAGTGATGCCGGAACCTACCGGCAGGAAGAAATTCGCCCTGCCTCACATCTATGCGCTGCTTTTTGGCATCATCATCCTGTGTACCCTGATGACCTGGATCCTGCCGGCCGGCGAATTTGACCGGGTGGCCAACGGGACAGGACAGAAAATCGTGGTGGCAGGGACGTTCCATCTGGTGGAAGGCCATCCAGTGGGGGTCTTCGAAATGTTCAAGTGTATTTATGAAGGCCTCTGCAATGCGGCCAACGTGACCATGTTTGTGTTCGTGGCCTATGCCTTCATCGGTCTCATTATCGCCACAGGGGCCTTCAATGGGCTGGTGGCTGGTCTGCTGCGGGTGTTCAAAGGAAAAGCCAAGGCAGCCATCATCCCTATTTTCATTACCCTGATCGGGCTGGCGTCTTCCACTATCGGAGTGTTCGAAGAGACTTTCCCTTTTATCCCGATTTTCGTAGGTATTGCCATTGCTATGGGCTATGATGCCATTGTAGGGATGGCCATTGTTTCCCTAGCGGCAGCCATCGGATATGCAGGTGCCTTTATGAATCCGTTTACGGTGGGTATGGCCCAGAGCATTGCAGGCCTGCCTATCATGTCCGGGACGGCCTATCGGATCTTCTGCCATTTCTGCATGATTGTGGTGGCATCTGTGTATACGGTCCGGTATGCCCTGCGGGTGGAGAAAGACCCTGCCAAGAGTTATGTCTACGGGGATCCTTCTGAATTCAGCATGAGCCAGGAAGACGTGGCCAACCACCCTTTCGGTATCCGGGAGAAAATGGTGCTCCTGGTCCTTTTAGCAGGAATCCTGATCCTGGTGTACGGCACCAAGAATTTTGGCTGGTACTTTACGGAACTCAGTGCTCTATTTATGATCATGGGGCTGCTGTCTTCCTTCATCATGGGCTGGACTCCCAATGAAATCGCCCGGAAATTATCCCGGAACTTCACGGACATTGCAGAAGCCTGTATGATGATCGGAATTGCCAGAGGGGTGCTGATCGTAATGCAGCACGGACGGATCATGGATACTTTTGTGTATGGGCTGTCTCTGCCCCTGGCCTCCATGCCCCGGATCATCTCTGCCGAATGCATGCTGCTGGTCCAGACCCTGCTGAACTTCCTGATCCCTTCTGGATCCGGACAGGCCGTGGTAAGCATGCCCATCATGGCGCCTTTGTCAGATCTGCTCCACATCCCCCGGCAGCTGGCGGTGCTCTGCTTCCAGTATGGGGATGGGCTGTCCAACATCCTCTGGCCTACGGCCATGGCGCCGGTCTGCGCCGGAATCGCTGGGGTGAAGGTCCAGAAATGGTGGAAGTGGTTCGTGCCCCTGTTCCTGATGCTCCTGGCCACCCAGATGGTGACGGTGGCCATTGCCCTTTTGATCAATTGGCAGTGAAAAAGGGGTGTGAAAAAACCACACCCCGGTCGCGGGCCGCGAGTCACGGGTCGCGAGCCTGGACATTCAAGTCGTTTGTTCTTTTTCTATAAAATGATAAGAGGAAATCCACTGAAATCTGGAAAACCGAATCTTCGGGCTGCACCAACCAGCCCGCGACTCAAGACTCGCGACCCGCGACCAAAGGGGATGTGAAAAAATGATTCTTCATTTTTTCACATCCCCTTTTTTCCGCTGTCCGGCTTGAAGAACCTCCGGATCACAAAGGGCACCCCCATGGCCAGCATCAGCACCCGGACCAGCTGATAGGTGAGGATTACGGCCACATCCTGGTGCATTTCCATGCCGGTGAGGCACATTTCTGCAATGCCCCCGGGAGCCAGGGCCAGGAAGCCCGTGAGGGTGGAAAAACCGTACAGACGGGACATAAAGACGGACAGGGCGGCACTGGAAGCTACCATGAGCAGGGAACCCAAGAGCACATTGGGAATCAGTTCCCGGGTCTTCAGCAGCTTCTCCCGGTCCAGCATGGTGCCGATGTACAGTCCGATGTGGAGCTGGGCAAAGGCCATCGCGGGCGCCGGGACTCGGGGCACACTGCCCTGCCAGAGAGCGAACAGAGAAGTGACGATGATGGGGCCCAGCAGCTGTCCGGTAGGCATATGGATGGCTTTCGCGATGGACCGGCCGATCAGGACCAGGGGGACTACCAGCAGCCAGCCAGGATGGAAGAGGCTCAGGAAATCGGCCATGGAGGTGGACCATAGGCTGGCTCCTGCCGAGCGGGTGACTTCTCCGCCGAATAAGTTGATGGCCAGGAAGGGCACGCTGACTTCTACTACGAACAGGCGCAGGCATTGGGAGACTACCACCACATTTTCATCCGCTTCCTCATAGTCGTCCATCAGCACGGTCATGGCTGTCAGGCCCCCGGGCAGGCAGCCCATGATGGAGCTGAGCAGGTTGGCAAAAGTGTGCCGGTGCATATGGACAGCAACCCCTACAGATACGGCAAGGGTGAACAGACAGGCTCCGAAAATCCCCAGGGTTTCCTGGCTCAGCTTGAAAAATGTGTCAGGAGTGCAGTTGCTGCCGATGCCGTAGCCGGCTACCCCCAGCATCAGGCCCCTCCAGGAACGGGGCCATTGGAAGGCATTGTCCAGGAAGGAACGGACCGCAAACCCGGTGACGATGCCGCCCAGCATATAGGGAATGGGGATACCCAGCTGCCGCAGCAGGAATCCGATCAGGGCTGCAGCCAGGAATGCAGTGAATCTTTTCATCATAAAGGCTCCTTCCGGCGGTACAAAATGGCTGTTTGTACGGTAAGATACTTTTATTATAGACAATCTGTTCCATAGTGTAAAATCTTAATAGTATAATAGGACTATAGCAAAAATGATATGGTAAAGAAAGGAGGGAACTTTATGTTCCATGAGAAATACCTGCGGGACTTCCTGCTGGTCTGTGAGAAGGGGAATATCACGGGGGCAGCCAGGCAGCTGGGCCTTTCCCAGCCTTCTCTGAGCCGGATCGTCAAAACAGTAGAAAAAGAAGCCGGGATGCCCCTTTTGGTACGGGATCCCAACGGAGTCTATCTGACCCAAGCCGGGGAGATCTATGCCCGGATAGCCCGGAAACTGCTGGAGGAATACCGGGAAGCCCTCCAGGAAATCCATGATATCCGGGATTCCCGGAGCGGACAGATCCGGCTGGGGCTTTCCCGGATCTCCAGTGAAACCCTGCTGCCGGTGATCTTGGAGCAGTTCCGTGCCCTGTACCCTCGGGTGGAACTGCTGCTGACGGAGACCTTGATCAGGAACTTGAATCCTCTGCTCCACCAGGGACGGCTGGACCTGGCCCTGACTTATTTCCCTGATGACCCGGAACTGGCCTATACAGAGCTGCTGACGGATACGGTATATCTGGAGGCCCCTCCTTTTTTCTACCGGCAGCGGCCTGGCTGGAGGTACGGCACTGGCAATGTGCTGGAAGGAACGGCCTGTCTCCAGCAGCAACCCTTCATCCTGCTGAAACCAGGGCGGGGACTGCGGTATATGGCGGAAAACTTCTTCCGGCAGGAAGACCTCCAGCCCCGGATCATCTTAGAAACGGACAGTGTGGAATTGGCCCACCGGCTGGTCCTGGAAAACCATGGGTTCACCCTGATCCCTGGGCTGGCCTTCCACACCCTGCAGAAAGTGGACCAGTCGGTCTTTTACCAGGTCCCCCAGCAGCCTTTGAAAAGGACCCTGTATCTGGCCAGCCGCAAGGGGGCCTATCTGACCCGGGCTATGGTGGCCCTCTGCGGACTGATCCGGAGCAGCGTAGCCGAAAAACCTCCCTGCTGACGAAGGGATTTCTATGGTACAATAGGGCCAGGAAACGGAGGTGTTTTCCATGGACAGAAAACAGATGGCTCTGCTGCTCGGACTTTCTCTGGCCCTGGGACAGACGGCTTTTGCGGCCGATCATGTGGCCGTGGTGGAGAAAGACGGGAAACAGGGCGTGATTGACCAGGCGGGCAAGGAAATCCTGCCCCTGGCCTATAAAAAAATCGTGGTAGGGGATCCCAAGGAAGATCCGGTGATCCTGGTCCAGCTGAAGGGCAAATACGGCCTCTATGATCGGGACGGAAAACAGCTGCTGGCACCCACTCTGAAGAAGATCACCGATATCAATGAAGGGATCATCGGGGGAGTGGCAGAAAAGAAATGGAATTTCTATACTCTCCAGGGGGAAAAGCTGCCTGGGGAATATGATGAAGCAAGAGCCTTCCAGGAGGGCATGGCTCCTGTAAAGGTCCAGGGCAAATGGGGCTTTGCAGACAAGACGGGGAAACTGGTGATCCAGCCCCAATACAAAGAAGTGCGCAGTTTCAGTGAAGGGCTGGCTGCTGTGAAAAAGGACAGCCAGTGGTTCTATATCCATAAAGACGGCAGTCTGCTGCCCAGTATGAGCGTGAAAAAGGCCGGGGACTTCCACCAGGGGGTGGCTGTGGTGGACGGAGGCTGGCTCATGGATACCCAGGGCAAAAAGTACGCCAAGCTGAAATCCTACGCCTTCGTAGGGGACTTCCAGGAAAACGGACTGGCGGAAGTGGGGGTCCGCCGGGCCAGCCACAGCTTCCTGGATTACATCTCCATCGGCTGGGGCTGGGGAGACGGCTGGGGCTGGGGCGGTCCCTACTGGGGCGTGGGCCCGGGCTGGGGTCCCTATTGGGGAGACTACGGCTATTACCATCACCACCACCATCACGGCTGGGGCGGCAGTATCGGCATCTCTCCGGGAGCGGTGATGCCTTCCAGCCTATACCGGGGCTATGTGAACAAACAGGCCCAGGAAGTGATCTCTCCTACTTACAGCTATGTGTCTCCTTTCTATGGGAAACTGGCTCTGATCCGGGATGATGGCCACTGGGGCATGGTGGATGCCAAAGGCCAGGTGGTGATCCCTGCTGCTTACGATGGACTGCTGCCTTTCAGTGAAGGAGTGGCAGCCTTCCAGTCGGATAAAAAATGGGGCTTCATCGATGAAACCAACAAAGTGGTGATCCCCAACCGGTTCGACAGTGCCCAGAGCTTCTTCCAAGACCGGACCACCGCCGTGGAAAAGGAAAAAGGCGGCATCATCGACAAGGCTGGCAATCCGGTGGCTCCCTTCCGGAGCGAACTGCGGGAACTGGGGCCCCTTACGGCGGACCGGGCAGCCTACCGGGATCCCAAAGAGAAGAAATGGGGTTATGTGGACGAGAATGCCAAGATCGTTATTTCTCCGCAATATGACAAGGCTGGAATATTTGACTGAATTCAAAAAATCGCTACAAAAAACTATTGACAGAAAGAACCGTCAATGGCATAATGTAAACCATACCATTTCAAACGAAAACAGGTAATGAACGGGAGCGGATCCTCAGGGATTTCCAGAGAGCTGGCGGCCGGTGCGAGCCAGTAAATTCCAGGGAGCCTTCTCACCCGGGAACCGCAGGGATGAACGTGAGTAGTTCCTGCCGTCGGCAGTGCGTTAAACTGAATGAGAACCAACATAGGGTGGTACCGCGATCCTTCGCCCCTATCTGCTTTGCAGCAGGTAGGGGCTTTTTGGTGCAAGAAGAGAGGGGAGTCAAACATTATGGGAATGACAAGAACACAAAAAATCCTGGCCCGCCATGCCGGCCGTCCGGAGGTGGAAGAAGGGAAACTGCTGGTTTCCCAGGTCGATCTGACCCTGGCCAATGATATTACCGGGCCTCCGGCCATTGATGAATTCGATAAGATCGGCCGTCCCGTATTCAATAAGGACAAGATTGCTTTGGTGCCGGATCACTTTTCTCCCCCCAAAGACATCAAATCCGCTACTCTGTGCAAGCATATGCGGGACTTCGCCCGGAAACACAACATCACCAACTACTTTGAAGTGGGCCGGATGGGCATCGAACATGCTCTGGTTCCGGACAGCGGCCTGGTGGCGCCCGGGGAACTGGTGATCGGGGCCGATTCCCACACCTGTACCTACGGAGCCGTCAATGCTTTTTCCACTGGGGTGGGCCAGACGGACCTGGGGGCTGCCATGGCCAGCGGCCAGACCTGGTTCAAGGTCCCCAAGGCCATCAAAGTGGTGCTCACCGGGAAGAAACCGGACTATATCTCCGGCAAGGATGTGATCCTGACCCTGATCGGGATGATCGGTGTGGATGGGGCCCTGTACCAGTCCCTGGAATTCTTCGGGGAAGGGGTAGGAGAACTGTCCATGGCGGACCGGTTCACCATCTGCAACATGGCCATCGAGGCGGGGGGCAAGAACGGGATCTTCCCGGTGGATGACAAGACCCGGGCTTACTTGAAGGAACGGGGGGTCACCCGTCCTTGGGAAGCCGTAGAAGCTGATGAAGATGCGGTCTATGACCGGACCGTGACCATTGCACTGGATGAACTGGTGCCGGTGGTGGCCTATCCCCATCTGCCGGAAAACACCCATCCGGCGGCAGAAGGCAAAGACATCGCCATTGATCAGGTGGTGATCGGATCCTGCACCAACGGACGGTATGAAGATCTGGTTTCTGCCGCCCGGATCCTGAAAGGACGGAAAGTGGATCCCCGGGTGCGCTGCATCATCATCCCTGCTACCCAGGAAATCTACAAACGGGCTATGGACAATGGGCTACTGGATATCTTCATCGATGCCGGCGCGGCGGTTTCCACCCCCACCTGCGGCCCCTGCCTGGGCGGCTACATGGGGATCCTGGCTGCTGGGGAACGATGCGTTTCCACCACCAACCGGAATTTCCGGGGCCGTATGGGCCATGTGGACAGCGAAGTCTATCTGGCCAGCCCGCTGACGGCAGCAGCCAGTGCGGTAACCGGCCACATCACTGATCCCAGGGAGGTATTGAAATGAGTAAAGTATGGCGTTACGGAGACCATGTGGATACAGATGTAATCATTCCTGCCCGCTACCTGAACATCTCCGATTTCAAAGAACTGAGTGAACATGCCATGGAAGACATCGACACCACCTTTGCCCCCCATGTGCAGCCCGGAGACATCATCGTGGCCGGCCGGAACTTCGGCTGCGGGTCTTCCCGGGAACATGCTCCCATTGTGATCCAGCAGAAAGGCGTGGCCTGCATCATTGCAGAAAGCTTTGCCCGGATCTTTTATCGGAATGCCATTAACATCGGCCTGCCGGTGCTGGAAATCGGGGAGGAAGCCAAAAAGATCCAGGCTGGCGACCAGGTAGAAGTGGATTTCGACAAAGGGGAGATCCATGTGGTCAATAAGGGACTGACCATCAAGACCCATCCGCTGCCGGCTTTTGTCCGGAAAATCGCGGAAGCCGGCGGTCTGGTCAATTATGTGAAAGGAGCGCAGGACTGATGAAGATTACAGTACTGGCGGGAGACGGCATCGGTCCCGAGATCACCGATGCGGCTCTGGCTGTCATGGAGAAAACCGCGGAAGTATTTGGAATGGATATTTCCTATGATCATAAACTCATGGGGGGCTGTGCCTATGACCGATTCGGCACCCCTCTGCCGGAAGAAACGGTTGCCAGCGCCAAAGCGGCTGACGGAGTGCTGCTGGGTGCTGTGGGCGGCCCCAAGTGGGACCATATCGAAGATGTGACCAAACGGCCGGAAAAGGGCCTGTTGGGCATCCGGAAGGCTCTGGGCCTCTACTGCAATCTGCGGCCGGTCCAGGTACGGCCTTATATGGCCCATCTCTCTCCGCTGAAGACGGATCGGGCAGAAGGGGCCGATCTGGTCATCGTCCGGGAACTGACCGGGGGCATCTATTTCGGGGAACACAAGGAAGCTGCCCTGGTGGACGGGGTGGAGACCGCTTCCGACGTGGAGAAATATACCCGTCCGGAAGTGGAGCGGATCGCTGTAAAGGCGTTTGAAGCTGCCCGGCTGCGCCGGGGGAAAGTCACCAGCGTGGATAAGGCCAATGTGCTGGGGTCTTCTCGGATGTGGCGGAAAATCGTGGAGGAACTCCATGATGCCAAGTATCCCGATGTGGAACTGAACCATTTTTACGTGGACAACTGCGCCATGCAGCTGGTGCTGAACCCGAAACAGTTCGATGTGATCCTCACCAACAACATCTTCGGGGACATCTTGTCTGATGAAGCTTCTACCATTGCCGGCAGTATCGGGCTCCTGCCTTCTGCCAGCCTGGGAGACGGCACCGGGCTCTATGAGCCCATCCACGGCAGTGCGCCGGATATAGCCGGGAAGGACATCGCCAATCCTCTGGGGACCATCCTGTCCGCCGCTATGCTGCTGCGTTATTCCCTCCATCAGGAAGAAGCAGCCCGGGCCATCGAAAAGGCCGTGGACGACGTAATGAAAGCTGGTTATCGGACCCCGGATCTGGCCGGAGAAGGTCTGACCACCGTGGGCACGAAGGAGATGGGCCGATTGGTGGCGGAAGCGGTGAGAAAATAAGGGGTCTGTTGCGTGGGCAACAGACCGTCAGCGGTCAGCTGTCAATGGTCAGCGGCCGAAGGAGAAAAAGCTGCCTGGAAAGGCAGCTTTTTTGATGAAGGAGATGAAAATTATGACCCAATGGGCGGACGGAAAACAGCGGTGCTTCTGGGCCAACCCCAACAATCCCCGGTACATCCGGTACCATGATAAGGAATGGGGCCGGCCGGTCCATGAGGACCGGAAACTGTTCGAAATGCTGCTTTTGGAAACCTTCCAGGCCGGCCTTTCCTGGGAATGTGTGCTTAACAAACGGGACGGGTTCCGGCAGGCCTTTGACGGCTTCGATCCGGAAATCATTGCCCGTTATACAGAAGAAAAAATAGAAGCACTCCGGCAGGATCCTGCCATTATCCGGAATCGGCTGAAGATCCGGGCGGCGGTGGCCAACGCCCGGGTGTTCCTGGCCATCCGGCAGGAATGGGGAAGCTTTGACCGGTACCTGTGGCATTGGACCGAAGGGAAGACTTTCCGGGAAACCGGCCTCACCCATTCCCCTCTGTCCGATGCCCTGTCTAAGGACTTGAAGAAACGGGGTATGAAGTTCGTGGGAACCACGGTGATCTATTCCCTCCTCCAGGCTGTAGGAGTCATCTGGAGCCATGAGAAGGGGTGCTGGCTGGAGCGGCAAAAGGGAGTGTGAAGAATCCACCCCCGGTCGCGACCCGCGACAAAAAAAGCTGTTGCATGTGTGAAAATCTCACACATGCAACAGCTTTTTTTCATTTACATCTTCTTCACCGGCACCAGTCCCCGTCCCAAGGAAATCTGTCCGGTCCGGGCGATTTCTATGATTTCGTAGTCCTCCAGGACTTCCAGCAGGGCGTCGATGTGGTCCTCTCGGCCGGTGAGCCGGAGCACCAGGGATTTTTTCTGCACGTCCACCACTTTGGCATGGAACAGCTCTGCCAGGTTGGTCAGTTCTTCCCGCACCTGAGGAGTGGGGGCGCTGACCTTGATCATGGCCAGTTCGTAGCTGACAAAAGGCGCGTCGTCCAGGTTCACCACCTTGATCACGTCGATGAGCTTGGCCAGCTGCTTGATGGCTTGGTCCAGCTCGTACCGGTCCTCCACGGACACCACGATGTTGATCCGGGTCACGTCCCGTTCTTCCGTATAGCCGGCATTGATGAACTCGATATTGATAGCCCGGCGGCTGATGAGTCCGGCTACATGGGTCAGGACCCCGGGCTTGTTGTCGGCCAGGATGGCCAGATGCTGTCGGATCATGGTTGGTCGCCTCCTGTTACTACCATTTCATCCAGTTTCTTCCCGCCAGGGACCATGGGATAGACATTTTCGTCCGGGGGAATGGTGACTTCCAGGAGAGCTGGGCCTTCCTGGGCAAAGAGCTGGCCCAGGGCTTCTGGCAGCTGGTTCTCCTTTTCCACCGTCCAGGCTGGGACGCCCATGGACCGGGCAATCCCTGCGATGGAAGGATTGGCTGTCAGATCGGATTCCGCAAAGTGTCCTTTGTAGAACATCCCCTGCCACTGATGGACCATGCCCAGGGTGTTGTTCCGCAGGACCACGGTCTTGACGGCGATGCCGTATTTGTGGAGGGTAGCAAATTCCTGACAGTTCATCAGGATGCTGCCATCCCCGGTCACAAGGACCACCGGTTTGTCCGGTTCTCCCAGCTGGGCTCCCAGGGCGGCAGGCAGGCCGTAGCCCATGGTGCCAAGCCCGCCGGAAGTGATGAAATGATGGGGCTGGGACACTGGATAGAACTGGGCCGCCCACATCTGGTGCTGGCCCACATCGGTGGCCACGATGGCTTCCGGACCGGCTTTCCGGGCCAGCTGCTCCAGCACCACCTGGGGGGAGAGGCCTTTGGCAGAAGAGGGCCGGGTTCCAGAGGGATGGCTGGCTTTCATTTCCTGGAGATCCTGGCGCCAGGTGACGGTCTGGACTGCCGGGATGGGATGGGCTTCCAGCTTCTTCCAGAAAGCCGGAAGGGACCAGCGCAGATCCCCGTTCACACTGAGATCTGCATGGACAATCTTGTTGATCTCCACCTGGTCGATGTCGAAATGGACAATCCGGGCTTTGGGAGCGAAATTGGCTACGGAGCCGGTGACCCGGTCGTCGAACCGGGCACCCACTGTCAGCAGCAGATCACACTGGGTGATGGCCATGTTGGCCGTCCAGGTGCCGTGCATCCCTGCCATGCCCAGGTTTTCTTCCCAGGCATCGGGAATGGCACCTTTGCCCATGAGGGTATAGACCACCGGCAGGCTGGCTGCCTGGACGACCTTCCGCAGGGGGGCCGCCGTATTGGACAGGACCACTCCGCCTCCCACCATCAAAAGAGGGCGGTGGGCCTGTCGCAGGGCTGCCAGGGCTGCTTCCACTTCTTCCTCCCGGCCTTCCTGGAGAGGCTGGTAGCCCCGGAGGGAAACCGTTTCCGGATATTCATAGTCAAAAGAGGTGTCGAACACATCTTTTGCTACGTCCACCAGTACCGGCCCCGGCCGGCCGCTCCGGGCGATGTAGAAAGCTTCTTTCAGCACCCGGGGCAGATCCTGGACCTTTTTCACCAGGTAGTTGTGCTTGGTGATGGGAGTGGTGATACCGGAAATATCCGCTTCTTGGAAAGAATCCCGGCCAATGAGGTGGGTGGCTACCTGACCGCTGATCACCACCAAAGGGATGGAATCCATATTGGCGGTAGCGATGCCGGTGACCATATTGCAGACCCCGGGACCGCTGGTGGCGAAACAGACGCCTACTTTTCCCGTAGCCCGGGCATACCCGTCCGCTGCATGGACGGCTCCCTGTTCATGGCCGGTGAGGATATGGGGGAATTTCATCCGGTACAGGGCATCATACAGGCTCAGCACCGCACCTCCAGGATATCCGAAGACGACCTGGACCTGTTCTTTCCGTAAACTTTCTATGACCGCTTCTGCGCCGGTGATTTTCATGGCTTCCCCCTGCCTCCTTTAAAATTGGATTTTTGGATTACTCGTTCTTGTCGTTTTCATGGAGCCAGGGCATCATGCTGCGCAGTTTTTCCCCGACTTTTTCGATAGGATGTTCGGCATGCTGGCGGCGCATAGCCAGGAAGTGAGCCCGGCCTCCTGCACGGTTTTCCAGCAGCCAGTCTTTGGCGAAAGTGCCGTCTTGGATGTCTTTCAGGACCTGTTTCATAGCAGCCTTGGAATCCTGGCTGACCACTTTCGGGCCGGCGGTGTAGTCCCCGTATTCAGCGGTGTCAGAGATGGATTTGCGCATCTTGGCCATGCCGCCTTCGTACATCAGGTCCACGATCAATTTCATTTCATGGAAGGTTTCAAAATAAGCGATTTCAGGCTGATAGCCGGCTTCGCACAGGGTTTCGAACCCGTTGGTGATCAATTGGCAGACCCCGCCGCACAGGACAGCTTGTTCCCCGAACAGGTCGGTTTCCGTTTCTTCCTGGAAAGTGGTCTGGATGACCCCGGCACGGGTGCCGCCGATGCCTCTGGCATAGGCCAGGGCCAGATCGAAGCATTTGCCCGTGGCATCCTGTTCCACGGCGAATACGTCAGGCACGCCACCGCCTTCCACGAAAGTCCGGCGGACCAGGTGGCCCGGGCCTTTGGGGGCGACCATGAATACGTCCACATCAGCGGGAGGGACGATCTGTTTGAAATGGATGTTGAAGCCATGGGCAAAAGCCAGGGCACTGCCGCTCTTCAGGTTGGGAGCGATTTCGGCTTTGTATACATCGGCTTGTTTTTCATCCGGGATCAGGATCATGGTCACATCGGCGGCTGCAACGGCTTCCGGAACGGTCTTGACTTCCAGGCCGGCGGCACGGGCCACAGCGGCAGATTTGCTGCCTTTGTACAGGCCGACCACCACATTGACGCCGCTTTCTTTCAGGTTCAGGGCATGGGCATGGCCCTGGCTGCCGTAACCGATGATGGCCACCGTCTTGTCTTTCAGTACGCTCCAGTTAACGTCCTTGTCATAAAATACTTTTGCCATGGGAAACATCTCCTTTGAAAATAGAAATAAAATGGGGGGGATACGCAGCAGAGTCGGGTTTCTCGTATAAAAAAATCCGTCCCTATAGAAATAGGGACGGAAACATTTCCGCGATACCACCCTGGTTCTCCGGCCATTGCTGGCGCGAAGCACTCTGCAACGTACTAACATACGCGTTCCGTCTAACGGGGGAATACCGTCCATGCTTACTGGCTTTCAGCAGGCTCCTGGGGGAGGATTTTCGTTTGCCGGTTTCTGCTGACTCCCACCACTTGTCAGCTCTCTGGGAGAAACGGGAGGCAAAGTACTCGTTCCCTTCATGGGATTTGCCTTGTTCACTTGGTTTGAAAAGGATGTGCTCAGTATACATGGCGCGTGAACAGATGTCAACAGGATTTTTGAAAAAAGTTCCAAAACGAAAAGTAAACAACGAAAAATGTAAAGATTGTAATAACCGCTGCTTCCTATTTCCGGAAGCGGTAGCCCACACCCCACACCGTTTCGATATATTCCGGCTTGGTGGTGGAGGATTCGATCTTTTCCCGGATCCGGTTCACGTGGACGGAGACCGTGGCGGTGTCTCCCAGGGAATCTTCTCCCCAGATCCGTTCGAACAGGGTTTCCTTGCTGAAAACCACCCCGGGATTTTCTGCCAGGAACAGCAGCAGGGAAAATTCCTTGTTGGGCATGGGGACTTCTTTTCCCTTGAGATAGACCCGATGGCCCTCCCGATCGATGGACAGGTCTCCCCGTTGGAGCAGCTGGTTCCCGGTATGCTGCCCGGTCAGCTGCTGGTACCGGTGGAGATGGGCCTTGACCCGGGCCACCAATTCTCCTGGGCTGAAAGGCTTCACGATGTAGTCATCGGCGCCCAGGCCCAGCCCCCGGATCTTGTCCACATCTTCCTGCCGGGCGGAGACCAATAGGATGGGGATGTTCCTTTTTTCCCGGATCTGCCGGCAGACCTGGAATCCGTCCAGGCCCGGCAGCATGATATCCAGCAGGACCAGATCCACATCGGCTTCCAAAGCCTTACGGATCCCTTCTTTTCCATCACTGGCAATCTCCACCCCATAGCCGTTGGCTTCCAGGTAATCTCGTTCCAATTCCGCGATATCCTGGTCATCTTCCACTATCAAGATCTTTTGCATTGGTTCGATTCCTCCAAAGAAAATTCCATGCAGATTTTCAGGCCCTGGGGCTCGTTGGCCTCGGCCCAAATCTTACCTTTCATGGTTTCTACGATCTTCCGGACTACGGCCAGTCCCAGTCCGCTGCCGGCTGCCACATGGCTCCGGGCCCGGTCCGTCCGGTAAAAGCTTTCAAAGATCCGGTCCAACTGGTCGGGAGCTACGCCGGACCCGTTGTCCGCCAGTTCCAGCCGTACCCGGCCAAGGCCGGATGATGTGATCCGGAAGCAGGCCTTGCCGGTTTTTTCTGTTTTATATTTCCAGCTGTTGCTCAGGAGATTGTCCAATACCCGGGCGAACTGATCTCGATCCATACGGACCGGGGCACGGTCCAGCGTACTTTCCAAAACAATCTGGAGACCATTCTGCGCCCAGTGGTCCCGCTGCTCTTCTACATAATCTGCCAGATACCGGCACAGATCCACCGTTTCCCATTGGAAAGGGACTTGATCCAGGTCCAGCTTGGAAAAGAGGAAAAGGGTCTGGTTCAGTTTGGCCATGCTTTCTGTGGTTTCCAGGATTTTCTGGAGATAGCGCTGCTGTTTTTCCGGCGTATCGGCAATCCCGTCCTGGAGTCCTGAGGCATAGCCCTGGATCTTGGTGAGGGGCGTAGCCAGGTCATGGGCGATTCCCGCCAGCATTTCTTTCCGGCTCCGGTCATACTGTTCCCGTCTCTCCCGGGCGTGGCGCAGCTCTTGACGGGTCAGTTCGAAGGCACGGAGGGTGTCCCCGATTTCATCCCGGCTGTCAGCCTTCACCGGGGTATCTAAGTCCCCTCGGCTTACTTGGGAGGCCACCTGACGCAGCTTGCCCAGAGGCTTCAGCAGCTGGACGGCCATGAGCCGGCTGAGGGCCAGTCCCACCAGGGCCGCTGCCAGCATGACCAGGAGGAAGGCACCGATGAAGCTGCCCTTGAACAGTTCCTTGGAATACATGGAGAACCGGTCATCGCTTTCCACCAGGGGATCCGCCCCTATCACATAACATTCTACCCCGGTCTGGAGGGAATGGTAGTAGAAGGCAACGCCCTTTTTCCCCCAGCTGATGCCGCCTCGGCCTTCCGGAACCTGCTGGAGGGTGGAAGTGCGGATTTCGTCGGGCTGCTGTCCTTCTGTCACGTAGAAGGGCTGCCCATTCTGTTCCAGCAGCACCCGCAGTCCCTGGTCCTCCAGGTGATCGCTTACCAGCAGGAGGGGACGGGGGTTGTCCGGATCATAATGGTCCGACCGGACCGGACCCGGAGCCGGGTCAGTTCGAACTGGATGGACAGGGTGGGGCCACTTTCCGGCCAGATAAAGGATAAGACGCTGCTGCGGTTCAGGTTCTCCATCCCGAAGATCCAGAAAATCCCCACACTGAGCAGCATGAAGCAGAGGACGGGGGTCAGGATCATCAGGTAGTTGGCTGCCAGCAGCCGTTTTCGGATGGGAAGGTCTTTCCAGCGCATCATGGTTCCAGCCTCCGGTCCCAGGGCGGAGGCACTCCTTTCTTTGCAAAGTCTTTCTGCTTTGTATTATACCATTTTCTTTTGCCTGGCCCCAGTATGGTTCCATTGTTTCAAAAGATTTTAAATCCATACAGTGTATATTCCTTTACATTTTGAAAAGCAGATTCCTGATTTTGCAACTTTTATACTTTCTTTTATTGACATTCGTCCAGGCAAAGGCTAGAATATACCCAATTCACAATTTCAAATCCCAATCCCAGGATGGGAAAAAGTACTTCTGAAGGGCTTTGCAGAGAGGCAGCGGATGGTGAGAGCTGTCAGGCCGGGCAGGAGGAAACTGGTCCCGGAGGAGACAGGCTGAACCCACTGGCAGTAGGCCTGGACGGCATTCCCCGTTACAGGAAGCGCGTATGATTGTACGTGGCAAAGTGTCCCGGAGCAGCAATGCCCGGGGAATCAGGGTGGTACCGCGGAGCTTTCCGTCCCTTTTCCAGGGACGGATTTTTTATTTCTGCGGCACTGTCAAATCGACTTTCCACAGACTAGGGTCACGATACCAGGACCCATTTGAAAAGGATACGGGCTTCGATACCAGAGCCCATTTGAAAAGGACAGAGTGCTAAAAGGAGGAACCTTATGGAAATGACCGGCGCAGAAGCCATCCTTGCAAGTTTGAAAGAAGAACAGGTCCCGGTGGTCTTCGGGTATCCCGGAGGCGCTGTCCTGGGCCTGTATGATGCCATTTACCGCACAGGGTTCCCCCATATCCTCACTGGCCATGAACAAGGGGCGGTCCATGCAGCGGACGGGTATGCCCGGGCTACGGGAAAAGTGGGGGTCTGCATCGCTACCAGCGGTCCCGGGGTCTGCAATATGGTCACCGGGATCGCCACCGCCAATATGGATTCCATCCCTCTGGTGATCATCAGCGGCCAGGTGGCCACTTCCCTGATCGGCCAGGATGCCTTCCAGGAAGCGGACACGGCGGGGATCACCACTCCCATCACCAAATACAATTATCTGGTCCGGAAGGTGGAGAACCTGCCCCAGGTATTGAAAGAAGCTTTTTATATCGCCCGTACAGGAAGGCCCGGACCGGTGCTCATCGATATCGTCACAGATGTGTTCGATGCCCGGCTGGATTTCCACTACCCCAAAGAAGTCCATCTATTGGGCTACCAGGGCAGCCAGCATCCCCGCCGGGCCGATGTGCAGCGAGCTGCGGAAGCCTTGCGCCGGGCCCGCAGACCGGTGATCATGGCCGGAGGCGGGGTGGTCCTGTCGGATACGGGAGGGGAACTGACCCGGCTGGCGGAAAAGACCGGGATCCCAGTGGTCACCACCTTGATGGGAAAAGGCGCCGTGCCGGATACTCTGCCCCAGCATCTGGGCATGCTGGGGATGCACGGCAGCTATGCGGCCAATATGGCGGTTTCCGGCTGTGATCTGCTGCTGGCTTTCGGGGTCCGGTTCGATGAAAGGTCTACTGCTAAGGCCAGCCTATTTGCTCCGGCTGCTCGGATCGTCCACTTCAATGTGGAACCGGGGGAAATCAACAAGATCATCCCCGTCCAGGTGGCCGTTCCTGGAGACCTGCGGGAATCCCTGCCCCTGTTTGCCCAGCTGGCGGAACCTCTGGCTGCCGCCTGCAAAGAACAGACAGCGCCCTGGCGGGAACAGGGTGAAGCCATGAAGGAAGAAGTCCCCTGTACGGCCCATGCCTGCAGGGGAGGGATCTCGCCGGAAATGGCTTTGAAAAAAGCGGCGGCCCGGGCTCCCCAAGACACCATTGTGGTCACCGATGTGGGCCAGCATCAGATGTGGGCAGCCCAATTCTTTCCCACCCGGGAAGCCCGCCATTTCATCACTTCCGGCGGGCTGGGCACCATGGGCTTCGGCCTGCCGGCCGCCCTGGGAGCCAAAGTGGGAGAACCGGACAAAACGGTCCTGCTGATCACCGGCGACGGCAGTGTCCTGATGAACTGCCAGGAATTCACCACCCTGCCCACCTATGGCATCCACGTGAAGACCATTGTCCTGAAGAACGGCCAACTGGGTCTGGTCCGGCAGCTCCAGGGCCTGTTCCGTGGCGGCCGATATTCCCAGACGGAACTGATCCGGAAACCCGCCATGGCAAAAATCGCAGAAGCCATGGGGATCCCTTCCCGGAGCATCTCCCGTCCGGAAGAACTGGAAGCAGGACTGGATTTCCTGTTCGGCGGAGACGATTCAGCTCTTTTAGAAATCGCCATCCCGGAAGACGAACGGGTCTATCCTGTGGTCCCGGGCAGCAAGGGGCTGGACCAGATGATCCTGGGACGGGAAGGATGAACAAAACGAAGAACGTGCAAAACAAGGATAAAGGAGAAAAACTATGAAATGGCAGCATATGGCACTCCTGGTCAACAATCGGCCGGGGGTCCTGTCCCATGTGGCTGGGCTTATCGCCCGCCGGAACATCAACATCGAATGCCTGAATGTGGGGTATACGGAAATCCCGGAGATCAGCCGGATCAATCTGGTGGTAGGGGTGGAAAGCCGGTTCCAGCTGGACCAGGCCATCCATCAGCTGAGCCATCTGATCGATGTGATCAAGGTGGTGAACCTGGATGATGCCCCGTTGGTCAGCTGTGAACTGACCATGATCAAGGTCAGCGCGCCCACTCCCCAGATCCGAGAGGAACTGACCAATATCGCCAGCCTCTTCCATGCCAAGATCGTGGATGTACATCCGGAATCCCTGATCCTGCGTCTGACGGGCCGGCAGGATCATATCCAGGCTCTGCAGCAGATGCTCCAGAATTACACCATCTTGGAAATCGCCACCACCGGGCAGATTGCGCTGGGGAGAGGGCCCCAGACCGTCAAAGACAGCCTGTTGGAACCCCAGGAGCCGGCTGCTGAGGCATCGGAAACAGAGGGAGGACAGCCATGAAACAGGCCTTTCCGGAAACGGCAGCAGATTTCCAGGTCTTTTCCACCCTGACGGTGCTCCGGTCCCTCCATCGGGATCCGGTGATCAAAAACCTGGGCCGGGCCCAGCAGCATCCGGAACGGGAGAAGTATCTGGCCCGGGCCCGGGAGGCTCTGCTGGAACAGGCGGAAGAGCTGGGACTTTCCGGCAACCTGTGGCAGGGCTATTTCTTCCACCTCCTGTGTGAAGGGAACAACCTGGCCGGGCAGATGGTGGAAGCCCGGGGAAATGTGGGAAGCGGGATCCTGTCTGCCCTGACCCGGGACTTGGAGAAAATCCGTCCCTTCCTGACCCTTTCCGGCCGTTCTGTCCTGGGAGACGGGTTCTACGATCATTATGAACCTATTTCCCCGGCCCCTCGGGACGGTCTGGAAAAACAGCTGGCCCAGCAGCTGCTGGCGGCGCCCGAAGTGGCCCGGCAGGCGGAAATCCTGCTCCAGCATTACAAACGGTACGGCCGGGGGAAGATGGCCCGGTATGAAGCCTTCTGCCTGGATGCCAAGGGACATTTCCAGGGAATCGCCGATTTTCCCCACACGGCCTGGGAGGATATCCTGGGCTATGAGGAACAGAAGGAGAAGCTCCTGGCCAATACCCGGCAGTTCATGGCAGGGCGGGGCTGCAACAATGTCCTTTCTACTGGGAGCCGGGGCACGGGGAAATCCACTTCCATCAAGGCCCTGATCCCTCTTTTCAGTGCCCAAGGGCTGCGGCTGGTCCAGATCAAACGGGATCAGCTCCATCTGCTGGCGGCTGCCATGGAACGGGCCGGGCGGATCCGCAGCCACCGGTTCCTGTTTTTCTTCGACGATCTGTCCTTTGATGAGAACGAAAAGGAATACAAATACCTGAAATCCGCCATTGACGGCGGAGCTGCTCCCCAGCCGGACAATGTGATGCTGTGCGCCACCAGCAACCGGCGCCATCTGCTGAAGGAAACCTGGGCGGACCGGAGTGACGAGCTGGAAGCGGAAGTGTACCGGGAGGATGCCACCAATGAATCCATCTCCCTGTCAGACCGGTTCGGACTGATCCTCCATTTCGGGGCTCCCACCCAGCAGGAATACCTGGCCATCATCGACCATGAGCTCCAGAAAGAAGGTATCAAACTGTCTCCGGAGGAGCTGCGGATCCAGGGCGTCCGCTGGGAAATGGAACATTCCGGCCGGAATGGACGGATCGCCAAACAGTTCGTCCAGTGGTATTTGGGGAGTCATTGACGGGGCTGTTGCGCCTGCAACAGCCTCTTTTCCATGTCCGAAAACCGCCGGTTTTTTCTTTGTTTTCTGGTACAATAGAAGTAGAAAAGGAGGGAAAACCATGGACGATACGGACAGAGAACGGCTGTACCGGGCTTTTTGTGCCCGGGACTCCCGGTTTGACGGAAAATATTTTATAGGGGTGCGTTCCACCGGAATCTACTGCCGTCCAGTTTGCCACGCCCGGAAGCCGAAACTGGAGAACTGTGAATTCTTTGCCAGCGCGGCGGAAGCGGAAAAGGCAGGCTACCGGCCCTGCCTCCAGTGCCGGCCGGAACTGGCCCCTGGCTGTGCTCCGGTAGATGCTTGTGATTTTCTGGCCCAGCAGGCAGCCCGCTGTCTCCGGGAAACCTGCGGCAGCGGGATCAGCCTGGCCGCCCTGGCAGAAAGCCTGGGATGCAGCCCCCGCCACTTGCGGAGGACCTTTGAAGAAGCTTACCAGGTGCGGCCGGTGGAATATCTGACTACCTGCCGGCTGCTGCTGGCTAAGAGCCTGCTCACGGATACCCGGCTGCCGGTGACGGAAATCGCTTTTGCTTCCGGCTTCCGCAGTCTCCGGCGGTTCAATGAGGCTTTTCGGGAAAGATACCGGCTGGCTCCCACGGCTCTGCGGAAACAGCTGGAAGGGAAAGAAATCAGTCAGGAGGAGGACAGTTTTGTGATGGCGCTGGGCTATCGTCCTCCCTTCCGGTATGACCTGCTGCTGGAATTCTGGAAACCTCGGCTTCTTCCAGGAATCGAAACGATCCAAAAGGGGATCTACAGCCGGGGCATCCAACTGGCTGCGGGAACAGGAAAACGAGTCAAAGGCTGGTTCCAGGTCAGGGATCTGCCGTCTCGGAACCGTTTGGAACTGCGGCTCAGTGCTTCCCTTCTGCCCGTGCTGCCCCAAGTCCTGGGCCGGGTCCATCGTCTCTTTGACTTGGATTGTGAGCCCCAGAGCATCCTCCAGGGCTTTGAAGGGTTCCGGGACACCACAGGACGGGATTTCATTCCAGGTATCCGGATCCCCGGCTGTCCGGAACTTTTCGAAATGGGGGTCCGGGCCATCTTGGGGCAGCAGATCAGTACAGAGGCGGCTTCCCGGCTGGCCGGGCGTCTGGCTGACCGGTACGGAGCCGAAATCGAAGGGGCCCCGGAAGGGATCCGGCGGGCTTTTCCTCTAGCAGAAGATTTCCTTTGGGAGGAAGCAGTGGGGGAACAGCAGCTGGGGCCGCTGGGCATCATCCGCCAAAGGTCCCGGGCCATTGTCCGGCTGGCCGCTTTCCTGGCGGAGCGGCAGGATACCCATTGGCTGGCTGGACAGCCGGAACAGGTGGCGGAAGAATTGCAGGAAATTCCAGGAATCGGACCCTGGACCGCGCACTATACGGTGATGCGGGCCCTGGGCTGGTCGGATGCCTTTCCGGTGACGGATCTGGCCATCCGGAAAGTCCTGGCGCCTCGGACGGAAAAGGAGCGCAGGGTATTGGCAGAAGCCTGGAGGCCCTGGCGGAGTTATGCCACCCTCTGCCTCTGGCAGGGAAAACAGGAAGGAGTCGAAAAAAATGCTGTACATCACAAAAGTAGATAGTCCTCTGGGAACGATCCTCCTGAGCAGCCATGGAGAAAAGCTGAACGGGCTATGGTTCCAGGGAGAGAAGTATGAAGAAATCCGGATGAAAAACGAAGACGGTGTGGAAGAACGGCCGGATCTCCCTGTATTCCAGGAAACCCGGCGTTGGCTGGACCTGTATTTCCAGGGGAAAGATCCAGGCTTCACGCCTCCCCTTGAACTGTCCGGCAGTGATTTCCGGCAGCAGGTAGGGCGGATCATGCTGACCATTCCTTACGGAAAGACCATGACCTATGGCGTCATTGCCCGGGAAATGGCCCGGAGGGAGGGAAAGGAGCGGATGTCGGCACAGGCCGTGGGAGGAGCGGTGGGCCACAATCCCATCAGCTTGATCATTCCCTGCCATCGGGTGGTGGGGACCAGCGGAAGCCTGACCGGATACGGCGGCGGTATGCCCCGGAAAGTGTGGCTGCTGGAACATGAAGGCATCGATCTGAAAGCCTCCGGTTTCACCATACCGAAAAAAGGGACTGCCCTGTAACAGGGACAGTCCTTTTTGCTTCCAGGAGATTCAGTTTCTTCCCCACACGGTCCAGCGGCCTCCTTCTCCCAGTTTTTCCCAGTTTCCTGGGACGGTCTGGAGAAAGTCCTTCTGGCTGCTCTGGTCTACCAGGACGATGATCCTTCCCGTATCTGGCAGGTCTTCCAGGGCTTCGAAGGGCATCATATTCTTGGCGTTCCAGCTGATCCCTGCCGGCCGCATTTCCTGCAGCCGTTCCCGGGTCACCAGACGGGGAGCGGGGATACCGCTGTAATAGGTGAAGGAAACCGGATAGCGGCCTCCATACACGTACACCGGGACACCGGATACATGGTGGGAGGTGACCATCTGGGCCACATCCCAGGCAGAAGCCTGCCGGCACAGGGGGATGGCCAAGGCATAGGACAGGACCGTAAAGAGCAGGGCCATGGCCAGGGCGGCCCGCTTGATCCAATACTGCAGGTCCAGCCGGCCGGCGGCACAGGCCAGACCGATGGCCAAAGGCGGCAGATAGGGGAAGGTGTAAGTGGGGTATTTGGTGGCCATGCATTCAAAGAAGAACCAAGTGAGGAAAACCCACAGGAACAGGAACCGCTGCCGGTCATCCAAGCTTTGCCAGAGGGTCCGGTTTTTGATCCGGGCGATCAGGGTCTTGCCGTATTTTTTCCAGAGCCAGGGCAGGCTCAGGCTCCAGGGGAAGCAGCCGATGAGGAAAATCAGGAAATAATACCACCAGGTATTGTTCCGAGGATGTTCGGAGACTGTAGCCCGGAGCACATTGTGGACCCCGATGAACCCATCCAGGAAGGCGCTGCCGTGGAGGACTGTCATAGGGACGTACCAAAGGGCAGCGATGGCCAGGGTCAGGATGAGGCCACGGAACAGCTTCATATGGGCCAGGGTCCGGAAATCTCGGTTGCCGGCCAGATAGGCCAGGATGATCAGCCCCGGCAGCACCAACCCCAGGGGCCCTTTGGTCAGGATGGCCAGGCCGGCCAGGGCATAGGCTCCGTAATAAAGAAGGGGCCGGTTTTCCCTTTTGGCCAGGTAGAACAGCATCAGGGCTCCATCCATGGCCACGAACAGGGTCATATCGGTGATCACGGCTTTGGCCAGGTAGAAATATTCCACACTGGTGGCCATGATCAGCCCGCTGAGGAATCCGATGTTCCGGTTGTACAATTTCTGGGCGAACCAATAAGTCTGGAGGACCCCGATGGTGCCAAAGACTGCAGGGAAGAAACGGGCTGCGAAGGAAGTCTCCCCGAAGAGCTGGAAGGCCACCAGCAGCTCGCCGTAGAACATCCAAGGTTTATCGTACCAGTAATTCCCGTAGATCCGGGGAGAGAGCCAGTCTCCGGAAGCCAGCATTTCTTTGGCGGTCAAGGCGTAATTGGATTCTACCGGGTCCGTGATCAGCAGCTGGCTGTTGGCTGCAAAGAACAGGAGCAGGCAAAGCAGGAACAGCAAAAAAGCCGGCCAGTGCCTGTGGTAGACCCGCAGCAGCGGGGTCCTGTCATTTTCCCAGTATTCCATGGAACATTCCTCCTCCTGTTTGGTGGTTCCAGTATAGGAGGAGAAAATAAAGGAACCTTAAACAAAGGAAAAGGAATGCATAAAAAATCCTGCAAAAGAGGGAAAAGAAAGGTGTATAATGGATTTCCAAGCTTGCAGAGTTGAAGGATAAGGGAAAACGGAATGGAGGGAAGCTATGGAAATCAGCTTTATCGGTGTGGGCATCATGGGCGGCGGCATGTGCCGGAATCTGCTGAAAAAGGGGCTGAAGGTCCGGGCCATTGCTAGGAAGAAAGAACATCTGCTGGCTTTCCAGCAGGCCGGGGCGGCCATCAGTACCCGGAACCGGGACGCGGCGGACAGTCCGGTCATTTTCCTCTGTCTGCCGGATGGAGCGGCGGTCAGACAGGTCCTTTTGGGAGAAGAAGGGCTGCTGGAATGCCTGGAGCCGGGTACGGTCTTGGTGGACTGCAGTACCTTGGGCTATCTGGAAGCCCGGGAACTGGCAGGCCTTTGCAGCAAACGGGGTGTGGCGTACCTGGACGCACCGGTTTCCGGACACCAAGCCAAAGCAGAGGACGGGACACTGACCATCATGGTGGGAGGACGGGAAGATGCCTTCCGGCAGGTGAAGCCCCTCCTGGAAGCGGTGGGAAGCACCATCCTGTATATGGGAGAAAGCGGCAGCGGGCAGCTGACCAAAATGATCAACAACTGTGCCCTGAATATCTGTACGGCCGCTTTTTGTGAACTGATGCCCTTGGGGGTGAAAATGGGGCTGTCTCCGGAGAAACTGGGAAAGGTCCTGATGACGGCTTCTGGGTCCAGCTATGCCTCCTGCCATCTGATCCCCAAGGTGCTGGAAGGGGATTTTGCCTACGGCTTTTCTCTGGAGCGGGCCTATAAGGACATGGCCCATATGGCGGAACTGACCACCCGGTTCCAGGTGCCGCTGCCCACCCTCCAGGGAACCATGCAGACTTACCAGCTGGCCCTCCGGCATGGGGAAGGGGAATTGTACAAAGGAGCTATGATCCGGTTTTACGAAGATCTGCTGGGAGTGGAATGCCGTCGGGAGAAAAAGGAACCCTGACTTCCGACTCCTGACGAAGGGGGTGTTGCACGTAACGTGCAACACCCCCGGTCTCATGAGCCGCATAGCGGCTCGGTCTCGGGTCTCGAGTCTCGAGCCGAATGAGAAATTTGCAAGCAAATTTTTTGAATGTACTAACCCTAATCTGCTAACGATAAGATATTCGTTTCTATATCCAGCACGATACTGGTTCTACACCTTCAAAAGAACCTGGCCATGGGGACAGGTTCTATCCAACGGCTCGAGACTCACGACTCGAGACCCGAGACCTCAACAAGGGGCTGTTGCGCATGCAACAGCCCCTTGTTTTCATGCATCTTCCCAGACTTTTTCCGCAATGGACCGGATCAGCCGGAGCTTGGCCCACTGTTCTTTTTCCGTCAGCAGGTTCCCTTCTTCTGTGGAGGAGAAACCGCATTGGGGACTCAGGCACAGCTGGTCCAGGGGAACATATCTTTCCGCTTCCCGGATCCGGGCGATGATGTCTTCTTCTTTTTCCAGTTCCGGAGTCTTAGAGGTCACCAGGCCCAGGACTACCTGCTGGTCTTTGATGTACTGCAGAGGTTCGAAGCCGCCAGCCCGGTCGCTGTCGTATTCCAGGAAGAATCCGTCCACATGGCAGCGGCCGAAGAGGGTTTCTGCTACAGGTCCATAGCCGCCGCTGGAGAACCAGGTGGAACGGAAGTTCCCCCGGCAGATGTGCATGGTGATGGTCATGTCATCGGGTTTGGCTTCCAGGGCTCGGTTGATCATATCCACATAATGGCTGGCCAGTTCATCCAGGTCGAAACCCCGTTCTGCATAAGCCTGCCGTTTGTCGGCGTCGCAGAATTCTCCCCAGCTGGTGTCATCCAGCTGCAGATACCGGCAGCCGGCGGCGTAGAAAGAGCGGATGGCCTGCTGGTAGGCCAAGGCGATGTCCGTGAACAGCCGGTTCTGGTCCTGGTACTGGGGAATGGGTTCGTAGTGTTTTTCCCGGACGCAGCAGATCAGGTGGAGCATGCTGGGGGAGGGAATGGTCATCTTGGCCAGGGTATCTCCCGCCGTCTCTTTCAGGAAACGGAAATGATCCAGGAAAGGATGGTTCCCGAAGCTGATGGGACCGGTGATCTTTGCCGTGCGGGCCTTGGGCTGAGCCCCTTTGAAATGGACGGACCAATTTTCCGCAGAGATTTCCGTGACCCCTTCCAGTTCTGTCAGGAAATCCAAATGCCAGTACCGGCGGCGGAATTCTCCATCGGTGACGCCATGGAGGCCTACTTCTTTTTCTTTGGCTACCAGATCCTGGATGGCAGCATCTTCCGCCTCTTTCAGATCAGCAGCGGAGATTTTCCCGGCGGCAAACGCCTCTCGTTTTTCTTTCAGGGCAGCTGGACGCAGGAAGCTGCCAACGATATCATACCGGAACGGCGGTCTATTTTTTACACTCATGTCACTTTTCCTCCCGTAGCATTCATGGATTGTTCATGGGAAAAGTATACCATGGGTGTAGGGATTTGGATAATACCGAAAAACAACCGAGTGCCATAGCCTGAGGGAATAGCAGAAGGGACTGCTGCCTGCGCAGGCAGCAGTCCCTTCTTTCAAATCATGATTTCCCGTCTTGCCAGGTTCTCATCAAAGAAGCTTTCCTTCTTCTTTTCTTTTTCAGCTGGTGCGGGAGCCGCTGCGGTGCGGATGTTTTCCACAAACAGCAGCAGCCGGTTGGTCACGTTCACATCACTGACCCCGCTGTCAAAATCCAGGCTCAGCAGGTTCATATGAGGATAGAGGGATTTGATCTTCTTTTCGATCCCCTTGGAGATGATGTGGTTGGCAATGCAGCCGAAGGGCTGGAGGCTGATCACGTTCTCGATGCCGTGCTTGGCGAAGTTCACCACTTCCGCCGGCAGCAGCCAGCCTTCCCCGAACTGGGCGGCCATGTTGATGATGCCCTTGCCGTCATTGGCCAGTTCGAAGATGTCTTCGATGGGGGTGAAGTACCGGAACTGTTCTCCGATTTCGTTGAATTTCCGGATCTGTTTGGTGACCCACATATAGAGTACATCTACGATCAGGCTGGGCATATGATGCCGTTCCAGGCCGAATTTCCGGTTGGTGATCCGGTTGACGAAAGCCTGCATGAAGAAAGGCGTCAGGAGCGGCGGCATCACTTCGATGGAATGGTCCATGAGCCAGCCGGTGATGTTTTTGTGGGCGAAGGCGTTGAACTTCAAGTAGATTTCACCTACGATCCCCACCTGGGGCAGCCGCACATCCGGCTTGGCCAGGTCGTTGAATTCGGCGGCGGCCTCTTTCAGGAGTTTCAGCAGCCCGTTGGAATTGTTGGCCTCGATTTCCTTTTTGGCCAGTTCCAGGTATTTGTCCTTCAGTTCTACGGCTTTGCCCTTCACGGTTTCCCGGACCACAGAGGCATTGAAGAACTTGGAGAGACAATCGGAGAACAGCACCGTGGAAATGGTGATCCTGGCAATCTTCAGCCAGTTCAGTTCAAAGCCCGGCTGGTCGTTCTGGATGTTCTTGCTGGTGGCCAGAGAGATGACCGGGGTATCTTTGAACCCGGCTGCAATCAGGGCATGCTTGATCAGGCCAAAATAGTTGGAAGCACGGCACTGCCCCCCGGTCTGGGTAATGGCTACCGCTGTCTTTTTGGGGTCATACTTTCCAGACTGGAGAGCCCGGATAAAGTCCCCCACCACCAACGTAGCCGGGTAGCACACTTCATTGTTGGCGAATTTCAGCCCCAGATCCGCACTTTGGACAGTGCTTTCCGGCAGGGTCTCTACATGGAACCCTACGTTTTTCAGGACCGAGGGGATCAGGGGAGAAATGAACGGCGTAAAGTAAGGCGCCAGGATGGTGTAGTCCCGCATGCTCTTTTCAAAGCGGGGAGGCTGTTCGAACGGTGTGGGTTCGAATTTGGCATCCCGGTTGTACCGGATGCTTTCCACCACGGAACGGACCCGCAGCTTCAGAGAGCCGATATTGGACACATCATCGATCTTCAGCAGGGTCAGGGCTTTGCCGTGGCGCTGGAGGATGCCCCGGACTTCGTCCTGGAGGAAGGCATCCGGGCCGCAGCCGAAGGAAGTCATTTCCATGAAGTGGACGCTGTTGTCCTGCCGGGCCACCCAGTCGGCGGCCTTGGAAATCCGGTTGATGTAGGCCCACTGGCGGACCAGATAGGAATCATCGATGGTGATGGTGCTGTCGTCCCGGACCAGATCCTCGTTGATCACATTGATGCCCATGGCCGCAATGGATTCACTGAGCTTGTGCTGGATGAGAGGGTCCGTATGGTAGGGCCGGCCCGCCAGCAGGATGGTCAGCTGTTTATGGGCACGGCTCTTCTGGAGGATCTCTTCATTCTTTGCCTTTATGGCACGGCCGTATTCTTCCTGGGCTTTGACCGCTGCTTTCAGGGCCTTGTCCGCCGTGAAACGGTCGAACCCGATGTAGCTCAGGTATTTCCGGATCTGCTGCTTCAGAAGTTTGGCATCCTGGAAGTTGATGGGCGGGGAATCGATGGGGATCTCTGTATTGGTGACGCTTTTGATCACGTCGGAATAGCCGGAGACCACCGGGCAGTTGTAGCTGTTCAGCTGCCGTTTGTCGTCCTGGTGTTCGTAGATCACATAGGGCATGAAGATCCGGTTCACCCGTTTTCGGATCAGGTTGTTGATGTGCCCGTGGACCAGCTTGGCCGGGAAGCAGATGTTGTCGCTCATCACATCATGGATGCCGCCCTCATAGTTCTTGAAGGTGGAGGGGTCGGACAGCTGGACCTTCAGGCCGCAGGCGGTGAAGAGGGCATGCCAGAAGGGATAGTCCTCATAGATGTTCAGGCAGCGGGGAATCCCGATCACCCGCTGGGCATCTTCTTTTACCGGACGGTCGAAGAGCAGCTTGTATTTGTAGTCGTAGATATTTTCTCCCGGTTTGCAGTCTTCGCCGTTGTTGGTGAAGAACTTTTCACACTTGTTCCCAGAGAAGTAGATGCTGCCGTTGCTGAAATTGTATTTTTTGATCAGGCAGTTGTTTTCGCAGCCATGGCACTGGAGCTGGCTGTCGGTGTAATTGGCCACATGGATCATTTCGTCCAGGGTCACGGAACCTTCCGCCCGGCTCCGGGCAAAGAGGGCACAGCCGTAGGCTCCCATGATTTCCGGGATGTTGCTCCGGTGGACCGTGGTGCCGGTGAGCCGTTCAAAGGCCCGGACCACTGCATCGTTTTTCATGGTGCCTCCCTGGAGGACGATGTCAGTCCCCAAGTCATGGGTGTTCTGGAGCTTCAGCACCTTGTACAGGCAGTTCTTGATGACGGAATAGGCCAGCCCAGCGGAAATATCCCCGATGGTGACCCCTTCCCGGAGGCTCTGCTTCACTTTGGAGTTCATGAATACGGTGCATCGGGTGCCCAGGTCACAGGGTTCCTTGGCTTCGCAGGCCAGTTTGGCAAAGTCGCTGACAGAGTAGTTGAGCCCTTTGGCAAAGGTTTCCAAGAAGGTGCCGCAGCCGGAAGAACAGGATTCGTTCAGTTCCATCCGGTTCAGGACCCCATGATCCACGAAAATGGCTTTCATGTCCTGGCCCCCGATGTCCAGGATAAAGGAAACATCCTTATTGATCTTACGGGCTGCCAGATAATGGGCGATGGTTTCAATGATGCCGGTCTTCAGATCGAAGGCCGCTTTGATCAGATCTTCCCCGTAACCGGTGGAGCAGCTGCCCAGGATCCGGGGATTGGCTCCCACTTTCAGGCATTCCGCATAGAAAGCTTCAAAAGCATTTTGGACGGCTCCGATGGGATTGCCGTTATTGGGCGCATAATGGGTAAACAGGATCCGGTCTTCCGGATCCGTGACCACCAGTTTGGTGGTGGTGGAACCGGAATCGATGCCCACGTAGACCGCATCTGTTTCCGCCGTCAGGGGCGTCAGCTGGATGGTATCGGCTTCCTTGGCTTTTTTCCAGGCGGCATAGTCCTCCGGAGAAGTAAAGATCGGCGGCAGCACATCGTCGGAACGGACGGTGACTTTGGGGGCGTTTTCCAGCTTTTCCACCAATTTGTCGAAGGAAATGGCAGGGGCGTCCGCCGCACTGAGGGCCGTCCCATAAGCGGGGATCAGATTGGCGTTTTCCGGGACGATGAAGTTCACATAGGGAATCTGGAGACAGTCCATCAGGGCCTTCCGCAGGGCGGGCATGAAGGTCAAAGGCCCTCCGCAGAGCAGGATCTTGGGCTCGATGGTGCAGCCATGGCTCAGGGTGGAAATCACCTGGACTGCCACTGCATGGAAAATGGAAATGGCAATATCTTCCCGGCTGACATTTTTGGCCAGCAGGTTCTGGATATCCGTTTTGGCGAAAACACCGCAGCGAGAGGCGATATAGTGGACATGCTGAGCTTTTTCAGCCAGGCCGTTCAGCTGTTCGATGGGGATCCCCAGAAGTACAGCCATCTGGTCCAGAAAAGCTCCGGTGCCCCCGGCGCAGTTGCCGTTCATGCGCAGATCGCAGCTTCCATCGGCTTTGATGTACACGATTTTTGCGTCTTCTCCACCGATGTCGATCAGCGTAGCCACTTCTGGATATTTGGCTTTGACGAATTTGGTGGCAGCGATCACTTCCTGTTCAAACGGAAGCTGGAATTTTTCCGCTACCCCCATGCCCACGGAACCGGTGATCTTCAGCTTCAGGCTGGCGGCTCCGATCTGGGAACGCAAAGTCTGCAGTTCTTCCCGCAAAACGCCAGCTACATTGGCCTGGTGGCGCTTGTAGCGGGAAAAAACCACATGGGAATGATTGTCCAGCACGACGATTTTGCACGTGGTGGACCCGATGTCTAAACCTACACGATACGTACTCATAATGCACCTCATCTTAAAGTGTATTTAATTATAGCACATTGCCCAAGAAATACCAGATGGAAGTATATAAACAGCTGTGGAAGCCCGTCCCATGCGTGTTTCGGACGCTTCTTACAAAGACGCGGCGTGGCGGGGATTCACTGCAGGAGGGCAGGAGGACGCAGATTTCGGTACACTTTTTTTAACGGTGTTTGAAGGGTCTGGGCATCCGGAATGGGACTTTCAGTAGGCAGCTTGGAGACCCTGTGGTACAATGGCGGAAGAAACTAGGGAGGGAAGGGATAAAGGTGCATCTTTTCAGCAGAAGGATCCTTCCGGTCTGCCTGGCCATCTGGCTCCCGGCTGCTGCTGCCTGGGGCTGTACCCTGTTCGGCGCCCAGGGCAGCCGGGTCTTGGGAGGGGGAAGCCTGATTGTCAAAAATCGAGACTGGCGACCGGAATACCAGGAAATGCGGATGGTCCAGGGACCCCTTTACCGGTATTACGGGATCTATGGGGGAACGGAAAATAAAATGGCCCTGAAAGGCGGAGTGAATGAAGCAGGCCTGGCGGTGTTCTCGGCTGCAGCCAGCAGCATCCCCCGGAAGGAACGGCTGGCCATGGGGGGTGGGAGTAAGGGAGCCTTGAAAAAACTCCTGGGCAGCTGTGCCACCGTAGAGGAAGCTTTGGCCAGCGGTACGGATTTGGGAGGACCCAAATTCCTGCTGCTGGCAGATGCTTCTGAACTGGCTTGGGTGGAAGTGGGAGACAGGGACCAGGTGGCCGTCCGCCGGGTCAGCAATGGGAGCCTTTCCCATACCAATTTCTATCTGAGCCCGGGCTTCCAGCGGCTGAATTTGAAAGAGACCGTATCGGCCCGGCATCGGTACCGGCGGATCGAAGAACTGCTGGAAAGCCAGCAGACGCCATATATATTGAAAGATTTGATGCGCTTCAGCCAGGACAGGACAGAAGGACCGGACAACAGCATCTGGCGGCTGGGCAGCCGGCCGGATGGGCCTCAGACCCTTGCCTCCTTTGGGGTATGGCTGCATCCAGGCACCCGGCCGGATGCTTTCATCAAGATCCGTTACAGTCCAGAAGACCAGGGACAGGAAGATGTGTACCAGCTGGACGGTGCCCATTTATTTCCCTGAGCCTGAGGGAGAAATGCGCATAAGCTGCCAAAATATGATAAAATAATACAATTACAGTAAAAAACGCAGTTGGGGAGGAAGGATACATGGACCGGCCTTCCCACTGGCGGCATAAAGGATGGATAGCATGGAGCAGCAAGGACAAACTCCCGCAAACAGCAAAACCAAAAAATTCCTGAAAGGGACCCTGATCCTGACCATTTCCAGTATCGTGGTAAAGGTCATCGGAGCTCTGAACTGGGTCATCCTCTCCCGGGTCATGGGCGGAGAAGGCATCGGCCTGTACCAGATGGGGTTCCCCATCTATCTCATGGCCATCACCGTTTCTTCTGCTGGGATCCCGGTGGCCATTTCCATCATTACAGCGGAAAAGGTGGCCAAGGAAGACTATACCGGAGCCCAGCGGGTGTTCCGGGTCTCCCTGCGGATGCTGTTCTGCACCGGGCTGTTTTTTTCCCTGTGCCTCCTGGTGATGGCCAAATGGCTGGTCACTTCCGGGATCATCCCGGATCCCCGGGCTTATTATTCCATCATTGCCCTGGCTCCGGCAGTGTTCTTCGTAACCTTCCTGTCCAGCTTCCGGGGATACTTCCAGGGCTGGCAGATCATGACACCCACCGCCTGTTCAGAAATCACGGAACAGCTGGTACGGGTGGTCACCATGATCGCATTTTCCTATCTGCTGATGCCGTACGGATTGACTTATGCGGCAGCCGGGGCCAGCATGGGGGCAGGGGCTGGTGCGCTTTGCGGGCTGCTGCTCCTCCAGGTGTTCTATTTCCGGCTGAAGCATAAATTCTTTCCCCAGGGGGAAGGAACTGTGGCGGAAAAGGAACAGGAACCTGCTGGGAAGATCATCCGCCGGCTCATTGCCCTGGCCCTGCCCGTATCCATGTCCAGTCTGATGCTGCCCATCGTTTCCAATCTGGATATGATGATCGTACCTCGGCGGCTCATGGTGGGGGGCTGGTCCATGTCCGAAGCCACCACCCTGTTCGGATATCTCACCGGCATGGCGGTGCCTCTCATCAATATGTCCACCATTTTGACGGCGGCCCTTTCCATCAGTTTGGTGCCGGCCATCAGTGAATCCCGGGTGTTGGAAGATACGGAAGGGATCCGGGAAAAAGTGGCCACGGCTTTTTCGGTGGCGGCCGTGATCACCATCCCCTGCAGCATCGGTCTCCATGTGCTGGGAGGCCGGGTGGCAGCCCTCATCTACAACGCTCCCAAAGCCGGACCTTCCATCGAGACCATGAGCTGGGCCATTTTTCTCCTGGGTCTCCATCAGGTAAGTACCGGCATCCTCCAGGGGCTGGGGAAGACCAAGATTCCGGTGATCAACATGATCATTGCGGCAGCTTCCAAGGTGTTCCTGAACTGGAACCTGACTCCTACCCTGGGCATCGTGGGATCCTCCTGGGCCACCGTGGCAGATATCGGAATCGCTGCCATCTTGAACCTTTTCTTCATTAAAAAATATACCGGTTTCTCCTTGGAGCTGAAACAGCTGGGGAAGACTGCCTTGGCTGCTGCGGCCATGGGGGCTGCGGTCCAGGGCTTCCTGGCTCTGGTGCCCAATTGGGGTGCCTGGAGCATCCTGGGAGGCATGGCGGTGGCCGTACCGGTTTACGGGATCCTGCTGCTGGTGCTGAAGACCATGCCGGAAGAAGAACTGAACCAGATCCCCTTCCTGGGAAGGAGAATGGTGAGGGTGGGGAAGAAACTGAAGTTATTATAAAAAAGCTGTGAAAAAATGAGAAATCATTTTTTCACAGCTTTTTTTATCCTATCGGTCTTGCGAAATTCAACGGGTTCACCGGACTCCCGTTCTGGCGCACTTCGAAATGCACGTGGGGACCGGTGCTGTAGCCGCTGCTGCCGGCGTAGCCGATTACATCTCCCCGGCGGACGGTCTGCCCTGGTTGGACGGCGATGGCGCTCATGTGGCCGTAGCAGGTGGTGAGTCCGTTGCCGTGGTCGATGCTGACGAATCGGCCGTAGCCTCCGTTCCACTGGGCTTCTTCCACCGTTCCGGCTGCCGAAGCCTTGATGGGAGTCCCATAGTCCACGGCAATGTCTATGCCGGGATGGTAATCGCTTCCGCCTCCAAAAGGATCTGCCCGGAGCCCGAAGAAAGAACTGATTTCTCCGCCGCTCACCGGCCAGCCATAGGTGCCATCGCCAGTATCGGAGAGGGCCAGCAGCATGTTGGTGAGGTTTTCTTTTTTATAGGCCAGTTTCTTCCAGTTGATTTCATCCTGGACTTCCAGTACGGTCAGCTGGTCCGCAGTGGTGGAGCCCCCCTTGGCCCTTTTTGTCCAGTTCCTTGGATTTTTGGTCTACGGTCTGTTCCCCAATCTTCACGCCGTCCTTGGCCAGTTTTTGCCGGACAGCGTTTTCCACTTGGACCACCTGGGCCAGTTCCCGCTGGAGTTTTTCGTTGTCGTCCATCAATTTGGCCAGCCGTTCCGTATAGACCCCATAGTCTGCCCGATAGTTGGCCAGTTCCGTCTGCTCGTCCCAGGCCTTGAACAGCAGCCCGGCACAGACGGCCAGACCCATGAGGCTGGCTAGGAAGGCACCGCCAAAGCCGATCAGCAGCTTGGGACCGGCGTGGAACTCCTGGATATGGCCTTCTTCATCCTTCCACTGGAAAGAGAAGCCGGCTCCCACCAGGCGTCCGGAAGGCAGCAGCCCCTTCAGTCCTTTGAGTTTCTCCGTCAGTTCTTTCTTTTCCATACTTGCTCCTTACAAAAAGGACGTGCCGGCGGCACGTCCTGTACAACTCTTCGATTGTTCTGCACATCTTGACTACCGAGTCAATATTTTAACGCGAAAATCCGGGGTATTCAACCGTTTACCAAAAAAATTTACAAATTGTTAAATCTCCGCCAACTGCTTCTTTTCCCATTCCAGTTTCCGGGTTTCCCGCTGGATGGCTTCCTGGAGGATCAGGGCATGCCCCCAGTCTTTTTCCTGGGCTTTTTGGGTGGGGAAAAGCAGCTGCCAACGGAGCCGGAGGTGGGCCAGGTGTTCTTCGTGACGGCGGATGTCTTCCTGGAACAGCTGACGGAGCTGGGGATCCTTCCGGCTGCGGATCAGGTACAGTTTCATGGTGAATTCATCCCGGGTGGGCATTATGTCTCCCAAAGGCTGGGCCAGCCAGTCCCGAAGCCGCTGGCGGCCGGAAGGGGCCAGGCGGTAGTATTTTTTCTGGAGCTTGGTGCCCACGGTGCCGGTATAGCTGGTGATCTGTCCGCTTTCTTCCAGCTTCCGGAGTTCCGGATACACCTGGCTGTGCCGGGCACACCAGAAATCCCCTACTTCCTGTGCAAATAGTTTTTTGATATCGTAGCCTGTCAGATCTTGTTTGGCCAGAAGGCCCAGCAGCACATACTGGAGATTGTTTCCTTTTGCCATGGAATCCGCTCCTTTCTTTTGTGATTATACCATATTGGAAAGAAAACGTGTAAAGATTGACATGAGTCAATAAACATGCTACACTCGTTGCAATGATAAGTATGTAAATAATTACATTTTTCAGTCTGCTTCGCAGACGGCTGTCTAAAAAGGAGAAAAAAATCTATGAAAATCGAGGGAGGACTGAGGTGGCTGGTGCTGTCCAGCCTGTTGCTGCTGGGCATGACGGGAGTTTCCGGAGCGGAGGCGGCGGAGCATTACGCCAGTAAGACACTGGAGGTGACTCCGGTGAAAACGGAAGTGAAGCAGATTTCCGGCGTGGTCTATGAACAGGTGCCCACCCGGGGCTATCCCAATGTGCCCATGGCCATGGATCTGCTCCAGCCCCAGAAAAAAGAAAAAATGCCCGCCATCGTCTATGTGACCGGAGGCGGTTTCATCAACGCCAACCGGGATAACGGGGTCCAGCTGCGGAACTATCTGGCGGAAAAAGGCTATGTGGTGGCCAGCATCACTTATCGGGTGGCTCCTACCGCCCGGTTCCCGGAACCTCTGGAAGACGTGAAGGCTTCCATCCGGTATCTCCGGGCCCATGCGGACAAGTGGAACATCGACAAAACCCGGATCGGCATCGTAGGGGGCAGTGCTGGGGGCTATCTGTCCGCTTTTGCAGGGACCACTAGCGGTAAAAGAACCTTTGACAAGGGAGAGAACCTCCAGGAGTCCAGCCAGGTGAACTGTGCCGTGGATCTCTACGGTCTGTCGGACCTGAGCCGGGTGGGCATGGACTACAGCCCGGAAAACCAGAAACTCCATCAGTCTGCCGGTGCCACAGAAGCCCTGTGGATCAACGGCAGCCCGGTATTCGGCGGGAAAGACGGCGGGGTCAGCGCCGATCCCAAAGCCACGGAAGCAGCCAACCCCATTGCCTATATCGGGAAAAACAGTGCGCCCATGCTGCTGATGCACGGGACAGCGGACAAAGTGGTATCCCCGGGCCAGACGGATCTGCTGTATCAGGCCCTGAAAGCCAAAGGAGTGCCGGCGGAACGGTACGAAATTCCCGGAGCCGCCCATGGAGGCGTGTATTGGGTCCAGGATAAGGTGCTCCAGGTCATCGGAGATTTCTTTGATCAGTATCTGAAATAAAAGGAGATAAACTATGGGAGAACAGAAAATCATGCCGGTGGTGTTTTCCGGCCATGGCAGTCCCATGATTGCCTTGGAACACAATGAGATCACGGAAGGGATGGATCGGATCGGCCGGGCAGTGGAAAAGCAGTTCGGCAGACCCAAGGCCATCCTCATGGTATCCGCCCACTGGTACACCCACGGGACTTTCGTCCAGAGTGCCCCGGAACCTCGGCAGGTCTATGACATGTACGGATTTCCCAAGGAACTGTACCAGGTGAAGTATCCTGCTAAAGGGGATCGGGAACTGACCCGGCAGGTGGAAGGACTGTTGGGCTCTGCCGTAGCCGTCAATGACGATTGGGGCATCGACCACGGGGCCTGGACGGTGCTGGTGCATATGTTCCCCAAGGCGGACATCCCTGTGGTACAGCTGTCCGTGGACGGGGATCTTTCCTATCAGGAAGAATTCGAACTGGGCCGGAAGCTGGCACCGCTCCGAGAACAGGGGTACCTGATCCTGGGCAGCGGCAATGTGGTCCACAACCTCCGGGAAGTGGAATGGGACAATGAAGGCGGTTCTGCCGCCACCCTCCGGTTCAACGACTATATCACCGAAGCGGTGCTCCAGGGAGAAACGGACAAGGTGATCGGCTTCGCCTCCCATCCGGATGCAGGGTATGCCGTACCCACCCCGGACCATTACCTGCCTCTTCTGGTGTGCCTGGGTTCCGCCGGTACCGACCAATCCCAGGTGTTCAACAAAGTCTGCAACCTGGGATCCATGGCCATGACCGGGTATGCCTGGGGGATGGAGGAATAAAAAGGGGCTGCTGCCTGGGCAGCGGCTCCCCTTTAGTCGGGAGCCAGGAGTCTGAAGTCGGAAACCAAAGGATAAAATTGCAGACAATTTTTATGAATGTGTAAACCGGGACCGTTGGAACTGCCATAGGGGCGAATCAAGGGTTACGGAGGAATCCCGCCAGGTTCGCCCGCCGCGTCCCCTTTGGTTTTACACAATCAGGAAGGAAATGGCCCATTAAGGCGGGGCTTAATGCTGCAACTGGAGTTATATTGAATAAAAATGTAAAAATAAAAAGTTTTTAAAGTATAAGTAGTAAAAAAATGAAAAGCATTCAAGAGAACCTGTTCACTGCAGGTCCTTTCCATTGGCCGTTGACCGCTGACCATTGACAGCTGACAAAAAAGACCGCTGCGTAAGCAGCGGCTTTTTTTACGCCCAATCCCCGTCCACGAACACCGGCACCCGTGTACCGTCTTTTCGGATCCCGGTGATGGTAAGGTCCGGGCTGCCCACCATGAAGTCCACGTGGATCATGGAATCGTTGAGGCCGGCTTTTTTCTGTTCTTCCTCGCTCATGTCCGCCCCTTTTTCCACACAGGTGGGATAGGCATCTCCCAGGGCCAGGTGGCAGGAGGCATTTTCATCCAGCAAGGTTTCGTAGAAGACTTTGTCCATGAGAGAAATGGGGGAGTGGTAGGGGATGAGGGCCACTTCTCCCAGCCGGCAGGCTCCTTCGTCCATTTTCAGCAGGTCTTTCAGGATTTCCTCGCCTTTTTCTGCAGTGGCTTCCACCACTTTTCCGTTTTTAAAAGTCAACCGGAAATTTTCGATGAGATTCCCACTGTACACCAGAGGCCGGGTGCTGTACACCACCCCGTCCACCTGGTCCGCCTGGGGAGCGGAATACACTTCTTCCGTGGGGATGTTGGCGTTGAACCAAAAGCCCCGGGCCGTATTTTCGGCGCCGCCCTGCCAGAGGTGATGGTCCGGCAGGCCCACGGTGAGATGGGTACCCAGGCTGTTTTCATATTCCAGGGCAGCGAACTGCTGGGCGGTCAGCCATTCCCGCCGCTGTTTCAGCTCTGTCAAGTGCTGGTCCCAGTCGGCCAGGGGGTCTTTTCCCAGGCACCGGGCTGCATCCAGCAGCTGGATCCACAGGCGGGCCATTCCTTCCTGTTCCGGCAGCTCTGGATACAGCAACTTGGCCCACACAGTACTGGGGACGGCAGCCACCAGCCAGTTGGTCTTGGAAGCCATCATCCCGTCGGAATACTCCTTTACCGCCTGGTGGAAAGCCTTCTGCCAGGCCATGATCTTGTTCCGGTCGATGCCCTTCATGGCATAGGGATCGGCGGAGATCAGGCTCAGGAAGGCCGCACCCTTCCGGTAGTAGTACAGGTTGAATTCACTGCGCCAGTGGGGAACGGATTCGAACTTGTCCTGGGCTTCATATTCGTACCGGAGCCGGGTGGTCCCATTGCAGTACCAGTTGAACACCACCTGGGAAGCACCGGCCTGGTAGGCTTCTTCCGTAAGCAAGGTGGCGAAGGAGCTGGCTTCCACCGGGGCGTTGATCACCAGGATCTGGTCCTTCTGGAGGCAGATCCCTTTTTTTACCAGCACCCGGGCGTACAAAGGCAGCTGCCGGTTCAGGGTTTCTTGTATATCCATGGAAAATCTCTCCTTTACAGTGTCAGTATGAATCTATTATAGCGGAAAAAAACTACCGGGCCAATGGAAGAGGGATGGGACGGCCAGGAAAGGAAAACAGTGCAGAGTGAAGAGTGCAGAGTGAAGAGCATGGGCCCGCGACCAAAGGAGCTGTGAAAAATGAGAAATTATTTTTTCACAGCCCCTTTCAGTCTCTCCAAAAAAATCTTCACCTGGGGCAGTTGGGCGTATTCTTCCCGGTACAGGGCAAAGGTGGAACGGGTGAAGGGGGTGCCGTCCTGGAAGGTGAGGGGCTGGCGCAACAGGTCCTCCCGGTCCTTCAGGCAGATTTCCGGCAGCACGGACCACCCGATACCGCTGGTGATCATGGAAAGACAGGTGGAAATGTCGTTGACCTGGATGGAGGAGGCGGCTTCTGTAATGTGCTGCTCCAGCTTCCACCGCTGGATCCGGGACATGAAGGGCTTGTCGGACTGCCGGTGGATGTAGGGGAGCTGGGACAGGGACATGCCCTCGTTGGCCCGGCTGGTCACCGCATAGACCCGTTCCTGGGACAGCAGCAGGCTTTCTCCCGCCCAAGGAAAATGGCCCCGGAGCACGGCCATGGACAGCCGGTTTTCCTGGAGCTTGGTGAACAGGTCCAGGCTCTGGCCGGTGGTCACGTCGATGCGGACTTCCGGATAGTCGGTCATGTACTGCTTCAGCAAAGGGGGCAGGGTATACCGGGCATAGTTTACGGAAACACCGAACTTTAGGCGGCCGGCAATCCGGCCCTGGGCATACTGGGACAGGGTCTTCAGCCGCTGAAGGGATGCCTGGAGCCGGCCCATTTCTTCCCCGATGGCATCGGCGGAAGGAGCCGGGATCAGTCCCTTGACGGAGCGGAGGAAAAGAGGGGCTCCCAGTTCCTCTTCCAGTTTGTGGAGCCGCTTGGTAATGGCACTCTGGGTCATATACAGGGCCTGGGCGGTTTTGGTCACATTCCGGGTTTCCATAAGGCTCTGGAAAATCTGGATATCCCGTTCATCCATCAAAAAGACTCCCTTCTATATTCCAAATAGGAATGAATTTTAAGCATATTCTATCATTTTTCATAATGAATAGAAAGAATTATACTGGAGACAACAAGAACAGACAGTGGAACAAGGATAAAAAAGGAGGAAATACCATGAATCAGAAACAGCGGAAATTCCCCTGTGTATATATGCGGGGCGGCACCAGCAAGGCGGTCTTTTTCCACAAGGAGGATCTGCCGGCGGATGAAAAACAGTGGCCGGAAATCTTCCTGAAGGTGATGGGGACCCCGGATGTGAAGCAGATCGACGGCATGGGAGGCACGGTAAGCTCCACTTCCAAAGTGGCGGTGATCAGCAGGTCTGACCGGCCCGGCATCGACGTGGACTATCACTTCTACCAGGTGGATATCGTAATTCCCCGGGTGGATGATTCCGCCAACTGTGGGAACATTTCCTCCGCGGTAGGACCTTATGCCATTGACGAAGGGCTGGTGGAACCGGTGGAAGGGATCACCCAGGTCCGGGTCTACAATGTAAACACAAATAAGGTCATCGAAGAGCATGTCCGGGTCCAGGACGGGAAAGCCTGTGTCAACGGGGATGCCCAGATCCAGGGAGTACCAGGCACTGGGTCCCGGATCGACATGTATTTCGAAGACCCCGCCGGGGCCAAGACCGGGAAACTGTTCCCCACCGGCCTGAAAAAGGAAACCATCGACGTGCCCGGGTACGGACCGGCGGAAGTGACCATGATCGACTGCTCCAACCCGGTGGTCTTCATCAAGGCCAAAGACCTGGGCATCACCGGCACGGAACTGACGGAGCTGAACCAGAACAGGGACGTGATGGAACACATCGAGCGGATCCGGGGCATCACTGCCCAGAAGTTCGGTTTCGTGGATGACTTCATGAAAGCCCGGACGGAATCCACTTCCGCCCCCAAGGTGGCCATCGTCAGCCCGGCCCAGGATTACAAAAACATGGACGGAAATGTGGTGAAGGCCAGTGAAATGGATCTGTGCGTCCGGGCCATTTCCGTGGGAGCCCTCCACAAGGCCTATCCCATGACCGTGGCTGTGGCCACCGGGGCGGCTGCCAAGATCCCCGGGACCATTGTCAGCGACATCCTGGGGGAGCATAAGAGCGACTGTGTCCGGCTGGGCCACTCCAGTGGGGTCACCGATGTGCTGATGAAGATGGACGGAGAAAAAGTGCTCCAGGGCGGCGTGGTCCGTACGGCCCGCCGGATCATGGATGGATTTGTATATATCCGCTGAAGGGATAGAAAAGGAGAAGAATCATGATTCAGTGTGTAAATGAAGCCTATTATGCCCTGGACGGTGGCAAAACCTTTGTACCGGCCAAGGACCATCCGGAATGGGACCGGGAAGCCGGCCGGAAGAATACCATTGCGTACCAGATCATCGCAGACCACAACACCAGCGGAGATCCGGCCAACCTGCAGCTGAAGTTCGATGCCATCGGGGTCTATGACAACACCTATGTGGGCATCATGCAGACCGCCTGCGCTTCCGGGCTGAAAAAGTTCCCGGTGCCCACGGTGTTCACCAACTGCCACAACTGCCTGTGCGCCGTAGGGGGCACCATCAACTCCGATGTGCACAAATATGCGGAAACCATCTGCAAGAAATACGGGGGCATCTTCGTACCGCCCCATGAAGCGGTGATCCATTCCTATATGCGAGAAATGATCGTCAAAGGCGGCAGTATGGCCATCGTTTCCGATTCCCACACCCGGTACGGCAGCCAGGGCTGTCTGGCCATCGGGGAAGGGGGGCCGGAAGTGGCCAAAGCCATGCTGGACAAGACCTATGAACTGAAATATCCCCAGGTGGTGGGGGTGTATCTCACCGGGGCGCCCAAAGCCTGGGTGGGCCCCATGGATGTGGCCCTGACCCTCATCGGTGCCGTGTTCAAGAACGGTTTTGTGAAGAATAAAGTCCTGGAATTCGTGGGCCCCGGGGTCCATTCTCTGTCCATGGATTTCCGGAACGGCATCGACACCATGACCACGGAATCCGCCTGCCTGACTTCCATCTGGGAAACCGACGATACGGTCCGGGAAGATTACCGGATCCATGACCGGGAAGGGGACTACAAGCATCTGGCTCCCAAAGACAAGGCTCTTTACGACAGCTTCATCCATATCGACCTGGATACGGTGGAGCCCATGATCGCCCTGCCCTACCATCCTTCCAACGCATTCCCTCTGAAAGAAGTAATCGCCAATCCGAGAAAATACATGAAGTATGTGGAAGACAATGCCAAGACCGTCTTCGAAAACAACCCGGACATCCATCCGGATATGATGAGCAAAATCCAGAAGAACGGCCGGATCCTGGTGGATCAGGCAGCCATTGCCGGCTGCGCCGCCGGTTCTTTCGAGAACATCGCCTATGTGGACCAGGTGGCTAAGGCGGAAAAACGGGGCCTGGGCATGTTCCCTCTGAATATCTATCCTGCTTCCCAGCCGGTGCTGACGGAACTGAACCGGGCTGGTATCAGCAACGACTTGATGACCGAAGGGGTCCGGATCAAGACTGCCTTCTGCGGCCCCTGCTTCGGCGCCAGCGACTGCCCGGAAAACAACGCTTTCGTCCTGCGCCATTCCACCCGGAACTATCCCAACCGGGAAGGGTCCAAACCGAACATGGGCCAGGTGGCTTCCGCTGCCCTCATGGACTCTAAGTCCATTGCTGCCACGGCTTTCAATGGCGGGTATCTGACTTCCGCGGAAGAAATCAAGGACGTGTTCCAACCGGAAGCCCTGCCGGCCTTCACTTTCAACAAAAAGATCTATGACAATGTGGTGTACAACGGATTCGGCAAAGCCCAGCCGGATGTGGGAATCGTCTATGGCCCCTTCATCAAGGACTGGCCGGCTATGGAACATCTCACCGACAACCTGCTGCTCCAGGTAGCTTCGGTGATCCGGGACGAAGTGACCACAACTGACGAATTGATCCCTTCCGGGGAAACCGCTTCCTATCGGTCCAACCCTTATAAAATTTCCGAATTCACCCTGCTGCGGAAGGATCCGAAATATGTGGGGCGGGCCAAAGCCGCCCAGGCTTACGAAAAAGCCCGTCTGGCTGGGGATAAAAAGACGGCAGAAGCTTTCTACGCTCCTTTGAAAAATGCCGGAGTGGATGTGGAAAAAGACCTGGATACCTTGATGGAGACCACCGGCATCGGTTCCGTGCTCTATGCCAAACGGCCCGGGGACGGGTCCGCCCGTGAATATGCCGCTTCCTGCCAGAAGGTGCTGGGGGGACTGGCCAACATCTGCATCGAATATGCCACCAAACGGTACCGGAGCAACTGTGTGAACTGGGGGATGCTGCCCTTCACCCATCCGGATCCGGAAGTCGACCTGAAAGTGGGAGAATTCCTCTGGCTGCCCAATATCCGTCAGGTGGTGGCGGAAAACAAGGGAGGGATCGATGCCACGGTGATCGGCATTGACGGCAGTACCCGGACCCTCCATCTGGATCTGAAGATCCTCAACGATACGGAACGGAAAACCCTGCTGGCCGGTTCCATGATCAATCTGTTCAAAGAAAGCTGAGGCAGGAAAATGGAAAACAAGGTGCTGGCAGCACCTTTGGGGAGGCTGGCCCAATTTGCGGCCGGCCTTTCCTGGGATACGCTGCCGGAAGCGGTCCAAAAAGCAGCGGTCTGCCGGGCCCTGGATTTGATCAGCGCTGCCATGGGGGCAGTGGGGAATCCGCTGGTGGAACAGATGAAACAGGCCCTCCAGGCACTGGATCCCCAGAACCGGACCCAGGGAGTGACTCTATGGGGACAGCCTCTGGAACAAAAATGGCCCGTGACCGACGGGGCCATGCTCAATGCCATGCTGGCCCATACCCTGGAACTGGATGATGTGCATCCGGCCTCCAAGACCCATATTTCCGCCAGCATGATCCCGGCGGCCTGGTGCCTGGGACAGCAGCTGGGCAGCACGGGAAAAGAGTTCCTGACGGCCCTGGTGGCCGGATATGAAGTGGCTCATCGGGTGGGCATGGCCATGGACGTGGCGGCTCACCGGAAACGGGGCTGGCATGCCACGTCTACCTGCGGGACCTTCGGGGCGGCCGCCGCCTGCAGCCATCTTTTGGGCCTTGACGGAGAAGGCACCGCCAGTGCCCTGGGTCTGGCCGGGTCCCAGACCACCGGGGTGTGGGCCTTCCTGGGAGACGGGACCAATTCCAAGGTACTGAATCCCGGACAGGCGGCCATGACCGGGATCCGCTGCACTTTTTTGGCCCGGTACGGTATGAGGGGCCCCATCCATATCCTGGAAGCAGAAGACGGTGGTCTGTTCCGTGCCATGAGCGACGGGGGCCATGTGGAAAAGCTCACGGAAGGGCTGGGGACCCGCTGGGAAATCCTCAATATGGACATGAAGCCCTATCCCTGCTGCCGCAGTGCCCACGCCGGTATCGACGGGGCCCTGTCCCTGCGGAAGGCCATCCTGGGAGAAGGAGTGCTGCCTTTCGAAGATGCGGCGGAACGGATCCTGGGACAGGTGGCAAGGCTGGAGGCGGGGACCTATAAAATCGGCTACCAGCAGTGCGCGGTCAGCGAAGGGTGCCTCCATCCCCGGACGCCCCTGGACGCCAAATTTTCTCTGCCCTACGGTCTGGCCTGCAGCCTGCTGTACGGCAAAGTGGATCAAAGCATGTTTACGCCGGAAAAAGTGCAGGATCCGGCCATCCGGGCCCTGATGCAGCGGGTCACCGTCCGGGAAGATCCGGAATTGACCGCAGCTTATCCCGGCCACTGGAGCTGCCGGGTGAAGATCCGGCTGCAGGACGGACGGGAGCTGGAACAGTTCATCCAAGATCCCACCGGGTCCTATCGGAAGCCTCTGCCCCAGGAAGCTCTGCTGAACAAGGCGGAGGGCCTGCTGGAACATGTTTATCCCGGACGGGGACGGCAGATGGCCATCAAACTGCTCCATCTGGGAGAAATGGAACGGCTGCCGGAGATATAAAAAGCGTGTCAGCGGTCAGCTGTCAACGGCCAACTGCCGAAGGATGACAGCACAGCTGGCTTTGATTAAAGGAGGAACCAGTATGGAACATATGGACGAAATGGGTTACGAAGAACAGGTCCGGGAAGAAACCATCCGGAAGGCCATGGAGAGATTCGGGGCTCTGATCCGGGAGGATTTCAAGCGGATCGACGGTATGAAACAGGCCCCCGGCCGGAAGGACTTCAAGAAGCTGGATCACATCACCGTAGGGATCCTGCCCGGGGACGGGATCGGGCCTTACATCATGGAACAGGCCCTGCGGGTGGCAAAATACCTGCTGCAGGAAGAAGTGGCTTCCGGAAAGGTGGAATTCCGGACCATCCCCGGCATGACCATCGAAGAGCGGGCCAAAAAGAACGAGAGCCTGCCGGCGGAAGTGCTGGAAGCCTGCAAAGCCTGCGATGTGCTGGTGAAAGGACCCTTTGTGACGCCCCGGGCGGGGGATCCCTGGCCCAACCTGGTCAGTGCCAACAGCCTGCTCCGCCGGGCCCTCCAGCTGTATGCGGCGGTACGGCCGGTACGGATCCCGGAAAAGGGAATCGACTGGACCTTCTTCCGGGAAAACATCGAAGGGGAATACATCTGGGGGAACAAGGGCATCCAGGTGAATGATGACCTGGCGGTGGACTTCAAGGTACTGACCCGTCCCGGGGCGGAACGGATCTGCCGGGCTGCCTTCGAATTCGCCAAGAACAATGGGAAGACCAACGTGACCGTGGTCACCAAGGCCAATATCGTGAAACTGGTGGACGGGAACTTCCTGAAGACCGCCCATGCCCTGGAAAAGGAATATCCCGGGATCACCGTCCGGGAGGAACTGGTGGACGCCATGGCCGCCAAAATCACGGATCCGGAATTCACCAAAGGGATGGAGGTGTTCCTGCTGCCCAACCTGTACGGGGACATCGTGACGGATGTAGCGGCGGAATACCAGGGAGGCCTGGGCACTGCCAGTTCTTCCAACATCGGGGACCAGTACGCCCTGTTCGAAGCCATCCACGGGGTGGGGAACTTCTTGGTCCAGCACCACCGGGCCCAGTATGCGGACCCCTGCAGCCTGATCCGGGCCATGGGAGAAATGATCAGCCACATCGGGTATGCGGAGAAGAAGGAAAGACTGGCAAAGGCCCTGGACATCTGCACCCGGACGGAACGGAAAGTAGTGATTACCACCGACAAAGACGGAGCCACGGCGGAAGAGTTTACGGATTATCTGCTGGAAACGCTGAAGAGGGCAGAGTGAAGAAAAAACCGGAAAAGAGTGAAGAGATGCTGACTGAACAGTCAGCATCTCTTTTTAATTTTCGGTTAAATGTATCAAATGCAACAAAACTTTCCAATAATGGAACAAAGTCAAGAAAAATTCTTAAAATCATCCAAAGAATTTGTTACAAAAACAGAAACAGTATAGTATAATGGGGCTATAGTATACAGCAGGGATTTTTTTGTCTTTGTTGAAATACTATATTGTTACTGCATTTTATTCTTTTCATTGAAATTTGGAAGGCAAAACCTTCCCTGAGCAAAGGTGGTGAAAACATGTCCATGCTGGAAGATATCAAGGCTGCCGAGCAGAAAGCCGATGACCTGAAGAAACAGGCCACCCTGGAAGCCAGGAACACCGTCCGGGATGCCCAGGCGGAAGCCCACAAGGAAGCAGACGCCCTGATTGCGGAAGCTCGGAAACAGGCGGCGGCAGCCATTGCCCAGGCAGAAGCCCAGGCAAAACAGGAAGCGGACGCCCTGGTAGAAGAAAACCGGAAACGGGATGAAGCCCAGGCGGCGGAAGCCCGGAAAAATCTGGATGCGGCAGTCCAGTATATTATGAAGAAGGTCGTGATCGAATGTTAGTACCTATGCAAAAACTGACACTCTATGCCTTGAAAGCTGATCGCGATGCCCTGCTCCTGGCGCTCCAAAAGGACGGGAGTGTGATGCTGGAACCGGAAGCGGGAAGCAAGGCCCTGCCCGGATCAGAAAAGGTCAGTGCCCAGCTGGATAAAACCGGCCAGGTGCTCCAGTTCTTGGTCCAGAACGGTGCCAAGAATCCCCTGTTTCCCCAGAAAGAAGCCATTTCTTATGGAAATTTCCTGAAAGAGACCCAAGAAGGCCGGCAGCTGACGGAAAAACTGGATACCACCGCCAGCAAGATTGCCTCTTTGGAAAGTGAAGCGGCAGCTCTCCGGACCCAGGCGGAAAGCCTGGACCCTTGGCTGAAATTGGACATTCCCTTGGAACAGCTGAGCTTTACGGAAACCACCCGCTGCCATGTGGGTTTCCTGCCGGAAAAGGAACTGCCAGAATTCCAGAAGGCCATCAGCGGCCTCTTGGCGGATATGAGCCTGTACGAACTGACCCAGAACGGGCAGGCCATGGTGATCCTGGCTTACGAAGACGCCGACAATGATGTGAAGCATCTCCTGAAGGAACATGATTTCAGCGAGGCAGTGCTGCCCAAGCGCAGCGGCCTGGCGGCGGATGTCCGGAAGGAACTGCTCCAGGAAGCGGAAGAAAAGGAAAATCGGATCGCCCGGCTGAAAGAGGAAACCCGAGAGAGCATCCCGCAGAAACAGCAGGTGGAACTGTACTATGACCAGCTGAATGCTGCCCATGACCGTCTCCAGAACGGCGGGGTGGAAACGGTCAGTGCTTTCAAGGTACAGGGCTGGGTCCGGAAAGATCGGGCCCAGCGGGTGGAACAGGTGGTCCAAGGCGTGACCGACGCTTATCAGCTGACCTTTGCAGACCCGGAAGAAGGAGAAATCCCGCCTACGGTGCTGGAAAACGGCAGGCTGGTGGAACCTTACGAAAGCGTGGTGGAGCTATACTCCCTGCCCAAAGCAGGTTCCGTGGATCCGGACATGATCATGGCTCCTTTCCACTTCATCTTTTTTGGCATGATGATGTCCGATGCAGGCTATGGTCTGGTACTGACCATCATGCTGTATTTCGCCTTGAAGAAGTTCAAGCCCACGGGCTTTGCCCGGCAGTTGGCCCTGGTCATCTTCTTTGGCGGTATTTCCACCACCCTTTGGGGCGCCATGTTCGGTGGCTGGTTCGGTTTGGAATGGCATCCTCTGCTGTTCGTACCTATGAATGAACCGCTGAAGATGCTGGCTCTGTGCTTTGGCCTGGGGGCCATCCACCTGATCACCGGCATGCTGATCAAGACAAAGATGCTGTTCCGGGAGGGTGATGTGATGGGCGCGGTCTGTGACCAGATCAGCTGGCTCATCATGTTCCTGGGGTTCTTCCTGATGGCGCTGGTACCAGGGCCCATTGGCAAATATCTGGCCTGGCTGGGAGCTGGGATCATCGTCCTCTTTGGAGGCCGTGACCGGAAAGGGATCATCAGCCGGCTGATCGGCGGGCTCCTGACGCTGTACAACATCAGTGGGTATCTCAGCGATCTCTTGAGTTATTCCCGGATCTTTGCGCTGGGGCTGGCCACTGGGGTCATCGCCATGGTCATCAACACCGTGGCTCAGATGCTCTGGAGTGCAGGACCTGTGGGCATTGTGGCAGCCATCCTGGTGCTTTTGGCCGGCCATTACTTCAACATCGTCATCAACGTGCTGGGTGCTTTCGTGCACAGCAGCCGTCTGCAGTACATCGAGTTCTTCGGCAAGTTTTATGAAGCCGGCGGCCGGGCGTTCCTGCCCTTGGCACTCCGGACCAAGTATACGGATATTACGAAATAAGGGAGGATTTCATTATGATTACTTTAGGAACAGCTCTGGCATTTGGCGGCGCAGCAACGGCTGCTGGTCTGGCAGGGGTTGGCAGTGCCATCGGTGTGGCCATTGCCGGGCAGGCCGCTTCCGGCGTGGTCAGCGAAGATCCGGATAAATTCGGTAACGTGCTGGTGCTCCAGGCACTGCCTGGGACCCAGGGAATCTATGGTCTGCTGATCGCCTTCATCATCATCCTGAACCTGGGGGTCATTGACGGGAATGTAAAAGATCTGACTACCTTCCAGGGGCTGGCTTACCTGTTTGCTGCTCTGCCCATGGGCCTGGGCGGCCTGCTGTCCGCCATCTATCAGGGGAAAGTGGCTGCTTCCGGCATTTACCTGACCGCTAAACGGCCGGAAGAAACTGGTAAAGGCATTATCCTGACGGCCATGGTAGAAACCTACGCCGTACTGAGTCTGCTGATTTCCTTCATCATGGTGAACGGGATCAAATTATAAGAAAGGGTGACCCGTCGTGTCTGGCGATAAAATCATTCAGAAAATAGAAGAAGAAGCGAAGCAGGACGCGGCAGCCATCGGAGCAGCAGCCCAGGAAAAGGCCCGGAAGGAAAAGGAACAGATCCTGGCCAAAGCCCAGGAACAGGTCCGGGAGATCCAGGCCAAATCCCAAGTGGATGCCAAAGAGGCTGCAGGCCGTCTGCAGCTGATTGCCGAACTGCAGAGCCGGAAAGAGAACCTGGCCAGCAAGCGGAAAGTGCTCCAGGAAGCCTTTGACCGGGCAGCGGAGCAGCTGGAAGCACTGCCCCAGGAACAGTGGGAGAAACTGATTGGGCGGATCGTCCTGGGATCGGATCTCATCGGCCATGAAAAGCTGGTGGTCCCGGCCAAGGACCGTCCTCGGTATGAACAGGGGCTGCTAGCCCAGCTCAACAAAGAGCTGAAGGACCAGGGCCGGGAAGGGTCTTTGACCTTGTCGGATCGAACTGCTGGGTTCACCGATGGTGTACTCATCGAAGGAGAAACCTGCGATTATGACGGCTCCTTCGCAACCCTGCTGGAAGATGTACGGACCGGGGAGGAATACCGCGTGGCAGAGCTCCTGTTTGGCGCGGAGGTGAAGTGATATGCCCCAGCCCAGTTATGAATATGCCCTGGGCCGGATCAGCGTCCTGTCCACCCATCTGCTGACCGCCGCCCAGCTGCGGCGGATCGCAGAAGCGGACAGTACCAAGACAGCCATGAAGCTGCTGCTGGAAACCGGCTATGGGGAAAATGTGGCTACGGAACAGGAACTGGCCCAGGGAGAAATCGACCTGATCATCCGGGCCCAGATGCAGCTGACCCGGAAACGGATCCAGGAACTGACCCCAGATCCGGAACTTACCGGTCTGTTCCTGCTGCCGGTGGATACCCACAACCTGAAATGCCTGCTGAAGGCCCGGTTGCTGGGAATCCAGGCCGATGACATCCTTCGGGAGGGAGGCAATTTCGACCTGAACCTGCTGAAGGATATGGTCCATACCAAGTATTATGAGGACCTGCCGCCCATCTACTGCCAGGTACTCAACGAAATCGAAGGGGACCTGGCCCGGGAAGCGGATCCCTTCCGGCTCAGCGCACTTTTGGACGGAGCCTTGTTCCGCCAGGCCAAAGAGGTGCTGGACCGGAAAAAGGAAAAAGGCTTCATCCGGGAGTATTTCTCCCTGTGGGCGGATTGCCAGAACACCATCAGCCTGATCCGGGCCCAGAACCTCCACTGGGAACTGGCTCAGCTGCGTTTGGTACTGGTGGACTGCGGGGACATCTCCAAAGAGGTGTTCGAAGAAAGCCTGGATGTGCCTCCGGAACAGCTGGGAGCCCGGCTGAACCAGGGGAGCCATGGAGCTGAACTGGTCCAGGCCATCAACGAATTTGCACAGACCAATGAACTGGGGGTCATTTCCCGTCGGATGGAAGAGGGTCTGAGCCTGATCCTCCGCCGGGCCAGATGGGATACCCATTCCCTGGGACCCATCATAGGGTATCTGGAAGCCCGGGAAACCGAGGCAGAAGCCCTGCGGATGATCTTCGGAGCCATCCAGGGCGGGTTTGAACCCCAGCTGCCCAGCGTCTATGCATAATCACAGGAAGCATGGGAGGCAGCAAGATGGATAAAAAGAAAATCGCAGTGATCGGTGATCCCAGCTCCGTGATGATCTTCAAAGCCGTAGGGTTCGATGTATTCTACGAAGAAGAACAGGAACAGATTGAGCGCAGGATCCACCACCTGGCCGATGAGGGCTATGCCGTGATCTACATTACGGAAACTGCTGCCCAGAAGGCCCAGGCCGTGATCGCAGAATATGCTACCGCTACCTTTCCCGCTATCATCCCCATCCCTGCCGGGAACAGATCCCTGGGTCTGGGCATGAAGCGTGTCCGGGAAAACGTGGAAAAAGCAGTGGGCGCCGATATTCTATTCAAGGAAGGGTAGGGAACAATCGTGAGTGGAAAGATCGTGAAAGTATCCGGCCCGCTGATTGTCGCCGAAGGTATGAAAGACGTGCAGCTCCATGATATGGTCCGCGTCAGTGACAAACGCCTGATCGGTGAAGTCATCGAGCTTCGTGATGATAAAGCTTCTATCCAGGTGTACGAAGAGACTGCTGGCCTGGGGCCGGGGGAACCGGTGGAATCCACTGGGTCTCCCATGAGCGTGGAACTGGCTCCCGGGCTGATCGAAAGCATCTTCGACGGGATCCAGCGTCCCCTGGAAAAAATCTATGAACTGGCTGGCGACCGGATCAGCCGTGGCATCGAAGTCCCCCGTCTGGATCGGGAAAAGAAATGGCAGTTCGTACCAGTGGCCAAAGTGGGAGATCAGGTATCCGGCGGCGACGTAATCGGCACCGTCCAGGAAACTCCTGCTGTACTCCATAAAATCATGGTGCCGCCTGGCAAAAGCGGAACTGTGGAATGGGTCTATGCAGGAGAAGCTACCATCTTGGATCCGGTATACAAACTGAAAGACAGCAAGGGGGAGGTAGAGTCCTATCCCATGCTCCAGCAGTGGCCGGTCCGTGTGGCCCGTCCTTACAAGACCAAGCTGCCTCCGGAAGAACCCATGGTTACCGGCCAGCGGGTCATCGATACCCTGTTCCCCATTGCCAAAGGCGGTGTGGCGGCCGTGCCCGGGCCCTTTGGCAGCGGCAAGACCGTCATCCAGCACCAGCTGGCCAAATGGGCGGACGCGGATATCATCGTGTATGTAGGCTGTGGAGAACGTGGGAATGAAATGACCGACGTACTGAATGAATTCCCGGCCCTGAATGACCCCCGCACTGGCCTGCCTCTGATGAAGCGGACGGTGCTGATCGCCAATACTTCCGATATGCCGGTGGCGGCCCGGGAAGCTTCTATCTATACGGGCATCACCATTGCAGAATATTACCGGGATATGGGGTATAAGGTGGCCATTATGGCTGACTCCACTTCCCGCTGGGCAGAAGCCCTTCGAGAAATGTCCTCCCGTCTCGAAGAAATGCCCGGTGAAGAAGGATACCCGGCATACTTGTCCTCCCGTTTGGCGGAATACTATGAACGGGCCGGGGAAGTGGAATGCCTGGGCCAGGACGACCGGATCGGCGCTGTTTCCGCCATCGGGGCTGTGTCCCCTCCTGGCGGGGATATTTCCGAACCGGTCTCCCAGGCTACCCTGCGGATCGTCAAGGTGTTCTGGTGTCTGTCTTCGGCGCTGGCTTATGCCCGCCATTTCCCGGCCATCGACTGGCTCCAGAGCTATTCCTTGTATTCCGATCGGCTCCGTGCCTACTATGATGCCAAAGTGGCTCCCGACTGGTCCAAACTGGTGGGGACGGCCATGGAAATCCTCCAGGAAGAATCCAACCTGAACGAAATCGTCCGTCTGGTCGGAATCGATGCTCTGGGCTTCAAGGACCGGATCACCATGGAATGTGCCCGGTCCATCCGGGAAGACTTCCTGCACCAGAACTCCTTCCATGAAGTGGATACCTACACTTCTTTGGAAAAACAGTACGATATGCTGAAATTGATCATCACCTGGTATGAAAAGGCCTTGGATGCCATGACCAAACATGTGAAGCTGGATAAGCTGATCGAAATGCCCATCCGGGAACAGATCGGCCGTGCCAAATACATTCCGGAAAAAGACCGGAAGGAAAAGTTCGGCCAGCTGAACCGGGATCTGGAGCAGGCCTTTGCAGAACTGACGGAAGAGGGTGAAGAAAATGCGTAAGGACTACAAAACCATCCGAGAAGTGGTGGGCCCTCTGATGCTGGTGGACCAGGTAAAAGGTGCAACCTATGACGAACTGGTGGAAATCCACCAGCAGAATGGGGAAATCCGGAACGGCAAGGTACTCACCGTGGACGGGGACAAAGCACTGGTCCAGCTGTTCGAAGATTCTCAGGGGCTGCAGCCGGCTACGGCCAAAGCCCGGTTCCTGGGCCACGGGATCCAGCTGGGGGTATCCCCTGCCATGCTGGGCCGTGTATTCGACGGTATGGGCAGCCCCATTGACGGCGGGCCGGCCATCATCCCGGAAGAATACAAGGACATCAACGGGGAACCCATGAATCCGGCAGCCCGTGAATATCCTTCCGAATTCATCCAGACCGGGGTCAGCGCCATCGACGGTCTGAACACCCTGGTCCGGGGACAGAAACTGCCGGTGTTCTCCGGTTCCGGTCTGCCCCATGCCCAGCTGGCCGCCCAGATCGCCCGGCAGGCCAGAGTCCGGGGCACCGATGAAAAATTCGCCGTGGTGTTCGCTGCGGTCGGAATCACCTTTGAAGAAGCCAACTTCTTCATGCAGGACTTCAACCGGACCGGGGCGCTGAGCCGGGCGGTGATGTTCATCAACCTGGCCAACGATCCGGCGGTAGAACGGATCGCCACCCCCCGTATGGCCATTACGGCGGCAGAATATCTGGCCTTTGAACTGGATATGCATGTGCTGGTCATCATCACGGATATCACTAACTATGCCGATGCCCTCCGGGAAGTATCTGCTGCCCGGAAGGAAGTCCCCGGACGCCGGGGCTATCCTGGATATCTGTATACGGACTTGGCTACCATGTACGAACGGGCTGGCCGGATCCGGGGGAAGAAGGGATCCATCACCATGATCCCCATCCTGTCCATGCCCGAAGACGACAAGACCCATCCCATCCCCGACCTGACTGGGTACATCACCGAGGGGCAGATCATCCTCTCCCGGGAACTGTACCGGAAGGGGCTGACGCCGCCCATCGATGTGCTGCCTTCCCTGTCCCGTCTGAAAGATAAAGGGGTGGGCAAGGGCAAGACCCGGGAAGACCATGCAGACACCATGAACCAGCTGTTCGCGGCTTATTCCCGAGGGAAACAGGCCAAAGAACTGGCCACCATCCTGGGGGATTCGGCTCTCAGCAAGGTGGACAAGCTGTATGCCCGATTTGCCGATGCCTTTGAAAAGGAATATGTCTCCCAGGGGTACCGGACCAACCGGTCCATCGAGGAGACCCTGGATCTGGGCTGGAAGCTGCTGGGGATCCTGCCCCGCAGCGAGCTGAAGCGGATCCGGGATGAATACCTGGACAAATACTACAAACCGGCGGACGGCAGCGAGGGGGAATAACCCATGGCTACGAACGTAAACCCTACCCGGATGGAGCTGACCCGGCTGAAACGTCGGCTTGCCACTGCTGTCCGGGGGCATAAACTGCTGAAAGACAAACGGGACGAAATGGTCCGGCAGTTCATGATCTACATCCGCCGGAACCACGAACTGCGGCTGAAAATGGAAAAGGCCCTCCAGAATGTGTCCCATCATTTCGTGGTGGCCCGGGCCCATATGGGGTACTTGACCATGAACGAAGCCCTGCTGTATCCGGCCCGGAGTGCCGAGTTCGAAGTGGGGAGCAAGAATGTGATGAGCGTGGATGTGCCCACCCTGACCTACACCGGGGCTACGGCGGATGATGCGGCCCAGGTGCCCTATTCCTTCGTGTTCACCACCGGGGAACTGGATACAGCGGTGACCGAACTGACCACCTGCCTGCCTGATCTTTTGGAATTGGCGGAAGTGGAAAAGACCTGCAACATGCTGGCGGATGAAATCGAAAAGACCCGCCGGCGGGTCAACGCGTTGGAATATGTGATGATCCCGGAAATGCAGGAAAGCATCAAGTACATCACCATGAAGCTCAGCGAAAACGAAAGAGCCAGTACGGTGCGCCTGATGAAAGCCAAGGAAATCATGGCGAAACAGGCGTGAAAAATAGGGGCTGTGAAGAAATGAGAATTTCATTTCTTCACAGCCCCGGTTTTTTTATGCTACAATATCCGTGATCATAAATCTTGCTGAAAAACGGTACTGAAAGGAGCACAGTTCTGTGCTGACTACTTTTAATTTTCGAGCACAGCCGGGGAGGGAACCGCTTTACCGGCAGCTGGCCGATTACTTCCGGGAAGAGATCCGGCTGCAGCATCTGGCCGCTCCGGATTTCCTTCCTTCCATCCGCAAGCTGACCCGGGATCTGAAACTGAGCCGGACCACGGTGGAGGCCGCCTATCAGATCCTCATCGATCAAGGGTATGTAGACAACCTGCCCAACCGGGGCTACCAGGTGGCGGCCTATGTTCCCCAGGAAGCCAGGGCAGAGACCGTCCCTGCGAATGGAAAGGCCAAACCGGCTGTACGTTATAATTTTTCCAATAATTACATCGATACCTCCACTTTCGACACCGTACTCTGGCGGCGCTGTCTCAATGCCGTGCTCCGGGATCCGCCTTCCATTGCAGGGTATGGGGATCCCCAGGGAGAGCCGGAACTGCGGCAGGTCCTGGCCCGGTACAGTTATGCTTCCCGGGGGGTGGTTTGCCGACCGGAACAGATCCTGGTGGGGGCCGGTCTCCAGACCCTTTTGCTGGTGCTGCTGCCCTTGCTGCCTCTGGAACAGAAGGTGGTAGGATTGGAACCTCCTGGATTCCCTCAGGCGGAACAGATTTTCCGGCTGATGGGATGGGCTGTCCGCACCTTTGATCCGGCAGATCCCAAGGCGGATTGGCCGGGGCTCCTGATGATTTCTCCTGCCAATCCGTACAAAGGAAGAGCCCTGACGGAAAAAGAACGGAACAATCTGATCGTGGCCACCCAGCTGGAACGGGTATATCTGTTGGAAGATGACTACAACGGAGAATTCCGCTATCTCCATCGGCCCACTCCGGCCCTCCACAGTTTCGGGAACCGGGAACAGATCATCTATCTGGGATCTTTCTCCCGCACCATGCTCCCGTCCCTGCGGATCAGCTATCTGGTCCTGCCGGAAAAGCTGCTGCCCGCCTATCGGGCAATCGCCGACCGGTACAATCAGACTTCTTCCACGGTGGAGCAGCTGGCCCTGGCGGCTTACATCGAGGAAGGCCATCTGACAAGGCACATCCGCAAACTGCGGAGCCTGTACCGGACCAAGAGCCAGAAGCTCCAGGAAGCTCTCCTGAGGGTATTTGGGAACCAGGTGCAGCTCTTGAGCTACGGATCCGGACTCCATCTCCACATTGCTTTGGATCTGCCTGGGACGGCAGGTGATCTGGCGGAGAAGGCTATGGATCAGGGTGTAAAGATTATCCCTGTCCAGGGAACGGATGCCGGCAGGCCGCCGGAATTTCTCCTTTCCTTTGCCGGGATCGCCGAAGAAAAAATCCAGGAAGGGGTGGAAGCTCTGCGGGAGGCGTTGGTGGGGTGAAGAAAAGACAATTGTTTTCTTCCTTCTGGGTAGGGTATAATAAAAAGGATACAGAAATGCCTGCAGAGCAGGGAAAACAGGGGGTGGATGTATGAAAAATGCCTGGGAGATCGCTCTTTTGGCCGTATTCCTGGGAATGGGCGGGCCGGCAGTGGAGGCAGCCCAGTATTTTGCCCCCCGGTACAGCCTCAGCGCCAACGGACAGCTGCAGCCTCCCCTGACGGTAGAATTCCGCAAAGGGATGCCCCAGAAGATCAGTGCCAGCCTGACTGGTGCTGCCGGCTCGGAAAAAGTCCTGGTCCTGGGCTGGCAGGTGGGGGACGGAGTAGGGCTGTGTACCCTTCAGAAAGGAGTGGAATATGCCCTGTACCGGCTGGATTTCCGGCCGGGAAAACAGGATATCCTGATACTCAGTTACGGCCACAGGGGGACCGGGAAAACTCACTTGAATGAGGTGTCTGTAATCGGAGAGGATTCCCTGGGCGTCATCCGGCAGCTGCCGGTGGTGGGTTTTTCCCCGGTGGATGTATTCAACAGCCCACTCCAGATCCGGCAGCAGGAGGCGGTCCTTTTCCTGGAACAGGCCCCCCATGTACTGGTACTACAGGCAGATGGGGAAAACGGATATGCTGCCTCAGTGCAATGATCGATAAGGAGTGATTACGATGGATTTACCTGTATTATATGATTCCTGCCGGACCTACCGGCGCTTCTTGCAAAAACCACTGGAACCCGGTCTGCTGCGGACTTTGGTGGACGTGGCACGGAAGCGGAGCTGCGGACGGAACAGCCAGTGGCTGCGCTTTGTGGCTGTGGAGCAGCCGGAAAATGTCAAAGCCATGCAGCCTCTGCTCCATTGGGCTGCAGCATTGCCGAAAGAAATCGGGACCCCGAAGGAAGGGGAACAGCCAGTGGCTTTTGTGGTGGTGGCCAAACCCCGGAATGCCTCGCCCATGATCAGCGACATCGATTTGGGGATCGCCCTGGATGCCATGGCCATCACAGCCTGGCAGAAGGGGGTAGGGAGCGCCATCCTGGCTGCTGTGGACCGGAAAAAAATAGCTGCTCTGCTGGAAATCCCGGAAGAACTGGAGGTCAATATCGTCCTGGCACTGGGTTATCCGGCCCATAAAAGCAACCTGGTCTCCGGAGAAAAAGGAAAATCCCTGGACTATTATGTGGATGAAAACCGTGATTATTATGTACCTAAACTGCCTCTGGAGAAAGTAGCAGAATTCAAATAATCCTGGCAGAAAAAAAGGAGATCCGATATGCTGTATGATATTGCTATTGTGGGAGGCGGACCGGCGGGCTGCAGTGCGGCGGTGACGGCTGCCAACCGGTCTCTTTCTGCGGTGCTGTTCGACACAGGAGATTTTGGGCTGGCCCTGCGGAAAAGCCCGTTGGTGAAGAATTACCTGGGACTGCCGGACCAGTCCGGTGCTGCCCTGATGGATGCCTTTACTGCCCATATGAGGGCTGCCGGGACGGCTGTAGTGCCTCACAAGGTCTTGAGCATCATGCCCGGGAAGGCTAGCTTTTATCTGGCAACGCCTGGAGATGTGTACCAGGCCCGGAGCATCCTCCTGTGTCCGGGAGCGGCCCACGGCAAAGCCCTGGACGGAGAAGAGGCGTATCTGGGACGGGGCGTCAGTTACTGTGCCACTTGTGATGGATACCTGTACAAAGGCAGGACCATCGGGGTGGTGACCAATTTGCCATCGGCTTGGGAAGAAGTGGAATTCCTGGCCGGACTGGCGAAAGAAGTCAAGCTTTGGGCTGATTTTCCCCTGCCGGAAAAGAAACCGGGGAATCTCCGGATCATGGAAGGCAAACCTCTTAAAATCCTGGGGGAAGAAAAAACGGAAGCCTTGGAGACTACAGCAGGAACGGTTGATATGGACGGACTTTTCCTGCTGCGGGAAACCGATCCCCTGGAGAAGCTTTTGCCGAGTCTGGCGCTGAAGGGCCGGTTCATCCAGGTGGATGAGAAAATGGCAACCTCGGTGCCTGGGGTCTTTGCGGCCGGTGATGCAGCCGGTTATCCCTGGCAGATCAACAAGGCGGCCGGAGAAGGCCAGAAGGCTCTGCTTTCTGCGGCTTCTTGGCTGCGGGAGAATCCGGTATGACGGGTTGGAAGCCTGTCTGTCTGGTCCTTTTCCTGACAGTTTCCCTGGCCTTGGGCGGCTGTCAGAATCCAAAACATCAGGAGAATCCCGGGGCACTGCCGGTACAGGAACCGGCGGCTCCCCAGGAGACTAAGGCTATTGCTCCGGGAGAAGGGGAACAGGGTGCCCGGGTGGAATTTGTGACCCGGGAGCATAAGATGGAACGGGTCCTGTTCAGCGGCGGCTATCTGCGCAGCCTGCCGGAAGAAAAACCAGAAACCATCCTGCGTCCGGCTCCTGCCGGCGCTTTGGGCATGATCTTCGGCAAACGGGAAATCAATGGACTGGAATGGGCCAAGGTGGCTACCCGGGATGGTGTCACTGGCTGGTATACCGTGCCTGCAAGACCCGGGGCTCCCCGGGGAGAGAAACGGGAAGCCCTGAAGATTACCCATGATGGATACCAGAATACCTATCCCCAAGTGACCGGAGGCGTGACGCCCCAGGTCCAAGACCGGATCAATCAGGAACTGGGGAATTATATTTCCGTGTACCGGCATATCACCGGACCGGTGGAAAGCGAACTCCAGTGCCGGGTGACCTACAACCGGAACCATCTCCTGAGTTTGGTATTCCAGGGGAAACCGGTCCTGTACCGGAATTATCCGGTGACAGAGGTGAACAATCTGGCGTCCTGGACCCGGCTGAAGAACTATGCCTGGGTGTCTCCCCTGATGGGAGGGGCAGACAGCAGCCTGCTCCTGGCCCGGAAGACGGATTTCCAGTATGCCATGGTATTCGATCTCAATACGGGGAACCGGCTGACCCTGGACCATTTCCTGGGCAGCAGCCAGCAGGAAGCCATCCAGGAAAAATTGGGATCCCTGGAAGCTTGGGCTCGGCTCCAAAAGGACAACTTCTACATCGAGCCCCAAGGGAAGCTGGTAGCTCTGGCTTCCGTATCCCAGGGAGAAGGCGGCCGGGTCCCACTGGATCTGTCAGATTTGGTGATCAGGGAGTTTTGAGAGGATGTTGCACAGAATGTACAACACTCCCCCTTTATAACAACAACGAGGTGAACAACATGAACAGAAAAGTGCATTTCCACACGAATTTAGGAGATTTTACAGCGGAACTCTTTGAGGACAAAGCCCCCAAGACTGCAGGGAACTTCCTGGAACTGGTGGAGAAGGGATTCTATGACGGGGTCATCTTCCACCGGGTCATCGACGATTTCATGATCCAGGGCGGCGATCCCACCGGCACCGGCATGGGCGGTCCCGGTTACACCATCGACGATGAATTCGGGCCTGGACTGGCTCACAGCAGCGAAGGGATCCTCTCCATGGCCAATGCCGGCCCCAATACCGGGGGCAGCCAGTTCTTCATCACCTTGGTGCCCACCCCCTGGCTGGACGGCCATCATGCCATCTTCGGGAAAATCACCGAAGGGATGGATGTGGTCCATAAGATCGGTTCCACCCCTACGGATTTCGCCGACCGTCCCCTGGAAGATGTGGTGATGGAAAAGGTAGAAATCGTAAAGGAATGACCGCTTACGTCTATATGGTGCGCTGTGCCAATGGAGCCCTCTATACCGGCTGGACCAATGATCTAGCCCATCGTCTGGCCATGCACCGCAGCGGGTCCGGGGCGAAATACACCCGGGCTTTCGGGGCGGTGGAACTGGCTTATTACGAGGAACTGCCGGACAAAAAGGCGGCTCTTCGCCGGGAATATGCCCTGAAACAGTTGGCAAAAAAACAAAAGGAAGAGCTGGTTTGTCAATTTTCTCGAAAATCTTTGAAAATACCCTGAGTTATCTGTACTGTTGCAATTCTTTTGCTTGTAAAAGTCCAGGGGTTATGCTAGAATGGAACACAGAAACAACGGACTTACTGAATGTTGAACTCACGCAGGTATCACATATAGTTGGATCGTTTTTCGCAATAATTTTTAGGAGGCCAAGTAAAGATGACTGGCAAAGTTAAATGGTTTAATGCTGAAAAGGGTTATGGTTTCATTGAACGGGAAGATGGCGGCGATGTATTCGTTCATTTCTCCGCAATCCAGGGTGAAGGCTTCAAGACTCTGGAAGAAGGCCAGGCTGTAGAATTCGACGTTGTCGAAGGCAACCGTGGTGAACAGGCTGCTAACGTTGTGAAACTGTAAGATAGATATCTGCACAGAAACAACAAACGCAAACAAAGAGGGGATATCGTGGAAACGGTATCTCCTTTTTTCTTGTGTGGTAACCAGAGCTGCAGGAAGGGAGTCGGGAGTATGATTGGATACGGAATGGAGAAGAAAAGGGGTATCATCAGCGGGGGAACTTCGGGCATCGGTCTGGCGGCAGCCAGGCTGCTGGCTCAGGACGGAGCCACGGTGTGGCTGGTGGGCCGGGATCCGGAACGGGGCCAAAAGGCGGTGGAGAGCCTGGCCGGGCTGCCGGGAGAGGCCCGGTATCTTCAGGGAGATGTAAGTACCGTGGAAGGCTGCCGGAAAATCGCCGCAGAGCTCCAGGCCCAGCATCAGGAACTGGATTTCCTGGTGAACAGCGCCGGGATCTACCAGGAAAAGCCCTTCCAGGACGTGACAGAAGAGGAGTATCAGCAGCTGATGGACGTGAATGTGAAGGGGACCATTTTCCTTACCCAGGCTCTGCTGGATCTTTTTGCCCAGGATGGGCCTTCCATCGTGAACATCGCTTCTGACGCGGCCCTGGAAGGAAATTACGGCTGCTGTCTCTATGCGGCTTCCAAGGGGGCCGTGGTGGCCTTCACCAGATCTTTGGCCCTGGATCTGGCTCCCTGGATCCGGGTGAACTGCCTGTGCCCGGGAGATGTGGACACTCCCCTGGTGGAAAAACAGCTGGCGGAGGGAGGCTATTCCCGGGAATCCATGGCTTCTGTGTATCCCATGGGCCGGATCGGGAAGCCGGAAGAAGCAGCGCACATGATTTGTGCCATCCTATCCCCCCTCAATGGGTTCATGACCGGTGCCGTGGTCTCTGTGGACGGCGGCCTAACGGCTAAATAAGGAGGGACCATGGATCACAAACTTACTTCTGCAGAATATCTTTTTGTGGGTTCCATGCTGTTCGGGATGCTCTTTGGAGCGGGGAACCTGATTTTTCCAGTGCACATGGGCCAATTGGCCGGCGCCCATTTCTGGAGTGCCAACATTGGCTTCATTTCCACCGGGGTGCTGATGCCCTTCCTGGCCTTGATCGCCTTCGGCCTTTCCGGCAGCGGCAGCCTGGAAGAACTGGCGGGGAATGTGCATCCCGTCTTTGCCCGGATCTTTACGGTGCTGCTGTATCTGACCATCGGGCCGGCCTTTGCCCTGCCCCGGACTGCCACCGTCTCTTACCAAATCGGGATCGTGCCCTTTGTAGGGGAGAACCAGACCCTGTTCCTGGCCGGGTTCACCTTCCTGTTCATGGCCGTGGCTCTGCTGTTTTCCCTGAAGCCTTCCAAACTGGTGGTGTACATCGGGAAATTCCTGAACCCGGTGTTCCTGGCCTTCCTGGCCATCCTGGTGGCGGTGGCCCTGGTCCATCCCATGGGCTCCATTGCCGGCAGCCTTCCCCAGGGGGACTATGTGGATCATGCCTTCCTCACCGGGTTCAAGGAAGGGTACAACACCATGGACGTGCTGGCCATGCTGGCCTTTTCCGTGGTGGTGATCAACACCCTGAAGGACCTGGGGGTCCGGGACGTGGAGAATATTTCCGTGGACCTGCTGAAGGTGGGGGTCATCGTGGTGTTCCTCATGTCCCTGATCTATACCCTGATCACCTGGCTGGGTACGTCCAGCCTGGGGCAGCTGGCGGTATCCGCCAACGGGGGGATTGCTCTGGCCCAGATCGCCCATGCTTATTTCGGTCCGGTGGGGGGCATGCTGCTGGCAGCCATCGTGACTTTTGCCTGTCTGAAAACGGCCATCGGCCTGATCACCGCCTGCGCCAATACCTTCCGGGAACTGTTCCCCGGCAGCCTGGGCTATAAAGCCTACTGTGTACTGTTCGCCGGGATCTCTTTCCTGATCGGGAATGTGGGGCTGACCCAGATCATCGTGCTGGCCGTGCCCATCCTCATGTTCCTGTATCCCATGGCTATCACCCTGATCCTAGCTTCTTTTGCGTCCGCTCTCTTGGGGAAGGACAGGAGGCTGTACCGGTGGCCCATGCTGCTGGCGGGGCTGGCGGCTTTTGGGGATGCTCTCAGTGCCCTGCCCAAGGGGCTGCAGGAGACCGGTCCGGTCCAGGCTTTGCTGGGCTGCTACCACCAGCTGCCCCTGTTTGCTCTGGGGATGAGCTGGCTGCTGCCCACCCTGGCGGCCTTGGCTGCTGCTGCCGCTGCGGTGAAGCTCACTGGCACAAACCGGTGAATTTTTGCGAAAATGAAAGAAAAAGTGTATAATGAAAGAATAATGAATGTTTGAATCCATTGAAGGAGGGATTTCCCATGAAAAAAATGATGATGGCCACTGCAGTGCTGAGCCTGCTGCCTTTGACCGTGGCCTGTGCTTCTCCCCTGGCCAAGATTGCTCCTGGCGCTGCAAAGATCGATGCCAACGTCACGGTGGGCAATACTCTCAAATGGAAACAGCACGGAGAAACCAAGGACTTCGGCGGGGATACCCGGTACCGGGTGGGCGGCACCATCGGGATTGCCGACAACCTGGGTTTGGATTACCGGTATGCAGCCCATGAAGGGGACCATGATGCGTCTGCCCAATCCCATCAGGTAAGCCTGGTCTACCAGTTCAATCCCTATCTCTATGGTTTTGGAGGCTATGTGCGGAACCGGCTGAAACAGCATGGCTACCATGACAACAACAGTGGGTATCAGGTCGGGGCCATCGGCCGGCTGCCCATTACGGAAAAGACCACCGGCTGGGCCAAGTTCGGCGCCGGCAACAACATCACCCAGTACGAACTGGGGGTTGGCTATGCCTTCACCGACAACTGGGAAGCCAACGTATCCTACAACGACAGCAAGTACAAAGATTTCAAGGGAGACATCGATGCCAAGACCCATGAAGTGAATGTGGGGGTATCGTACAAGTTTTAAAAAAGGGGCTGTGAAAAAATGAGATTTCATTTCTTCACAGCCCCTTGTTTTTTTT